>Ga0209966_1000269_pt1 | contig 18400 bp, 15 predicted proteins | sample RhisoiCoNPM_FD_187575 | JGI IMG/M metagenome (GOLD analysis project Ga0209966, IMG submission 187575) | Arabidopsis thaliana rhizosphere microbial communities from the Joint Genome Institute, USA, that affect carbon cycling - Rhizosphere... | ecosystem: Host-associated > Plants > Roots >... | reverse complement strand
GAGCAGCAGCGAGGCTGTCGTCGAAGTCGACGGCGAGCGCCACACGCTGCGCGTCGGCGCCGCCGCGGTCAGCCTGAGCGGGGTGCCGAGCCCCGGGACCGGCCGCGTCGTAAAGCTTGGCAGTGACGCGAGGGGACATTTCTTCGCCAACGGCCTGATCAACGGCCGCGGTGTCAGTTTCCTGGTCGACACCGGAGCGACGCTGGTGGCGATCGGCCAAGACGAGGCCGACCGGCTCGGCCTGCAGTACAGGAACGGCCAGCGCGTCGGGCTGACCACCGCCAACGGCGTGGCGACCGGCTGGCGTGTCTCGCTGTCGAGCGTGCGGCTCGGTGACGTGGACGTCTACGGCGTCGACGCCGTCGTCCAGCCCCAGCCGATGCCCTTCGTGCTGCTGGGCAACAGCTTCCTGACGCGCTTCTCGCTGAAGCTCGAGAACGACGTCCTGACCCTCGAGCGGCGCTGAGCCGACCGCGGCGTCCGCGTCCATCGTCGCTGATTGGCGACACGCCCCGCCGCATTCGTCAGCAATGTCCGCGTGGCGACAGACATTTGCGCCCTCGGACGGCATGCTCCCTTGGCGTTGAAAGGGCCTTACGTCATCCTGACATCGCTCGCATTCAGTGCGAAATCGCCACGGGCGATTCACCGCATCGACGGGCATTCAAGGGACGGAAACACTTTGTGCACTCGGCTTTCACCGAGCGCACTGGCCCCGGACGCGAGAAGTTTCGAGTTCTGACGACGACAAAACGAGGAGACCCATGAGAAAGACCGCCATCGCCGCAGCCTTCGGGCTCGCATTCACCGCGGGTGCTGCACAGGCCCAGAACGTCACGCTGTTCGGCCTTGTCGACACCGGTGTCGAGTACGTGAACAACATCGGTCCCGGCAGCGACAGCGTGTTCCGCATGCCGACGCTCGCAGGCTCCTTCGCGTCGCGCTGGGGCATCCGCGGCAGCGAGGACCTGGGCGGTGGCCTGAAGGCGCTGTTCCACCTGGAAGGCGGCTTCGGCGCCGACAGCGGCGTGTTCCAGCAGTCCACCGGCACCTTGACCCGCATCTTCGGCCGCCAGCAGTATGTCGGCCTCGCCGGACCCTGGGGCGAAGTGACGATGGGCCGGCTGTACTCGCAGCTGCTGTGGAGCATCCTGCGCACCGAGCCGACGGTGGCGCAGATCTACGGCACCGGCGCCTTCGAACTCTTCCTGGCCGCGCCGCGCACCGACAACGCGATCGCCTACCGCCACAAGATCAGCGACGTGTCCTTCGGCGCGCTGTACAGCTTCGGCCGGACCGCCGGCGACGGCGCGGGCGCCTGTGTCGGCGAAGCGGCGGGCGACCGCAGCAACTGCCGCCAGTGGTCGGCCCACGTCAGCTACGACAACCCGGCCGGCTGGGGCGTCGGCGCCTGGATCGACGAGGCCAACAACGCGGCCGGCGACCAGGCCTTCGAGTACAAGGCCCTGAACGGCTACTTCACCGTCGCCAAGGTCAAGCTGTCGGCCAACCTGCTGGACGTCGGCAGCGAGGTCGCCGCGGAGCGCAAGCTCTGGTCGATCCACGCCAGCTACCCGATCACGCCGCAGATCACCGTCATCGGCGGCTATTACGACTACGACGTGGACAACTCGGGCGACGATTCGAGCATGGTGAACTTCCGCATCGACTATGCGTTCTCGAAGCGCACCGCGGCCTACCTGACCGCCGCGCGCATCAGCAACGACGGTGCCGCGACGCGCTCGGCCAGCATCGGCGTGATCGGTGCCACGCCGACCGGCCCCGGCGAAGACCAGACGGGCGTGATGATCGGCCTGCGTCACTCGTTCTGACCCGCGGGTTTCGTTTCCTCGCCGCCGGCGCCGCAAGGCCCGGCGGCGTTTTTCATCGGGACTAGACTGCGCGCCGATGCGCTGGTCCCAGGTTCTGTTCAGCCAAGGTTTCGGCAGCCGCCGCGAATGCGCGGCGCTGCTGGCCGCCGGCCTCGTGCGCCATGCGGGCGTGGTGATCGACGACGGCGAGCGCGAGGTCGACCCAGCCAACCTCGCCTTCGAGGTCGACGGCCAGCCCTGGGCCTGGCACGAGCGCGCGCTCGTGCTGCTGCACAAGCCGGCCGGCTACGAGTGCTCGCAGCGCCCGAGCGCCTGGCCCAGCGTGCTGACGCTGCTGCCGGCACCGCTGCGCCGGCGCGGCGTGCAGCCGGTCGGTCGGCTGGATGCCGACACCACGGGCGCGCTGCTGCTCACCGACGACGGCCCCCTGCTGCACCGCCTCACCTCGCCGAAGCGCCATGTGCCCAAGGTCTACGAGGTCCGCGCCCGGCATGCGGTCAGCGACGAGCAGATCGAACGGCTGCTCGGCGGCGTCGTGCTCGACGACGACCCGAAGCCGGTGCGCGCCGCAGCGGCCGAGCGCGGCGGCGAAGCCAGCCTGCGCTTGACGCTCACCGAAGGCAAGTACCACCAGGTCAAGCGCATGCTCGCCGCGGTGGGCAACCGCTGCGACGGCCTGCACCGCAGCGCGATCGGCGCGCTCGTGCTGCCCGACGACCTGGCTCCGGGCCAGTGGCGCTGGCTCGGCGCGGCCGAACGCGCGCTGCTCGAAGCCTAGCGGGCGCGCTCGTACAGCGTCACGACGCAGGCGCCGCCGAGACCGAGGTTGTGCTGCAGCGCGAGCCGCGCGCCTTCGACCTGGCGTCGATCGGCCGTGCCGCGCAGCTGGTGGGTCAGCTCATAGCATTGCGCCAGCCCGGTGGCGCCGAGCGGGTGGCCCTTGCTCAGCAGCCCGCCCGAGGGGTTGGTGACGACGCGCCCGCCGTAGGTGTTGTCGCCGGCCTCGACGAAGGCCTCGGCGCCGCCTTCGGGACACAGGCCGAGGGCCTCGTAGGTGATCAGTTCGTTCTGCGCGAAGCAGTCATGCAGCTCGCACACGCCGATGTCCGACGGATCGACGCCGGCGGCCGCGTAGACCTTCTGCGCCGCCTCGCGGCTCATCGCGCTGCCGACCAGCTGCATCGCCGAGCCGGCGTCGAAGGTACCCGGTCGGTCGGTCGTCATCGCCTGCGCGCGGATGCGCACGGCGGTGGACAGGCCGTGGCGCCGCGCGTAGGCCTCCGAGACGACCAGCGCCGCCGCTGCGCCGCAGGTCGGCGGACAGGCCATCAGCCGCGTCATCACGCCGGGCCACACCGCCTTGGCGTTCATCACGTCCTCGACCGTCAGCTCGTCGCGCAGCAGCGCCAGCGGGTTGCGCGCTGCATGACGGCTCGCCTTGGCGCGGATCTTCGCGAAGGTTTCGAGCTTGGTGCCGTAGCGCTGCATGTGCTCGCGGCCGGCGCCGCCGAAGTAGCGCAGCGCCAGCGGAATCTGCGCCTCGAAGGGGTCGATCGCGAGGCCGGCGCAGGTGGCGTCGAAGCGGTCGAAGGGCGAGGGCCGGTCCTCGTAGACGTTGCCCAGCGCACCCGGGCGCATCTGCTCCATGCCGAGCGCGAGCACGCAGTCGGCCGCACCCGACTCGACCGCCTGGCGCGCCAGGAAGAGTGCCGTCGAGCCGGTCGAGCAGTTGTTGTTGACGTTGACGATCGGGATGCCGCTCATCCCGACCTCGTAGAGTGCGCGCTGGCCGCAGGTCGAGTCGCCGTAGACATAGCCGACATAGGCCTGCTCGATCGCCGCATATCCCAGCCCGGCGTCGGCCAGCGCAGCGCGCGTGGCGGCGGCGCCCATCACCGGGTAGGAGTCGCTCGCGCCCGGCTTGGCGAAGGGGATCATGCCGACGCCGGCGATGTGGACAGGGTGGCTCATGGCATGCCTCTCTCAGGATCGTGTCAGCGACCTTCGAAGACGGCCGGCCGGCGCTCGAAGAACGCCGCCAGCCCCTCGGCGAAGTCGTGCGTGCGCGTGCCGGCGATGAAGGCCTCGCGCTCGGCATCGAGCTGGGCCGCGAGGTCGCGGTCGAAGGACGCGCGCAGCAGCCGCTTCATGCGGCCGTAGGCGAGCGTCGGCCCGGCGGCCAGGCGCTGCGCGAGCGCCAGCGCTTCGGCCTGCAGCGCTTCGGCCGGCACGACGCGGTTGACCAGCCCGAGGCGTTGCGCCTCGGCGGCGTCGAAAGCCTCGGACAGCAGCGCGATCTCCATCGCCTTGCGCAGGCCGACGATGCGGGGCAGGTGCCAGGAGCTCGAGCCGTCGCAGCTCGCGCCGATGCGGCCGTAGGCGAGGTTGAACCTGGTCCCTTCGGCGGCGATGGCGAGGTCGCAGCCCAGCGCCAGGCTCAGGCTGCCGCCGGCCACCGCGCCGTGCAGCGCGGCGATCACCGGCGCATCGATCGCCGCCAGCCGCAGCAGCCCGCCGTGCAGGTGCTCGATCAGCCGGTCGGCCACCTGGGCCGGGTCGGCGCGCATCGCGGCGAGGTCGCCGCCGGCGCCGAAACCGCGGCCGCTGCCGCGCACGACGACGGCGCGTATGCCTGCGTCGGCGGCGACGGCGCGGCAGCCGGCGTGGAAGGCTTCGGCGGTGGGCACGTCGAGCGCGTTCATCGCTGCCGGTCGATCGAACTCGAGAATCGCGACCGAGCCGTCGCGCAGCAGTTTCACGGGGGTGTCGAGGCTGGAGGTCATGGCTTGGGGCGTCCTCGGGTCAACCGCGCCGCCGTGGGCGCGACGCGCGCTTGCGCGCCAGGGGCGGAGGTTCGGCCGCGGCCCGGGCCTCGCGCTGGGCCCTCACCTCCGTGCGCGCCGAGTCGCTGCACAGGCCGAGCAGCAGCACATGGATGCACTGGTCGGCGATCGCCTCGGGCGTGAGTGGCCCGTCGGGCCGGTACCAGCGCGCGATCCAGCTCAGCGCCCCGGCCAGCGTGAAGGCCGCCAGCTTCGGGTCGCAGGGCGCGATCGAACCTTCCTCGATGCCCAGCCGGATCAGCTCGCGGAACTCACGGTCCAGACCGGCCTTCATGTGCCGCACCTTGCGGCGCGATTCGGGCGGCAGCGATTCCTCGCCGACGCGGATCACGCACATGCCGAAGTCCAGCGTCGCGATCTCGGCGTACTGGCGCATCGCGGCGACCAGCTTGTCGATCGCGCGGCCGCCCTGGGCGTCGACCGCGCGGATCGCCGTCCGCAGCATCTCCAGGCCGATGCGCACGCACTCGAGCAGGATCGCGTCCTTGCTGTCGGCGTAGTAGTAGACGGTCGGCTTGCTGACGCCCAGGCGCTCGGCCACCTCGTCAAGCGTGCTCGCCGCGTAGCCCTTCTCGTTGAAGAGCTGCGCCGCCGTGCGCAGCACGGCCTCGCGCTTGAGCGCGCGCTGCTGCTCGCGGTCACGCACCGTGCCCCAGGGCGAGGCGAGCGGCTCAGCCATACAGCGCCTCGATCTCGGCCGCGTAGGCCTTGTAGATGCTCGAACGCCTGACCTTCATGGTCGCGGTCACCTCGCCGTCGTCGTGGTCCAGTTCCTTGGTCAGCAGGTGGAACTTGCGCACCTGCGCGACCGGTGCGAGGTGCTTGTTGCCGGACTCGATCTCGGCGCCGATCAGGCCGCGGACCTCCGGGTGCTCGGTCAGCGAGCGGAAATGCGTGAACGCGAGCCGGCGCATCTGCGCCCACTGCGAGACGGTCTCGAAATCGATCTGCACCAGCGCCGCGACGAAGCGCCGCGCGTCGGCGACGATCACGCATTCCTTGATGAAGGGGCTGGACTTCATGCGGTTCTCGACCTCCGACGGCGTGAGGTTCTTGCCGCCGGCGGTGATCATGATGTCCTTCAGGCGGTCGACGATGCGGATCTGACCGCCCTCCTCCTGCACCACGTCGCCGGTGTGCAGCCAGCCGTCGACGATGGCCGCTGCGGTCGCCTCGGGGTTCTTGTAGTAGCCCTGGAACACCACCGGCCCGCGCAGCTGCAGCTCGCCCTGCTCGGCAATGCGGATCTCGACGCCCTGCGTCGCCACGCCGACGGTAGCCGGCACGACCGCGTCGGGCTGCTGGCCGAGCACCATGCCGCTGGTCTCGGTCATGCCGTAGACCTCGACCAGCGGCACGCCGATGATGCGGAAGTATTCGACGACCGCCGCCGAGATGGGCGCCGCGCCGGTCAGCGCGACCTTCGCGCGGCGCAGGCCGATGAAGTTCTGCAGCGCGCGGAACACGAGCAGGTAGCACAGGCCGAACACCAGTTTCTCCGTCAGGCTGCGCTGGTGCGCGGCCTTGAAGGCGAAGGGCCGGCAGGCAGCCAGTGCACGCTCGTACAGCACGCGGCGCACGCGGCCGGTCTCCTGCATCTTGATGCTGATCGCCGAGTGCAACTTCTCCCAGATGCGCGGCACGCCGAGGAACATGGTCGGCGCGACCTCGCGCAGGTCCTCCTGCACGGTGCGGATCGACTCGCCGAAGTCGACGCGCGAGCCCAGGTAGAGCGGCACGAAGACGGTCAGCATCTGCTCGGCCACGTGGCACAGCGGCAGGTAGGACAGGTGGCCGGTGCCAGGCCCGAGACCGAGGCGCTCGACCACCCCCGGCGCCATCGCCGCAACGTTGCCGTAGCTGATCATCGCGCCCTTCGGCTTGCCGGTGGAGCCCGAGGTGTAGATGATCAGCGCAGTGTGCTCGAGCGTCTGCGCGGCGAGCGCGCGTTCCACCGGCGCCGGGTCCTGCTGCGCGCCCAGGGCCTCCAGTTCCTCGAAGCCGATCACGAGCTCCGGCGCCAGGGCCCGGGTGTCGCCCAGGCCCTTGCGCTCCATCACGACGATCTTCTTCAGCCGCGGCAGCTCGGCGCGCGCCTCGAGGACCTTGTCGCTCTGCTCCTGGTCCTCGCAGACGACGATCTCGGCGTCGGCATGCGCGAGCACGTAGGCGACCTCGGCCGTCGGGCTGGTCGGGTAGACGCCGACCGTCACGCCGCCCACCAGCCCTGCGCCGAGCTGCGACAGCACCCACTCGATGCGGTTCTCCGCCAGCACGCCGACATGGCCGCCGTCGGCCAGCCCGAGCGCACGCAGGCCCAGGCCCACATGTGTCGCGCGGCGCAGCACGTCGGCCCAGCCGAAGGGCTTCCAGATGCCATGCTCCTTCTGCCGGATCGCGATCGCGCCCGGCCGGCGCAGCGCCTGCTCGCGCAGCGCCTGCGGCAGCGTCAGGTGGACGGGCAGCGCGCTCATGACAGCCAGCGCTTGCGGCGCTTGTAGTGCTTGAGCTCGCGGAAGCTCTTGCTGCCGCCTTCCTGGCCGAGCCCGAGGTAGAACTCGCGCACGTCGGCGTCGGCGGCGAGGACCTGCGCGGTGTTGTCGATCACGACCTTGCCGGTCTCCATGATGTAGCCGTAGTGCGCCACCGCCAGCGCGACCGAGGCGTTCTGCTCGACCAGCAGCATCGACACGCCGCGCTCGGCGTTGATGCGCGCGATGATCTCGAAGATCGTCTCGACCAGCACCGGGCTCAGGCCGAGCGACGGCTCGTCGAGCAGCATCAGCTTCGGGTCGGCGATCAGCGCGCGCCCGATCGCCAGCATCTGCTGTTCGCCGCCCGACAGATAACCCGCGAGTCCCCTGCGCCGCTCGTGCAACCGCGGGAAATAGGCGTAGACCTTGTCGAAGTCGGCCGCGGTCGCGCGCCGGCCGGTCAGCGCGTAGGTGGCGGCGACGAGGTTCTCCTCGACCGTCAGGTCCTCGAACACATGCCGGCCTTCCATGACATGGAAGACGCCGGCACGCACCAGCGCGTGTGGCGCCAGTGCGGCCGTGTCGTGCCCGTCGAAGCGCACGCTGCCAGCCGTCATCGCGCCGTCCTGCAGCTCCAGCAGGTTGGAGATCGCCTTCAGCGTGGTCGACTTGCCGGCGCCGTTGCTGCCCAGCAGCGCGACGATCTGCCCGCGCGGCACCGCGAGCGACAGGCCGCGCAGCACCTGGATCGCCTTGTTGTAGACGACCTCGATGTTCTGGACCTCGAGGATGTGGTCGCCGGCCATCGTCGCTCCGCTCAGGCGCTTACTGGAGGTTGATCCAGTCGGAAACCGGGAGCATCTTCTGCGCCTTGAAGTCGGCCTTGTAGATGCGCCCGATCGGGATCGAATTGCCCTTGATCGACAGCGGCACGCCGATCAGGCCGCCGGTGTCGAAGTTGCGGATCGAGCTCAGCGCGAGCTTCATGTTCTTGCCATTGAGCTCGTTGCCGTTGTCGAGCGTGCGCTTGGCCGCCTCGGTCAGCAGCATCGCCGCCAGGAAGCCCTGCATGTAGCCGCTGGTCTGGTACTCGGGGCGCATCTTGCGGATGCGCTCAAGCATCGGGCTCTTGCCCTCGGTGTCGTAGTAGTAGCGGTAGGGCATCACGCCGAGGAAGCCGTCCGCCGCCGGGCCCATCTTCATGACGGTGGTGTTGTCCATGCTCCAGAAGGTGCCCATGAACTGGCTCTTCAGTCCCAGCGACTTGGCCTGGTTGATGAACTCCGGGATCGGCGCCGAGACGTAGCCGTGGAAGATCGTGAAGTCGGGGTCGGCGCGGCGCAGCTTGACGATCTCGGCCGAGACGTCGACGCTGCCCGGCGCGGTGACGATCTCGGTGGCGAGCTCGAGCTTCAGCGACTTGATGGTGGCGCGCGCGGCGTCCACCGGGTCGCGGCCGAACTCGGTGTCGGAGTAGACCAGGGCCACCTTCGCGCCCGGCTTGGTCTGCGCGATGTAGCGCAGCAGGATGGTCACCATCTCGGCGTAGTCGGGCCCGACCATGAACTGCATCGGGTACTTGTCGGCGTTGCTGATCTCCTTGGCGAAGGACGCGCCGGTCATCAGCACCGAGCCGAGGCGCTCGAGCTCGGGGTTCACGGTCTTCACGAAGCCGGTCGAGTCGGCGTAGTACAGGCTCACCTTGTTCTGGCCGGTGATGCGCTTGAACACCGCCATCGACTGGTCGACCTTGTAGCCGGTGTCCTCGGCCACGTACCGGACCTTGCGGCCCTTGACGCCGCCGCCTTCGTTCAGGATCGTCAGGTAGTCCTTGATGCCGGCGTCGATCGCGATGCCCGCGAAGGAGAACACCCCCGTCAGCGGCACCGAGGCGCCGAAGACGATGTCCTCGGCCGGCGCCGCGGCCTTGGGCGCCGCCTTCTGCGCATGCGCCAGCGGCGCGAGGGCCATCGTGGCGGCCGCGGCGAGGCCCAGGGCCATCAGTTCACGCTTCTTGATCGACATGCTGCTGTCTCCGTTGTCGTGGGGTGAAGGCGGCCGCTCAGGTGCGGAACGGCCACAGGTGGAACACGCGGCGCGCGCGGCGCCACATCTCGGCAAGCCCGTGCGGCTCGAAGATCAGGAACAGCACGATCAGCGCTCCGAAGACGACGGTGCGGATCGGCGCGAGAACCGGCGTGGCGCTGCCGTCGGCGGCGAACCAGCCGACGACGATCTTCAGCAACTCGGGCACCAGCGTCATGAACACCGCGCCGAGCACACTGCCGAGCACCGTGCCCATGCCGCCGACGATGACCGCGGCGAGGAAGAAGATGCTCATCAGCAGCGGGAAGCTCTCGGGCGTGACCGCGCGGAAGAAGTAGGCGAACAGACCGCCCGCGACGCCGGCGTAGAACGACGAGATCGCGAAGCTCAGCAGCTTGTAGCGCAGCAGCGGGATGCCCAGCACCTCGGCCGAGATGTCGCGGTCGCGGATCGCGATGAAGGCACGGCCGATGCGGGTGCGGAACAGGTTGGCCGCGCCGAGCAGCAGCAGCAGCGTCACCGGCACGATGACCCAGTACAGCTCGAAGGTCGTGTCCAGCTCGCGGCCGAAGACCTGCGCCGGCGGCACCGACAGGCCCGAGGTGCCGCCGGTCAGCGCCGCGAAATGCGAGAACGCGAAGTGCGCGATGACGCCGGCGGCGATCGTCGCGATCGCCAGGTACAGGCCCTTGACGCGCAGCGAGGGCAGGCCCACCAGCACGCCCGCGGCCATCGCCACCGTGCCGCCGGCCAGCAGGTTGACGATCAGCGGCGTGCCGTAGCGCAGTTGCAGGATCGCCACCGTGTAGGCGCCCAGGCCCATGAACGCGGCCTGGCCCAGGCTCACGAGCCCGGTGTAGCCGGTGAGGATGTTCAGCCCCATCGCGCTGGCGATGTTGATCGCGACCAGGCAGGCGAGGTAGAGCCAGTACTCGCTGGCGATGAAGGGAAAGGCCAGCAACGTCAGCAGCCCGAACAGCGCCCAGGCCTGCTGGGTGCGCGTGTCGAACAGCGCCGCGTCGGCGGCGTAGCTCTGTTTGGCGGAGCCGATGCGCATGGGGACCTCAGAGCCGTTCGATCTCGTGCGTGCCGAACAGCCCGTAGGGCCGCACCATCAGCACCAGCACCATCAGCGTGAAGGTGGCGAGCAGCTTGTACTCGCCGCCGACGTAGAAGCCGGTCAGCGCCTCGATCACGCCGACGATCACGCCGCCGACCAGCGCGCCGAGCACGCTGTCCAGCCCGCCGAAGATCACCACCACCAGCACCGACAGGCCGAACACGCCCATCGCCGACGAGATGCCGCCGATCGAGCCGACCACGATGCCGGCGACGCCAGCGATCATCGCCGCCGCCACCCATGCGAGCGAGAACACGCGCGGCACGTTGATGCCCACCGAGTAGGCAGCCGCCTGGTCCGACGCGGTGGCCCGCAGCGCGACGCCGCCACGCCAGTAGCGGAACAGCAGCAGCACCGTCGCGATCAGCAGCACCGCGGTCCAGAAGCCGTAGAAGATCTTCGGCGACACGAAGGCCTGGCCGATGACGATGTGCTTGGCCGGCATGAACTCGGGCAGGCGCTGCTGGTCGGCCGTCCAGATCAGCTCGACCAGCCCGACCAGGATCGACGCCAGCCCCACCGTCACCATGAACGACGAGATCGGCGACTCGCCGAGCATCGGCCGGATGATGCTGCGCTCGACCAGCGCGCCGAACGCGCCCGACAGCAGCAGCGCGGCCGGCACCGCCAGCCAGATCGGCAGGCTCAAGCCGGCCGCGAAGCTGAAGAACAGGTAGGCGCCGAGCATCAGCATCTCGCCGATCGCGATGTTGACGACCTTCGTGGCCTTGTAGATCAGCACGAAGGCCAGGCCGGTCAGCGCGTACAGCCCGCCGGTGCCCACGCCGGCCAGCGTGATCTCGAACAGCAGCCATCCATCCATGTCAGGCCGCCTCTCGCGCCGCGGCGCCGGCCTGCGCCGCGCGCCGGAAGCGCTCGCGCAGCGCCTCCACGTTGCCCGAGCCGAGGTAGGCCTTGATCACCTCGGGATTGGCCTGCACCTCCGCCGGCAGGCCCTGCGCGATCACCTGGCCGAAGTTCAGCACCACCACATGGTCCGACAGGTCCATCACCATGCCCATGTCGTGCTCGACCATCAGCACCGTGACACCCCATTCGCGCCGCACCTCGAGGATGAAGCGCGCCATGTCCTCGGTTTCCTCGCGGTTCATGCCGGCCACCGGCTCGTCGAGCAGCAGCAGCTTCGGCTTCATCGCCAGCGCCCGCGCCAGCTCCACGCGCTTCTGCAGCCCGTAGGACAGCGCCGCGACCGGCGCCTTGCGGATGTGGTCGATCTCGAGGAAATCGATGATGCGTTCCTCGATCTCGCGGCGCAGTTCCTCCTCCTCGCGGCGCGCCGCCGGCGTGTAGAACAGCGCCGCGAGCGGCCCGGTCTTCAGGTGGCAGTGGCGGCCGAGCTTGATGTTGTCGAGCACCGTCATGCCGCGGAACAGCGCGATGTTCTGGAAGCTGCGCGCCAGGCCGAGCGCGGCGCGCTTGGGCGGCGGCAGCGGGCCGAGCTCGTGGCCGTCGAACACCATCCGGCCCTCGGCCGGCGTGTAGAAGCCCGACAGCGTGTTGAACACCGACGTCTTGCCCGCGCCGTTGGGGCCGATCACCGACGTGATCGAGCCCGGCTGCACCGCGAAGCTCACGCCGTTGAGCGCCTTCACGCCGCCGAAGGCCAGCGACAGGCCATCGACTTCGAGCAGCGGGATGGGGGCGATGGTGGACATGGCTTGCGGGGGGTGTCGCCGGCGTATTTGCCGCGACAGTATGTTTTCTACTTTTGAGTAGACAAGTGATTCTTCAGCGGAAGGAGGAGCCGGACAAGTGGGACCTGCCTGGGACAAACCCCTGGCGTCGCCCCCGTCCGGAAGCAAGGGGCGCAAGCAGACCATGGATCGCCGCGCCGAGCTGTCGGCCGGACGACAAACCGTCGCGCAGAATCGAATCTCATGACGGCCGCCCCCGAGACCGCCCCGCGCCAGATCGACTGCCCGCGCTGCAGGACCGCGATGCGGCCGCTGCGGCTGTCCTCGCACCGCACGCGGCCGGTCACCGTGGACCATTGCGCGGACTGCCGCCTGGTGTGGTTCGACGCCTTCGAATCGGTGCGGCTCGACGGCTACGGCTGGGTGCGGCTGCTGCGCGAGATGGAGGCGAGCGCGAAGCGGCCGCTCGCCGACGCGCGCGTCGCTCGGCCGGCCTGCCCGCAGTGCGCGACGACGCTGAACGCGGTCAGGAACCGCACGCGCTTCGGCCTGTTCGCCGCGCTCGAATGCCCGCAGCGTCATGGTCACCTGCACAGCCACAGCGGGCTGCTCGCCGAGCGCGGGCTGGTGCGCCCGCTCGGTGCGGCCGAGCGGCGCGCGCTGGCCGAGGAGAAGCACGCGCTCTTCTGCCTGAACTGCGGCGGCCCGGCGGGCAGCGGCGACGAGCAGTGCAGCTGGTGCGGCACCGCGCTGGTGGTGATCGACCTGCCGCGGCTGGCGCATTCGCTGCGCCTGCGCCTCGACGGCATGGGGCCGTCGCCGGAGGTCCACGGGCGGCATGTCGCGTGGTCGTGTCGCGGCTGCGGCGCGGCCCTCGACCCCGGCCGCGACGAAAGCTGCCCGCACTGCGGGCACCTCGTCGTCGCGCTCGAGCTGCCCGACATTGACCCGCTGCTCGACGCCGCCGAAGCCGATCTCGCCGCGGCGGCGGAAGCCGATGCCCACCTCCTCGATCGCTTCCAGAGCACGCGCCGCACCGTCGTGCAGGAGGAGGACGAAGCCCCGCAGGTCCTGCGCGAACGGCGGCCCCCTCAGCCCAGTGTGGCGCGCACGCTGACGCTGGCCGGCTGGCTGCCGCTGCTGCTGGTGCTCGCAGCGTGCATCGCGGTGCTGGGCCTGTTCTTGGCCGACATCGACTGGCCGCGCCGCGCGCCGGCCGAGGCGCTGCAGGTCCAGCGCGTCGGCGACGATCCGGGTGCCGCCTGGGCCTGGGTCGAGGCGCACCGGCTGATCGCGCCGGGTGACACGCGCACGCGCACCCAGCTGCGCGACGGCCTGTTCAACCTCTACCTGCGCCAGATATCGGGCAACGACTGGCCGGCCGACGCCACCGTGCGCAGCACGATCACGCTGGCCGCATCCGCCGCCAGCCCCACGTTGGACCGCTGGCATGCCGGCCTCGGCCGCTCACTGCGCGTCGTGGCCGCCGACGCCGAGCCCGTGCCACCGCCCGAGGTCACCGAACTGCGCGGCCGGCTGTCGCGCCCGGCGAGCGGCGTCTGGCTCGACGAGGGTCGCTACAACGCCGTCTGGACGCCGACCGTCGAGAACACCGGCCCCACCACGCTGGCGCCCGGCCGCACGCTGTCGCTGCGCCACCAGCTCGGGTCGGCCGGGGGCGTTCCGTGGCGCTGCCGCAGCGTGACCGACGCACCGCCGGTGCTCCGCGTTGGCCAGCGCATGACGCTGGTGTGCCGCAGCAACATCTCGATCAACATGGTCGAAAGAGCCTGGTCCTACGCGATGGCCGAGCTGCGCGAAGGCGCCGCGCTTGACCTCGCGTGGCGGGACGATTGGGGCCGCGGCAGTTCGATCGACACGGCGATCGACCGGCTGGTCGCAGATGCCGCGCGCGACTCCTGGCGACTCGACCAGTTCCTGCGTCGCTACACGGCGCTGCGCGACGGGCTGCCGCCTGTCGCTGCGGCGTCGGCGAACGAGCGCGCTGCGCCGTCACTGACGGCCGCGCAACGCTGGCAGCAACTGCCGGCGCTGAACCGCAGCGCCCTGGTGCTCGCGGCGCTGGCCCTGGTGCTGGTGGCGCGCGTCGCGCTCGCGCGCTGGCTGGGCGAGCGGCCCGCCGCCCTCACGCTGCTCGTCGCCGCGGTGCCGGTGTGCTACTGGTTCGGCCGCGGCGAAGGCGCCGCGTCGGTGCTGCTCGTCGGCATGTACCTCAGCCTGGCGGCGCTGCTGCTGTTCGTCTACGGCTTCCTGTCGCGGCTCTACGCCGCCGCGGTGTTCAGCCGCTACGACTAGGCGCCGACACCGCGCTGCCGACCACGCCGAGCGCGCCGCCGAACAGCATCACGAACCACAGCGGCGCGGTGCCGCCGGCCACGGCCAGCAGGCCGGCGCCGTCGGCCACCAGCCCGACCGCGGCCACCACGGCCACCAGCAGCAGCGGGATCGACAGCAGCTTCGTCGGCGCCTTCACCGCCGGGTCGCGGCTGCCCACGGCGAGCAGCACGTAGCCGACCAGCGTGAACAGCGGGAACAGCACCCACAGCACCGGGCCCGGAGACGCGGCGACCCAGCCGAGCGGCGCGGCCACCAGCAGAGCACCGGCCAGGATGCCTAGCGCGGCGAGGATGCCGCCGACGAGAACGAGGACCATGTCGAGCCCCGGAGGAATGAAGGTGCGCGCAGCATAGCGCCTCATGCCGCGGTTCTCGTCGGCCCGGCGACCCCCAGCACGCCCCGCAGCCGATCGACGAGCCCGCCCAGATCCAGCGGCTTGGTCCAGTAGGCATCGAAGCCGGCCGCGAGCGCGGCGGCCTGCTGCTCGGCCAGCGCGTCGGCGCTGAGTGCCACGCAGCGCAGCGCATGGGTCTGCGGATCGGCGCGGAGCCGCTGCACCACCTGGTCGCCAGTCAGCCCGGGCAGGTTGATGTCGAGCAGCACGACGTCGGGGCGCAGGCGGCGCGCCAGCGCCAGGCCTTGCTCGCCATCGTCGGCAAGCACGAGGCGCCACTGCGGCACGCCGCGCAGCACCTCGCTCACCAGCAGCGCATTGAGCGGCTCGTCCTCGACGTACAGGATGGTGGCCGGCGGCAGCTCGGCGAGGTTGCGGCCGGGCCGTTCGGCATGCGGCAACGGCAGCGGCCGCGCCGCGGCGGCGGCCTCGGCCGCCGGCAGCCGCACCGCGAAGCAGGTGCCGACGCCCGGCGTGCTCGACACCCGCAGCTCGCCGCCCATCGCATCGACCAGGCTGCGCGCGATCACGAGCCCGAGGCCGCTGCCTTCGACCTTCGAGTTCTCGGCGCCGATGCGGTTGAACGGCTGGAAGAGCTGGTCGAGCTGCTGTTCGTCGAGCCCGGCGCCCTGGTCGCACACGACCACCTCGACGGCCCCGGCCAGCGCGGACACCGTCACGCTCAGCAGGCCGCCCGCCCGGTTGTACTTCACGCCGTTCGACAGCAGGTTGATCAGCACCTGCTCGAGCGCGCGCGGGTCGGCCAGCGCGGCGGGCGTGGCGGCGTCGACCGCCCGCTCGATGCGCACGCCGCGCTCGCGCGCCTGTTCCTCGACCATCGCGCAACTCTCGTCGACGACCGCCGCGACGTCGACCGGCCCGCGGTCGAGCGGCCGGACGCCCTCTTCGATGCGCGTCAGGTCGAGCACGTCGTTGATCAGCGCCAGCAGGTGCTCGCCGGCATGGCGCACGCGCTCGACGCGGCCGCGCTGGGTGGCGTCGAGCGGGCGCTTGTCGTCGAGCTGCAGCAGCTGCGTGAATCCGAGGATCGCGTTCAGCGGCGTGCGCAGCTCGTGGCTGACGCGCGAGAGGAAGTGCGTCTTCTGCCGGCTGGCGAGCTCGGCGGCCAGCTTGTCGCGCTCCATCTGCTCGGCCTTCAGTTCGTCGGTGGCGTCGCGGAACACGACGACGACGCCGGTCGCTTCGCCGGCACCGTCGCGGATCGGCGCGATGCTGTCGGCCACGTTCAGCATGCGGCCGTCGCGCCGCTCGAGGAGCACCGGCTGATCGATGCCGATCGCGATCGGCCCTTCGAGCCCCCGCTCGACCATGCCCGCGAGCGGCGCGCCGTCGCCGGCCTGGCTCACGCGGAACACCTCGCCGAGCGGACGGCCGATCGCCGCGTCGCCGTCCCAACCGGTGATGCGGCGCGCGGCGTCGTTGAGGAGCGTGACGTCGCCGGCGCGGTCGGTCGCAACGACGCCGTCGCCGATGCTCGCCAGCACCATGGCCATCCAGCGCTCGAGCCGGCGCAGCTCGGACTCGACGCCATGGCGGTGCAGCGCGATCTGGATCGCGACCTGCAGCTCGCGGTCGTTGTAGGGCTTGAGCACGTAGCCGAAGGGGTTGGTGCCGACCGCCTGCTGGACCGTGTTCGCGTCGGCGTGCGAGGTCAGGAAGACGACCGGGATGTCGTGCGCCTCGCGCAGCCGGCGCGCGGTCTCGATGCCGTTGATCGGCCCCTTGATCACGATGTCCATCAGCACGATGTCGGGCCGTGCCAGCGGGATGGCCGAGAGTGCGCGCTCGCCGTGGGCCGACGTGCCCGCCACCTCGAAGCCGAGATGCTCGAGGCGCTGGCAAAGGTCGGCGGCGATGATGGCCTCGTCCTCGACGATGTAGACGCGGGTCCTAGCCATGGACTTCTCCTTCGATGGTCGTCGTGCGTTCGAACACCAGGCTGCAGCCGAAGCCCGGCGGGCCGCTGAAGCGCAGCTCGGCTTCGAGCTGCCCCGCCAGCAGGCGCACGAGGCGCAGGCCGAGCGAGCGGCTCTGCTCGGGATCGGCGCCGGGGGCGAGGCCGATGCCGTCGTCGGCGACCTCGAGCCGCAGCCGCCGCTCGCCCTCGGCCGCGAAGCGCACGCGGATGCAGCCTTCGCGGCCGCCGGGGAAGGCGTGCTTCCAGCTGTTGGTGACGAGCTCGTTGACGATCAGCCCGGCCGGCACGGCCTGGTCGATGTCCAGCCACAGGCTCTCGGCGTCGATGTCCAGCCGCGCCGCCGTGCCATGCGAGGCCGACAGCACCGCCAGCAACCCGCGCAGGTAGTCGGCGAAGTCGATGCGCGCGAAGTCGTGGTGCTGGTACAGCTTCTCGTGGATCAGCGCCATCGAACGGATGCGGTCCTGGCTGTCGGCGAGCAGCTCGCGCACGGCCGCGCCCTCCTGCGATCCCGCCTGCAGCTGCAGCAGGCTGGAGACGATCTGCAGGTTGTTCTTGACGCGGTGGTGCACCTCCTTGAGCAGCACCTCCTTCTCGCGCAGCGCGGCCTCGATGCGGTTCTCGGCCTCGACGCGCTCGGTGACGTCGCGCGCCATCACGTACACGCCATGGACCTGGCCCCCGGCGTCTCTGTCGGGCAGCATCGCGTACTCGTGGTGCCGGCGTCCGCCCTGCGCCGGCACGCTGACGGTGAAGAACTGGGGCTGCCCGGCCAGCGCCGCCAGGGTGTGCGGACGCACCGACTCGTAGATGGCCCGGGGGAACAGCTCCACCGTGCGCCGCCCGACGACTTGCTGCGGGCCGCTGTAGCCCCAGGTCTCGTAGAACGGACGGTTGGCGAAGGTGCAGCGTTCCTCACGGTCGTAATGCGACACGCGCGCCGGCAGGTTGTCGGTGATCAGCCGCAGCCGCTGCTCGTTGTCGGCCAGCTGCGCGGTGGACGTCTGCAAGGCGCCGGTCATGCGCGTGAAGGCCCGCTTGAGGTCGCCGATCTCGTCGTGCCGCGCCGAGACGATGTGCGCCGACAGGTCGCCCGCCTCGACCCGGGCCATCATGCGCTGCAGCCGGCCGACCGGACCGAGCACACGCACCGTCATCACCCAACCCAAGCCCGTCAGCGGCAGGGCCATCAGCAGCGGCCCGATCGCGATCAGCAGCGCGAGGCGGTGCTCGGACGCCGCGCGCCGCTGCTCGACGCGGACGTCCCAGTCGTGGATCTGCTCGGTGACGGCCTGCACCTCGGACACCAGCAGGTCGAGCAGCAGTTCGCGCCGCCGCTGCGCCAAGGGGTCGTCGCCCGGGGCGTCGAAGGTCGCGACGAGGGTGTCGAACATCCCCGGCAGTGCCGCCAGGCCCGCAGCGACATCCGGCGGGTCGACGCCGTCCAGGCGGTCCACGAGTGCCTGCGCGACGCCTTCCTCCATCGCTCTTTCGCGCGCGCGCCACTGCTGCGCGACGCGCGCATTGCCGTAGCGTGCCATCTCGTGCGTCAGCACCAGCAGGCTGCGGGCGTGGCGCAGCACCTCGTTCGCCCGCTGGCCGGCCGCCGATGCCCGGTGGGCCACGGCAATCGCCTGGACGGCGGCCGCCGCGATCACGAAGCCGCACAGCAGCGCGGCACCGATCATCAGCGTGGTCTGGATGCGCAGGCGCACCGGCTCACTCCGCGATCGTCACGC
>Ga0209966_1000268_pt1 | contig 18413 bp, 19 predicted proteins | sample RhisoiCoNPM_FD_187575 | JGI IMG/M metagenome (GOLD analysis project Ga0209966, IMG submission 187575) | Arabidopsis thaliana rhizosphere microbial communities from the Joint Genome Institute, USA, that affect carbon cycling - Rhizosphere... | ecosystem: Host-associated > Plants > Roots >... | reverse complement strand
TTTGTATTAATGCGTTTCAAAGTATGAAAAAACTAAGACAACAACTTGGGTTATGAATTAGGTTCGAGCGCCCGTACCATCGAGTTTGATTCACAACAATGTTGTAATAATTATTTTATTTTGGGGCCGTATCGAATATTTGATTAGCACATATCGATCCGTCTTTATTATCAAGCCCAAACTCGGCAGTCATGACATTTTTGAGCTTTGTTGCATTTGTGTTGGTGATTTTTACGTTGTCTTCCATTTCAACACCTACCCCTGAGTTCATGTTCATGGATTTCACGCAGTTCTTCTCATCGAGTGTTAGCTCGTGAGCATGCCACTTTGTATACATCCAGTCTGATGTAGCTGCATAAGTTCCATTATTTGTTACAAATACATAAGCAAGCCCAGTATCTTCTTTCTGCGGTGTAGATCCCCCTGCCTTTCCTTCCACAGTCAAAAACGGATTGCCGTCAGTCCCAATCCCGAACTTTTTTATTTTGAAATCATCATCATTGAAGAGTCCTTTACTGCCTCCGGCAAATACGATGTTACGTACAATTGTGGTCGGAACAAGTTGAGGCATCGTATTCAAAAAAACATACATGAAAAACAAGGCAATCGCAATTACTGCACAACGGTTCACGCACTGGAACAATTCCTTATGATTGACAGTCCGGCGCATATAAGGCTCAACTATTTCAGAGAAATTATACGTTATGGTACATCTATCGAATTAAACCCCGTAACACGATAAAATGGCAATTACCCCAAATGTAAACCAAGAAAGCCAATAGTCGCAAGCATGAGCAAGGCAACATTAAATTAGCTCCTCATGTTTAGCATTATTAAGCCGGCCATAGTAGCAGGGTGCGACCCGGTCCCATTCCGAACCCGGAAGTCAAACCTGTTATCGCTGCTGTGTTACTGATCTACGTGAGTGGTTGGGAAGCAGCAGTGCTGGTATCTTAAAACATTGTTTAGGATTTAATATTAAGTGTAAATTATCGGTTGATTTTTTCTCCTACATGCACGTCCCCAAGCAAATCTTGTATATTCAGAGCAATGCGATCTAAAATTTCGTAAAGTAAGACAAATTCTCTAGGATGCCATATTCTACATTCTATTAGACAGGCAAGGTTGACGACACGAACTGAAATAGTTCTTGTAACATAAGACTTTAAGTTTTGAAATAAGAATTTGCTGATACGCTCATCTTTTGTCAATCTTTCAGCCAAAATGCTTCCACTCCACCCTGCCTGCTTTACTATCCCATCAGCTAAACTGTACCAGAGTTTACAATTCAATAAATTTTGGTGGTTAAGGTCATTTTCAACTAGATACTGATTTTGTACAAGACAATAGATATTGTGGAAAGGACCCATTCTTACAACGTCTTCAGAACCAATATAATCAATACCTCCAGAAAGCATTAGAATAAAACCATCTCTATTTGCTAACCATTTTTCGTAGTACGGTTTGAACAATGCAGGTATATCAGAATCGAATTTTCCTATTCTGCACTTTATCTCGTCTAGACCTAACAAATCAATTATTTCTTTAATTTGAAGAATTGGCAAATAAACCAACATTGTTAGGTACACGGCTGCATATCAGTAGATATTTAATGCGCATTGTAGCTCGCAATGTATTTTACAATAGTTCTGATCCCAAAACCAGTAGCTCCTTTAGGATTATATGTTTTTTCCCTAGTGCCCTCTTGATTCCAAGCAGTGCCAGCAATGTCCAAGTGCGCCCAAGGAGTGTCATCAACAAAGTGGGACAAGAATGCTGCAGCAGTGATGGCTCCTGCAGATCGACCTCCGATATTCTTTATGTCTGCATTTGAGCTCTTTAGTTGTTCTTTGTGGTCTTCAAAAAGTGGCAGTTCCCAAATTTTTTCACCAGTCTTGTTTGAGTATTCAAGGATTTTCGTTACCAGTTCTTCGTTATTACCTACAAGTGCAGCAACGTTTGAACCAAGAGCAATAATGGCAGCTCCCGTCAACGTCGCCATATCGATTATGACTCTGGGTGAGAAGGTTTTTACTGCAAATGAGAGAGCATCTCCTAGGATTATTCTTCCCTCTGCATCGGTGTTTAACACTTCTACCGTTTTTGTGTTATACATCTTGATTATGTCGCCTGGTCTATAGGAGCTTCCAGATGGCATGTTCTCAACAGCAGGTATTAACCCTATTACATTCTTATCGAGGTCTAGATCCGACACAGCTTTCATAATCCCTATAACATTGCAACCGCCACATTTGTCAAATTTCATTTCTTCCATTTTATCAGATGGTTTAATCGAAATACCTCCAGTATCAAATGTTACAGCTTTTCCTACAATCACTACAGGCTTTTCGTCTTGTGGGGAACCAGAGTATTCTATTACTATTAGTTTGGGAGAATTGGTACTTCCTTTACCTACGGCCATAATACCACCAAATCCATTTGCTTCTAATTCTTGTTCGTCGATGACTCTCACCTTTGTCTTTTTGTTTGCCGACAATTTACGTGCGAAATTTGCCAAGTCTTTTGGCGAGCAATCATTGGGGGGTAAGTTGCTAATATCGCGGGTGAGGTTTACCGCGTCAGATATAATCGACGAACGTTGAATAACTTTCTGATTGCTGGCCAAGTCCACTCTAGTCAAGATCCTAACTTGATTTAGCTCAAATTTGTCTTCATCTTTCTTGTAGTTACTAAATGAATAGTCCGATAATTTGATTCCTTCCACAATAGCTGATAGATGATCTTCATCCATTTCATCAAAGGAGGCTAACACAAACTCGCTTATCGCCAATTCTTTTGCTTTATTGACCACTTTTCCGATCAAATTTCTAGTTTTTTCAGTATCCAAATTCTCTCTGTTTCCCATACCTAACAGTAAAACACGTTTGATATCCGATCCTACCTTGTTATGAATAATGCACATTGTTCCATCTTTAGCAGTGAATTCTTTAGACTCAATAATTTCTCCAATAATAGGATCAAAATCTGGCGTAACTTTTGAGAGTGATAACGATGAAACATCTTTTGTGAAGACATAATTTACCAAAAGTTGTGTTTTCAAAGATGAAAAATTATTTTCGGGCTCAATAATAACCATGGTCAAAATCAATAGTATACTTTATTTTAAAGTATTGAAGACTCAAGCATGACTTAATTTAGCATTATTTTGGTATACGCGTCGACACGATAGTCACAAAAAATAACTAAAAGAAGGTATACGAAAAAAATGCGAGAATACTTCAAGCATTTTTAAGGTTCTACGGATTGTGGTTACTTTTGAAAGCAGTATTCTTGTTACATATGGGTATTTGTGATGATTTTGTAAGAATTCAGAATAACAATCTAGGCGATTTATTAAATATCTATAAGTGTCAGTAATGTCAAATCGATGAAGAACAGCTATGGCTAGTATAGTTAATAGAACCAATTATAGTTTTTTAGACATCCCCCCTGAACTTGGAGAATTTGTGAGAAACGATACCTATTCCTTACTTATTAAGGGCAACTCGGGGACAGGCAAAACAACTCTTTCTCTAAGTATTCTCCGTTCGTTGAAGGCAAGGAACAATTTTTTCTATATTTCTACTAGGTCGTCCCCAAAACAATTATTTGAACACTATCCATGGTTGCGAAAATTCACCAAACAATCGAACAAGGATATTGACAAGGAGGAAATTGGACAGAATATTTCATCATTTGAGGATGCTCGTCTGGATGAACCTGAATCGCTATTTGAAAGGGTAACCAACCAATTGATGGACGTAAAGAATCCTGTAATAATAATTGACAGCTGGGATTCTGTTGCTTCATTAATGGATAGAGAAGCGCGGCTAAACAATGAAAGAGTGCTCCAAACTTGGAGAGAGAGAGCTAAGGCAAAGTTGATTTTTACAAGTGAGGAATCAACGGAATCTAGTTTGGAATCTATTGTAGACGGGGTTGTAGAATTAAACTACGAATTTATAGATGAAACTCGAATTAGGAGTTTATTTCTTAAAAAATTAAGAGGTGTTCCAGTCAAGAGGTCCATCTATTACTTTACTCTAAAAGATAGGTTTCTGCGATGTTTTGGGAGTTATGACCCTAGAGAATTTAGGGTTAATAATATGAAAGATAAGATACCAAACGTGGTAAATTCTCCCAAGCACATATTGCAGACAGGATATCAAGATCTCGACAATCACATTGGAGGTACTTTACCACGAAATGGATTGATAACAATTGAAAAAGACAGCATTTTGCCAAACGACATAATACTGTTATTTGTAAATGATTTGTTAAACAATTTTTTTAGGAGACATTACAGCTTACTTTTAGACACTACTATCAAAAATGAGTTAACGCAAAAGTACAGACTAAATATTCAGAACAACGGCAAATTATATACCATAGAAAAACACGCCTCGAGTGAAAAATATCCTCAAAATGGAATAAAACAAAAAGATAATTATTACAAATATCTCTCCAAATTAATCTCAGGACTTCCAGAAAATGAAAAATTAATCACTTTAATTCAAACAAAATCCTTAGATAATATCATTTCAACACGTTCTGATATTGAAGAGCTTTGTGGATTTGTTAGAAAGAAGTTTGAACTATCAATCCTAATTCTAAATTCAAATGTTAATTTAGAAAAATATTATGCTGAGTCAGACATTTATTTAAGATTTATACTAAAGGGTGGAACTCTTTTCTTAAAATGTTCAATTCCGTCCTCCGCTTTATTCGGGGCATACATCGCAAGTTCAGTTCCACAGATCCAATTAAATCATGTTTTGTAATTTTATATTGTAAGGATCTTCCTCAGAGTTCTCTTCCAGTGACATTGGTAACAAATGCATCATCTGTTCGTAGTAATCTAGAAATGTAGTTCCTTTATTTGTAACCTTGTAGACCATCTTTGCTCCATTATCATGTTCCATTATGAGCCCAAAATTCAAAAGGGAATCTATATAGTTTCTACATTGATCATTACTTAGCATTGCCTTGTACATTATCTTAGTTCGTGTCTCTTCTCTCATTGCAGATCTTAATATCGCTGCTATGACTCCGTACTTGCTTCTATTTTTCATTGTCCATTAACTGAAGGTATACAATATAACTGGAGTGAAACTATTAAATAGAAACATAAATGTCAAGATTCGACTACAAAAATTAGAATAACCCTCTATTGTACTTTTACATTCAATTCTTGTTCCATAAAATAAATTTAATGATTGTTTAATTAAATTCTGCTCTAAAAAATTACGCGATTACTATTCTTGAAGACAATTACCTTTGTGGTCTATATTTTTTTGATTAAGAACACAATCGGTCATCACAGGCTTTATTTTTTGAAATTTTATTTTTCCCATGCCTAATTCTCCCGAATTCTGCATTGAAAGGGCTTTAGTCTTCATAAGCATGACATGTTCGCTGCAAGCTAAGCCTATCATATACTCTTCATCTCCAGATATTATGGAAATGATTAGAGAAGGGGGGAGTGCACATGCTCGCCCTTTGACCGATATGGAGCACCTTTCAGGAACCATTATTAATTATTAATTTTGTTTGATAGATATTATAACACTTTTGATTCGATTTAAGATGGTTATTCGGTAAATATTGCTTTGCTCAACTAATTAAGATAAAACTGAGAAAAAATTGACGCCTTTCACGGTATTCTATTGCTGACTATCGAGGATGAATTTTATTTCCTTACACCTTTTTCTCAAAGAAACTGTAGAAATATCTGCAACCTGGCATACTTCAACTTGTCGCAAGAATTCATTACATTCCTGTGAAGCAATATATATTATAGCCCCGGCGAATGCACGTGGGTTTTTTCCAATTGAAATTCTACTGTGTTGCACCAAAGAAAAAATTCTGATCGCTTCCCTCTTTGTTTTTTCGGCCAATCTCAATCTATTTGATATTAGTGTTACATAATCGATACCTTGAATAACAGGAATCTTTAACGATAGTTCTTTGAGGATCAATTTGTAGTGTGACATGATTTCCTTACTTGGAATATTGCATACAAAGGCTATGTCGGATATTGTTTTTGGTATTGATATCTCCCTGCAAGCTGCATAAATAGAGGCTGCAACAAGTGAAACTGTAGATCTACCTTTTGCTAGCTTTTTGATAGCGGCTTTCCGATATATGTATGCCGCATTTTCCATAACAGCTGGACTCAGATAAAGTTTATCACCGAAATTATTGAGATATTTTAAAGCTTTATCCAGGTTCCTTGAAATCGAATCATTAAGCTGGGATCTGTTATTCCATGTTCTTAATCTCTGGATCGTTTCTTTTTGCACCGGATCCAACATTTTACCTCTTCCATCGGTGTCATTCAGTCCAATTAAGGTAGAAAGTCCTTTGTGACTTATCGTTAGTGATTCTGGCATACCTAGTCTAGATTTATCTTTATATTCCCCTTTTTCGAAATATGGTATCTCATTATTGTAAATTTTTTCGGTAGATACACATCCGCATATACTACAAACATATTCACTTGAGAGTACGTCTAAAACTAAAGAGTAATTTTGACACTGATTGCATTGTATCCTACCAGTTGCATTAGTTTCTGGAGTTTTTCGATTTTGAATTTGCTTACTATCATCTAAAGCCATCTCTAATCTTAGATTAAGGTGATTCTTTTATTATCAATAGTTTTTCTAGAAATCAGAGAATACACGCATAATATATCTTGAATTAGAAAATCATAAGAAAGTATGGATTACAGTAGAAATCCGTGGAAAAATCCTATTTTTCTTTCTTAAATAAGAATCTATAAATGTTTAGTTTAGTAAGAAGACTCAATTAATCATGCCTATTTTGTAGATGTCTACTAAATTAAGGATTAGTACAGATTAGCCAAATTTCTTACTAAATACACACATGACTCTATTATCCATTCAAATTCCAGTAAAAGCAAAGCTGATGTTTTTACTCTAAGATCAAAATTAGTATGGCGTCGATGTAGAGTACCGTTCTTTCCATTACTATTTTTTGGGATCCGTCATATTTTTGGTGCTGCTATGATATCAAACTCTCATCAATTTAATATTGTTTTTAGGATTTAAATAGATTTGAATCCTTGAATATCTCCAGCAATTACTTTACCTACAATATAAACGTATGATTAAATAGAACGTTTATAACTTAGTGACACAAATAAGTCTAAACTCTTCGAATGCTTGCCTTGGTTTACAGATTCAAAAGTGCTAGGTACGGTATTTTTATCTAGTAAAGTGTAACAATTATATAATTAGTTATCTAACTTAGTATGCGATGAAAGACACAAGACTGTTAAAAATCCTTGTTGAGGAAAAGGCATTGGTAAAGTTACTGAAGACCATTGGTTCGGGAAGAGAATATCCAACTAGAGAACTTTTGACAAAGTTGGGTGCCTATGGTTATGGACACAAACTACTGCTTAAGGCACAAAAACGTGGATTAGTTGATCGAAAGACTGTTAAAAACAAAGTCTTTAACAAATTAACTACCGATGGCAAGAAAATAGTAAAAATAGCAAAGGAAATAGGCGTATAAAGAACATTTCCTCCAACTTTATTTTCTAAATTCATTTTAAAACTGAAGATAACTCTAGAATTTTGTTATACCACGAAGGGGCTTTTACCACTCCGCTAGAAATTAAAATACCTTCGGAACCTAGCTCTAAGGCTTTTTCTATATCATTCTTGTCGACGATACCTGCTCCACAAAGGACTCTCACTTTAGAAGATATCTGCTTTACTAGTCGTACAGAATCCCTTATAATTGATGGATTTGCTTTAGATACTGCTATTCCCTTTCCTATGAGCTCCGGTGGTTCTATTGCAAGGTAATCCGGCGAAAATCGTGAAATTGCCTCGACTTCGTCCATATCGTCAGCGCATACAACTGAAATCATATCCAGATCACGTAAACGTTTAACTAGATTTTTGATTTGTGAATGTTCTATTTTATGCTCGCTATGGTTAATAATAGAACCAACAGCGCCATAAGATTTCAAGATTTCAGGTATAATAAAGCCTGTAGTTGCTCCGATGGTCGAATCGTCTACGTGCTGACTTACAATGGGCAAACCTTGCTTAGATAACGCCAATAAACTCGATGGGGGTGGAGCAATAATGATGTTCTTGTGATTCAATAGGCAGACTTTCTTTGCATCTTCAACTATCTTCAGCGAATTCTCTCCAGATATCTCGTTATAATTTTTGAGATTAATTATTAGTGGCTTTTCAAAAATTATCATAATAAAATTTAGGTGAGGTCTTCAAACTTGGTATTTAGTTTTTTTATCCTAGCTTCATAACCCTTGTTATATTCCAGTTCTTCTGGAACGAGTGTAGCGGGATGAATAAATCCTTGATTTCGCATAATCATTGCTCTCTCCGAAGCCCAAAGTCTTTGAAGGTCCCAATCGGCGGTACCGAAACCGTCATGGGGTCCAGTCAAAAGTCCATTATGCATGCTAAATACGAGGCATGACACGATTGGAATAGCGTAGTTTAAACTTGCTGCAGAATTGAGCTTCACCGGCATCAAAGGCATATGATGACTTCCTCTAGTGTTCCCAGCAACGTAATGAGGGTCATTGAATGCACTACCAGCTTCTTCTGTGGCAGGAAAGTTTTTCTGAGTTCTTACTATGGCAATAGGATCGTCTTTACCTACATAGGTTCCAGCAATATTGTGTAATCTGTCAGTTGATGCAGAAACAATCTGCTCACCGTCTGATGTAAGAATGGAATGCACAACATATCGACCGGGATACATCAAGGCTGCTTCTAATTCTGGCTTGTCTTGCCATAATTTCAGACCTGCGATTTTTCCTGTCATAACATCCATTATTCTAAACTTAACTCCTTCTGCTAATTTTTCGTTTATCAATAATCCGGTACTGCTTCTGGCATCTACAAACATTCTCCATAAGGGGAAATTAAAAGCACCTGGTTCTGTCTTATCGGCGGCAAACACACAGAAAACTTCACTAGGCCTCTCTTCTATATCCAACTCAGCTACTCCTGGACCCATCCCTCTAACATTTCCCGAAAAGGCATCTTTTAGTAAGTCTTGTCCTGCACCATACAAGCCCTGTTCTTTGGCAATTTTGGTACCTTCAGTGAATGCATCCCACACCATCTTATGAATTTCTTTGTTATCTGTTCCTTTGGTATGTGTCATAATAATGTGTATATCGTCTCCGGTATAACCTATATAATAATCTAATAATAATCTCGAGTTCTCCTTTACCACTTTTTTAACCGCTTCTATTAGTTCGTCACTGGGTTTAGTATGGCCACCTATGGCTCCGATATCAGCCTTAATAGCTGAGAGTGTGATTTTCATATTCCGTAGACTATTAAATAGGTGTAGTTTAAAATTCTTATGATTTGTTTTAACATGAAACTTCAGGTAATAAAGTGCAAAGCAAGGTAAGTAGAGATGCATCAAAATTATGCAATGACCTATTCAAATAACCAGCAACGTACAAATCCATTCTTATGATTTATCACGGGAGGATCCTTTCGACAAGTCTCTTTTGCATAAGGACAGGCGTCATAGAATTTACACCCTGTTTCACTTCCAAGGGTATCTGCTGATTTTTCGCTAGGATTTTGTAATTTATTCTCTCTATTTTTTATGCTTGGAATTGATGAAACAAGTTTTTCAGTATATGGATGTTTTGGATTCTTGTAGACTTCATGCGCTTTTCCTAATTCAACTATTTGACCTCTGTACATTATAGCAATAATTTCTGAGACTTCTGAGATAACACCCAGATCATGAGATATGAATACGATAGACATATTTCGATCTGTTTTTAGTCTTTTTAATAAATTGATAATTTGAGACTGAACCATGACATCCAGAGAAGTAGTTGGTTCATCCGCAATCAATATCTCCGGGTTCAGTAACAAAGCCATTGCAATGGAAACTCTTTGCTTCATACCACCACTCAATTCATGAGGATATTTTTTCATGACACTTGGGTCTAATAGAACACTGCTCAAAGAATTTTGGATTGTTTCAGATTGGTCCCTAGAGTAACCATGCTGCTTCAAAATTTCTTTCATTTGTGATCCTATTGTAAAGACAGGATCTAAGGAATTAAGTGCTCCCTGAAAAATCATAGATATTTTCTTCCATCTCACTTTATTGTCAAATTCCTCTTCTGTCATTCCTGTAATGTCCTGTCCTCCAAGCATAATTTGACCACTAACAATTCTACCAGGGTATGGAACCGATCGCAGAAGTGCTGTTCCAAGCGTACTCTTTCCACATCCGGACTCACCAACGATTCCTATCGATTCATTTTTTCCAACACTAAATGAAACGTCATCAACGGCCTTAACCGTACCAAATTGCGAAAAATAGTAGACTCTTAAACTATTTACTGAAAGAGCAAAATCCAAACAATTTCTTATCGATCTTAACCGTATAAGTATCTATTTCATCTAATCTTTTATGCTTAATTAGACTATTGGACATATATATGGTAAAAATATTAGACAAACTGTCGAAATTTGAAAGTACCCATTTGCACATTTGATGCCAAGACGGGTGTTTTATGCCCAAAATGTGAAAGTCGATTGAAAAATGGGGAGCTATCTAATGTTGATGTAGAATGCTCTATCAAACTTATCAAACTCTCGCATAAGAACCAAGATATAGATAAATTGAATTTAATTGGATCTCAAAAAATAGATGAAGACTATGTACTAATATTGAAGGACTCAAATGTAAGTCACATAAACTCAAATGATAAACTTCTAAGTTCAGTTGAAGAAGAATTTAAAGGAAAAGTATGGTTTGTCGAAGCAAATAGCTCGATAAGAAGGTTTCTTGAAAATCTCTTCTTTCCTATCAGAATCTTGAAAACCAACATGATTTGGCTGCCTGACGGAAATCAGGTAACACAAGTTACCATAGAGAGTAAAGATTATGAAAAATTCATTAGCATAATCGAGAAGATAAAAAGAATTGTGAACGCCGTAAGAAAAATAGAACTTGTTGTAGAGATTGCAGGAAAGTAATACCATGCAACAAGTCGACATTAGGGACAGAATATTTTCTTCAACACTCAACAGAGACCACATTGGAAAAAACGTAAGCCTAGTTGGATGGCTTGAAGACTTTAGAGACATGGGAAAAATCGGTTTCATTACAGTCAGAGACATGACTGGAAATTTTCAGGGTGTAGTTATTGGGGAAATGTTATCTGAGTTTAGGGAAGTACAAAGGCAAAGTATTATTCTGGTAAAAGGAACCATACAAGAGACTAGGGCGGAGAATTTTAAGGTTGAGGTAAAGGTAGAAAAAATAAAAATCCTATCAAAGGCAGTGAATCCACTTCCGATTGATCCAACCGGAAGGGTAAAATCTTTAATGGATAATCGACTGGACTGCAGGGCCCTCGATTTGAGGAACTATCGGATTTCCAATATTTTCAGAATCAGATCATATGTCCTTTCTTTGATTCGCAAATTCCTGTATTCAAGAATGTTCATAGAAGTTAATACGCCCAAGATAATAGGAAGTGCGACTGAGGGAGGTGCGGATCTTTTTGATTTTGAGTATTTCTCAAAGAAAGCATACTTGGCACAAAGTCCTCAGTTGTACAAGGAGCAACTTACATTGGGCCTTGAAAGAGTATTTGAAATATCACCATATTTCAGGGCTGAACCATCACATACAGTAAGACATCTTTCAGAATTTATAAGCGTAGATTTAGAAGCGGCATTCTTGGATTATTTCGATATAATGGACATCGTACAAGAGTTAGTTATCGCTACAATAAACGATCTATTTGTACATCATAACGAAGAAATGAAACACTTTGAAAATAAACCCGAGATTATGGTTGATACGATTCCTCGAATTACTTATCAAAAGTGTCTGGATGATTTAAGAGGCTCAGGGGAAAAGTTGGAATTTGGTGATGACCTTTCTGATCCTGCACTAAAAAAACTAGGAGAGATTTACCCATTATTTTATTTCATAACTGAATGGCCCACAAAACTTAAACCGTTTTACATATTAGAACAAGAAAATAAATCTGAACTTTCAAAATCCTTTGATTTGCAATACGGCTATTTGGAAATAGTCTCTGGAGGAACCAGAGAACACGATCCTGAAAAATTAAAAAATAAATTACTCGAAAAAGGACTGAACCCAAAAAGTTTTTCTGATCATTTAAAGACGTTTGAATGGGGAATGCCTCCTCACTCTGGCTGTGGTCTAGGTTTTGATAGGTTGATGATGATCCTTACTAATTCATCGAACATTAGGGAAGTTGTTCTCTATCCAAGAGATACTGACAGGCTTACTCCCTAGATATCTTGATTTTTACCTCTTTAAGGATATCTTGTACTAAAGTAAAAGCTCGAAATCGTGATCCAGATACCTCGTATATGAGCCATATTACCGGATTTAATTTCATAAAAATCAAATCTGTCGACGAAGGTGCTGATCCATCCAAATGCGAATGATACACTCCAACGATATCTAGTGAGTTATTAGACGCCCACTGATATACTTCCATCAATTCGTCCGGGTCCATTTCAAATGAATATTCAGAGTGCGTCTTGTTCTCCATTATTTTCACTTGTTCGACGCAGTATTCATTATCGTTTACTATGCGTCCTAAAAGAAGACAACAAGATTCATAAGGCAAATCCTCTTTAGTTAAACGTATTAAGGAATCTATTTGGTTTTCTGTAACAGATAAGCTTATCTCAGGCATTTCTTTTTCAATTTTACAGGCAAATATTTGATGACACCGATAACATGTGCGTTCAACTGTGTGATTTTACTTGATATGATATTATATGTTACTATATGCAAGACCTAAATAAATTAGCCTACTGTTATTTTTCCCTTCATATACGGATGCAGAGTGCAGAAATAGTCATATTGTGATTCTTTTAGGGTCATGGCATCCAGAATGAATGTGGCATTTGATTTAATGGTCTTTGAATCGAAGGTTTTGCCATCATCTGCTAGACTTGTTACAGTGTGTGGAACATTGTCCTTATTAGTCCATTCTATTCCACCATCTTTTGGTACTTTTACATTAACCGGATCAAAACCGGGATTTCCCTCTGCCGACGCACCAGGAAGAATAGTAGTTTTCACTGGATTTGTAATATTTCTAACCGGCGCACTTTGATTCTGGCTTGCTTCAATTCCATCGATATTCTCTTGTTGAGCTTTTGGCGTGACTAAACCGAATACATAGAATGTAGCCGCACCAACAATTGCCGCACTTACGAATATTACTGTAATAGCCTTAAAGTAAGGTGTCCTCTTATAAGACGCAACAGCAAGTACTGTAGCAGGTATTGAAATTATGAGCATAAGTCCGATATAGGCAAAGATACTTGGAATTCTGGTACCAATTGTAATGGCTGCTGCAAAACCAAAGGTAACTAGAAAACCTAATGTTATGAAGGTTGCAGATTTCGCTCTTCCTGAAGTTGGGAATCCATCCTTGAAAATTCCCGATGCTAGAAATATTAATCCGATGAACATTGTGAGTAGGCTGACAGCGTGCATTCCTTCAGTAAATGTATGCGCAATTCCTGAAAGTGAAATTCCGACCCCGACTATACCAATACATGTAAGTCCTATCCCTGGAGTTATTAGGTCCCAATCAGACATTGTTTAGTACGTGAACTCAAGATCACATAATTAATCTTTTCTTGTGTTGAATCTGAAATTTTGAATTTGTGTGATATCAGGTGACCTGACATAAATTTTGGTTCTATTAATTTGCTGGAGCTATTAGATTGTCACTAAATTTTTCAATTTTTTTTTCCAAGTAACTGTACTTTGGAATAATATCAGATATCTCAAATTTGATTTTATAATAAAAATCATATCAAAATCTATCGAATAATATGTCAAAGCACTTATATTCAAGCAAGATAAGCTTACCATCGTATTTACAAATAAGAGGATTTGAAAAATGCCTAATACTGGTATAGTAAAATATCATGTTAAACTTAAATTTGAAGTTGATGGGATAGTAGAGAAGGCCGACATTATTGGCGCAATATTCGGCCAGACGGAGGGATTACTAGGCCCCGAGATGAACCTGAATGAGTTGCAGAAGGTTTCCAAGGTTGGAAGAATAGAAGTAAATGTTGACACCAAATCAAACACAACTAAAGGAGATGCTTTGCTTCCAATGAGTACTGATATTTCCACAGCCGCATTGATATCTGCAGCTATTGAAAGCATAGATAAAGTTGGACCTTTTCAGGGCAAGTTTCTGTTGGTCGGTATAGATGACATTAGAGCAATCAAGAAAAAAGTTATTGTGGATAGAGCTAAAAAAATAATTCAGGAATGGGCAACAAAGACAATAAGTGAAGGGGAAGAGATGTTGCGCGATGTATATGATGCAAGCAAACCGGGAAAACTAACCACCTTTGGAAAAGCTCAACTTGCATGTGGTACTGGTGTGTTCGAATCTCCCTATATCATTCTGGTTGAAGGAAGGGCCGATGTGATTAACTTACTACGCGCAGGTTTTGATAACTCTATTGCCATAGAAGGGGCCAAAATTGATGAAACAATTACGAATCTAACATCCGGAAAAAAGGTTATTGCATTTCTAGACGGTGACAGGGCAGCAGATTTGATTTTAAAGGAATTGCAAGGACTCGTTAAAATTGACAAAGTTTTCAGAGCACCGACAGGAAAAGAAGTCGAAGAGTGCACCCCCCTTGAAATATCCGAGATACTGAAGGACGTGGCTGAAACTGCAAATGAACAACTTGAGGCTCCAGTTCAACAACAACAAAAGAGTATAAGAAAACCAAGAACCAATGGAAATAATAATTCGGCTTCGGCGTATCAGGAGGTTTCTCATTCAAGTACTCACAATGGCGAAAAATTAAATGATGACCCTCAAATAACATCGGCAGTCAAAGAAGTGTATCCACAAATCAATGAAACTTTGGAAGCGTTGATATTGGATAATTCGATGCAGGTATTGTTGAAGGTAACAGTATCGGAAATAATTAAAAGACTGGATTCTCTAGAAGGTGCTAGATTTCTAGTAATGGACGGTATTATCACTCAACGACTAATTGATGCTGCATACAGCGCAGGAATTGAATATGTCGTTGGGCACAGAATGGCGGAGTTAAAGAAATCACCAGAAATTACGGTCAGAACTTTTGATCAGATAGGTATTGGCAACTAGAGAACGATGCAAGAAATAAAGTCTGAATATATTATCACACTAGCAAAGTTACTACTCAAGGGCGCAAAAGATAATTTTATTGATTTTACCAGCACCGATATTGGAATAGAGATCAACAAGAGCCAGCAAGCAGCTTCAAAGATAATTTTGGAATTGCAAGAAATGAAATATGTGGAGCGAGTCAAGAAGGGACATGGGTATATGATCAGGGTAACAGAAGAAGGTCTTTTGTCAGTCAAAAAAATGTCAGAGTTTCTTAACATGGCCTTAAATCCATCTCCAATGAGAATTCACTTTAACGGAACTTTGGTCTCTGGGATGGGAGAGGGCAAATACTACATGAGTCTTGGAGGCTATAAGAAACAGTTTGAAAAAAAGATCGGGTACATTCCCTATCCTGGAACACTGAATATCAAATTAGTTGATCGACTGTCGCTAGAAAACAGAGAAAAAATTGAAAGCTTCCGCTATCAGTTCATCGACGGATTTAGTGATTCCAAGCGAACTTATGGTTGGGTCAAGTGTTACCCTGCAATCATAAACGGAAATGACAATATTCGGTCAGACTTGTTGTTACTTGAACGAACACATCACGACAAAAATATGTTGGAAATTATAGCCCCAGTTAATATCAAACAAGCACTTCAACTAAAGAATGGTGATAACGTCAAGATTACTTTGGAAACCTCAAAAAATAGGACAGAATCATATATCATAAATTGAATGACCTAATTCTTCCTTGATTTGCGTACTCTTCGAACCAGGAAATGGTGTATTCAAGCGAATTATCTGAGTATTTATTCCCCTTTTCGCACAATTGACCGCTATTTCTTTCTCGGTATGTATTTGATCGTACCCTAAGGCAATAATGTCCGGTTTTACAAATTCGACTGTGTCATACAGCGTTCCCTCTCTTCCAATTATTGCATAATCTACATATCTAATAGATGAAACCAACTCCCTCCTAAGGCTTTCTGCATGATATATTTTTCTCTGTTTGTTAATTTTGAGTGCTGTAGAACTTCTGGCTACGACGACCACCAATACATCTCCTTGTTTTTTTGCGTCCTTTAGAGTATGAATATGACCTGGGTGTACTATGTCAAATACACCACCGATTAATACAATTTTTAGTAACCCTCTTCCAAGAAAAGTTAATCTAAGAGACTCAGACTTTTCTACGAAGCCATTTTTTATCATTTCTTTAATTTTTACGTTGAACTGATCTTCTGAAATTGGTGTTCGTACTTTTAAGTATTCTAATGGCAGCATTTCTGGTTCAAGTGAAGAAACATAGATGGCAGTAAGAATAGCTTTGTCCAAGGGCTCTAACATAAATTTGACATTATTTAACCAACAATGTCTATTTAGTTCTATTCTCTGGATACTACGTTCTTTAAATGAGAAACCCATGCACAATGATATCAACAGTTCAGACTAGCTTTTAGTTTATCCAATGTTTATCAATAAACGACGGGTGTCGCAAGAAAGGTGCGATTCGGCTGAAATAGCAGGTATGGTACAAATGGGCGCTATAGGGGTGAGAGTAAAACATCTTTTTGGAGTTATGATTTCTGAGAAAACTAATACCTAAATAATGCAAATTAGAAAAAATATTAGATGACAATATCCCAAGTAGGTGCACATCCGCTGTCGGCTGGAGTTAAGGTTTCAACAGTTGACACGAAGGAGATTTCGTCCGGAACGACCTTGATAAAGCGGGGATTTGCGCACATGCAAAAACATGGTGTAATAATGGATGTAACAAACCTAGAGCAAGCCCAAATAGCCGAAGATGCTGGAGCAGTAGCTGTTATGGTGTTAGACAAGCTCCCTTATGATGTAAGACGTGCAGGTGGAGTAGCAAGAACTGCAAGTGTAAAAATAATTGAAACAGTGTTAGATGGTGTCAGTATACCAATAATGGCCAAGTGCAGAATAGGTCATACATCTGAGGCAAATATTCTTGAAGAAATAGGAGTGGATATGATAGATGAAAGTGAAGTACTCAGTCCAGCAGATGAAGGTAGACATATTTGGAAGTGGAATTACACCACCCCATTCGTTAATGGAGCCAAGAATCTGGGAGAGGCCCTTAGAAGAATAGAGGAGGGCGCTTCAATGATAAGAACAAAAGGTGAACCAGGAACAGGCGATGTATCACATGCAGTAACTCACATAAGGTTGGTAAATAATGAAATTACAAAAATAAGGGGTATTTACAACAATAACGATGACCAAGAACTAATCAAGATTTCAAGGGAGCTACAATCTTCATTTGAAATTGTTAAGGAAACTGCAAGGATTGGAAGACTTCCAGTTGTCAATTTTGCTGCCGGGGGCATATCCACACCAGCTGACGCTGCACTTCTAATGAATCTTGGTTGTGACGGGATATTTGTTGGTTCGGGAATTTTTAAAGCAGAGGACCCACTTGAAAGAGCTAAAGCCATTGTTATCGCGACCACTTATTTTGACGACCCCAAGAGAGTGCTGGAGGCGCAGAAAATGGTTGATGAAAAAAAATCGATGCTTGGTCTTGACACTAAGAACCTTGATTTAAGAATGCAAGAAAGAGGGCCTACGATATGAGTAATGAATTACTAATTGGAGTATTAGGACTTCAGGGTGATATTGAAGAAAATATCAAAGCAACTACAGTTGCGTTAAGAGAAATGAATCTGAAAGGTAAAGTTATTTCTGTTCGCTATCCTGATGAAATCATGAAGATTGACGGGTTGATCATTCCTGGAGGTGAGAGTACAGTGATGGGCTTGCTGATTTCTCTAAAGGATGAATTATTACATGCGATAACAAGAATGATGCAAAGAGGTTTACCTGTAATGGGAACGTGCGCTGGCATGATTGTGTTGGCCAAAAAGTCATATGATAAGGTCATTGGAGACAAGAAACAATTATTGCTAGGGATTTTAGATATCGAAATAGAGAGGAACTCATTTGGGCGACAGCACGACTCGTTTGAATCCGACTTGGAAATTTCTGGAATTAAAAATAGCTATAAAGGAATTTTTATACGCGCGCCATCTGTAATTTCAGTAGGTCCGACAGTTCAAATCCTGAGCAAGTTTGGCGGAAAAATAGTGGCTGTAAGGCAAGAAAATATAATTGGGACTTCTTTTCATCCCGAATTATCTGGTGATTATAGAATGCACAGATTGTTCATTGAATTGGTAACTAATTGGAA
>Ga0209966_1000261_pt1 | contig 19182 bp, 13 predicted proteins | sample RhisoiCoNPM_FD_187575 | JGI IMG/M metagenome (GOLD analysis project Ga0209966, IMG submission 187575) | Arabidopsis thaliana rhizosphere microbial communities from the Joint Genome Institute, USA, that affect carbon cycling - Rhizosphere... | ecosystem: Host-associated > Plants > Roots >... | reverse complement strand
GAGCTGGGACCACATCGCCGCCAGCGCGAGGCAGATCTCCTCGTCGTTGATGTAGCGGTTGTTAGGGCAGTCGAGCGTGACCTCGAAGCCCTGCGGGTAGCCGGCCTCGGTCATCAGCTTCTTCGCGGCGGCGACGTCATGGGGCAGGCGCCGCTCCAGCGCCGGGTCGTTGTAGGTCCCCAGCGGCGACGGCGTCAGCGCCCCGGTCGGCGCGCTCTGGCCGCGCATCAGCTTGGCCTTGATCGTCTCGATGTCGATCGCCTGGTACAGCGCGCGGCGCACGCGCACGTCCTTGAACGGGTTGCGGTCCCCCGGCACCTTGCCGTAGAGCAGGCGCTCGCGGGCCTGGTCCATGCCGATGAAGAGGATGCGGTTCTCCAGCCCCTCGACCACCTTGACGCCGGGCGTGCGGCGCAGCCGCGGGATGTCCTGCGGCGCCGGGTCGAGCACGACGTCGAGCTCGCCGGAGATCAGCGCCGCCGAGCGCGTCGCGTCGCTGCGCACCGGCGTGTAGACCACGTCCTGCACGTTGCCCTCGAAGCGCCCCCACCAGGTCGGGTTGCGCTTGTAGACCGTCTTCACGTCGGTCTGCCGCGACACCAGCACGAAGGGCCCGGTGCCGTTCTGGTGCAGCGAGGCGTAGCCTTCCTCACGCACCTTGAAGTCGAGCGGCCGCGTCGCCCGGTGCTGCTCGCACCAGGCCTTGCTCATGATGAAAATCGACGCGACGTGGTTCAGGAAGATCGGGTTGAGCTGCGGCTGGCGGAACTCGACCGTCAGCGCGTCGACCTTGCGCACCGCGCCGAGCGCGTCGGCGTAGACCTTCAGGTCCGAGCTGCCCTGCGCCGCGCGCTGCACCGAGAACACCACGTCGTCGGCGGTGAACGGCGTGCCGTCGTGGAACTTGACGTTCGGCCGCAGCTTGAAACGCCACAGCGTCGGCTCCACCCGGATCCACTCGACGGCCAGGCCCGGCTGGAACTCGAGCTGCTTGCCGAACACGACCAGCGTCTCGTAGACGTGGCTGTTCAGCGCGTTCGTCAACGACTCGTTCTGCGAATGGGGATCGGTCGTCTGCAGGTCGCCCTGCGAGGCCCAGCGAAGCGTCCGGGCCTCGCTGGGCGCGGCGGCCAGCACGAGCGCGAAGGCAAGGAGGAAGGCGGTCGCTAGGCGCATGGGGGGTCTCGCGGTCCGTGGAGGCCGGCGCCACAGTCTAGGCCCCCAAAACAAAACCCGGCCTCGCGGGCCGGGTTGCTTCGATGCCGACGAGGCTCAGCGGAACTTGGACTCGGGCACCGTCTTCAGGTCGCCCGGCAACGCGGCCAGATACTTGGCGATCACCTTCAGTTCGGCGGCGCTGTACTGCTTGGCCTGCGCGGCCATGATGGCGTTGCCGCGGCCGACCAGCGGGTTCTTCTCGACCTGGTAGGACTTCAGCGCGGCGAGCAGGAAGTCGGCGTGCTGGCCGGCGAGCTTGGGGTAGCTGCCGTCGATCGGCTTGTTGTAGTTGGCGCCGTGGCAGGTGTTGCAGGCGCCCTTGGCCAGCAGCTCGGCGGCCTTGGCGTCCGCCGCGGCCGGCGCGTCGGGCACCGCGGCGCGCGCGCCGCCCTGGGTCTCGTAGAAGGCGGCGAGGTCGGCCATGTCCTGCTCGGACAGGGTGTCGGCGATGCCGCGCATCGTCGGGTGCTTGCGCTCGCCCTTCTTGTACGCCGCCAGCGACGCGGCGATGTACTTCGCGTTCTGGCCCGCGATCATCGGGACCTTGTAGATCTCCGGGAAGCTGGCCTGGTAGCCCGGAATGCCATGGCAGCCGATGCACATGGCGTTCTTCTTCTGACCGGCGGCGGCGTCGCCCTTGATCTCTTGGGCTTGCGCGGCGCCGGCAAGGGCGAACAGCGCGGCGGTGGACAGGGCGAGGATCGCGGGAAGCTTGGTCTTCATGGTCCGGCAGGGTGACGGGTGGCGAACAGCGCGCGAGTATACGGCCCCCCCTATACTGATTCTGTCCGCCGAAACATACCGATCGCGACCCACCCGCCACCCCATGAAGTTCGCCGGCTCCGACCAGTACGTCGCCACCCCCGATCTGATGCTGGCCGTCAACGCCGCGATCACGCTGCAACGCCCGCTGCTGATCAAGGGCGAGCCGGGCACCGGCAAGACCATGCTCGCCGAGCAGGTGGCCGCCGCGCTGAACCTGCCGCTGCTGCAGTGGCACGTCAAGAGCACCACCAAGGCGCAGCAGGGCCTGTACGAGTACGACGCGGTGAGCCGGCTGCGCGACAGCCAGCTCGCCGGCGCCGAAGGCTCGGAGCGCGTGCGCGACATCCGCAACTACATCGTCCAGGGCGTGCTGTGGCAGGCCTTCGCCGCCGAGCAGCCCACCGCGCTGCTGATCGACGAGATCGACAAGGCCGACATCGAGTTCCCGAACGACCTGCTGCGCGAGCTCGACCGCATGGAGTTCCATGTCTACGAGACGCGCGAGCTGGTCAAGGCGCGGCACCGGCCGCTGGTCTTCATCACCTCGAACAACGAGAAGGAGCTGCCCGACGCCTTCCTGCGCCGCTGCTTCTTCCACTACATCAAGTTCCCGGACGCCGAGACGATGCGCCGCATCGTCGAGGTCCACTTCCCCGGCCTGAAGCGCGATCTGCTGGCCGCCGCACTGAAGAACTTCTACGACGTGCGCGGCCTGCCCGGGCTGAAGAAGAAGCCCAGCACCTCCGAGCTGCTCGACTGGCTCAAGCTGCTGCTCGCCGAGGACATCCCGCTGGAGGCGCTGCGCAGCCCGGACGACAAGGTCGCGGTGCCGCCGCTGGTCGGCGCGCTGCTGAAGAACGAGCAGGACGTGACGCTGTTCGAGAAGCTCGTCTTCATGCAGAGCCGCAACCGCTGAGGCGGCGCGCATGGCCTGGCCCGAGCCCGTCACGCTGAGCGGCCGCCATGCGCGGCTGGAGCCGCTCGGCCGCGAGCATGAAGCCGGTCTCGTGGAGGCGGCGCGCGATGGCGAGCTGTGGAAGCTCTGGTACACCAGCGTCCCCTCGCCCGAGGGCATGGCCGCCGAAATCGAGCGCCGTCTGGCGCTGCAGGCGGCCGGCTCGATGCTGCCGTTCACGGTGTTCGACGCCGCGGGCCGCGTGGCCGGCATGACGACCTACATGCACATCGACGCGGCGAACCGCCGCGTCGAGATCGGCTCGACCTGGACGCGCCGCTCGGCGCAGCGCAGCGCGCTCAACACCGAGTGCAAGCTGATGCTGCTGACGCAGGCCTTCGAGGCGCTGGACTGCATTGCCGTCGAGTTCCGCACCCACCGGTTGAACACGCAGAGCCGGCGCGCGATCGAGCGCCTCGGCGCCCAGCTCGACGGCATCCTGCGCGCCCACCAGCGGCTGGCCGACGGCAGCCTGCGCGACACCGCCGTCTACAGCATCACCGCCGCCGAATGGCCGGCCGTGCGGCAGCACCTGTGCTGGCAGCTCGAACGCCCGCGCTGAGGCGCGGGCGCGGCGCATTGGCTACCATCGCCTGGCGCGGTCCGCCGCCGAGCGCACGCGCGCAACGCCCATGTTGATCGACTTCCTCCACGCCCTGCGCAATGCCAGGCTGCCGGTCTCCGTCAAGGAGTACCTGACGCTGCTGGAGGCGCTGCGCGCCGGCGTGATCGACGACGACGGCGGCCCGACGGTCGAGAAGTTCTACCTGCTCGCGCGCACCGCGCTGGTCAAGGACGAGGCGCTGTTCGACCGCTACGACCGCGCCTTCGGCGCCTACTTCCACGGCGTCGAGACGGTCGCCGATTTCACCCGCGAGCTGCCGCTCGAGTGGCTGCGCAAGACCCTCGAACTCGAGCTGACGCCCGAGCAGAAGGCCGCGATCGAGGCGATGGGCTGGGACGAGCTGATGGCCACGCTGAAGCAGCGCCTCGAGGAGCAGAAGGCGCGCCACGAGGGCGGCAACCGCTGGATCGGCACCGGCGGCACCTCGCCCTACGGCAACGGCGGCGTCAACCCGCGGGGCATCCGCATCGGCGGGGCCGGCGGCGGCAAGAGCGCGGTCAAGGTCTGGGAGCAGCGCGCCTACCAGGACTACGACGACAGCAAGGAACTCGGCACCCGCAACATCAAGGTCGCGCTGCGGCGGCTGCGGCGCTTCGCGCGCGAGGGCAGCGAGCTCGAGCTCGACCTCGACGGCACGATCCACGGCACCGCCGCCAACGCCGGGATGCTCGACATCCGCATGGTCCCCGAGCGCCACAACAAGGTGAAGGTGCTGCTGCTGATGGACGTCGGCGGCTCGATGGACGAGCACGTGCACCGCGTCGAGGAGCTGTTCAGCGCGGCCAAGGCGGAGTTCAAGCACCTGGAGTTCTATTACTTCCACAACTGCGTCTACGACTTCCTGTGGAAGCACAACCGCCGCCGCGGCAGCGAGAAGTTCCCCACCTGGGACCTGATCCGCAAGTACAACCGCGACTACAAGCTGGTGTTCGTCGGCGACGCGACGATGAGCCCCTACGAGATCCTGCAGCCCGGCGGCAGCGTCGAATACAACAACGACGAGCCCGGCGCCGAGTGGCTGCAGCGGCTCACCCACGCCTTCCCCCACTACGCCTGGATCAACCCCGAGCCGCAGGGCGTGTGGGGCTACCGACAGAGCATCGCGATCGTCCAGCAGCTGGTGCAGCAGCGCATGTTCCCGCTGACGCTGCAGGGGCTGGAAGGCGCGATGCGGCTGCTCAGCAAGTGAGCCTGCACCGCCGCGCCGGATGGCGCCGCGCCGTCGCCGCGTTGCTGCTGGCCGCGGCCAGCGGGGCGTGGGCCGCCGACCCCGACGAGGACGAGGACACCGACGCGGCGCCGCGCGCCGAGGCCGGCGAAGCCGCCGAGGCGGTGGAAGCGGCCGCCTCGGCCCCCGCGCCGGCCGACAGCGGCGTCACCTTCCTGCCGTCCGCCCCCGCCGGCGCCTACCGCCTGGAGGTGCGCGCCCCCAGCCCGCTGCGCGAACTGCTGGTGCGCCACCTGGACCTGGCGCGCTTCCGCGAGCAGCCCGACATCTCGCGCATCGAGCTCGGCCGGCTGATCGCCGCGACGCCGGCGCAGGCGCGCGCGCTGCTCGAGCCGGAGGGCTACTTCGATGCAGCCGTCGACGTGAAGCAGGTCGACACCGCCGACGGGGGCGCGCCACTGATCCGCGTCGAGGTCCGGCCTGGCCGCCAGGCCCGCGTCAACCGCGTGCACCTCGAACTGCAGGGACCGATGGCGGACGCCATCGAGGCCGGCAACGCGACGCTGGAGCGGCGCTGGCAGCGCCTGCAGGCGCAGTGGGGCCTTCCCAGCGGCGCACCGTTCACCAACAAGGGCTGGAACCGCGCGAAGGCCGGCCTGCTCGCTTCGCTGCAGTCGCGCAGCCACGCCGCGGCAACGCTGTCCGGCACCGCCGCCGAGGTCGACGCCGCCGGGGGCACGGTGCGGCTGTTCGTCGTGGCGGACAGCGGACCGGCCTTCCGCATCGGCGAGGTCCGCGTCGAGGGCCTCGACCGCACGCCCGCATCGGCCGCGCTGAACGTCGCGCCCTTCGAGCCCGGCACGGCCTATTCCGAAGCCCTGCTGCTCGACTACCAGGAGGCGCTGCAGAAGACCGGCTTGTACGAGGGCGTCGCGGTCGAGCTGGACCTCGACCCCGAGCGCGCCGAGCGCGCGGCCGTGATCGCGCGCCTGCGCGAGCAGAAGCTGCAGTCGGCCACGGTCAGCGTCGGCTACTCGAGCAACACCGGCCCGCGCGTCGGTTTCGAGCACACCCACCGCCGCATCCTCGACCGTGACCTGGTGCTGACCTCCGATCTCGAGCTCGGCCGCGACGAGCGCAAGTTCTCGCTCGACCTCCAGACCTACCCCAAGCCCGGCAACGTGCGCAACCTGCTCGGCCTGCAGCTCGACTACCTGAACGCTGGCGGCGCGCTGACCCAGACCCAGCGCCTGCGCCTCGGGCGCCTGCGCGACGCCGAGCGCGAGGACCACCTCTACTACCTGGAACTGAACCGCACGACGCTCGACACCATGCTGTCGCGGCGTGCCGACCGCGCCATCCTCGGCAACTACGAGTGGGTGCGGCGCGACGTCAACAGCGTTGTCTTCCCGACCCGGGGCCTGATCCTGAGCGCGCAGGGCGGCGCCGGCATCGCCGACGACGCCGACGGCAGCCGCGGCCCGTTCGCTCGGCTGTACCTGCAGGCGGTCTGGTACCAGCCGCTGGGCAGCGGCTGGTACGCCCAGCTGCGCGGCGAGGCGGCGCAGGTCGTCAAGCGCGACACGCTCGGCGTGCCCGACTCGCTGCAGTTCCGCGCCGGCGGCGACAACTCGGTACGCGGCTACGGCTACCGCACCCTCGGCCCGCTGAGCGACGGCAGCGTGGTCGGCGGCGCGGTCATGGCCACCGGCACCCTCGAGGTGATGCGCCGGGTGTCGCCGGCGGAACGCTGGCGCAACTGGTTCGGCGCGGCATTCGTCGACGCCGGCAACGCCGCGACCGGCTGGAAGAGCTACACGCCGGTCGTCGGCTACGGCATCGGTCTGCGCTGGCGCAGCCCGATCGGCCCGGTGCGCGCCGACATCGCCTACGGCCGCGACATCGGCGAGCTGCGCCTGCACATCAGTGCCGGCGTCACGTTCTGAGCCGCGCATGGCGACGCCGCCCTCGCCCCCCTCGGCTGCCGCCACCAAGCCGCGGCGCCATGGGCGCCGCGCGCTGCTGCTGTTGCTTGCGCCGCTGCTGCTGGCGGCGGCGCTGGTCGGCATGTGGCAGTCGCTGCACACCGCCGCCGGCACGCTGTGGTGGTGGGAGCGCCTGCTGCCGCTGCTGCCGGGCGCCAGCACCGGCACGACCAGCGGTGCGCTGCTCGGCGCCGACGCGCGCTTCCGCGTCGAGCGGCTGGCGCTGCAGTTCGGCGGCACCCGGTGGCGCATCGATGGCCTGCGGCTCGACGGCCTGCAACTGAGCGCGCTGCGGCCGACCGCGCCCTATGTCGCGCTCACGGTGCGCGAGCTCGGTGCGCACAGCCTCAGCGTCGAGGCCGCACCGCGCGCGCCGGACGCACCGCCGGCCGCCGCGCCGACACGGCTGCGGCTGCCGGTCGCGCTGGCGGTCGATCGCGTCGCGGTCGAGCGCCTCGCGCTGCCCGGCCTCGCCGCGCCGCTCGAAGGGCTGCGGCTGCGCCTGGCCTCCGACGGCGAACGCCATCGCGCCGACGGCCTGGCTCTGCGCTGGCAGGGCCTGCGCGTGCAGGGCGAAGCCGAGGTCGGCGCCGACGCGCCGCTGCCGCTGCAGGCCCGCCTGGCCGCCGACACCGACCCCACCGCCGAGGCCCTGCCCGCCTGGGCGCGCGGGCTGACGCTGGCGCTGCAGGCGCACGGCCCGCTGGCGCGCTTCGACACCGAGGGCCGGCTGGCGATGCAGGACCAGCAGCTGATGCTGCGCGCCCAGGTCGCGCCCTTCGACCGCCTGCCGCTGCCGCAGCTCGACGCCCGCTTCGAGGCGCTCGACCTCGCCCGCCTGCTCGCGCCGCTGCGCACGCCCGATGCAGCGCCGCTGCCCACCACCGCGCTCAGCGGGAGCGCGCGGGTCCAGCTCGATCCCGGCCAGCCGCTCGCGCTGCACCTGCAGGCGCGCAACGCCGCACCCGGCCGCTGGGACGGCGCTCGGCTGCCGCTGCGCGACGTCGACCTGCTGCTGCGCGGCCGCGGCGGCGTTTGGGAGATCGAGCGCGCGGCGCTGCAGTTCGCCGCCGACGAACGCACACCGGCCGGCGCCGTGAGCGCCAGCGGCCGGCTCGAGGGTGTGGACGGCGGGCTGGCGGCGGCCCGCGGCGCGCTCAAGCTGCAGTTCGACGGGCTGCAGCCGCAGCTGCTCGACGGCCGCGGGCCGACGCTGCGGCTGTCGGGCCCGATCGAGCTGAACCACGAGCCGGCAGCGCCCGCCACGCCGCCGGCGCGCTTCGGCACGCTCGCCTTCGACGCCAAGCTCGATGGCGCGCTGCTCGGCACCGCGCGGGCACGCTCGCCGGCCCCGCTGCGCGGCGCGGTGCGGCTGGCCGTGCGCGGCCGCGCGACGCCCGACGGCGCGACGCTCGAGGCCCTGAGCGCCAGCGCCGGTGCGGCGCGGCTCGACGGCCGCGCCGTGCTGGCGCGCCGCGGCGCCGGCTGGCACAGCGAGGGCAAGCTGACGCTCGAGCGCTTCGACCCGTCGGCGTGGCTGCCCGGCGATCCGGCAGCGGCGTGGCGACGCGGGCGCAACGCGCTCGACGGCCGGATCGCCTGGGACGCCACGCTGCCGGGCCCGGTCGAGGGCGCGACGCTGCTGCGCAGCCTCGCCGGCCGGCTCGACGCAGAGTTCACCGACAGCCACCTGGCCGGCCAGCCGCTCGCGCTGACGCTCGCGGCGCGCGCCGCGGCCGGCCGCGTCGACACCCGCGGCGAGCTGCGCGCCGGCGGCAACCGCGCGGTGATCGACGCCCGCCTGGCCGCGCCCGGTGCGCCAAGCGCCGGCGAGCAACTCGCCATCCAGGTCGACGCGCCGACGCTCGAGCGCCTCGCGCCGCTGGCCGAACTGCTCGGCCTCGGGCCGCTGGCCGGCCGCGCCGAGGGCGAGGCACGGCTCGACGGTGCCCTAGGCGCCGCGCTGTTCGCCGGCCAGTTGCCGCGCGGCGCGCTGGCCACGCGCGGCCGGCTGCGCGCCGACGGCCTGCGCGTCGGCGAGCGCCGCGTCGACACCGCCAGCGCCGACTGGGAGGTGACGCTGCCCGGCAGCGCCGCGGCGCCGACGCTGGCCAACGCCGCGCTGCGCGGCCAAGCCGAGCTGCGCGGCCTGAGCCTGCCCGGGCTGCGCGTTCCCAGCGCCACGCTGCAGGCCGACGGCAGCCTGGCCGACCACCGCGCGACGCTGCGCGCCAGCCTGCGCGCACCCGCCGGCGCCGCCCCCGGGCAGCGCGCCGACGGCACGCCGGCGCCCGAGCCGGCACCGCTGGCGCTGGAGGCGGCCCTCGCCGGCCGCTGGCGCGCCGGCGAGGGCAGCGCACCGGCCGTCTGGCAGCTGCGGCTGCCGCTGCTGCGGCTGCAGCCGGCGCCGGGCTCGCTCGGCGGCACGCTCGAGGGTCTGGCGGCACGGCCGGCCGCCAGCGCCGTCGACGGCGAGCCGCCGCTGCGCGCGCTGCTGCTGGTGCGCGACCTCGCGGTCGAGGTGCGCCATGCGCCCGGGCGCTGGAGCGTCGCGGCCGAGCCGGGCGCCGCCGACCTGCTCGGCGCCACGCTGCGCTGGCGCGCCGCGAGCTACTCGGCCGCCGACGGCGGCGCGCCGCAGGCCGAACTCGACGCCGACGTGGAGCCGCTGCGCGTCGCCGATTGGCTGCAGCGCGTGCAGCCCGATTTCGGCTGGGGCGGCGACCTGCGCGTCGGCGCCCGCCTGAGCCTGCGCAGCCAACCCGACGTCCGCCTGCGCATCGACATCGAGCGCGCCGGCGGTGACCTGCAGGTCACCGAGTTCGGCGTCGTGCAGGCGCTGGGCTTGAGCGAACTGCGCCTCGCGCTCGCCGCCGACGGCGGGCGCTGGCAGGCGACGCAGGCGATCACCGGCGACAACCTCGGGCGCATCACCGGCCGCCAGTCGCTGAGCACCGACCCGCGCGCGCTGTGGCCGGGCCCCGACGCGGCGATCGACGGCGAGTTCGGCGCCCGGGTCGACAACCTCGGCACCTGGGGCGCCTGGGTGCCCGCGGGCTGGCGGCTCGCCGGCAGTCTGCGCGCCGCGCTGCGGGTGGCCGGGCGGCTGGGCGCGCCGGAGCTGATCGGCGAGGCCAGCGGCCGCGGCATCGGCCTGCGCAACGCGCTCGAGGGCGTGGCGCTCAGCGACGGCGAACTCGACGCGCGCTTCGAGGGCGACAGCGCCCGCCTCGGCACGCTGCGCTTCACCGCCGGCGACGGCAGCATCTCGGTCAGCGGCGAGGCGCGCTTCGGTGCCGAGCCGCAGCTCGAGCTGCGACTGGCAGCCGAGCGTGCGACGCTGGTCGGCCGCGTCGACCGGCGCGTCGTCGCGACCGGCCGCGCGACGCTGCGCGCCGACCGCGAGCGCATCACCGTCGAAGGCAGCGTGCGCGCCGACGAAGGCCTGATCGACATCAGCCGCAGCGACGCGCCGAAGCTCGGCGACGACGTGACGGTGCGCCGCGGCGGCGCGCCCGCGCCCGACGCGGCGGCGCCCGCGGCCACGGCCCGCCCGGCACCGCGCGAGGTGGACGTCGACCTCGCGCTCGACCTCGGCCAGCGCTTCCGGCTGCGCGGCCGCGGCATCGACACCCGCCTCGGCGGCGAGTTGCGCCTGACCACGTCGCGCGGCCGGCTCGCTGCGCGCGGCGAGATCCGCACCGACAGCGGCACCTACGACGCCTACGGCCAGAAGCTCGCGATCGAGCGCGGCGTGATCACCTTCGTCGGTCCGCTCGACAACCCGCGGCTGAACATCGAGGCGGTGCGCCCGAACACCGACGTGCGCGTCGGCGTCACGGTCGGCGGCAGTGCACAGGCGCCGCGCGTGCGGCTGTTCTCCGAGCCCGACCTGCCGTCCACCGAAAAGCTCGCCCTGCTCGTCACCGGCCGGCGCTACGACAGCCTGGGCGGCGCCGACACCCTGCTGCTGCAGCGCGCCGCCTTCGCGCTGCTGGCCGGCGACGGCAGCGGCGAGGCCGACTTCGACCTCGCCCGCACGCTACAGCTCGACGAGCTGTCGCTGCGCCAGAGCGACGGCGTCGTGCGCGACACCGTCGTCACGCTGGGCAAGCAGATCTCCGAGCGCGTCTACCTCGGCTACGAGCGCGGCCTGAACGCGACGGCGGGCAACTGGCAGCTGATCTACCGCATCGCCCAGCGCTTCACGCTGCGGGCGCAGTCGGGCGACGATTCGGCGCTGGACCTGATCTGGCTCTTCAGGTGGAACTGAGGGGCCGCCACCTACAATTTGTGCGATCCGCCACCGTAGTTCAATGGATAGAACGGCCGCCTCCTAAGCGGCAGATACAGGTTCGATTCCTGTCGGAGGCGCCACTCGCAAGTCAGCGCGAGCGCATCGCCCGGCTCAGCAGCACCACCGGGATCAGCCCGACCCCCACGATCGCCAGCGACGGCAGCGCCGCCTCGGCGAGCCGCTCGTCGCGCGCCAGGTTGTAGGCCACGACCGCGAGCGTGTCGCTGTCGAAGGGGCGCAGCACCAGCGTCGCCGGCAGTTCCTTCATCACGTCGACGAAGACCAGCAGCGCCGCCGCCAGCGCCGAGCGCGTCAGCAGCGGCGCGTGCACACCGAAGAACAGCCGCGCCGGGCCGGCGCCGAGCGTGCGCGCGGTGTCGTCGAAGCTGGCCGGGATGCGCGCATAGCCGGCCTCGACCGACTGCAGCGCCACCGCCGAGAAGCGCACCAGGTAGGCGAACAGCAGGCCGGCCACCGTGCCGGTCGCGGCCAGCGTGACCCAAGCGGCCAGCGCCGAGCCGGGCGCGGCCGCCTGCACCCAGCCGACGGGCCCGAGCAGCCCGACCGCGATCACCGCCCCCGGCACCGCGTAGCCGAGCGACACCAGCCGCACCAGCGGCCGCACCGCGCCGCCGCCGCCGCGCAGCATGAAGCCCAGCAGCAGCGCCAGCGCGACCGCCGCAGCTGCGGCCAGCGACGCCAGCTTCAGGCTGGTCCAGGCCCAGCCGCCGAACCGTGCCCAGGGCAGGCCGAACTCGCCATGCAGCGCCTCGCGCCACACCTGCCACAGCAGCACCGCCACCGGCAGGACGAAGCCCAGCAGCACCGGCAGCGCGCACAGCGCGAAGGCCAGCGCCGCGGGTCGGCCGGTCAGCGGCACCGGCCGCGCCTCGCGGCCGGCCGCGGCACCGCGGCCGCTGACATAGCGCAGCCGCGCCTGGGCGCGCCGCTCGGCCCACAGCAGCAGCGCGACCGTGCCCAGCAGCAGCGTCGCCAGCTGGGCGGCGGCGACGCGGTCGTCCATCACCAGCCAGGCCTTGTAGATGCCGGTGGTGAAGGTCGTGAGCCCGAAGTAGGCGCCGACGCCATAGTCGGCCAGCGTCTCCATCAGTGCCAGCGCCACACCGGCGGCGATCGCCGGGCGCGCCAGCGGCAGCGCCACCTCGCGCACCCGCCGACCGAGACCGGCGCCGAGCAGGCGAGCGGCCTCCATCAGGTGCAGGCCGCGCTCCAGCAGCGCGCCGCGCGTCAGCAGGTAGACATAGGGGTAGAGCGCGAGCGTGAACAGCGCAACCGCGCCGGGCAGGCTGCGCACGTCGGGCCATAGCGGTCCGGTGGCGCCGGTCAGCTCGCGCAACGCGTTCTGCAGCGGGCCGCTGAACTGCAGGAAGTCGGTGGCGGCGTAGGCCAGAACATAGGCCGGCATCGCCAGCGGCAGCAGCAGCGCCCACTCGAAGACACGCCGGCCGGGGAAGTCGAACAGCGTCACGGCCGCCGCCGTGGCGCCGCCGAGCAGCGCGACGCCCGCCGCCACCCCTGCCGCCAGCAGCAGCGAGCTGAGCGCATAGCCCGGCATCACGGTGGAGAACTGGTGGCGCAGCAGCTCCAGGCTGTCGGGCCGGGGAACGAACCAGGCGCCCAGCACGCCAACGAGCGGCAGCGCCAGCAGCAGGCAGAGGGTGGCGGCGAGGCGGCGCATGTCAGGCTTTGCGCTGCATCACAACAAGAATGCGAACGAATTTCATTTTGAATCCGGTCGCTATCATAGGTGCATGTTCCTGAGCGCAGCGTCGGTCTCGGTGCACTACCCCGGGCAGGGCGCCGGGGGGCAGCGCGCCGCGGTCGAGCAGGTCAGCTTCGGCCTGGCGCGCGGCGAGATCGGCGTGCTGATCGGGCCGTCGGGCTGCGGCAAGACCTCGCTGCTGCGCGCGATCGCCGGGCTGGAGCCGCTGCACGAGGGCTGCATCACGCTGGACGGCGAGACCCTGGCCGACCCGTCGCAGCGCATCCACCTGGCCCCCGAGGCGCGCCGCATCGGCATGGTGTTCCAGGACTACGCGCTGTTCCCGCACCTGACGGTGGCGCAGAACGTCGCCTTCGGGCTGCCGGCCCTGGGCCGGGCCGAGCGCACGAAGCGGGTCCAGGAGCTGCTCGACCTGGTCGGTCTCGGCGCCGCCGCGCAGCGCGCGCCGCACCAGCTCTCGGGCGGCCAGCAGCAGCGCATCGCGCTGGCCCGCGCGCTGGCGCCGGCGCCGCGCCTGCTGCTGCTCGACGAGCCCTTCTCCAGCCTCGACGTCGACCTGCGCGAGCGCCTCGCCCAGGAACTGCGCGCGATCCTCAAGCAGACCGGCACGACCGCCCTCTTCGTCACCCACGACCAGCTCGAGGCCTTCGCACTCGGCGACGTGATCGGCGTGATGCACCGCGGCCGGCTCGAGCAGTGGGACGACGCCTACGCGCTCTATCACCGTCCGGCGACGCGCTTCGTCGCCGACTTCATCGGCCACGGCGTGTTCACGCCGGCGCGCATCGTCGAGTGCGAGCACGGCCACTGCGTGACCACGCCGCTGGGCGAGCTGCACGACATGGCCGAGTGCCCGCTGCCCGACGCCTACCCCGGCGGCCACTGCGAGGTGCTGCTGCGCGCCGACGACATCGTGCACGACGACGCCAGCCCGGTGAAGGCGCGCATCGAGCGCAAGGCCTTCCGCGGCTCGGAGTTTCTTTACACCTTGCAACTCGAAAGCGGCGAGCGGGTGCTGGCCCATGTGCCCAGCCACCACGACCACCAGCTGGGCGAGTGGATCGGCATCCGCGCCGAGGTGGACCACGTAGTGACCTTCGCGCGCGAGGCCCTGCCGCACCCGGCGCCCACCGACACGGCATAAAGCCCTTGAATTGAGCGCAACTTTCGGGCCATACCCGGACTCACAGCGTGGGGCCGGGTCCTATACTGGACCGGCGTAGTCAGAAGGAAGTGCGCAATATGGGTTCGACGATGAAGGTGGCGGGCTGGGTGGCCCTGGGCGCGGTGGCCGGCGCTCTGACGACGATGCAGCTGACCGCGATCGCGCGCAGCCCGACGGCGGCGCTGCCGCTCGACGAACTGCAGCAGCTTGCCGCCGTGTTCGGCATGGTCAAGAGCGACTACGTCGAGCCGGTCGACGAGAAGAAGCTGATCACCGATGCGATCGGCGGCATGGTCGCCGGCCTCGACCCGCACTCGCAGTACTTCGACAAGAAGACCTTCAAGGAATTCCGCGAGGGCACCAGCGGCAGGTTCGTCGGTGTCGGCATCGAAATCGGCATGGAAGACGGCTTGGTCAAGGTCGTGAGCCCGATCGAAGGCTCGCCGGCCTTCCGCGCCGGCGTGAAGTCGGGCGACCTGATCACCAAGATCGACGACACCTTCGTCAAGGGCCTGACGATGGACCAGGCCGTCAAGCGCATGCGCGGCGAGCCCAACACCAAGGTGCTGCTGCAGGTGTTCCGCAAGACCGAGAGCCGCAGCTTCCCGGTGACGATCGTCCGCGAGGAGATCCGCATGCAGAGCGTGCGGTCCAAGGTCGTCGAACCCGGCTATGCCTGGCTGCGCGTCAGCCAGTTCCAGGATCGCACGGTCGACGACTTCGTCGCCAAGCTGTCCGACCTCTACAAGCAGGACCCCAACCTCAAGGGCATCGTGCTCGACCTGCGCAACGACCCGGGTGGCCTGCTCGAGGCGTCGGTCGCGATCTCGGCGGCCTTCCTGCCGAAGGACGTGACGGTGGTGTCGACCAACGGCCAGATCGCCGAGTCGAAGGCGGTGTTCAAGGCCAACCCCGAGTACTACACGCGCCGCGGCGGCGACCCGCTGGCCAAGCTGCCGGTGGCTCTGAAGACCGTGCCGCTGGTGGTGCTGGTCAACGAAGGCTCGGCCTCGGCCAGTGAGATCGTCGCCGGCGCGCTGCAGGACCACAAGCGCGCCATCGTCATGGGCAGCCAGACCTTCGGCAAGGGCTCGGTGCAGACGGTGCGCCAGCTCTCGCCCGACACGGCGCTGAAGATCACCACCGCGCGCTACTACACGCCCAGCGGCGCCTCGATCCAGGCCAAGGGCATCGTGCCCGATGTCTGGCTCGACGAGACCGCCGACGGCAACGTGTTCGCCGCGCTGCGCACCCGCGAAGCCGACCTCGACAAGCACATCACCAGCGGCCAGGGTGCCGAGGTCAAGGACGCCGCGCGCGAGAAGGCCCGCGAGGAAGCGATCAAGAAGCTCGAGGAAGCCAACAAGGCCGCCGGCGGCGACAAGGACAAGGCACCGAAGCCGCTGCCCGAGTTCGGCAGCGCCGAGGACTTCCCGCTGCAGCAGGCGCTGAACCAGCTCAAGGGGCGGCCGGTGGTGGTGTCCAAGACCCAGATCGAGCGCAAGGCCGAGGCCGACATCAAGGCCAACTGACGGCGCAGCGCAGGGCAGAATCGGACGGGGCCTCGGGCCCCGTTCGCCTTTCTCAGGACCCGCCATGAACGACGACCAGCTGCTGCGCTATAGCCGACACATCCTGCTCGAGGAGATCGGCGTCGAGGGCCAGCAGCGCATCCTCGACGGCCGCGCGCTGGTGATCGGCGCCGGCGGGCTGGGCTCGCCGGCCCTGCTCTACCTCGGCACCGCCGGCGTCGGGCACATCACGGTGGTGGACCACGACCGCGTCGACGTCACCAACCTGCAGCGCCAGATCGCGCACGACATGGCGCGCGTCGGCACGCCCAAGGCCGAGTCGGCGGCGCACAGCATCCATGCGATCAACCCCGAGGTGCGGGTCACCGCGCTGGTCGAGCGCGCCGACGCCGCGCGACTCGACGCGCTGGTGCGCGAACACGACGTGGTGCTCGACTGCAGCGACAACTTCGCGACCCGCCACGCCGTCAACCGCGCCTGCTTCGCGCACCGCGTGCCGCTGGTGTCGGGCGCGGCGATCCGCTTCGACGCCCAGATCACCGTCTACGACCCGCGCGATGCCGCCAGCCCCTGCTACGCCTGCCTGTTCCCCGAGGACGCCGGCTTCGAGGAGGTGCGCTGCGCGGTGATGGGCGTCTTCGCACCGCTGGTCGGCATCGTCGGCAGCGTGCAGGCGGCCGAGGCGCTGAAGCTGCTCGCGAGGAGCGGCACCAGCCTGGCCGGCCGACTGCAGATGCTCGACGGCCGAGCGATGGAGTGGAGCGAGATCCGCGTCGCGCGGCGCCCGGGCTGTGCGGTGTGCGGCGCGCTATCCTGAGCCATGGACGACAAGCCGCAAGAACTGCCGCTGCGCAACTTCCCCAGCGCGCAGGAAGAGGCCGAACAGGCGCCGCCCTCGCGCTACGCCGGCCCCGAGAGCGCCTACCGCCTCGCCTTCACCGACAACGACTTCCTGCTGCGCGAGGAGCTGCGTCCGGTGCGTATGCAGCTCGAGCTGCTCAAGCCCGAGCTGGTGCAGCGCGAACACGGCATCGACTCGACCATCGTGATCTTCGGCAGCGCCCGCATCCTGCCGCCCGCGGTGGCGGCCGCGCGCCTGGCCGATGCCGAGGCGTCCGGCGACGTGGGGGCGAAGAAGCGCGCCGCGATGCAGGTCGCGATGTCGCATCACTACGAGCAGGCGCAGCGCTTCGCGCACATGGTGACCACCGCGTCGAAGCGGCTGCCGCAGCCGATCGCCGTGGTCACCGGCGGCGGGCCGGGGATCATGGAGGCCGGCAACCGCGGCGCCTTCGAGGCCGGCGGCCCGAGCATCGGCCTGAACATCGCGCTGCCGCACGAGCAGCAGCCCAACGACTACATCACGCCCGAGCTGTGCTTCCAGTTCCACTACTTCGCGATGCGGAAGATGCACTTCCTGATGCGCGCGGTGGCGCTGGCCTGCTTCCCCGGCGGCTTCGGAACGCTCGACGAGCTGTTCGAGGCTCTGACACTGATGCAGACCGGCAAGATCCGCCTGCGCGTCGTGCTGCTGTTCGGCCGCGACTTCTGGACCCGGCTGATCGACTTCGAGCTGCTGGTCGGCACCGGCATGATCTCGCCCGAGGACGTCAAGCTCTTTCACTTCGTCGAAAGTGCGGAGGAAGCCTGGGGCGTGATCGAGCGACACTACGGGCTCGATGCGCCGGACACCCAGACCGGCGCCTTTGCCGAGGACATGTGATCCATGCGACTCGCTCGACCCGCCGCGGGCCCCGCGGCGACCCGGCCATGAGCCGGCCGACCATTTCGCTGATCGGCGCGCCGACCGACATCGGTGCCGGCGCGCGCGGCGCGTCGATGGGTCCGGAGGCGCTGCGCGTCGCCGGGCTGCAGCGCACGCTCGAGGGCCATGGCCTCGAGGTCATCGACCGCGGCAACCTCGCCGGCCCCACCAACCCCTGGCTGCCGCCGGTGGACGGCTACCGCCACCTCGACGAGGTCGTGGCCTGGAACCGCACCGTGCACGACGCCGTGCACGCCGAGCTGGCGCTGGGCCGGCTGCCCTTGCTGCTCGGCGGCGACCACTGCCTGGGCATCGGCAGCATCAGCGCCGTCGCGCGCCACTGCCGCGAGGCCGGCAAGAAGCTGCGCGTGCTCTGGCTCGACGCCCATGCCGACTTCAACACCAACGTGCTGACGCCCAGCGGCAACGTGCACGGCATGCCGGTCGCCTGCCTGTGCGGGCTGGGGCCGCAGGCGCTGGTCGAGATCGGCGGGCATGTGCCGGCGATCCAGCCGAAGTGGATCCGCCAGATCGGCATCCGCAGTGTCGACGCCGGCGAGAAGCGCCTCGTGCAGGAAGCCGACCTCGAGGTGTTCGACATGCGCCACATCGACGAGATGGGCATGCGTCACACGATGGAGCTCGCGCTCGCGACGCTGGACGCCAACACGCACCTGCACGTCAGCTTCGACGTCGACTTCCTCGATCCGGCGTTCGCCCCGGGCGTCGGCACCACCGTCGCCGGCGGTCCGACCTACCGTGAGGCGCAGCTGTGCATGGAGATGATCGCCGACACCGGGCGGCTCGCTTCGCTGGACCTGATGGAGCTCAACCCGGCCTTCGACGTGAAGAATCAGACTGCGGTCGTCGCGGTCGATCTGATCGAGTCGCTGTTCGGCAAGAGCACGCTGATGCGCAAGTAGAAACGATGGCAACCGGCACCGTGGGGTGCCGCAACTCAGGGAGTGAAATCGATGAACCACACTGTCCGGGTCGCCTGCGGCCTAGCCTTCGCGACGCTGATCGCTGCCGGCTGCGGCGGCGGAGGCGGCGATGACGGAGAGGACCCGCCGCCGAACGGCCCCTACGATGTCGCCGCGGCCTGGCGCAACAGCCAGACCACGGCGCACGGCTACACGGTCAGCGGCAGCGTGGGCGGCCAGACGCTGACGCTCGCCGTGCAGGCCACGCCGGCGGGGGCGTCGACCTACCCGCGCACCGGCGCGAGCGCGAACCGCGTCGACCTGAGCGCCACCGCGCGGGTCAACAACGGCACACCGGCCACCACCACGGCGTCGATCTACTACACCGGCACGGCCAATGTCATCGGCTACACGACCGACGGGGCCTGCGGCGACGTCACCACGCTGCTGCCGCTGCCGAACAACGCGACGATCGGCGCTGGCGGAACGCTCTACAGCATGACCACCTACAGCGACTGCACGCCAGGCGGCAGCACGGTCGTCGGCACGACGGCGGCCACCTGGACGATCGAGGTCGACTCCAACGTCGTGCTGTTCTGCGTGTCGACGGCCGACAGCGAGAGCGGCACGCTGCTGCTGACGACCAAGGAATGCCTGGAGATCGGCCAGAACGGCGCGCTGCGCGATCGCGCCCGCGTCACGATCACGGTGCCAGGCGAGGCGCCGGTGGTGCTCTACAGCGACTGACGGCTCGCGATCACGGGCACGGCCCGTGGCGGCGCCGGAAGTCACGCGGCGGCTCCGGCGCCGCTTGTGCGAACAGGCCGCGCCGGGCCGCCCGCGCGGCCTCCTCCTCGCGGGCATAGGGGCCGGGGTCGCCGCGCCAGCGCGCCGACCAGGCATGGCCGTCGCGCACCAGCGCGGCACCGACATCGCGGCCTTCGATCCACAGCGTGCCCAGCGGCCGGCCGTAGTCGTCGGTGGCGTGGCGGCGCACGCTCGCGCGGCGTCCCAGCGCCGTGGCGGCCAGGGCGGCGCGG
>Ga0209966_1000258_pt1 | contig 19327 bp, 31 predicted proteins | sample RhisoiCoNPM_FD_187575 | JGI IMG/M metagenome (GOLD analysis project Ga0209966, IMG submission 187575) | Arabidopsis thaliana rhizosphere microbial communities from the Joint Genome Institute, USA, that affect carbon cycling - Rhizosphere... | ecosystem: Host-associated > Plants > Roots >... | reverse complement strand
CCGTCGCTGACCCGCGCTCAGGGGGCTGAGGAAGAACCTAAGCCGTCCCCCCGGCGGTGCCCCCGCCCCGCCCCTCGCGGCGCGGTCAGCGCTAACGTGCGAAACGATGGCTTCGCTCTTCGCGCGATTCGCGAATGATGTCAGACATATTTGTTCCGTATGCTATGCTCTCAACCGCTCAGGGCGGGAAGGATCCCGACCGCGGCGATCCCATCCCCAAGCGTGACGACGGCGTCCAGCCATGTCGCTCTAGCAGAGCCAGCACCTCGTTACAGCTCGTCACCCGCGCCCCGATGCCGCCATTGCGCGCGATGCGATCAAGAAAGATGGCTTGATCGAGCGTGAGCTTCTGGCCAGGGCGCTTCACCTCGAGCGCGAGGAAGCGGCCGGAGCCGGGCACCATGGCGATGATGTCGGCCATCCCCTTCACCCCGCCCATGCGGTAGAGGCCGGCGCTCCCGGGGAGGGTGAGGACCCGGCTATTGATGCGCCAGGCGGGGATGCCGTGGACGCGGAGCAGATCCAAGATCGCTTTCTGGATCTCGCGCTCGCGCGGGGCGCAAGTGAGGCCCACTTAGGTGCCTTCCTTCGCCGCGCGGTAGGCGCGGATGGCGTCATGCAGGTCCAGCTCGTCAGGGCTCATGCGCTCGTACCAGCCAAGCTGGCCTGTCTGCTCCTTCTCCCACGCCAGCGCGGCGTCGAGGACGGCTTCCGCTGCAGCATGCTGGGCGCGGAGAGCGGTCAACTGGTTCGCATGGTCCTTCACAAAGTTAACGCCCGCCTGCACGAGATCCCTGCTGGCCGCGATGAAATTACGCTCCGCGACCACCGCCTCGTAGGCGCGGAGGAGGGTGGCGATCTCTTCTGTCACCGCAGGAATAAGACGCTCGGCCATCAGCACGGTATCGCGCTGGTAGCAATCGCCGTAGGTCGTCCCCTCGACCAGCGGCATCGCGTCGCGCACCAGCGTCTCTACCCGCTTCCGCACCGCCTCCACCGCCTCCCGCCGCGCGGCCGTCATGGCTTTCCTGCCCGGCGTGCCCGGATTTCCCGCTCGATCTTCTGCGCAGCATCGAGCCAGCCCTGCGCATAGGTCGCCTCGTTGCGCGGGCGACCCATCAGGAGCGGCAGCGGATAGAGGCAGTAAAACTTGGCAAGCTCGGCACAGGCATCATTCTCCGCATCCCGCAGGGCGCGGCTGTCGGCCTCGTGCCACACGAGAAGGGCGTCAAGTAATGCCTCGCCGGCAATCTCCAGATTCTCCGTGTTGATGCGCACGACCCGCGCGAGGGCATCACGGCGCGAGTCGGACACCGTCATCATGGGGTCACGCGGAAGTTACTCGGGGAAGATGGCGTGACCCCGGCGGCGAAAAAAATCTCTCCCGACGGCGGCGATTCCCCGTACTGATTCGCTGCCGTCACGATGCAGTGATAGACGCCCGCCCCGCCGATGGCCGACTTCACGGGGAAACTGCGCGCCGCGGCGTTCGCCACCACGGTCACGTTGGGGTAGCTCCCCACGGCGGGCCCGCACTTGATGCGAAACTCCGTCACCGCTCCGCCGGTCCCTTGCGTCCAGTCCCACGCGAAGGTGGCTTTGTCGAAGTCCACGCCGGTCTGGGCGAGGGCCACGGCAGGGGTGAGACACAAACCTAACGCGATCAGTCGCCGCAAAGGGGTCATGGGCTCTCCCGACCGGAAAAGATCGTGCGGAGATGCCCCAGCGCGTCCGCTAGGGCGAGTTTCTTGGCCAGCACCGCTTGCACAATCTGCATCGCACCCACGTTCTCCCGCGGCGTACACGCGGCCCTGCCTGCCTTCAAGGTCGCTTTGAAATGCCCGGGATTGTCGTCGTCCCGCTCGTAGCGGTCGCCGGGAAACGTCCAGTCAGCCTTGTTCCCCGTCGTACAGCCGTGACAGCGTTCGCATCCGCCCTTCCAGTCCAGCGGCCCGCGGCAGATCGGGCAGGTGAAGGGGCAGACGGCATTGCTCGCATAGGCCTGGCCGAGCGCGCACCAGCCATCGCGGCGGAGCTCCACGCCATGCGAGAGACACAGCACCCGTTCTGCGTCAGGGTTCGTGAGGACGGCCGGGTGTCCGCCCTTGCGTCTAGCCATTGCAGAGCACCCGTTCTCTGCCTTGTCGGGTCGCGCGGGCGGCCGGGTCTCCCCCCGCGTGCGGCTTAATCCGCATACATGCCATCGTGAACTTTGACGAAATTTTCCACGCCGTTCTTGCCGATGGAGATCAGCCAGTCGAAATCGGGGCGGAAGCTCGTATGCCCCGGGCGCGGCGGCGTGAGCCCGCGCAGGAAGCGACTGCGGCGATACTGAGCAAAAACCTCTTTCCACCACCCCTCGTCGGGGTACTGCCGCAGCGCGCGGCGGGCCTTGTCCCGGCGCTTGGCCGAGAGCTCCTCCACGGCCGAGACGTTGTCGGGGGCCTCGGCGTTGTAGAGGGCCACGAGGTTTTCGGGCGTCGCCCAGACGACCTCGACCGCGGCCCCCCCAGAGAGGGGGGAAGGGGGGAGAGTCTCTGTCTTCTTTTCCTTCTCCTGTTCCTTCTCCTTCTCCTTCTCCTTCTCCTGTGAACCAACTTGGGATAGGTATCCCGATAGGCTATGCGATAGCCTTTCAAGACCGTAATAAACACAGAACCTTAGGACGATTGAACGGCGCGGGAGCGACGCCAGCCAGTTCTCCACGGCCGTGATGTGCTTGGCGTTGTTCAACCGGAGGTTCGGGTCGTACTTGAGGGCGTTGACCAGCCAGAGAATCCCGTCCTCCAGCTGGGCCCAGCCCTCGTCGACGAGCTCCCCCACGGCACCCTTGATCTCCTTAACCGACCACCCCGTCTGCTCGGCCAAGACGTCCGGGTAGTACCGGAAGATCCCGGCCGGCCCCGTCTGGGGCCCCAGGCGCGCGGTCAAGAACACGTGGCGGGCCCGCGGCGAGAGCCGCTGAAAGTCCACGCTATCCACGAGGGAGCAATAGACCCCCCGAAACGTACCGCGGGACGACACGCGGGCTCAGAGCGTCGGGTCATGGGTGGACGTACCCATCGAATCGGCCAGGGCGTCGAGCGCCGAGGCACCGCCGGCCGCCTTCTTCCCGCCCAGCGGAGGGGACGGATCGATCTGGCGCAGGACCTCCTCGAGCGAGGTCTCGCCGTCCTTGAGCGCGGTGAAGAGGCCCCGGAGCTGAACGAGCTCATCCGTGCCGATGTCCTCGGGTCCCGTCTTCCCGGCCAGGCGCCAGAGCACCTCGGGCGTGAGCGCGGGCCAGAGTTTCGCGAAGGCGCCGACGCACTTGGCCCGGCTCTGCTCCATCGTGAGCCCCTTGCCGAGCGAGACGAGCTTCGCCGCCTCGTAGACATCCTTGACGATGGCGAACGGGACGACCCGGAAGATCGCATTCCGGAGCGCGATCGACATCGCCGCCTGGGCGGTCGTGTTCACCATGTCGTCGGAATAGCGCTTGCCCGCGCGGTTCGTGATGCGGCGCGAGACCTCGACCGAGGCGGCCAGGTTCTTCTCGAGGTCGAAGCAGGCCCCCTGCCCGATCACCACGCGATCGGTGACATCGAGGATGCGCGCGCCGACGCGGAGATTGCCCCACGTCGAGGCGACGATCTCGGCGAGCCGAATCGAGGGGCCTTCGATGCGCTTGCCGTCGCGGGGGAGCGCGTAGAAGCAGGCCCCCGCGGTCTCCTCGTCGAGGGTCGCCAGCTCGAGCGCCTGCTTCTTGAAGGCGACAATGGACCGGGGCCACCGCTTCGCCGTCGCGATCTGGATGTCGATCTCCGCGCGGCTGAGTGCGGGCAGCGCGGAGAGATCGGTCGCCGCGTCCGTGATGAGCTCGTCGGGCTCGCCCTCGGTCTTGTCTTTCTTGGCGGACGTCATCTCGGTCATGCCTTGCTCTCCTTGCGCCGGAGGGTGCGGACGACGGTCGGCGCCACCGTGTAGCCCGCGCGCTCGGCGGCGGTGTAGGTATAGATCGCGCCATTGGGGAGAACGCCGGTCTCCGCGTCGGCCAGCGCGGCGCGCAGCTTGTTCTCGGCGGCGTGCTTGATCTCGCCCCAGCGCGCGAGCTCGGCCTTGGCGTCGAGGAGGTCCTGGTCCCACGCCATCGCCTCGGCGGGAAGGTCCACCACGAGGCCCGGCGTCTCGCGCGGGTAGAGGGCGCGCAGCACCGCGCGCGTGGCCTCGGTCGCATCGGCGGGCGGGGGCGTCTTCGTGCGCAGGCGCTCCATGAACGCCGCTTCCGCCGGGATCAGCTTCGCGATGAACGCCTCGTGGCGCGGCACCACGAACCGGCGGAACGTGTGGTAGCCGATCAGCACCGTCACCGCCGCCCACGCCCAGCCCGTCACGGCGAGCTGATGCTGGACTTGTACCAGCACGTCGACGGGCGGCTCGTCCTCCCACGCGCCGGGCTTGACGTAGCTCCGGAGCTTCATCTCCAGCACCGCCGGCACGGACTGGCCATCGGCCTGGACGATCTCGCGGTCGAGCGTGGCCACCATCCACGGCACCGCGCCGGAGCGTCGGAGCGTGTAGCGCCCGGGATCGCGGAGCACATGGCCCGTGTCCCGCACATACCGCTCCGCCATCTTCGGCTCCATGACGAGGCCCCACTCTTGCGCCTCCGTGCGGGCCTCGGGCTCGCCGAGCTCGAGCTTCTCCGCAAAGAGCGACATCGGGCCCTTGTAGGGCGAGACGCCGAGCACCGCGGCCGCCTCACTCGCCCCGAGGGCGGTCCGGCGGACGGCGAGCCATTCGCGCTCCGTCCGGTAGTCCTCCACGTCGGAGGTGTCCGGGGTGGCGATCAGATCGAGTTGGTGGGTCATGCGCATCGCCCCCGCAACCACGCAACGATGGCCTCGGTCTTCTCGGCCGCCTGAAGCAGCGCCGTCGTGCGCTCTTCCAGGCGCCCGCGGACCCATTCGATGTAGTCGACCGCGCGGTCCGGATCACACGTCACGCAGAACCACGTCCCCTCGTCCAGATCCATCACGGCATGGCCAAAGTGCGGGGACGCCGTGTCGGTCGCGTGCGGGCTCAGGGATTCACTCATCGCGGGAGCTCCTGGCGCGGGTCCACGAGGAGCGGTCGGCACTCAGTCCACTCCGCGTCGCGCTCGTCGCGGAAGAACACGGCGCACGCCGCGCAATAGCGGGTGTACCCCAAGGCCTGCACGTCCTCCGATAACTCGCCCATCAGATCGTGGTCGAACATGGCGGGGTTTCCTCTGGCGTCCTGGCGACGGCCGTTCACGGCTTCGGCTCCCAAAAGAGACCACTCGGCCCGCATGTGCCGTCCGGCTTGCGGGCGTCGCGACACCGGATGGTCAGGACGCCGCCCTCCACCACGTCGACCGGGGCCACAGTCGGCGCGACGCAGAGCGCCAGCGGAGTCTCGAGCCCGATCTGCTTGGGGCGCGAGTACCACGTGCAGTCTTTGCAGAGATGCGCGCCGTCACTCATCGCGTGACCTCGCTCGCCCCCATCAGCCGGATGCCCGGCGCGAGGACGCCGATGGGCGGCTTGCGGAGTCCGCAGTTCTCGGCTTCCAAGAACCCGATCCGCTGCCGGAGGACCGCGACCTCCGCCTCGAGATGGGCTACGCGCTCGGCAAGGTCGCGATTATCCAGCGTCCGCTCGGTAATGCGGAGGGTGAGGCGCACGGCCGTGGGCCCTCCCGTGTCTTAGAGGCCCAGCAGCGTGACGGCCACCGCCCAGACCATGACGGCGAGGACGGTCATGCCCGCCGCGATGAGGTCCTCCCTCATGCTGCCGGGCCCTCTTCGAGCTGGCGCGTGGCGCTGATGAGCACGGTGATCGTATTCAGCACCTTCCGCGACTTCGCCCGTCCATTCACGACCTTATTGACCATCGTGCGGTGGACGCCCGCCATCGCCGCCACGCGGTCCTGGGTGACGCCATACCGCTTCATGCGCCGCTTGAGTCGTGGTAAGGTGTCTCTCACAGTGAGTTCACCATAGCGTGTCACTCAAACAATGTCAAGGAAAAAGTGACAGGAGGCCACGATGCGCTACCCCCACCATGACGGGATCGGGAACCGGATCAAGAAACGCCTGCTGGCGCTGGGGTTTCGGACGCCCGAGGGGACCCCGGACCTGGGGCGCTTCATCCGCGAGCGCGGCTATGATGGCCGGTACTTCTACCGCTGGGCCAACAAGAACGTCACGCCGGCCGAGCCCTACCTCTCCCGGCTTTGCGGCGATCTCGGCGTGACGCCCGGCTATTTGGTGTTCGGCGAGACGGCCACGCTCAAGCCCAAGAAGTACGCCCGGCCCATCGGCGGGGGTTCCACGAATGGTGGAACCGAACGGCTGGCTAACCTGCTGGAAGTGCTACCTCTTATCAGAAGCTGGCTCTGGGCCTGGGTCCAGGCCTTGCAGCCCTCCTGGGGAGGCGCGTGACGATGCCGCACCCCCGGGGGGCACCACGACGTGCTGGCCTTGCAAGTCCAGATGGATCGATGGCAGGTTTTCTTGCAGCCGCACCATGTTCTGCGGGTCTATCGGACGGGCCAACTCGCGGCCACGGTGGAACTCCCGGTGCCCCTCTTGGTCCAGCTCGTCAGCCACTATCTGTCACAGGCGGCCCTGACGGGCGAGATTCAGGCGCTCCGGCCCACGCCGGGCCGTCCCCTGGCTAGGGTGCCACCTCGCTCGCGAACCCTGCCCCTAGGGCCGCCCAGCGCCTCCCAGCGGGCCTCCCGGCGTGCCGCGCGGCGGTCGCGGCGGGCCTCCTGAGTCCCCCCTAGCCCTTCCGGTGACCCTTCTTCCGCTGATACCGGGCGAGCGCCCCCGGCGGGAACTCGGTACGCAGGATCAAGTAGACATATTGCCGCGTCACGCCCAGCGCGGCCGCCGCGCGCGCCACGTCCCCCCGGCTCGCCGTCAGCGCCGCATCGAGCGCCCGCCCCCGCGCGGCCTTCATCTGCTCAAGGAATTTTCGGCGGGCCATGGCCGGGGCCATTGTCAGGGCCCGCAGGGCGAGGGACGAAAGATTTTCGTCGCGCCCGGCCACGCCCCCCCGCCCGCGCGGGGTTAGATCAGCGCGGATCGCCCGCCCTCGGCTTGCTCGAGCCAGACCTGCACGATGGCGAGGGCGCGGTGGAGCAGGAGGCTCACGACGACGAAGGCGAGGGCGGCCCAGAGCGCGGCGCGCGGCCACGCAGCGACTACCGCGACGAGACTGCCCGCCAAGAGGAGCCACGTCCCCCACCGGAGGGCGCGGAGCCGACGCTGCCAGCGCCGGAGCCGCTCGGGGTCGATCATGAGCTGGCGCCGCGCCACCACGAGGCGGACGAGGAAGCCGCCGCCCACCGCCACGAGCGCGGCGGCGAGGAGCACCGCGAGGGGGAGCCGGAGGAGGTCGAGGCTCATGCCCCGCGCCGATGCGCGCGCCAGAGGCCGAGACCGAGGCCTAGCAGGAGCAGGCTCGGGAGCGTGGGCACGCGGCCCGCCGGACCCAGGCCGGGATCCCACGCCAGCATGAGCCCTACCTCGCCGAGCCCATCGAGACCGGGCTCCGCCGTGATGTCGCCCGGATCGGGCATCGCCCCCGGGACATCGACCAAGTCCGACGCGACGGGATTCGGGCTGGCCACGGGACTCAGACTCACATCCAGCGAGAGCGACGGCGCCACGCTGGACGGCCCCCCCGCGTCGAGCGTGGGATCGTCGAGGTCGAGGCCGCGCCCGCCGATGGTCACCGACGACGGCAGCCCCGGCGCATCGAGGGCGATCGACAGGGTCAGGAGGCCCATCGGGTTCGCGGCCTGCGCCATCGCCTGATGCATGTCGTCGGTTTGTTCCCCGGTGCCCACCGACGCCCGGGTCAGCGGATGCGACTGCGTCAACGCGCGCGCCATCGCGGGCACGACCACCGTGGCCGTGATCCCGAGCGCGACGAGGCTGATCACCACGCCCGCCGCGATGACGCTGATCCCCACGAGGCCCATGGCGGCGGTGAGCCCTCCGGCGGCGACCATCGCGCCGAGGGCCTGCGTGACGGCGACGGTCTCGCCCCGTGTGATCGCGACCGTGGCCCCCATCGCCCCCATCGCCTCGAGCGCGATCCCGACGCCCGCCGCGATGGCGAGGGCAGCCAAGGCCGCCTGCTGCGCGGCCGTCATCGGCATGCTCGTCGGCGAGGCGGCGCGGCCCGCCTGGACACCCTGCTGCGCGGCCTGCGCGAGCTCCGCGCCGGTGTCGGGCGTGATCGCGGAGAGGGGCAGGGCCGCCGCCGCGCCCGCGCTCAGGCCCACGACGATGAGGAGGAGGATCCAGGCCACGAGGAACCCCAAGCCGATCAGGCCGAGCCATTTCCAGGGCAGCCCGCCCCACTCGATGAGCTCCCAGACTTGGCCGAGCTTCGTCACGGAGGCCGAGACCGCACTCGCCCACGGTTGGTCATGCCAGCGTCGATCCATCGCGGGGCCTCCTTCGGAGCGATCAGCCGATCGTGGCCACCTCGGCAGGCGTCCGACGATCCGTCAGATAGTAGAACGTGGCGAGGAGCTGGGCATAGGAATCCGTCAGCGCCCAGAGCAGCCGCTCCGGGTCGAGGACATGCAGGCGCATGACCAGCGCGGCCTTCTGCTGCTGCTGCTGCTGGGCGACCGTCTTGATGACCATGACCCCATGCTAGCCCAGCCGGGGCCACGTGTAAAGTATTTTTTACAACCGGTCTATTCGGGCGGGATGGGCGTACTGTTCACCGTCATGCCCTCCATGGTGCAGGACACGCGGCCCTGCTTGAGCCCGGTGCCGGAGATGCGGATATTGGCATAGATGCTGGTCCCCATGAAGCACCACGACCGCTCGGAGGTCGCGAGCTCGTGAAGCACGGCATCTGACGGCGCGAGGGAGCATCCCGCAAGGAGCGCCGCGCCGAGCAGCCCGAGGAGCGCGCGCCTCACCGGACCCTCCAGAGCGGAATGGTCACGGGCCCCACGAACACCCGCAGGATGATGAGCAGCAGGAGGACGCCGATCAGGATGTAGGCCACCATCCGGATGGGCTCCGGGAAAAAGGTGTCGATCACGTACTTCGCGAGCCACGCGATCACAAAGACGACGACCAGCGTCAGCAACACGGACAGGAGATCCATGGCGTTCCCCCTTTCAGGATGTGGGCGCGAACAGGCATTGCCAGGCGGCGGCGAGCAAGGCGAGCACGACCAGATCGAGCAGCACGAAGAACAGGCAGCCCGCGACGGCGCCGGCCGCGTCCTCGCTGGACTCCGTGCGCTCTCTCACGGCAGCGCGACGGTCGTCGAGTCGCCCGCACTCGAGATCGTGAAGACCCCGGTGGGCGACGACGTATAGGCATAGGGCGTCCAGCCAGCCGGGGCCGTCGGCGTCGAACTCATGAAGGGCCCCGCCGTCTGGCCGAGGCCATTGACGGCGGCCGTATTGAGATCCTCGAGCCCGGTCGGGAGCGTCCCCATATGCGCCGCATAGAGGCTGACGGCGGAGACGAGCGTGCGCGCGTCCGCCTGGGCCTTCGCCGTCCGGGCCCGCGCCTGGACGTTCGCATAGAGCGGGATGGCGATCGCCGCGAGAATCCCGATGACGGCGACGACGATCATCAGCTCGATGAGCGTGAACCCGCCTTGCCGGGGCTTGAGCGCGCGCCGCGGGCGCGGCGGCGGGTCGGTCGCATGGGCACGCAGCGCGGCCAGACACGCGGCACAGAGCGCGTCGGCCTTTGCGAGCTTCGTACAACCGGACGTCAAGCAGTAGAGGGGGAGATCCTCCGGGGGCACGTAGCGCTTGCGATGGGGCATGGATCAGTCCTCCTCCCGGAACGCGGCGGCGAAGTGCCACTGGCCATCCCCGGCCACGTCCCGCTGCACCAGATTGACGACGACGCGCCGCGCCTGGCGCACGCGTCCGATACTCCGCAGGGCGACATGATCGCCGTCGATCACCGTCGCATGCACCTCGGCCTGCCCCTCCCCGACCCCGACCCGACCCTCGGGCCGCGCCCCGGCGCGGAGGCGCCAGAGGCCGACCTCAAGGCCCGACTCGGCCACGGCGAAGGCTTGCGTCCCATCAAGGAGGTTCTGGGCGATGTGCGGCTCCAGCGTGGCCATGAGGAGGATGGCCGCGAGCGGCAGGGTCAGGCAGGCCACCGCCCAGAGCGCGAGGACCGCGATCATGGACCGGCCACATCCGGACGCCACGGGGGGTGCAGGGTTGCTTCGAGTTCTCGGCAATGGCGAATGAGATCCTCGAGGCCCGCCACGCTCCGCTGCTGGCGCTCGGCCCGTCCCCAGTCCTCCGCCTGGAGCTCCGCGAGGACGGCTTCGGCCCGTTCGCAAATGCGCGCCAGATGGGCGAGCACCCGCGGGAAGCGCGGCCCCACGAGGTCCTGCCGCAGCATGGCCCGGGCGCGCGCCTCTTCGAGCGCGGCCCGGGCGCGCATGTGGCGCCGGGTCGGCGCGGAGAGGCGCCGCCAGACGAGATAGGCGACCGCGAGCCCGAGCAGCATGCCGCCCATCAGGACGAGGCCGGCCTCGAGCCACGTGATCACCCCTCATGCCACGAAGGGCGCGGTCATCGGGGGCCCTTCAAAATGCCTTCTTCGGGCGGGCCCGGCTTCGCCGCCGCGGCCGCCTGCGTGGGCGTGACGATCAGGCCCGTGCGCCAGGCCACGAGGGTCCAGACATAGCTGCCCCCGCAGCCAACGAAGAACGCGAGGGCGCTCTGCTGGACGGCCGTCCAGGACTGGAAGTCGTCGAAGAGGACTTTGTTGAGGATCGGCGCGAAGATCGGGAGGAGGACCCCGCCGCACCCGCCCATCAGGAGATCGACGAGCGTCCGTCGGCTGCATGTCCGTTGGGTCACCGAGACCCGCGCCCGGAGCAGGCCGCCAAGGGCCCCCATCACGAAGAGCATCCCCGCCGTGATGGTGAGCCCCAGGACCTCGGCTCCGGGTGGCCGCGTCATGGGAGTCCATCGAACCTCGCGACCAGCGCAGCTTCCCATCCGCAGAGCGGGCAGTTGACTTCGACGGCCCCGGTGTGCTGACGGAGGCATGAATTCCCGCACCGGGGACACGCCGCCGGGACCGCACGCAAGCGCGGCCCCTCGAAGTCATGGCGCGGCCGCAGCACGACCGGCAACTCCCGCAGCAGCGGGAGGAGTCCACGCTTGCGCGCGGCATGGTAGCAGGCCCCGCAGAGGCCGCGGCCCGCGTGGCGCCGGCCCGGGTGGCAGCTCGGACGCGTCGTCATGGCGTCAGGGCGAGATTCCGCACCCGCACCTCGAGCTCGCGCTTGGAGGTCCTGGTCGGCGAGGTGTTATACACGCCGACGATGCGGACACAGTGCCGCTCGATCTCCAGGCTCTGGTCGAGCACCGTCGCGTCAGCGTCCTCGAGGAGGAGGACGAGCCGCCCCGTCCCGTCCAGCGTCCCGCGCCCGGCGTTGAGAATATTGACTTGATTGACGCTGTTGACGATAGGGTGCCCGGGATTATCGAGCGAGAAGATCGTGCAGGTGAGCGACAGGAGATCAGCGGGCAGAAGCGGGGCATCCGCCTCGGCCTCCGTCACCTTGCGCAAGAGCGCCGTATAGCGCAACGGGGTGCCCTCCGGCACCTCTTTCGGGCACACGGCCCGGCCTTCCAGAAGCCGCACCGTCATGGGCCTCCTCCTGTCTCAAACGTTTCGTCCTGGGCGACGCCGACCGCGAAGGCTTCGTCGACATGCTCCGCGATGGCGAAATTCTCGGCAAGATATGTGGGGATCGCGAACGCCTCGCCCGTGAAAAGGATCAGGATCGGCTGCGGGGCCGCCCCACTGTCGACGACCTCCGGGGCCGCGCCCGCGAGGACGAGCGCGCCCGCGGCGGCGAGGATGCCCTGGTCGAAACTCGGCACGAGGCCGAGGACGACGAGTCCGCCTGCGTCGGGCACGAGGACCCGCCCCGCCAGAATCGTGGGGGTGGCCCCCGCGGCGAGCAGAGTGCCCACTTGGGGCGTCCGCGCAACGCCCAGTGCCGCAATCGGGGCGAGGCCGGTCACGACCAGCGCGCCTGCCGCGGGCGTGAGCGACACGGCCAGGCGCGTCACCGGCGCGGTGCCCGTCAGGCTGAGCGCGCCCGCCGCGGGCGTGAGGGTGATCGGCGTCCGGAGGGCCGGGGCCTGGCCTTGGAGCGTGAGGCTCCCCGCGGGCGGGCTCAGACCGAGATCTAGGCGTGGCGCGGCCCCTGCGAGCGTGACCGTGCCGAGGGTCGGCGTGCGCAAGGTTCCGCTGACGGCACTCGGCGCGATCCCCGCGCCCGTCAGGCTGCCGGTTGCGGGCGTGATCCGCGTATCCGTCAGCCGGCCGGGGGCGACGCCCGCGAGCGTCATGGCGCCCGCGCTCGGCGTGACGTTGACCGGCGTGACGATGCTCGGCGCGGCGCCCGCTAGGGTGAGGCTCCCGACCGTGGGCGTCAGCGCGGTCTGGCCGCCGATGCCCGGCGCTTGCCCGGTGAGCGTCAGCGCGCCGACGCTCGGCACGAGGCCGACGTCACGGAGTGGCGTAACCCCGGTCGCCGTGACCGTGCCGACGCTCGGCGTGATCAGCCGGTTTTGGACGGGGACCGGGCCGACGCCGGCAACCGTCAGCGTGCCGACCGTGGGCGTGATCAGCCGGCTTTGCAGGATGGTCGGAGCCACGCCGGAGATCGCGACCGCTCCGACCGTGGGCGTGATCAGCCGGCTTTGCACCGCCGCCGGGGCGACGCCCGTCGCCGTGACGGCCCCGACCGTGGGCGTAATGAGGCGGCCTTGGACGGCGGCCGGGGCGAGCCCGGTCAGGGTGATCGTGCCGACCGCAGGCGTCGCGCTGACGGCGGCGTTGACCGTGGGCGCGACCCCCGTGAGCGTCAGCGCCCCGACCGGCGCCGCGATGAGCGTCGCGCGCAGGATGCTCGAGGCCGCGCCGCTCACCGCCAGCGTGCCGGCGGCAGGCTGGATGAGGATTCCGCTCGAGACGCTCGCCGCGACGCCCGTCGTCGTCAGCGTGCCGACCGCCGGCGTGATAAAGCGCGCCTCGACGCGGCCGGGCGCGACACCCGAGGCGGTGACTGCACCGACCGGCGGCGTGATTGTCGCGGAGGCGGCGGCGGCATCGCCGCCCACGAGGTAGAGGACCTGAATACTCGCGGCATCGCTGCCGAGGGAATAGGTAAACCCCTGCGCGTCGAGCGAGGTCAGGTCGAGTTGCTGACCCGCTGGGGCTAAGAGGCAGTTGATTTCTAGGCGCCCACAATTTGTCGACGACGACGCGAGCGTGTCGAGGTCCAGGTACCGTATGGCGAAGCGGTTCGTGCCGTCAGCCGCGCCGAGCGCGCGGTCGCCGTCCGCTTGCGTCGCCGTGGTCGCCGTCAGACCGAAGGACTGCATCATCACCACTTTCGGCGCGACGCCCGTGGTCGTGACCGAAGAGGTCGTAACCGTCGTGATGCTATCGAAGGCCCCGGCGGTCCACGTGCCGCCATAGATCGCGAGCCCATATAGGCGGACGTTTGAGGTCGTGACCGTCGCATTGACGGTGAACCCGTTGGCATCCATGGAGACAAATGTGGCGCTGACCACGTCCGCGGCATTCGTGCGGAGGTCGATGCAGCGGTCGGTGCGTTGCCACCGCTTCGTGACCATGTTGGCCGCACCGTCCGTATGGAAACTGCCGGCCACCCCCTGCGTCCCGTCCGCACACATCCACCCGGTCGTGGGCGTCGCGCTGACCGAGGAGGCGGCCAGCGTGTCGGCCGTCATCGCATTGACGCCATAGAAGATGACGCAGGCGGGGCGACCCGACAGCCCGGTCTTGGCGACGTTGCCCGAGGAGGCGCCGAGATTGAGGACGAAGGGTTCAATCGTGAGATCGCCGCCGAAGAGGATGTACTGAAGGTGGTAATTGGCGGTCGCGGGCGCGTTGGAAATATTGAACGTGAAGCCTGCGGGTGAGGCATTAAAGGACGTGAACGACGCGATGAAATCGATCGCGTTATTATCTGCGAGTCCCTGGAACACACTCCCTGAGGTGCTGGCGACCGCACCGACATCGGAATTGGCCGAGCCGTGCTCGGTCTCAAAGGCCGCATTGAATTGACTGCCCGCAGTCGTGGCCCCCATGAACCAATTTGCGGGCTGCGTCGACGTGCCCGACGCACCATTGCCCATGAAGAGCGCGCCGACGGGCGTGAAGCTCAGGCCGGCGGGCGAGACGGTTTGCGACCCCGTCGTGGAATTGAGCGTGGCCGTCCCGACGTAGACTTGGAAGGCCACGGGCTAGGCCGGGGTCGGCGTCAGGCGACGGCTCGCGCCGAGCCGGGGCGGGATCACCCTCAGACCCCTAAACGCGCTTTCAGGGCGGTCGCGGGGAAATAGGGCTCGGTCGGATCGGTGAGCAGCGTGACTTCGTGGAGCTCCAGCGACGTGAGATTGCTGGCGCGGCGCAGGCTGAGCGTCGCCCCGAAATACACGGGGTCATCCTGCGCGACCGTACTCTTGGCCCGCACCCGAATGGTTTTCATGCCGGCCCCGAGTGGCGGATCAAAATCGACGGTCGTACTTAGCGTCTTAATCCCGGCCGCCCCGGCATCGTCGATCACGGCCACTTGCTGGCTGTCCGTATCATTGAACAGTTGCCACGATTGCGTGCCAGAGCCGATCTTATTCACCCGCACGCCGAAGATCACTTGCGTCAGGCCAGCCGTCTGAAGCAATACGAGCCCTAACCCCTGCGCGGCCGCGATCGTGTCGTAGTCCGTCCCGATATTCGTCAGCGTGACGAAGCCCCCGAGGCTGATGCCGTCACGCGGCGCGACGAGGCGGTTCAAGAGCGCCAGAGCTTCTGTTTGCTCACCGGCCGACAGGCCGAGGGCTTGGCTCGCCTGACTGAGCGTCAAGAATCCGCGTTCCACTTCCCCCAGGATGGCCGCCAGCGCATGGCCCCGAATGCGCGGGCTCTCTTCGCCCGTGAACCGCTCATAGAGTCCCATCCCGCCCCCCCTTGTCGATTAACGGCAGAACCCGAGCAGAGAGAGGTTCACCGGCTCGTCCTGTCCCTTGGATCTGGCGAGTTCCCCGTCTTGCGTCGATCACACCATCGTAAAGACGCCCGTCGCCGCCGGGAGAATCGTCAGCGTATTCGGCGAGGTGATGGTAAAGGCTGCCGACGAGAGCGAGCAGTAGCAGAGCGCGAGTCCCGACGTCGTGGACCCCGAGGACTTCCGGATCAGCGCATACCGGATATTGCTCAGCGAGGCCCCGGAGGCGGTGAAGATGAGGCCGGCGGTTGTGTAGGAAAACTTGAGCTGCGTGGCCGAGGCGCCGATCGTCCAGAACGCGGCCGGGAGCGCGCGGCCGCCGGCGGCGTAGCCACCCGTCGCGCTGATTTCCGCGACGACCGACGAAAAGATCGAGATGGCCGAGAGCGACGTGATGGTGCCGGACGCGCTGTTCCGGTGGAGCGACATCTTGAACACGCCCGTGTGGAGCGTGATCTCGCCGCGCCCGATGTGGCGCTTCGCCGCCGCATAGATTTTCCAAGCCTGAGCTGCCATGGTCCCCTCCTCCGCTGTGCCCTCGGACGAGGGCGTTTAGCCGTGCGCTGCCTCGGACTCCCCTACCGCCTCCTCGAGGGCGGCCCCCGTGTGCAACAGATAGGCGAGCAAGCCGTCGCCGTGAATCTCGAGCTCGATCACATCACCCAGCATCCGGATGAGGTCGAGAAGCTCCTGCGCCTGGGAGATCATCCAGCCGTGGCAGTAGAAGATCCGCCCTCCGGGATTCGTCGTCACCGGCATGACGAGATTGGCGTCGTTCTCCGGCTGCGCATAGGCGTGATGCACGTCCCCCTCGAGGCAGGAGTCGCAGCCGTAGAGGTGAAAGCGGCGATAGCCGAGCATTCGCAGGAGCGGGATCGCCCGCAGCAGGACGGTCGACCCGCCCGGGATCGCATGCCATTCCTGGCCGTACTGCGCGGTCAGGAGGTCCTCGCTCAGCGACGACATCGCGTGGAAAAGGTAGGTCCGCTCCCACGGCAGGCCCTTGAGCACGCTCGGGTCGCACTGCGACGCGATCAGGTAGCGGCAATCGTCGACCACCGGCTTCGTGAAGCGCGCATTGAACGGGCGCGCATCCACGATGATTTGCGCGGAGGGCGTCAGCCCGTGCGCGAGCGCCCAGTTATACGCCCCATTGAGCGTCACCAGCTTTACGCCCTCCGCCCGCTTCTGGATGATCTCGGCCTCGAACGCCGCGAGCGTGGGACCGCCGCCGACGATCATGACCTCGAGATCATTCGTCGGATGCGGATGGACCTGCTGCCATCCCTGGGCGATGTTCTCCGCCACGTTGGCCCGGGCCTGCTCGGTCTCCACGTTCAGGACGCCCGTCTTGACGATGTCGCGCCCCGAACTCCAGGCCGAGACGTAGAACTGCGCCCACGTCTCCCCGCGCTGCGACCAGTGAATCACGCAGTCGTGCTCCGCGAGCTTGTGGAGCCACCAGGCGAACGGCTGCACGGTCAGATGGAGCGACTCGCCGATGAGGGCGCCACAACTATCCTCGACGGTGCTGATGGAGAAAAAGACGTGTTGCGCGGCCTTGAGGATGTGATCGAGGACGAGGTCGACGCGGTCGGGCGGGATATGCTCCATGACATCGGAGCAGAAGCCGTACTCGGCGACGACCGGGAGCGGCTGCTCGAGGTCGGCCTTGACGAACGTGAGCGCGTGCGCCTGCGTCGTCAGGGCCTCCTGGAGCTCGGGATCAAGGCAGTTCCGCACAAAGTCGACCATGGTCACCCGGAGGCCCCCCAGGAGCGCCAACATCAGCGCGCCGCGCCCCGTGCCGCAGCCGAAATCGATCACGTGGGCGCCGCGCCGCGGCCGCGCCTGGCGGAGAAAATCCTGCGCCGTCGTCTCCCCCGGCGCGACTTTGCGATACTCGGGCATGGCCCACAGGCGGCCGTACTTCGCCGCTTCCGGATTGCCCTGCCCCACCTGGACCTTGGGCGGTGCGCCTTCCATCGAGGAGTTGGCGGTCGTCATGAGTCCTTTCCTATGCCGTGGTGGATTCTTTAGCGGCCACTGCCTGCTTTGTAGCGGTAAATCCAGTACTGAACAGGCTTGACGCTGCGCCCGACGTAGACGAAGACGTTATTCTTCGGGTCGTAGCCCAGCGCATTGCCTGAGACCACCCGATCCGTGGGCGCGGGCTCCCACTCCCATGCCTTCGTGTCCACGTTGAAGAAGTACACGCCCCGATTCTGCCCGGTGGTGGCGTCGATCAAGGTGCCGAGGCCGCCGCTGCTACTGCCGTAGCCGTTATCATTCGGAATCATGAGCACGCGGTTCTTGGTATCGAAGGCGAGGTGGGTTTCAAAGTCACCGCCGCCGAAGTCACTATGCGGGGCGACCCATGTGGTCGGCATCGGCAGCATCTCGACGATGCGCTTTTCGTCGATCGACCACTTGACGAGGGCACGCTTATAGCGGGCGATGAAATAGATCATTCGCCCCTGCACGTCGATCGCCGACTGATCGTTCCCCGGGTCCCACGAGCCACTCGGTGCGCCCGTGAAACTGAAGTGGAGACACTCGCTTGCCGAGCCGTCGAGCGGGATGATTTGCATGCCGCCGCTGTTGCAGAGATTGGTATTGCGATACACCTTGTCCGTCACCGGATCCAGCACCCCAAAGTGCGTGTGGAGATCCCCGCCCCAGCCATAGCCCGGCGTCGCCCCGGGTGGCGTGCTGATCGGCTTCGGCCCGTTCCAGACGGCCCACGTATTCTTGTCAAAGTTGAACACGTAGGCGCGTTTTTCCGTCGCCGAGACATACGCGGCGTACTCCGGCGAGGCGAGATAGGCTTGGTACTCCGGTGAGGCCACGTACTCGCTGTACTCTGGCGTCCCCGCTGCGGGCTTGGGTTTGACCGTCCCGTCCGGCGCGGTATAGGTCGCCGGCTCGGGCGGCTTCACATCGGTCACGCCAGGACAGCCGCTCGCGCCGCCGCCGTAGTAGGCCGGTGCTATGTAGCCTTCATCGCGCTTCGGGTCATAACCCCATGTCACGTCATCCGGGCGCGGAGCCATGAGCACCCACCCGGAGGGCGGGCACTTGCCATGGAGCCGTTGCCAGACGGTGCTCATGGCAAGGTCGAGCGCGAACACGTTTTGGCCGGTATAGCTATTGCCGCTCCCGTCCGTGCCATCGCCACCGGCCAAGACGAGGCGGCCCCGCTTGCTGTCGAAGGCGAGGCGCGCGTGCTTGGACTGGCCGAGGACGGTAAGCGGAAAGCCCGTCCACGTCCGATCGAGCACGTTGTCGAGTGGCCCGCTGCTCTGTGGCACGAAGGTCGCCGTACAGGTCAGGGCATTGGCCGGCATCGGGAAGCTCGCCGCACAGGGACTCGGGCTCCAGCCTTGGAACGTGAAGCCTTGCGCGGGCGTCGCAGCCAGTGTCACCGCCGCGCCCGCCTCATAATCCCCGCCGCCCGTCGCATTGCCCTGCCCGACGATGTCGATGGTCAGTCGGTAGAGGGTCGGCTTGAGGGTGAACGTCTTGGTACACGTCAGCGCATAGGCGGGCATCGCGAACGTATCAGCGCAGGGCGCAGGCGTCCACGGCCCACTGCTGGACGTGCTATCCGGTTGCGACAGCAACGTCACCGGATCGCCTGCCTTGTAGGTCCCATCCCCGCCCACTAAGCCGTCGCCGGTCCCCACCTTCGTCACGACCAACTGATAGGCGATGACCGTGACCGGGGGCGGACAGACCGGACAGTTGAATACGAGAAACTCGACGGAGCTCTCCGCACTGTTCCCTGCCGCATCGAGCGCCCGGACGCCGAGCGTGTGATACGAGCCGTTCGGCAAGGTGGTCGTGTCGATGGCCGTGCCCGTGATGGGCTCGCCGTCAAGCGTCACTGTGGTGCCCGTGACGCCGACATTGTCCGTGACCGTGCCCTCGATCGGCAGCGCGCCACTATAGACTTGCGGCTTGCCGCTGGGGAGCAGGGCCGGGCTCGTCAGCGTGATCGTGGGCGGCTGCGTATCCGGCGGCGGCGGTGGCGCGCATCCAGGCAGACTGAAGTCGGGACGGAACGACCACACGTTGCCGAGGTCTCCACTGGGCGGCAGCTGGGTCGCGCTCTGCTTGTCACTCGTCACGATCGCGAACAGATCGCAGCCGTGCGCAAAAAACTTGTTCCACATCCCGTTCGTGAAGGGACGCGGCGGGAGATTGCTCGTGGCATTGGTCGGGGTGATCCGCGTCCAGGCGCA
>Ga0209966_1000254_pt1 | contig 19504 bp, 18 predicted proteins | sample RhisoiCoNPM_FD_187575 | JGI IMG/M metagenome (GOLD analysis project Ga0209966, IMG submission 187575) | Arabidopsis thaliana rhizosphere microbial communities from the Joint Genome Institute, USA, that affect carbon cycling - Rhizosphere... | ecosystem: Host-associated > Plants > Roots >... | reverse complement strand
GGGCGTGATCCCGCTGCACACGCGCGGCCCGGAGAGCATCGTCGACGGCGTGAAGCAGCACGGATTGCCCGCGGCGCGGCTCCTGCTCGGCGTGGGCAGCCCGAATCCGCGCTCGCTCGCGCGCGTGCGGGAGGGCGTGGCCGCGCTGCGCGCGCGCCTCGCCACCCGCGTGATCGTGGCCGCGCTCGGCCCGCGGATGTGTCAGCTGGCCGGCGAGGTGGCCGACGGCGTGCTGTTCAACTGGCTCACCCCGGAGTACGCACGTCGCTCGGCCGAGCTGGTCGCGGCGGGGGCGAAGGCGGCCGGCCGCCCGGTCCCGCGCACCTACGCCTATGTGCGCGTGGCGCTGGGCGCGGCGGCGGCCGAGCGGCTCGCGGACGAGGGCGGGCGCTACGCGGGGATCCCCGCGTACGGCGCCCATTTCGATCGCATGGGCGTCAAGCCGGTGGACACCGCCATCGCGGCCACGTCAGCCGAGGCCATCGCCACCGCGCTGGCCGCGTGGCGCGGCGCCGTCGACGAGATCGTCCTCCGTGCCATCGTCGCCCAGGACACCGCCGACGACCACCTCACCCTCCTCCGCGCCTGCTAGGCTGGGGTCAGGTCTTGCATTACGACATTTCGTCGCGGCGGGATCTCGTGCCTAGAGCTCGGCGCGGACGAGGCGGGTGCCCTCGACGAGGGCGGCCATCTTGAGGCGAGTGGCCCAGCGCGGGGTCTCCCAGAAGCCGCAGTCGGGATTGAGCCAGAGCTTGTCGGGTGCGACGTAGCGCAGGAGCACACGGATCCGCTCCGCGACCTCTTCGGCCGTCTCGGCCTTGAACGCCTTCACGTCGATGACCCCGGCGCCCAGCTCCTTATCGGTCGGAAACTCCTTCCACATCGGCAGGTCGTCCATCCCCCGGTTGGCGTACTCGAGCACGATCTGCGAGGCGGTCAGCTCGTGCAGCGCCGGGTACACGTTGCGATAGCTGCGCACCGGCTGGAAGGGCCGGCCGTAGAGATTACCGAAGCAGACGTGCACCGCGATCTTGGCCCGCACGCCCTCGACCGCCCGATTCACGCCGAGGGCGAACTGCGGCGCGGTGCCCGCGTACATGCCGCTGTGCGGCTCGTCGATCTGGATGAAGTCGGCGCCCGCGTCGACCAGCGCGCGGCACTCCGCGTTGACGATGCCCACCAGATCGGCGAGCAGCGTGTCACGGTCGCGATAGGGTCCGCCGACCCGCAGCGGAAACATCAGGGTGTAGGGCCCGGGCACGGTCGCCTTCAGCGGCCGCCGCGTCAGCGAGCGGGCGATCTTGAACTCCTCCACGATGCCGAGGCCGGCGGGCGCGGTGACGCGCTCGACCACCTGGAAGGGCGTGTTGGTGTCCCAGTGGGGCTGGCCGATCCGCCGCGGCTCCTCGAGGGCTCGAATGCCGCGTAGATGGTCGTAGAAGCCGATGATGAAGCGCACGCGACCCATCTCGCCGGTGGTCAGCACGTCCAGCCCGGCGCGCTCCTGATCCAGCAGGGCCACCTGCGTGGCGTCCTCCATGACCTCGCGCACGTCGGTGGCGCCGAGGCGGCCGGCCTGCAGCGCCTCCCGCGCGAGCCAGAGCCAGCCGGGCAGGCCGTGGCTGCCGATGACCGAGGTGGGGAGCACCGGGCGGGTCGCGGGCACGGAGCGCGTCCTCTCAGCCTCGCCGGCGATGCCGCAGCTCGTCCATGGCCGCCCGGTGCTCCGGCGAGGCCAGGCACTCGGCGAAGCCCGCCTCCATCTGCCGCCGGAACGCGTCGAAGTCGAGGTCGAAGGCGCGCGCCATCAGCCGCTTGCTCCAGGCCACGCTGGTGCGCGGCAGCGTCAGGAACCGCTCGACGCACTCGTCGACCTCGCGCGCGAAGTCGATCGGCGGCACCACGCGGTGGACCAGGCCGTACTCCTCCGCGCGCGCCGCCGAGATCGGCGCGCCGGTGATGATCAGCTCGGCGGCCCGCGCCGCACCGATGAGTCGCGGCAGGCGATAGAGCGCCATGGACGGGATGAGGCATTCCTTCACCGCGGGCAGCCCGATCGACGCCTCGGCGCTCGCGATGCGGTAGTCGCACACCAGGGCGAGCTGCAGCCCGCCGCCCAGGCAGTGGCCGTTGATCGCCGCGATGAAGGGCACCGGCATCCGCTCGATGGCGGTCATCGCGTCCTCCCAGGCCAGGAAGTGGGGCAGGGTCATGGCGCCGGCCGCGAGGGCCTTGAGATCGACCCCGGTGGAGAACGCGCGTCCCGCTCCGGTGACGACGGCCACGCGCAGGCGCTCGCCCGCGGCCGCCACCTGCGCCACCGCGTCGGTCAGCTCGGCGACCCAGCCCGGATCGCCCGCGTTGAGGACCTCGGGGCGGTTCAGGGTGATGCGGGCGACCGGCGGGTCGATCTCGAGCGCGACCGCGCTCATGCCGTCGCCCGGCGTCGCGTTCGCATCGCCATCGCGTTCCTCCGCATCGCGCCCGGAGCGTACGGGCCGGCCTTGGCGGTGTCAAGGCGTCGGCCGCTCCCCGGCGCGGAAGGACAGGGTCGCGGTGCGCGGCGCAACTGGCCCGCGCGCCGGGCCGCATGCTACGCTCAGCGCGTCGCCGCGCTGCGGGCGACGAGAGAGGGGAGCGCGATGCTGAGCCGCGAGGACAACGAGCTGCTGACCAGGACCGGGCCGGGGACCGCGATGGGCGCCCTGCTGCGCGAGTACTGGATGCCAGTGGTGGAGTCGAAGGAGCTGCTCCCGGGCGGTCGCGTCAAGCGCGTGATGCTGCTGGGCGAGCGGCTGATCGTGTTCCGCGGCACCAGCGGCCGCGCCGGCCTGATCGGCGAGTTCTGCCCGCATCGCTCGGCGTCGTTCTACTACGGGCGCGTCGAGGAGAGCGGGATGCGCTGCGCCTATCACGGCTGGAGGTTCGGCCTCGACGGCCAGTGCCTGGAGATGCCGAGCGAGCCGCCCGAATCGAGCTTCGCGGGCAAGGTGACCCACACCGCGTATCCGTGTGTCGAGAAGGGCGGAGTCGTCTGGGCGTATATGGGCGCGGCGAGCCCGCCACCGCCCCTGCCGGAGCTGGAGTTCACGCTGCTGCCCGAGGGCCACACCTTCCTCTCGCGTCGCGTGCAGGATTGCAACTGGTTCCAGGCGCTCGAGGGCGGCATCGACTCGAGCCACATCTCGTTTCTGCATGCCCCGATCGACCACCGCGACCGCGCGGTCACCGAGGACATGGACCGGGTGAGCTTCGGAGTCGGCGCGGCGGTCTCCACCGGCGATCGGGCCCCGCGCTTCGAGGTGGTGGACACCGACTACGGGGTGCTCATCGGCGCGCGCCGCACCAACCCGGACGGGCGGTGGTACTGGCGCATCACCCAGTTCCTGCTCCCGTTCTACACGATGCCGCCCACCGACCTCGACGAGCGGGTGGTGCAGTCGCACATCTGGGTGCCGATGGACGACACCCACGTGGTGAACTGGATGGTGACGTGGCATCCGGATCGCCGGCTCACCCGCGAGGAGATCGCGCTGCACATCGAGGGCAAGGGGGCGCACGTCTGCGACTACGCGCCCGCCACCTCGGAGCCCTACGGCGACGTGCGCACCGCCGCCAACCGCGACAACGACTACTTCATGGACTGGGAGGCGCACCGCACCCGCATGTACTGCGGCATCCCGGGCTTCGGGGTGCAGGACCAGGCGGTGCAGGAGAGCCAGGGCGCGATCGTGGACCGGAGCCAGGAGCGGCTGGGCTCGAGCGACAGCGCCATCATCCACGTGCGCCGGCGGCTGATGGCCGCGGCCCGCGCGCTTCGCGATCAGCGCACCCCCGCGCCGGGCTCCAACCCGCGCTCCTTCCTCGTGCGCTCCACCTCCGTCGTGCTGGCCCCCGGGGAGAGCTGGATCGAGGGCGCCCGCGCCCGGGTCCTGGTGCGCGCCGGAGATCAGCTGACGCTCGTCTGAGCGCGACGGCTTCGGAGCCTCGCATGCCGGGCCGCATGGCGGGCCGGGTCGCTCTCGTCACCGGCGGGGGCGGCGGCATCGGCGAGGCGACCGGGCGGCTCTTCGCCGAGGAGGGCGCCGCCGTGGCGCTGCTGGACACCGACGCCACCGCGGTGGCCGAGGCCGCCGAGCGCATTCGCGGCGCGACCCCGGCGCGGGTCGTCGCGCTGGTGGGTGACGTGAGCGCCGAGTCCGAGGCCGGCCGCCTGGTCGACGAGGCGGTGAGAGATCTCGGCGCGCTGCACACCCTGGTCAACGTGGCGGGGGTTCGCGTCTACGCCCCGCTGGCTCAGGCGAGCGCGGCGGACTGGGAGCGCATCATCGGCGTCAACGTGCTCGGCACCGCGCACTGCTGCCGGGCCGCACTGCCCGCGCTCCGCGCGTCGGGGCGCGGTACCATCGTCAACGTCTCGTCGGTGTACGGGCTCATGGGACGGACCGGGATGGGCCAGTACGACACCACCAAGGCGGCGGTGCTGGGCTTGACGCGGGCCCTCGCGGTGGAGGAGGCGCCGCACCGGGTGCGCGTGAATGCGGTGTGCCCGGGCGGCACGATCACGCCCTACCACATCCGCCGCGCCGCGAGCCAGGGCGTGTCCGAGACGACGCTGCGCGGACAGCGCACCAAGGACAACCTGCTCGGCCGCTGGGCCGAGCCGCGCGAGGTGGCGCACCCGATCCTGTTCCTCGCCTCGGACGATTCGTCGTTCATCACCGGCGCCACCTTGATGGTGGATGCGGGGCGCTCGATCCTGTGACGGGCGCGTGAGCCTGCCGTGAGCGTGGCCCCACGCCTGCCGTCGGTGGATGCGCTGCGCGGCCTGACGGTGGCCGCGATGGTGCTCGTCAACAATCCGGGCACCTGGAGCGCGGTGTACCCGCCGCTGCGTCACGCCGAATGGCACGGCTTCACGCCCACCGACATGATCTTCCCGTTCTTCCTGTTCATCGTCGGCGTGGCGATCCCGCTCGCCCTCGGCCCGCGGCTCGAGGCCGGCGCGGGCGGACTGGTGGCGCGCGTGGTGCGCCGCTCGGCCGTGATCTTCGCCCTGGGCCTGCTGCTGCACGCGCAGCCGTTCTTCCAGCTCTCGACCCTCCGCATCCCGGGCGTGCTCCAGCGCATCGCCCTCTGCTACCTGCTGGCCGCGCTGCTCTTCCTCCTGGGCGGCGGGACCCGGGGCTGGCGGGTCCAGGCGATCGTGGCCGGCGCCCTCCTCGTCGGCTACTGGCTGCTGATGACGCGCGTCGCCGCGCCCGGCCAGGTGGCCGGAGACCTGAGCCCGGCCGGCAACCTGGCCGGCTACGTGGACCGGCTCGTGCTCGGGCCGCGGCACATCTGGCAGCTCTCGAAGTGGTACGACCCGGAGGGCATCCTGAGCACGCTGCCGGCCACCGCCACCACGCTGCTGGGCGTGCTGGCCGGCCACTGGCTCCGGTGGGCGCGGCCGACGGCGCGGCTGCTGTCGGGCCTGGTCGTCGGGGGCGTGGTGGGCGCGGGGCTCGGGTGGCTGTGGGGGCTCTCGTTCCCGGTGAACAAGTCGCTGTGGACCAGCTCGTACGCCCTCATGATGTCGGGCTTCGCGGCGCTGGCCCTGGCGCTCTGCTACTGGGTGATCGAGGTGCGCGGGGTTCGCCGCTGGGCGGGGCCCTTCGTCCTGTTCGGCCTCACCGCGCTGCCGCTCTTCTTCCTGTCCACCGCGATGGCCCGGCTGCTCCTCCTGATCCGCGTGGGGCCGGAGCACATGCGGCTGCACGCATGGCTCTACACGCATCTCTTCGTGCCGTGGGCTGCCCCGGTCAACGCCTCGCTGGCCTTCGCACTGGCCTACGTGCTGCTCTGGTGGGGGCTCATGTGGCTGCTGCAGCGGACTGGTCTAAGATTTCGTGTCTGAATGCGAAATTCCCGCCCTGGCTCAGCCGGGGCTCACGAAGGGGCTGTCGCGTAGCCAGAAGCGCCAGGGGCGGTCGACCCAGGCTTCCGCGTAATCGATGCCGACGCGCGGGCCGCTCGCGATACGCGACGCCGGGATGCGCCGGCCCTCCTCGATCCAGATCCGGTCGCCGAGGAGATCGGCGCGGTCCAGCCGGCGGTCGATCCCCAGCGCGATGCAGAGCTTGCCCGGCCCGCTCGTGAGGCTACGGTCGGTCCCGCCGCCGCGGCGCCGTCGCATGACGGGCACGCCCTCGAGCGGCTCCAGCGCGCGCACCAGCACCGCGTGCGGCACGTCCGCGCCGGCGGTGACCACGTTGAACTGGTAGTACATGCCGTACACGAAATACACGTACGCGGTGCCGCCGCGCCCGTACATCGTCTCGGTGCGCGCGGTCCGCCGCCCGCCGAAGGCGTGGGAGGCGCGGTCCTCGGGGCCGCGATACGCTTCGGTCTCCACGATGATGCCCGAGACCCGCTGCCCCCCGCGCGTCGGGACCACGAGCAGCCGCCCGAGGAGCCGGCGGGCCACCGTGACCACGTCGGAGTCGGTGTAGAACCCGCGGGGCAGCTTCACCGCGCGCGCGGGAACACCCGGTTCTCGCGCATGAGCCGGTCCGTCGTCTCGTAGAGGGCGAGGAACTCGCGCGTCAGGCGCCGGCTCACCTCGGGATGCTCGGCGCTCAGGTTGGTGGGCCGCAGCTCGTCGCCGTGGACCGCGAAGAGATCGGCATCGCCGGAGTGGAGATCGTAGCGCAGGGCGAACCCGTCCTTGAAGTAGAAGGTGTCGGTGCGGTCGCTGGTGATGATCCCGGCCCCGTCCGGGTCCCGCGGCTCGAGCATGCTGCGCCCCATGCCCGCGTACGGTCGCGTCCCGTCGAGCAGGGTGGCGATGGTCGGCAGGATGTCCACCTGGCTCACCTCGGCCTCGGACCGCGCGGGCCAGCGGCCGCGGGCGCGCGTCATCGGCGGGCCGGCCAGCACGAGCGGCACGCGGAGCCGCTCGATCCGCTGGGTGCCGAACGGAATGCTGGTGTGATCGCCGGTGACGACGATCAGGGTCTGGTCGAAGTCGGCGCGCTGAGCGCGGAGCCGCTCGACGAACGCGCGGATGCAGTCGTCGACGTAGCGGAACGTGCCGACCGGCCCGTTGCCCAGCGGCATCGGCGCCCCGTCGGGCACCGCCCAGGGCGAGTGGCTGGTGCCGGTCATCACGTACAGGACGAAGCCGTCCGCGGTCCTGGTCACCGTCGCGGCGGCCTCGCGGAGCAGAGGGCCGTCATGCACGCCGAGCGGGCCCGCATCCGCGGCCGCGCGCGCACCGAGGCGGCCGGTGATGGCCTCGAAGCCGGCGGCCCGGTAGCCGAGATTGCGCGCGAAGCTGACGAAGTCGGCGGTGCGGTGGCGAAAGCCGGAGAAGGCGTAGGAGCGCCGGTGGTGGCCGTCGGTCATGCGCGGCAGCGAGGCGAAGTACGCGCCGAGCACCGACTCGGTGAGCCGGGGGCTGCCGCCGCTGAAGGCGTTGGTCCAGTGCAGGCCGGTCGAGGTGGCGAAGACCGCGCCGTCCGTGGAGAAGAAGCTCTGGTACACGCGCGGGAAGTAGAGGCCCTCGGCGATCAGGCTGCGCACATAGGGCATCACCGGCCCCGACGGCTCGTCGTGCTCGAGCATGGTGGTCCCCAGGCCCTCCACCTGGATCATCACCACGTTGCGGATCCCGACGCCGCCGACGCCGCGCACGGTGCGCAGCAGCGGGTAGGGCCGGTCGCCCTCGGGCACGCCCAGCAGACGCTGGGCGAGCGGGAGCGCCTCGCGCGCGGCGAGCCGATAGGGCGGCCGGCTGCCCGTGATCGCGGCCGGCAGGTACTCGTGCAGCAGGTCCCAGACCGGATTCACCACCGCCTGGTTCAGCACGTAGTCGTCGAAGGCCATCTGATGGCGGCTCGAGATCCAGACGAACTCCACACTGGCGTGGGGGAAGACCCGTTTCACGGTGGTCCAGTGTCCCATCAGGAGCCCGATCAGGATGAGCCCGACGAGCACCCCGACCGGCACCGGCCAGGGTCGCCAGAGGTCGTGGCGATGAGGGCGGAGCCGGCGCGCGTGCGTCACCGCCAGCGCCGCGAGGCCGGCCACGAGGCCCAGCATCAGCGCGACGGTGCCCGGATTCTGGAGCAGGAACGGCTCGAGCGCCACCCAGAGGTCGTGCGGCTCGGCGAGGTTGGCGAAGAGCATCTCCCAGAGATGCTGGTTGCGCTCGTGGTAGAAGAGCAGGTCGATGCCGACGACGAGCAGGTTGATCGTGGTGAGCGTCCACAGCGCGCCGGCGAGCCAGGAGCCGTGGGCGCGGCGGGTGGCGAGGAGGAGCAGGCCGACCGCCACCACCTCCGCGGCGAGCGCGGCCGCGTCGAGGCGGAGCCCGCTCCAGATCACCGCGGCCGCGGAGCCGCGCGCGTGCTGGCCGAACCAGGCCACGAACAGGGCGCGATACGCCGTGAAGATCAGCACGTTGAGCGCGACGAGTCCCGCCGCGTGGGCGGCGAGGCGGAGCGGGCGGGGCGCCGCGGTCATCGCACGCCGAAGAGCGCGAGGAAGAAGCTCACGCGCTGGCCGAAGCCCGCGGCGCTGTCGTCGGCCCAGATGCTGAGCAGCGCGAAGAACGTCCACACCCCCACCACGCGCCGCACCTGCGTGAGCACCGGGACGGACGGAGCCGCCGCCGTCCCGCGCCGGGTCTGCTCGCGCCGCATCGAGAGGTAGATGCCGACGCTCAGGAGCAGGCAGTAGAAGCCGCGCGACAGGAGCCACGAGCCGATGGCGGCCCACCGCAGCGTCAGCACGAACGCGTCGTGCTGCAGCAGGTGGTAGTAGAGATTGCCGAACCCGGCCGCGGCCAGGGTGGCCGCGAAGATGCGCAGGCGCGGAGAGCGGCGGAAGCGGCGCACGTAGGTCGGGAAGAAGAAGAACTCGACCAGCAGCTCCTTGAAGTAGTAGTAGTACCGGTTCCAGAACTCCACGATGGACGGAGCGAGCAGCGGCTTGTAGGTGTTGCGGAAGACGTTGAAGCCGAACAGCCGCAGGATGCCGACGATCTCGTGGCCGCGCGCGGCCAGCTTCAGGACGTCCCACACCAGCGCGACGTAGAGCGACACCCACGCGGTGGCCCACGGCGTGCCCGCCGCCGGCAGCATCTGCTCGAGCCGGGGCAGGCCGAGGCCGTGCCCGCTCCACGCGCCCCGCGGGTCGCCGTAGACCAGCCCGGCCATGAGGGCGAGCAGGCCGTTGTAGATCGCGGCGAGGATCAGCAGCTTGATCCCGGCCAGCTGCGAGCGGGCGAGAGCCTCTTCGCTCGCGGCCTCGTGGCGCGCGAGGTGGTCCAGGCCCTTGCCGTAGGGCGTATTGGTGCCGCCGTAGGCCGGATAGAGGTAGAGCAGGTGATCGCCGAAGCGCGAGCCGGCGACGCGCCCGCGCTGCCCCGACATGAGCAGGTAGCCCATCCGCCAGAGCAGGAACGGCAGGGCCAGCACCAGGCCGGCGAGGGCCGCCGCGCCCGGTCCCCGGTCGTCGGGGACGAGCCACGCGATCGCGACGAGCGCCCAGAACGCGGCGTGGAGCCAGACCTGCGGCCGGCTGCGGATCGCCGCGGGCAGCGACGCGAACCGACCGGCCGCGACGTACACGGAGACGACGGCCGCGAAGCAGCCCACCACGACGATCGCGCCCGCGACGGGCCCTCCGGGCGCTCGCAGATCGACCCCGGGAAACATCTCGCGCAGGGGCTGGCGCACCGCGATGTAGAGCGCGCCCAGGGCCAGCAGCGAGCGGCGCCGCCGCGGCGTGAGCCAGGTGAGCAGCGGGCCGAGCCACGATCGCCAGCGGGCGATGAGCGCGGGATCCTCGTGCAGCTGCCCGAACCGCCGCACCAGGAGAGCGACGGCCACGTCAGGCCCGCGCCTCGCGCTCGATCAGATCGAGGATGCCGCTGACCGAGGTGAGCTGATCGGGCTCGAGGCCCGTCTCCGCGAAATCGATCCGGTACTGCTCCTCGAGAAAGGCCACGATCTCGAGCAGGGCCAGCGAATCGATCAGACCGGCCTCGACCAGGCTGTCGCTTTCGGCCACCGCCTCGAGAGGGCGGTCGGGCTTCTGGATGGTGCGGAGGAAGTCGAGCACGCGCGCGCGGTGGGCCTCGCGCACCTCAGCGTCCCTGGAGGATCCGCGTGAGATCGAGCGGGGGGCGGGCCGCGCAGGCCTCGCGCACCGCGTCCCGGCTCACCTTTCCGCGGTCGGAGCGCGGCATCGCGTCCACCCGCCACCAGCGCGCGGGCAGCTTCGTTTCGGCGAGCCGCTCGCGCATCCAGCGGTAGAGATCGCCCACCGCCTCGTCGCCCTCCTGCCCCATCGTCACCGCCAGGCCCACGTTCTGCCCGTAGAGGGGATCGTCCACCGCGAACGCGCACACCTCGGCCACGCCCGGGCAGCCTTCCGCGGCCGCGTCGACCTCCGCGGGCGCGATCTTCATGCCCCCCTTGTTGATCTCGTCGCGCTCGCGGCCGCGCAGGTGCAGCCAGCCGCGCTCGTCCAGCGTCCCCAGATCGCCGGTGGCGAAGTGTCCGTCGACGAGCACCCGGCGAGTCAGGTCGTCGCGTCCGAGGTATCCGCGCATGAGGGCGGGCGTCTCGAGCCATACGTGGCCGGTCTCGCCGGGCGCGCACTCGGCGCCGCCGAGCGCGGCCAGCCCGTCGGCGTCCGCGGCCCGTCGCACACGGATCGTCGCGCCCCACGGCGCGCCGATCAGCCCGTCGGCGGGCGTGAACGGGCCGCCCGAGGTGCCGGCGACCCAGCTGCCGGTCTCCGTGAGGCCGTACGTGTTGAACACCTCCTTGGTGCCGCTCCACCCGCGAATGCCGTCCCACAGGGTGGCGGGCAGGGGCGCGGAGCCACAATGCACCCGTTCGAGCGGCGCCCGACGCGGCGGCTTCGCCACCTTGAGCGCGAGCCGCCACACCGCGGGCACCGACGAGAGGAAGGTGATGTGGTGCTCGTCGATGAGGGCGCCGAGCCGGGCCAGGAGGTCGGGACGAAACGGCGGAGTGATGAAGAGGTCCTGCCCGGCGAGCCACGGGAACAAGCTGTTGCAGATGAGCCCGTGGCCGAAGTGGGTCGGCAGCAGGCAGAGCGTGCGCGCGTACGCGGCGAGGCCCAGGTGATGCCGGAGGGCGGCCCAGCGCGCCCGGAGCGAGGCGTGGGTGTGCACCACGCCCTTCGGCCGGCCGCTGGAGCCCGAGGTGAAGAGGATCAGGGCGTCGGCGCCCGGCTCCGCGAGATCGGGCGGCAGATCGCCGGTGCCGTCGGCCTCGTCGGCTCCGACGACCGCGACCGAAGCGGGCAGGGCGGACGCCACTTCGACGGAATCGTCGACCACCGAGAACCGGGGAGACGCCGCCTCGACCAGTCGCTCCAGCTCCACGCGGGTCAGGCGCGGATCCAGCGGCACCGCGCAGGCGCCCAGGCGCCAGAGCGCGAGCAGCTCGGCGAAGAACTCGAGGCGATTGCCCGAGTGGAGGAAGACCCGATCGCCGGGACGCAGGCCCCGGCGTGTCCATCGCGCGGTCCGGGCCGCGACCGCGCGGGTCACCGCCGGAGCATCCCAGTGTCGGCCGGTCAGCGGCTCGACGAGCCGTCCGACCGTCAGCAGGACGTGCCTCTCCTGGTCACCGTGGCATGATACCGCGGGAGCCGGGAGGCCCGGAAAAACACCACGGGCGCGGCCGAGAAGGGACCGCGCCCGTGGCTACGCCGGCGAGACCGCGCTACCGTCGCGTGGCCGCGACGAGCAGCACCACCCCGCCGGCGAGCGACAGTCCGCCCAGGATCGGCGGCAACGGCAGTGTCTTCTCCTTCTCGGCGGTGGCCTTGATGGGGCCGACCTCGAGCACCTTCTCTCGCGTGGTGTAGGTGATGCCCTGGTACGCGAGCGACACCACGCCGATGGCGATCAGGATGACGGCGATGATCAGCAGTCCGCTCTTCATGCGATGCCTTTCTGGAGCGCCGGGACTTTGCTCGGCCCGGGGCTCATACCGGCCGGCGGCCCTGGATGATCCGGATGAGGACCACCGCGAGCGCAATCAGCAGCAGAAGATGGATGAACCCACCGAGCGTGTAAGAACTCACCATCCCGACCGCCCACAGCACCAGCAGGATCACGAATATCGTCCAGAGCATGTTCATGGCCTCCTGTCTGTCGAATCGCTGGCAGACACGAGGCACACCACGTGCCAGCGTCGCGCGCGGCGCGCAAGTGCTCGGAACTCTTCGGGCCGTCGTGCGCGCGTGGGTTCGAGCGGCCGCGGTGACCGGCCGGGGGCGCGTCAGCTTTACCGGGAAGAACCGACGCGACCCCGCACGCCCCCGCTCGAGAAGTGCCGATGGCACAGGCCTTGCGATTTTCTTCGCGATATCCCATACGACAGGCCAAGGAGAACACCATGAAGCGAGGGATCATCGCATTGACGGCGGCGGGCGCGGCCGCCGGCACGCTGCTCTGGGGCGCGTTCGCACCTGCTGCGGCGGCGATGGCGGCGATCGAGACGGTGCAAGCGCTCGAGGACGAGTCCGACGAGGCGGTGAACGCGGCGATCGAGCGCGCGGTGCAGGCCGCGGTGCGCGGGGCGCTGGCGATGGGGTTGCCGCAGGTCGAGCTGCGCGGGGCCCGGCTCCTGCCCGGCGCGGTCAGCGTGCAGATCCTCGCCCGGGACGCCGAGTTCCAGGCCTCAGACGAGGAGGAGCCGGCCAGCGCGGTGGCGCCGGGCCGGATGGGCAAGCCGACGCTGTGAGCCGATCGGGGCGCGGGGCCGGAGCGGCGCTGCTGGTCGCCGCCCCGGTGCTGACGCTGGCGGGACTGCGCGTCATCGCGGGAGCCGTCGGCGCCCTGCGCGGCCTCGTCCTGGCCGCCGCCGCGGTACCGCTCATGACCGTGGCCAGGAGCGTGGCCGCGCTGGCCGGGTCGCCGGAGCGACGAAGCCGTGAGGGCTAGGCGGCGGCGAGGATCCGGGTGATACCGGCGAGGGGAATGGCCACCCAGTCCGGCCGGTTGTTCAGCTCGTAGCGCAGCTCGTAGCAGGCCTTCTCCAGCTCGAAGGCGGCGCACGCCCGCAGCAAGGCCGGCTCCTCGGCGGGCACCAGCGGCTCCGCGCTCGCGGTGACCGCGGCGCGATAGCCGGCCAGGAACGCGCGGCGCGCGCGGTCCTCCCATGCGGTCAGCGCCGCCAGCCGGGCGGCCCGCTCGCCCTCGGGCGCTTCCCGGCCGACCGCGTGGGCGGCGTAGTCGAGCGAGCGCAGCATGCCGGCCACGTCGCGCAGCGCCGCCTGACGTCGGCGCCGGTCGGCCAGCGGGCGCGCCGGCTCGCCCTCGAAGTCGATGATCACGAAGCCGTCGGTGGTCTTCAACACCTGTCCGAGATGGTAGTCGCCGTGGACGCGGATCTTGACGGTCGCGGTCAGCGGCGAAAGCGCGGCGAGCACCCGTGCGCGCCGGGCCTCCGCCCCGGCGGCCCGACCCGGGCGGTCCCGAAGCAACCGCTGGATGTCGTCGCCGCCCAGATCGCGGGCGATGTCGTCGGTCCAGCGCTCGACGTCGGCCCGCGTGACCGGCTCGGGGGCGAATTCCGCCGCGGAGGGATCGGAGGCGAGCGCGACGTGAAGCCCGCCGGTGATGGCGCCGAGACGGTGCACCTCGTCGAGCAGCGGGTCGGAAGCGCGCTCGATCGCGGCGCCCCGCTCCCGGAGCCTGGCGAGCACGTGCTTCCAGCCGTCGCCCTGGTTGGGCACGAACTCCTGCAGCACCGCGAGCGAGAACGTGCCGCGCCGGCCCTCGTACTCGACCCAGCCGGCGAGGCGCGGCACCTCGCGGAACGCGGTCCGGGTCGTGAGGAATCGCGTGATCTCGAGATCCGGGTTGAGGCCGGGCTGGGGCCGGCGGAGCGACTTCAGCATGAGTCCCGTGCCGAGCATCATCGAGGTGTTGCTCTGCTCGCCCCGGTGACGGTCCGCCGGCAGCCGGTCCGGCTCCGGCGGGAACGCCCAGCCCGGCGTGGCGCGGAAGCCGAAGCGCCCGGCCTGGCCGGCCACGTCGCGCCCGGCCGCCATCGCGGCGAGCGCGCGGCGGGCGAAGCGCGGGTCGTCGTGGGCGTCCACCACCGCGTCATCGCCCGACCGGGTGATGACGTCCCCGGCCGCGCTCGCCGCGACGGTGACCGGCACGTAGTAGCGGTCGTCGTCGACGTCGAGCAGCAGGAGCAGGAGCGGCCCGTCCGCGTCCAGCACGCCCCAGTCGGCCACCGCCACCGCGCCGATTCCGCGGGTCTTGGCCGCGAACCACCGCTGCCGCGTCAGATACCGGGCGAGGTCGTCGCGGCCGGTCCCGGCGAGCAGGGCGACGATGGCGCGCGGATCAGAGCGGAGCGTCCTCGATGCCATAGCGAGGCTGGTCGGAGAACGGCGGCTCGAGGCGGAACCAGTAGTAGCCGTACGGGGCGAGGCTGATGACATAGGAACCCGTCCCCACGGTGGGAAAGCGCGTGTCGCCCAGCATCTCGATCGGGGTGTGGCCGCGCCAGGCGCGGAGATCCAGCTCGACCGGCTGGGCGGAGCCGGCCAGGTTGTGGATCGCGATCACGCTCTGCCCCTCGTGCTCGCGCACGTGGGCGAGCACGCTCTCGTTGGCGGGCCGCAGGAAGTGGAGCGTGCCGCGGCCGAAGACCCGCGTCTTCTTGCGCACCTCGATGAGGCGCTTCATCCAGTTGAGCAGTGACGACGGGGTGCGCTGCTGGGCCTCCACGTTGATGGACTGGTAGCCGTAGACCGGGTCCACGATGAGCGGCAGGTACAGGCGGGCGGTGTCCGCGCGCGAGAAGCCGGCGTTGCGATCGCCCGTCCACTGCATGGGAGTGCGGACGCCGTTGCGGTCGCCCAGGTAGATGTTGTCGCCCATCCCGATCTCGTCACCGTAGTAGAGGATCGGGCTGCCCGGCAGGGTGAAGAGCAGGCTCGTGAGCAGCTCGATCTTGCGCCGGTCGTTCTCGAGCAGCGGGGCGAGCCGGCGGCGGATGCCCAGGTTCAGACGCATGCGCGGGTCCGATCCGTAAGCGTAGTAGAGATGGTGGCGCTCTTCGTCAGACACCATCTCGAGCGTCAGCTCGTCGTGGTTGCGCAGGAAGAGGCACCACTGCGCCGACGGCGGGATCTCCGGGGTGTGCACGAAGATGTCGGTGATGGGTCGGCGGTCGCCGTGACGGACGGCCAGGAAGATGCGCGGCATGAGGGGGAAGTGGAAGGCCATGTGGAACTCGTCGCCGTCGCCGAAGTACGGGCGGACGTCGGCCGGCCACTGGTTCGCCTCGGCGAGCAGGACGCGGCCCTGGTACTCGCGGTCGAGGGTGGCCCGGATCTCGCGGAGGAACTCGTGGGTCTCCGGGAGATTCTCGCAGTTGGTGCCCTCCCGCTCGAAGAGATAGGGCACCGCGTCGCAGCGAAAGCCATCGAGGCCCTTGTCGAGCCAGAAGCGCATGACATCGAGCAGTTCGCGGCGCACCTGGGGGTTGTCGTAGTTGAGATCGGGCTGGTGGTGGAAGAACCGGTGCCAGTAGTAGGCCTTGGCCACCGGGTCCCACGTCCAGTTGGACTGCTCGCTATCGAGGAAGATGATGCGGGCGTCGCGGTAGCGCTCGTCGGTGTCGCTCCAGACGTAGTAGTGCCGGTAGGGCGAGTCGGGCGAGCGGCGGGCGGCCTGGAACCACGGGTGCTGGTCCGACGTATGGTTGACCACGAGGTCGGCGATCACCCGCATGCCGTGGCCGTGGGCGGCCTCGAGGAAGCGGTCGAAGTCGGCCATGGTCCCGTAGTCGGGATGGATCTCCCGGTACTCGGCCACGTCGTAGCCGTCGTCCCGCAGCGGCGAGCGGAAGAAGGGCAGGAGCCAGATGCAGTCCACCCCCAGCTCCCGCAGGTGGCCGAGCTGGCTGGTGAGCCCGATGAAGTCGCCGATCCCGTCGTCGTTGCCGTCCCGGAACGCGCGGACGTGCAGCTCGTAGAAGACCGCGTCCTTGTACCAGAGCGGGTCGCGATCGCTCACGCTCGCCTCACGGGTCGTGCGAGCGTCCGGTCGTCCGCTCCCAGCCGAGCGTCCGCAGCGGTGGCCCGGCGAGGTGCAGCCGAAGGCGAGCCGAGCGGATATATAAAGCCTTTAAGGGTTTCACGCATAGTAATCGAAGTCGCGCTCGCGGCGGCGCCAGCGAGCGACCCGGTAGACGTGCGCGGGCGCGACGCGCGGGTCCAGCGCGACGGTGTGGGTGGCGCCGCGCATGAGGCGCCGCTCGCCGCCCAGCAGCTCGTGCAGCTCGTAGGTCTCGTCGGCGGCGATGCCGATGTCGCCGAGCGGGATGTCGAGGGTGGACTCGTGGATCGCGAACGGGTCCAGGTTGACCGCGGCCAGCACCACGCTGTCGCGCGCCGGGGTCATCTTGCCGTAGAAGATCACGTGGGGGCTGCTGGACGAATAGAACCGGAGCCCGCTCATGGACTGCAGGGCCCGGTTCTCTCGGCGGATGACGTTGAGCCGCGCCAGGTAGTCCTTGAGGTTGCCGGGGGCGTCCCAGTCCCGGACGCGGATCTCGTACTTCTCGGAGTGCTGGTACTCCTCGCTGCCGGGGAGGGCGGCGGACTCGCCCAGCTCGAAGCCGCTGTACACGCCCCACAGCGACGACAGGGTGGCGGCGAGCGCCGCGCGCATGCGGAAGGCGGGCGGCCCGCCGCGCTGGAGCACCTCGGGCAGGATGTCCGGAGTGTTGACGAAGAAGTTGCCCCGGAAGTACTCGACCATCTCGGTGCGGGTCAGCTCTTCGAGATAGTCGGTCAGCTCCTCCTTGAAATTGCGCCAGGTGAAGTAGGTATAGGACTGCGTGAAGCCGGCCTTGGCGAGGGCGCGCATGATTTTGGGACGCGTGAAGGCCTCGGAGAGGAAGATCACGTCCGGATCGCGGTCCTGGACCTCCCGGATCAGCCACGCCCAGAAGTCGAGCGGCTTGGTGTGGGGGTTGTCGACCCGGAACGTCCGCACGCCCTGATCGATCCAGAATCGCACGACCGAGAGCAGCGCGTCCCAGAGCGCCGGCCACGCCGGGCTCGCGAAGTTGATCGGATAGATGTCCTGGTACTTCTTGGGCGGGTTCTCCGCGTACTTGATGGTGCCGTCGGGCCGCGAATAGAACCACTCCGGGTGCTCGCGAACCCACGGGTGATCGGGCGAGCACTGGATCGCGAAGTCGAGCGCGATCTCGAGGCCGAGCCCCTGGGCCGCCTTCACCAGGCGACGGAAGTCGTCGAGCGTTCCCAGCTCCGGGTGCACCGCGGTGTGGCCGCCCTCCGGTCCGCCGATGGCCCAGGGGCTGCCCGGATCGTTCGGGCCCGCGTCGAGGGAATTGTCGGGCCCCTTGCGCGCGGTGCGGCCGATCGGATGGATCGGCGGCAGGTAGACGACGTCGAAGCCCATCTGCCGGATGTCGGGCAGCCGCTCGATGCAGTCGTCGAAGGTCGCGTGTCGGCCGGGCACGCGTCCCTGCGAGCGCGGGAACAGCTCGTACCACGAGGCGTACGCGGCGGCCGGACGGTCCACCACCGCCTCGAGCTCGCGGTCGTAACGGGTCAGGTCGCTCCGCGGCGCGGCGCGGAACATGAGGTGGCCGAGGTCGCCGTCGAGCAGCACGTCGAGCCGGCCGTCCCGCGAGGTGGCGGCGGCCAGCCGGTCGAGCGCGCGGCCGAGCGCCTCCGCGTCGGCGCCACGGGCGGCCGCGCGCGCCTGGGTGACCAGGGCGCCGCCCTCGAGCAGCTCGCTGGTCAGATCGGTCTGGCCGCCGGTGATGCGCCGGCGCATCTCCTCGACCCACGAGCCGAAGACGTCGGTCCAGGCCTCGACGGTGTAGACGTAGCGGGTATTGGCCTCGAGCGGAACCTGACCGGCCCAGCCGTCGTTCTCCACCAGCCGCATCGGCGCCTCGCGCCACTCCGCCCCCGCGCGGCCGCGGTAGCAGACCCGGGCCGCGAGCAGGTCGTGCCCCTCCTTGAAGATGTCGGCGGTGACGGTGAGGGTGTCGCCCACGATCCGCTTCACCGCGTGGCGACCGTCGTCCACCGCGGGACGCACGCGCTCGATCACGATCGGCCGGCGGGCCGGCTTCATCGCCAGCGATCCACCAGGTACGGCTTCTCGTCCTCGAACACCCCGCACAGCCGCGTCGCGCTCTGGGCGACGGCGGCGGGGGCGCGCGACTGCGTATCGAGGATCACCGAGGCGGCCCGGCCCAGGTAGAGCGGAGCCAGGGACTGCGCGGCGTGGCTGCGGTAGACCGTGCGGGCCCGGTAGGCGAGGAGGAAGTCGTACACCACGCGGGTCCAGAGGCGATCGGAGAAGCGGAAGCGCTCGAGGGGACGGTCGCTCAGCTCGAGCACCTCGCCGAGGTTGTCCGGCGCGATGATGCGCTCCCACACCGGCAGCAGATCGCGCACCCCCTGCACGAAGCCCACCTGCATGCGCGAGGGGTCGACGGCGGGACCACCGGGCAACGGCTCGGGCGGGACGCCGAAGCTCACCACCGGCTCGGAGCCGCGGATGTCGAGCCAGAGCGGCTCCGCGCGCTCGGCCAGCGCGAACAGCGCGCTCGCCACGCGTCCCACCGTCGGACCGAGCGGCGTGGGCGGCTGCGCCGAGGGCGCGATGGTCCGCGGACCCAGCACCGCCTGGCTGACCGGCAGCCCGTGCTCGACGGCCGCGACGGGCAGCCAGAATTCGAGGCCGTGGCGCCCGAGGTCGGTCTCCCACACCGTGTCCTTGAGAAAAACCTCGGCGGCGGAGGCCGAGCAGGCGAACTCCTCGGCGATCGGATGCGCGAGCTGGCGGCCGAACAGGCTGCGGATCAGCGGGACCACCAGGGCCTGGGTTAGGGTGCCGTCGTACCGGAAGCGCCGGTAGAGCGGCAGCACCAGGGCGTAGTCCTCCTTGAGCACCGGGGAGGCGAGACCGCGCAGCCACTCGCCGGTCATGCTCGCGAGGTCGGCGTTGAGCATGACGATGGCGCGCGCCTCGAGCATCCGGCCCACCGTGAGGACCGCGCGCACCGCGGCCGACCAGTCCAGCGTGTCGTCCTTGCCGGCCACGGGTCCGACCGAGACCACCCGGAGGTCGCCAAGGGCCTCGGTGACCGCCGCGGTCGTCGTCTCGGACCGCGCCTGGTCCACGTGGGCGATGGCGGCCGCCTGCCCGGGGAAGTGCGTATCGAGGCCGGCGCGCACCGCGGCGGTCACCGCGGCCAGAGCCGGCGCCGGGCCGGCGGTGGCCAGGCCGACGACCAGATCCGCGGTGCCGATGCGCTCGACGGCGGCGCGGGCGTCCTCGGAGAGCACGGCCGGGTCCATCTATCGCGTGAGGTGCGCGAGCAGGGCCAGGTAGTCGCTCACGTGGCGGGTGACCAGGAAGTTGCGGCGCACGTGCTCGCGGCCGGCCGCCCCCATG
>Ga0209966_1000250_pt1 | contig 19646 bp, 15 predicted proteins | sample RhisoiCoNPM_FD_187575 | JGI IMG/M metagenome (GOLD analysis project Ga0209966, IMG submission 187575) | Arabidopsis thaliana rhizosphere microbial communities from the Joint Genome Institute, USA, that affect carbon cycling - Rhizosphere... | ecosystem: Host-associated > Plants > Roots >... | reverse complement strand
CGCGCGCCAGTTCGAGGCGCAGATGAAGATGGTCCAGACCGCCGAGCGCGACGAGCAGGCCGCGAGCCGGTTGCTGTCGATGAACCCGTAGCGCGGCGCTTCCGCTACGCTTGCGCGGCGCCTGTGGCGCTGCCTTGCGAGCCTGTCCCCTCATGAACCGACTCCCGATTGCGCTGCTGGTGCTGCTGCTGGCCGGCTGCGCCGCCGCGCCCGACTCCAAGCGCGTCACGACGGCGGCGACGACGCCGCTGTCGGACCTGAACCTCGTGTCCACGCCGATCCCGCCGGTGCTGCTGGACGCGCGGCAGCAGCCCTATGCGATGCCGCCGGTGACCGGCTGCGACGCGCTGGCCGAGGCGGTCGCGGCACTCGACGAGGTGCTCGGCCCCGATGTCGATGCCTCGAAGGACAAGGCCGACCCGGACCTGATGGAGCGCGGCTCGGAGGCGGTGGGCGATGCCGCGGTCGGCGCGATCCAGGGCGCCGCCGCCGGCGTGCTGCCGTTTCGCGGCTGGCTGCGCCGGCTCAGCGGGGCCGACAAGCGCGACAAGGAGGTTCGGGCGTCGATCGACGCCGGCCAGGCGCGCCGCGGCTTCCTGAAAGGCCTGCGCGCGGCGCAGGGCTGCTGAGAACAGGGCGCCGAAGCGGCGCCTTTTCCGCGCGTCGCGGGGGCTACAGCGGCCGCATCATCGGCCGACAAGGAGCACCTCGCCATGATGCGTTCGCTTTGGATCGCCAAGACCGGCATGGAGGCCCAGCAGACCCAGCTGGACCACATCTCGCACAACCTCGCCAACAGCGCCACCAACGGCTACAAGCGCTCGCACGCGGTGTTCGAGGACCTGATGTACCAGACGCTGCGGCAGTCGGGTGCCAACAGCAGCGAGCAGAGCACGCTGCCCACCGGGCTGCAGGTCGGCCTGGGCACGCGTGCGGTGGCCACCTCGCGCCAGTTCAGCCAGGGCAACCTGCAGCAGACCGGCAACAACCTCGATGTCGCGATCAAGGGCGGCGGCTTCTTCCAGATCCAGATGCCCGATGGCACGACCGGCTACACGCGCGACGGCGCCTTCCAGGTCGACGCCTCGGGCCAGCTCGTCACCAACAACGGCTACGTGGTGCAGCCCGGCATCGTGATCCCTGCGAACGCGCAGAGCATCACGGTGGGCTCGGACGGCGTCGTCAGCGTCGCGCTGCCGGGCCAGGCGCTGCCGCAGCAGGTGGGGCAGCTGCAGCTCGCGAGCTTCGTCAACCCGGCCGGCCTGGAGCCGCGCGGGCAGAACCTCTATGCCGAGACCGCCGCGTCGGGCACGCCGAACGCCGGCGCGGCCGGCAGCAACGGCCTGGGCCAGCTCGCGCAGGGCTTCGTCGAGACCAGCAACGTCAACGTCGTCGAGGAACTGGTCGCGATGATCCAGACCCAGCGCGCCTACGAGCTGAACTCCAAGGCGATCCAGACCTCCGACCAGATGCTGCAGCGTCTGGGGCAGCTGTGAAGCGGGCGCTCGCGGTCCTCGGCGCCGCGCTGGCGCTCGGCGGCTGCGCGTCGATGCAGCCCAAGGTCGACATCGCCGACACCCAGCCGGTGCGCCCGGTCGTGCAGGCGGCGCCGGCGGTCAACAACGGCGCGATCTTCCAGGGCACGAGCTACCGGCCGCTGTTCGAGGACCACCGCGCGCGGCTGGTCGGCGACACGATCACGGTGCAGATCGTCGAGAAGGTGGCCGCTTCGCAGCAGTCCACCAGCACGGTCGACAAATCGGGCTCGGTCGAGGCCGGCATCACCGCGCTGCCCTTCTTCCCGAGCAGTGCGTTCAACCGCGCCAGCGCCTCGGGCAGCTCGAACAACGGCTTCGAGGGCAAGGGCACGACGGCCAGCGCCAACACCTTCACCGGCACCATCACGGCCACCGTCACCGAGGTGCTGCCCAACGGCCATCTGGTCGTCGCCGGCGAGAAGCAGATCGGCGTCAACGCCCATGTCGACGTGCTGCGCTTCACGGGCCAGGTCGATCCGCGGGCGATCCAGCCGGGCAATTCGGTCGCGTCGGCGCAGATCGCCAACGTGCGCATCGAGCAGCGCGGCCGCGGCGCCCAGGCCGAGGCGCAGGTAATTGGCTGGTTGGCGCGGTTCTTTTTGAGCGTTCTGCCCATCTAAAGATTTCCAGAATGGTGACAACGACCCTCATGCCGTTGTCACCTTCATGCACCGCCTCCACGCCCCCGTCCCGACCGCCGATGCGCTGCTGCGCCTCGTGATCGGCCTGGCCTTCGCGCTGGCCAGCACCGCGCTGTGGTGGCCCCACGACGCGCATGCCGCGCGGCTCAAGGAAGTCGCCTCGGTCCAGGGGGTGCGCAGCAACCAGCTCGTTGGCTACGGCCTCGTCGTCGGCCTCGACGGCACCGGCGACCAGACCACCCAGACCCCGTTCACGACGCAGAGCCTGAACGCGATGCTCCAGCAGATGGGCGTGACGGTGCCGCCCGGCACCAGCGTGCAGCTGCGCAACGTCGCCGCGGTGATGATCACCGCCTCGCTGCCGCCCTTCGCGCAGCCGGGCCAGACGATCGACATCAATGTCTCGTCGATGGGCAATGCCAAGAGCCTGCGCGGCGGCACGCTGGTCGCGACGCCGCTGAAGGGCGCCGATGGTCAGATCTACGCGCTGGCCCAGGGCAACCTGATCGTCGGCGGCGCCGGCGCCTCGGCCGGCGGCTCCAAGGTCCAGGTCAACAGCCTCAACGCCGGCCGCGTGCCGGCGGGCGCCACCGTGGAGCGCAGCGTGCCCACGCCACTGGCCCAGGGCGACACGATCCAGCTCGACCTCAACGCGGCCGACTACTCGACCGCGCGCGACGTGGTCAAGGCGATCAACGCCCGCATGGGCGAGGGCAGCGCGCAGGCGCTCGACGGCCGCACGGTGCGCGTGCGCATGCCGGCCTCGCCCGACGCGCGCGTGGCCTTCCTGGCCGAGATCGAGAACCTGCCGATCGCGCTCACCGCGCCGGCCGCCCGCGTGGTCGTCAACGCCCGCACCGGCTCGGTGGTGGTGAACCAGGCGGTCACGCTCGGTGCCTGCGCGGTCGCGCATGGCAGCCTGTCGGTGACGATCTCGTCCACGCCGGTGATCAGCCAGCCGGGCCCGCTGTCCGGCGGCCAGACGGTGCAGGCCGAGCGCGCCGACATCGCGATCAAGCAGGACGCCGGCTCGCTGATCCAGCTGCCGGCAGGCACGCAGCTCACCGACGTGGTGAAGGCGCTCAACTCGCTCGGCGCCACGCCGCAGGAGCTGCTCGCGATCCTGCAGGCGATCAAGGCGGCCGGCGCGCTGAACGCCGAGCTCGAGGTGATCTGATGCAGGCATCCCCGGGCCTCGGCGGCGGCATCGACGGCAACGCGCTGCGCTCGCTGCGCGCGCAGGCCACGAGCGACCCGCGCGCGGCCGTGCAGCAGGCCGCCAAGCAGTTCGAGGCGCTGTTCATGCAGGAGCTGATGAAGAGCATGCGCTCGGCGACGATGTCCAGCGGCCTGCTCGACAACAGCGGCACCGCGATGGGCACCGAGTTGCTCGACGGCCAGTTCGCGCAGAAGCTCACCGGGCTGCCGGGCGGGCTGTCGGCGATGATCGCCAGGCAGCTCGAGCGCCAGCTCGCACCCGCGGCCGCCGAGCCGGCGGCCCAACCCCAGGCCCAGGTCTGGGACCGGCTGCCCGGTGCGTCGCGCGCGCAGGACTTCGTCGCGCGCCACAGCGACGCGGCCGAGGCGGCGGCCGCCGAGACCGGCATCCCCGGCGCCTTCATCCTGAGCCAGGCGGCGCACGAGTCGGGCTGGGGCAAGCGCGAGATCCGCCACGCCGACGGCAGCGCCAGCCACAACGTCTTCGGCATCAAGGCCGGCGCGAACTGGAAGGGCCCGGTCGCCGAAGTGACGACCACCGAGTACGTCGACGGCCAGGCACGCAAGGTCAAGGCCAGGTTCCGTGCCTATGCCAGCTACGACGAGGCCTTCCGCGACTACGCGCGCCTGATCAAGGACAGCCCGCGCTACGCCAAGGTGGTGGAGCAGGGCGGCAGCGCACAGGGCTTCGCGGTGAACCTGCAGCGTGCCGGCTACGCCACCGACCCCGCCTACGCCGCCAAGCTCGGCCGCGTGATCAACACCACGCTGCGGCTGCAACGCACGCTGACGACCTGAGGACGATGCGATGAGCGGCCTGATGAGCCTGGGCACCCGGGCGATGTTCGCCAACTACGCCGCGCTGCAGACCACCGGCGCGAACATCGCCAACGCCAGCACCGAGGGCTACTCGCGCCAGCAGGTCGACCTGGCCACGGCCGGCGGGCAGTACACCGGCGCGGGCTTCTTCGGCCAGGGCGTGCGCATCGAGACCGTGACGCGCGCCGCCGACGCCTTCCTGACCCGCGAGGCCGCGGCCTCGCGCGCTCGCGCGGCCTTCGACGAGACCCGCCTCGAGCAGCTCACGCAGCTCGAGAAGGTCTTCCCGTCCGGCGAGCAGGGCATCGGCTACGCGGCCGGGCAGCTGCTCAATGCCTTCGTCGACGTGGTCAACCGGCCGCAGGACACGTCGGCACGGCAGGTCGTGCTGGCGCGCACCGAAGAGCTGGCCGCGCGCTTTCGCGCCGCCGGCGAGCAGATCGACGTGCTTCAGGCGGGTGTCGTCGAGGACCTGCGCAACACGGTGGCGACGGTCAACTCGCTGGCGCAGCAGGTGGCCGGCATCAACCAGCAGATCGCCGCCGCCCACGGCAGCGGCCACGTGCCCAACGATCTGCTCGACCAGCGCGACCTGCTGATCTCGCAGATCTCCGAGCACATCCAGGTCACCACCATCCCGGCGGACGACGGCACGATGGGGGTGTTCATCGGTGGCGGCCAGCGGCTGGTGCTGTCGAACTCGGCGCTGCCGCTGAAGGTCGTCGCGGACCAGTACGACCCGGCGCGCATGCGCCTGGCCATCGGCGAGGTCGGTGGCGACCGGCTGGTGCCGGCCGAATCCCTCGCCGGCGGCAGCATCGCCGGCCTGCTGAGGTTCCAGAACGACGATCTGGCCGATGCACGTGCGTTGCTCGGTCAGCTCGCCAGCGCGATCACCGGGCGGCTCAACGAGCAGCAGGCGCTCGGCCTGGACCTGCGCCAGCCGCCGGGCACGGGCGCGCCGCTGCTCGCGACCGGCGCGCCGCGCGTGCTGCCGGCGACCAGCAACGACCGCCTGGCCGACGGCACGTTCGCGGCCTCGGTGTCGCTGACCGTGACCGACACGCGCCAGCTCCAGGCGAGCGACTACGAGCTGCGCGCCGACCCCGCCACGCCGGGGCAGTACCTGCTCGAGCGCCTGTCCGACGGCGTGACGCGCACCGTGCTGCCCGGCGACGAGGTCGATGGCTTTCGCATCGACGTCGGCGTGCCGGCGCCCGGCGCGGGTGACCGCTTCCTGCTCCAGCCGGTCAGCAACGCGGCCTCGGGCATGGCGCGCGTGCTCGACGATCCGCGCGGCATCGCCGCCGCGTCCCGGGTGGCCGCCACGGTCGGCTCGGGCAACACCGGCACCGCGACGGTGGGCACGCTGCGCACCGTCAGCGACACGCTCGACCCGACGCTGACCGCGGCGATCGTCTTCAACGACGACGCCGGCGGCTACGACTGGACGCTGACCGACGGCTCGGGCACGGTCGTCGGCAGCGGCGCCGGGACCTGGTCGGCCGGCACGCCGATCGCCCTCAACGGCTTCGAGCTCACGCTCAACGGCGTGCCGCGCAGCGGCGACACGCTCGAAGTCGCCCCGACCGCCTTCCCGGCCGCCAACAACGGCAACGCGCTGGCGCTGCTGGACCTGCGCGACGAGGGCATGGTCGGCCGCGAGCTGCTGGCCGGCGGCGGCCTGTCGCCCGGCGAGACCATCACCAGCGCCTATGCCCGTGCGATGGCCGACATCGGTGTGCGCGTGCAGAGCGTGCGCTCCGCCAGCATGATCTCGGGCGCGGTGGCGGAGAACGCCGCCCGCGTGCTCGCCGACAAGACCGGGGTCAACCTCGACGAGGAGGCGGCGCGCCTGATCCAGTTCCAGCAGGGCTACCAGGCCGCGGCCAAGGTGCTGCAGGTGGCGCAGAGCGTGTTCGACACCCTGCTGTCGGTGGCCGGCCGCTGACCCTTCAACGACGAAACCCCTCGCCATGCGACTGAGCACCGCCAACAGCTACGACGCCGCGATCGCCAACCTGCAGCGCCGCCAGACCGAGATGGCCGAGAGCCAGAACCAGCTGACGACCGGCAAGCGGGTCAACCGCGCCAGCGACGATCCCACCGCGGCGGCGCGCGCGGAACGAGCGCTGGCGCTCGAACTGCGCAGCGTCGCCAGCCAACGCGCCGTCGACGCTGCGCGCAATGCCATGAGCCTGGGCGAGGGCGCGCTGGCCGACGCCGGCGAGCTGCTGCAGCAGGCGCGCGAGACGCTGGTGGCGGCCGGCAACGGCAGCTACACCGACGCCGAACGCCAGAGCCTCGCGCTCAGCCTGCGCGAGATCCGCAAGCAGCTGTTCGCCGTCGCCAACCGCTCCGACGGCGCCGGCAGCTATCTGTTCGGCGGGCAGGGCTCGAGCAGCCCGCCGTTCGTCGACACGCCCGCCGGCGTCCAGTTCCGCGGCGACGGCGGGCAGACCGAGGTGGCGTCCGGCGAGAGCCTGCCGGTCACGCTCGACGGCCCGGCAGCGTGGCTGCAGGCGCGCACCGGCAATGGCGTGTTCGAGACGCGGCCCGTCCAGCAGCTCGGCAGCGCGTGGATCGACGCCGGCAGCGTGCGCGACCCGTCGGCGCTCACCGGCGACCCCTACACGGTGAGCTTCAGCGTCAGCGGCGGCGTGACGACCTACACCGTGCTGCGCGACGGCAACCCGACGGCGCTCACCAACGTGGCGTACGAGGACGGCCGCGCGATCGAGATCGACGGACTGACCTTTGCCGTCACCGGCGCGCCGGCCGACGGCGACGGCTTCGCGATGGAGCCGTCGACGGCGACGCTGAACATCTTCGCCGTGCTCGACGACACCGCGGCGGCGCTGGAGACCCCGTTGATGAACAACGGGCAGATCAGCCAGACCGTCAGCAGCGGCGTGCGCGACATCGACGCTGCGCTCGGCCGCATGCAGGCCCAGCGGGCGCTGACCGGAGAGACGCTGAACCGCATCGACGGCGTCGAGAGCCGGCTGGCCGACCTCGAGCTCGGGGCCCGGACCGAGCGCTCCGCCGCCGAAGATCTGGACATGGTGGAGGCTATTTCACGCTTCCAGAGCCAGCAGAGCGGCTACGATGCCGCCCTGAAGTCGTACTCGATCGTGCAGAGACTGTCACTGTTCCAGTACATCGGCGCCTGACGCCGTCCCCTGTCCTTTCTTCCAGGAGCTCCTCGTGAGCGACAGCATCCTCAGCCGGGTAGCGCTGAGTTACTCCCCCATGGTCGATCGCCAGCGAGCGGTGGTGGCGACGCGACTGACCGTCTTCCCCCTGGTGCCCGGCGCACCGCTGGACGCCGGCGCGCTGCTGGCCGAGATCGCCCGCGTGTGGCCCGACGGCGGCGCCAAGGTCTCGCTGAACGTGCTCAGCGAGTCGCTGCTGAGCGACCTGCTCGCGGCGCAGCCCAGCGTCAACGTGATGATCGAGGTGCCGGCCTTCATGGCCTGCGACGAGGCCCACACGGCGGCCATCACCGCGCTGCATGCCCGGGGCAACACCCTGCTGATCAAGGGCCGGCCGCTGCGCGAGCTGCCGCGCGAGGTGCTGCCTTGCTTCAGGCAGTCGATCATCGACCTCGCCGACGACCGTCGTGTCGGCGAGTCGGCCCCGGCGGCGGGCGTGACGCGCAGCGTCGGCGTCGTGCAGTCGGGCGTCCACCGCATCGCGGACATGGAGGCCTCGTTCGCGCGCGGCGCGCAGGCGGTGCTCGGCTGGCCGATGGACGACGCGGTCGCGCAGGCGCAGCCGGCCGGTGGCAGCGCGGCGAAGACGGGTGCGTCGGACCTGCAGGTGATCGTCGAGCTGATCCGCCGCGTCGACCAGGCCGAGCCGATCGACAAGCTCGAGGAGACGCTCAAGCGCGACCCGACGCTGGCCTTCAAGCTGATGCGCTACATCAACTCGCCCGGCTTCGGCCTGAGCGTCGAGATCAGCTCGTTCCGCCACGCCATCATGATGCTCGGCTACAACCGGCTCAAGCGCTGGCTCGCGCTGCTGCTGGCCACCGCGAGCAAGGACGTGAACTTGAAGCCGGTGATGTTCGCGTCGGTGCGCCGCGGCATCCTGATGGAGGAGCTGGTGCGCCACCTCGGCGACGACGAGATGCGCGGCGAGCTGTTCATCTGCGGCGTGTTCTCGCTGCTCGACCGGCTGTTCAAGCAGCCCTTCGCCGAGCTGCTGCAGTCGCTGCCGGTGCCCGAACGCGTCTACCAGGCGCTGGCCCAGGGCAGCGGCCCGTTCGCGCCCTACTGCGCGCTGGTGCGCGCGATCGAAGGGGACGAGCTCGACCCGATCCGCCAGGCCTGCGACGCGCTGATCACCGACCCGGGCGAGATCAACCGCGCGCTGCTGCGCGCGCTGGCCCAGGCTGCCGAGCTGGACTGACGGCGCCCGACCCGGCGGGCGCCGGGGAACGCGGCCATCGGCGATCATTCGCCCATGGCAGTGAGTTTTGGCAGTGATCCGACCGAAGGCGGCACGCCGTCCCGGCCGGAGCGCGCGGCAGCGCGTCCCGTGAGTCGGCCGTTGCGCGATCTGGCGGTGGCCCGCAAGCTCGGGCTGATGGTGCTGCTGTTCGTGGCCGCGATCGCCGCGCTGGTCGCGCTGGGCAAGCTCAACGGCGACGTGCTGTCGGCCGTGCGCGCCTACGTCGCCGGCGAGGGCCTGTGGGCCAAGGGCCACCGCGACGGGGTGTTCTACCTGGTGCGCTACGCCCAGACCCGCCAGGAGGACGACTACCGCCGCTACGAAGCCGCGCTGCGCGTCAACCTCGGCGACCGCCAGGCACGCGAGGAGCTCGAGAAGCCCGAGCCCGACCTGGCACACGCCGCCGAAGGCTTCCTCGCCGGGCGCAACCACCCGGATGACGTCGACGGCCTGATCTGGCTGTTCCGTAATTTCCGCCAGGTGCCGCAGCTCGACCGCGCGATCACGCTGTGGACCGAGGCCGACGGCCACATCGACCGCCTGCGCGCGCTGGGCACCGAGCTGCGCGCCGAGGTGCTGCGCGGCGGGCCGACGCCGCAGCGCCGCGACGAGCTGGTCGCGCGCATCGAGGCGATGCACGAGACGCTGGTGCCGCTGGAGGACGAGTTCTCGGCCGTGCTCGGCGACGCGAGCCGCTGGATCGTCGGCGTGCTGCTGGTCACGACCCTGGTGCTCGGCGGTGCGATGCTGGCGGTCGCGCTGGCGACGGCACGCTCGTTCACGCGGCAGATCCTGCAGCAGATCGAGGCGCTGCGCATGGCCGCCGAGCGGGTGGCGCGCGACGACTTCGACCACAGCGTCGAGGTCGGCTCGGCCGACGAACTCGGGGGGCTGGCCGAGAGCTTCAACGGCATGCTCGGCCGCCTGCGCGAGCACCGCTCCGAGATCGAGGCGGGCGCGGCCGAGCTGCACGAGGCCAGCCGCGCAGCCCAGGCGCTGGCCGTGAAGGCCGAGGCCGCGAGCCTGGCCAAGAGCCAGTTCATGGCCAACATGAGTCACGAGGTGCACACGCCGATCAACGGCATCCTCGGCATGACCGAGCTGCTGCTCGGCACGCCGCTGGACGCGCGCCAGCAGCGTTTCGCGCAGGCCGCCTACCGCTGCGGCGAGGAGCTGTCGGACATCATCCAGGACATCCTCGACTACTCGCGCATGGACACCGGCGCGCTGGCGCTGACGCCGGTGGACTTCGAGCCGCGCGAGGTGGCCGAGGACGTGCTGGAGCTGCTCGCCGTGCGCGCCCACGAGCGCGGGCTCGAGCTCTGCCTGCGCGAGGCCCCCGGCCTGCCGGCGCATGCCCATGGCGACGCGCTGCGGCTGCGCCAGGTGCTGCACAACCTGGTCGCCAACGCGATCAAGTTCACCGAGCGCGGCGAGGTGGTGGTCGACCTGCGGCCCGCCGCCGACGCGCCGGCACTGCCCGGCGGCGGCTGGTGGCTGGAGATCGGCATCGCCGACACCGGCATCGGCATCGAGCCGGAGGTGCTGGCGAACCTGTTCACGCCCTTCACCCAGGCCAGCAGCGGCATGGCGCGGCGCTATGGCGGTGCCGGACTGGGGCTGGCGATCTCGCGCCAGCTCACCGAACTGATGGGCGGGGCGCTGGACGCGACCAGCACGCCGGGTGCGGGCTCGGTGTTCCGCGTGCGCCTGCCGCTCGCGCAGCCGCTCGAGCCGGTGCCGGCCGAGGCGAGCCCGCCGCTGCCGCTGCGACGCACCCTGCTGATCGAGGACAACGCGACCCAGCGCGGTGCGCTGACGGCGCTGCTCGAGGACTGGCAGCTGGAGGTCATGGCCTGCGCCGACGCCGATACCGCGGTCGCGCGTCTTGCGGCCGAGTGCGCCGCCGGCCGCCCGGTCGACGCGCTGCTGGTCGACCTGGAGCTGCCGGGCAGCGACGCGCAGAGGCTGGTCCGCCTGTTGCTGGAGGCCGCCGGCGAGCCGCCGCCGCGGCTGGTGCTGCTGGCCGCCGCCGCAGCGGCCCTGCAGTTGCCGACGCCGCTGCCCGGGCCGGTGCTGGGCAAGCCGGTGCGCAAGCGCCAGCTTCGCGACGCGCTCGCCGGCGCGCCGGCCGAACTTCCCACCTTCGGCGGATTGACGCCGCGGCTCGGCGGCAACATCCTTGTTGTCGAGGACAATCCGGTCAACCAGGAGGTCATCGCGCAGATGCTGCGCCGGCTCGGCACGCGGGTCCATCTGGCCGCATCGGGGATCGAGGGCTTGAACGCCATGTGCGCACAGCGCTTCGACCTGGTGCTGATGGACATCCAGATGCCCGGCATGGACGGTGTCGAGGCGCTCGGCTGGCTGCGCCGCGGGCCCGGCGAGCGTTTCGCGCTGCTGACCCCGGCCGACACGCCGGTGATCGCCGTCAGCGCCGATGCGCTCGGCGGCGACCGGGAGCTTTACCGGAGCGTGGGTTTCGATGACTACCTGGCCAAACCGCTGCGCAAGAGCCGACTGCATGCGATGCTTGCGCACTGGCTGCCCGCCGTCCGACCCGCGGCACCGTCCACGCCAGCGCTGCTGGCTGCCATTCCGGAACACGCCGTCATGACGCAAGCGACCCCGTTCCCGCCGCCGCTGCCGCCCGATTCGCCCCTCGACGCCGCGGCACTGCAGCGGCTGTTCGACCTCGACCCGACCGGTGCCAACCGCCTGCTGGAGCGCTTGGTGCAGGCCTTCGACACCTCGCTCGGGCGCTTGATGCCGCAGCTCGACGCCGCGACGGCCGTCGGCGACCTGGACGCGATCAAGAGCGTGGCGCACACGCTGAAGTCCTCGATGGCGAGCATCGGCGCGCTCAAGTTGTCGGCGCTGTGTGCCGATATCGAGCGAATGATCCGCAACGGCGAGACCCAGGGCCTGGCCGGACTGGTGGAAACGATGCACGTCGATGTCGACACGGTGAGCGAGAGCCTGCACGCGCTGCTCGCCGCGCGCGGCTGAGCGCACCTTCCCGACGGCCCAGACCCACGATGAACCAGCCGCTCGCCGCCCTCCACGCCGACGGCTCGGCCGAAGCCGCCGAACTGCTGCTCGTCGACGACGACGACCCGACCCGCATCGTCACTGCCGATGCGCTCAAGGCGCATGGCTTCACCGTCACCGAGGCCGCCAGCGGCGAGGAGGCCTTCGAGCTGCTTGCGCGCTGGTCCCCCGACATCCTGGTGCTCGACGCCAAGATGCCCGGCATGGATGGCTTCGAGGCCTGCCGGCGGCTGCGCAGCCTGCCGGGCTTCGAGATGCTGCCGGTGCTGATGCTCACCGGCCTGGACGACCCGGAGTCGATCCGCCAGGCCTACGAGGCCGGCGCGACCGACTTCTTCGTCAAGAGCACCCAGTGGAGCCTGCTCGAGATGCGGCTGCGCCACCTGCTGCGCGCCTCGCGCACGGTGCGCGACCTCGACCGCAGCAACAACAAGCTGGCGCGCGCCCAGGCGCTGGCGCGGCTCGGCAGCTTCGAGTGGTGGCGCGGGCGCGATCACATCGAGCTGTCGCCCGACGGCCTGGCGATGTTCGGGCTGCCCGCCGGCGAGCCGGTCACGCTGCGGCGGCTGCTGCGCCTGCTGGCCGACGTGAAGCGCCGCGCGCCGCTCGTCGACCGGCTGCACGACACGCTCAAGAGCGGCACGCCGTTCAGCGACGACATCTCGGTCGAGGTGCGCTTCGGGCGCCCGCGCCTGGAGGGCGCGGAAGAGCGTGTCTTGCGCACCGTGCGCGTCGAGGCCGAGCCGGCGTTCGACGAGCATGGCGCGGTGATCGGCTACTCGGGCTTCGTGCAGGACGTGACCGAGCGACGCCTGGCCATGGACCGCATCCGCCACCTGGCCGACTTCGACACCCTCACCAAGCTGCCCAACCGCGGCAACCTGCTGCGCCGCGCCGACCGCGCGGTCGAACATGCGCAGCGCATGAACCATCACGTCGGCGTGCTGTTGATCGACCTGGATCGCTTCAAGGAGATCAACGACACCCTCGGCCACAAGGCCGGCGACGAGGTGCTGCGCGAGGTCGCCGAACGGCTCAAGGGCTGCGTGCGGCACTCCGACGTCGTGCCCGACCCCGGCACCGACCTCGCCGCGACGCGGGCACACCGCCAGTACGAAGGCATCGGCCGCCTCGGCGGCGATGAGTTCGTCGCGCTGCTGCCCGACCTGCCGTCCGATCCGGCCAAGGCCGACGAGGCCGTCGAGAGCGTCGCCCAGCGCGTGCTGGAGGTGATGCGCGAGCCGGTCGTGATCGACGGCAAGGACTACTTCGTCACCGCCAGCGTCGGCGTCTCGCTGTTCCCGCGCGACGGCAGCTCGATGATCGAGCTGCTCAGCAGCGCCGACGTGGCGATGTACACCGTCAAGGACGCCGGCCGCAACAACTACTCGCGCTTCCACCCCCAGCTCGCCGGCCGCGGGCGCGAGAAGCTGGAGCTGCACAGCGCGCTGCACCGCGCGATCGAGCGCGGCGAGCTGGTGCTGCACTACCAGCCCAAGGTCGATGTGTCGTCGGCGCGCATGGTCGGCGTCGAGGCCCTGATGCGCTGGCGCCGCGGCGACCGGCTCGTGCCGCCGGGCGAGTTCATCCCGCTGGCCGAGGAGACCGGCCTGATCGTGCCGATGAGCGAGTGGCTGGTGCGCGAGGCGGCGCGCCAGGCCGGCGTGTGGCATGGCCGCGGCATCGACACCTCGATCGCCGTCAACCTGCCGGGGCTGGTGTTCGAGCGCTGCGACGTCGCCGCGCTGATCCTCGAGGCGACCACCGAACACGGCGTCGCGCACCGCGCGATCGAGGTCGAGATCACCGAACGCACGCTGATGAAGCGCCTGAAGGACAGCCAGATGCTGCTGCGCCTGAACGCCGCCGGCATCGAGATCGCGATCGACGACTTCGGCACCGACTATTCCTCGCTGTCCTCGCTGAGCGAGCTGCCGATCAGCGAGCTGAAGATCGACCGCAGCTTCGTCACCGGGCTCGGCGTGACGATGAAGAGCTCGGCGGTGGCCAACGTCATCATCGCGCTGGCGCGCTCGCTGGGCATGCGCGTCGTCGCCGAGGGCGTCGAGAGCCTGCGCCAGATGGAGCGCCTCAAGGATCTCGGCTGCACGGTGATGCAGGGCTACCTGTTCTCGCCGCCGCTGCCCGGCACCGACCTGGCCGACTGGCTGGAGCAGACCGTGCTGCCGCGCAACGCGCCGTGGATCGACGCCGGCAACGGCTACGCGGCGGCGCTGCGCGCGCTGCCCGGCGCACCGCCGCCGGCCGGCTGAGGGCAGCGTCGATGACGCGTCCGGAGGCCGTGCCGCCCGGCATCGAAGGCGGCGCCTCGGCGCCCGCGCAGCTCGCGAAGGCGGCGCTGCGCCGCCTCGCGCTGGAGCGTCAGGAGCCGACGCCGGAGAACTACGCGCGCGCCTACCAGGCCGAGCGCGGCGGGGCGTCGGTCGGCGCGCCGGCCGCGGTGGACGCGGCCGACGGCGCCGCCTGGGCCGCGCTGATCGAGCGCACCGTGCGCGGGCTCGAGCGCGGCAGCCGGCAATGGACCACGGCGCGCAAGAAGGACAGCCTGCAGCGCGTGCTCGGCGGCAGCCGCAGCGATGCGCGCCGGCTGCAGCAGCGCCTCGGCCAGCTCGTCGCGAGCTGGGACAACGACAGCCCCGACGAGCCGCCCGCGACCGACTTCGCCGCGCTCGACGAGCCGGCGCCGGTCGCGCCGGCGTCCGCCCCGGTGCCGCTCGAGACGCTCGCGATCGCTGCCGCACCGGTGGAGGCCGCGCCGAGGTCGCCCGATGCGGCCGCCTGGCCGCGCGTCGCCGCGGACCTCGGCGCCACCGTGCAGGCCGCGCTGCCGGCCAGCGAGGCGCGCGGGCGCGAAGTCGCCGAGCGCCTCGCGGCGCTGCAGGCCCGCCTCGGCCCCGAGGGCCCGGCGGCGCTGCGCGACGACATCACCGACGCCTGCATCGACATCCAGCGCGTGCTGCAGCACCGCCACCACCTGCTCGGTCAGCTCGGCGACCTCGCCCGCGAGCTGACCGAGGGCCTGGTCGATCTGTCCGAGGACGACTCCTGGGTGCAGGGCCAGTGCAGCGTGATGCGCGCGCAGCTCTTCGACAGCGACACCGGCCTGACCGCGCGCGGCGTGCGCTCGGTCACCGAGCTGCTGCATGGCACGCGCGAGCGCCAGCGCACGTTGCAGCGCGAGCGCATGGCGGCGCGCCAGGCCTTGAAAGCCTCGATCCACCAGATGCTCGACGAGATCGCCGCGCTCGGCGCACAGACCGGGCGCTTCTCGGAGCGGCTCGGCGGCTATGCCGAGGCGATCGACAGCGCCGATTCGCTCGACAGCCTGGCGGGCACCGTGCGCGAGATGGTCGCCGAAAGCCGCGCGGTGGCCGAGGGCGTGAGCCAGACGCAGCAGCGCCTCGTCAGCGAGCACGACCGCGCCAGCCAGATGCAGGCGCGCGTGGTCGAGCTCGAGGCCGAGATCCAGCGCCTGTCCAGCGAGGTCTCGACCGACCCGCTGACCCAGGTCGCCAACCGGCGCGGGCTGCTGCAGGCCTTCGAGGTCGAGCAGGCCCGCAGCGAGCGCGACGCGATCGACGGCCGGCCGGCGCTGGCGGTGGCGCTGATCGACATCGACAACTTCAAGAAGCTCAACGACCGCCTCGGCCACGCCAGCGGCGACGAGGCGCTGAAGTTCCTGACCCGCCGCGTCGGCGAGGCACTGCGCCCCGGCGACACGCTGGCGCGCTATGGCGGCGAGGAGTTCGTCGTGCTGCTGCCGGCCACGCCGATCGACGAGGCGCGCCAGGTGCTCACGCGCCTGCAGCGCACGCTGAGCGCCGAACTCTTCATGAGCGACGCTCAGGGACAGGTGTTCGTCACCTTCTCGGCGGGCGTCACGCCCTACCGCGGCGGCGAGCGGCTCGAGCAGGCGCTCGAACGCGCCGACGAGGCGCTCTACGAAGCCAAGCGCACCGGCAAGAACCGCACCTGCATGGCCTGAACGAGCCTGGCGTCCCCGATCAGGGCTTCGTGGCGTGCACCACGTAGTTCAGCGGGAAGCCCACCGACGTCTCGAGCCGTCGCAGGTCCATCTCGTTGAAGGTCTGCCCCAACTGCGCGGTCTCGAGCTCGGCCCGCTTGAGGATGCGGCGGTCGATCGGCGAGTAGGGGGTCTTGTCGAGCTTGGCGAGCTCATGGGACGCCATTCGCATCAGGTAGCCGAGCGCGCCCATGTAACCCTCGAGCCACTCGATCCGCTCGACGGCGAAGCCGGTCTGCTCGAAAAGGTGCCGGAAGCCGAAGGACGTGAACCTGTAGAAGTCGTTCGGCTGCAGGTGTTCCTCGTAGACGAACGGCGCGGACAGCAGGATCCGCGCGCCCGGGCGAGCCACGCGGAAGAGCTCGCGCAACACCTGCGCGGGCTCCTGCGTGTGCTCGAGCGTCTGCGTGGAGACGATCGCGTCGAAGCTGGCGTCGGGCAGCGGGATCGCGTGCAGGTTGCACACGTGGGTCGAGCGCGGGTGCAGGTCGGCGGTCTCGTAGACATGCTGCCTGAACAGACCGCGGTACGGCGCATTGCCGGCACCGGCGTCGAGCACCCGGCTTCCAGGGGGCAGCTCGCCGGCGAAGGTGGCCAGCAGGCGGCGCAAGTGGACGCGCGACGAGTTCAGTCGCTCCTTCTCGAAGTCGGCTTCAGAGGGCATCTGCAGGTGGGTGTGGCCGGGGCGCCGTCGTGCAGGCGGACGGGGCAAGCGCGCAGAGTCTGGCGGAGGCGGTGAGATTCGAACTCACGGAAGAGTCACCCCTTCGGCAGTTTTCAAGACTGCTGCCTTAGACCGCTCGGCCACACCTCCGGCACGCCGAATTCTAGGCGCCCGGCCGCCGCGACTGCGCGCAGCGCACCTGCACGATCTCGCGCCGGCCACCGTCGATGCGCGCGGCGCTGAGCGCGCCGCCCCACACGCAGCCGGTGTCCAGCGCCAGCAGGTCGGGGCGGTCCACGAGGCCGAGCGTCGACCAGTGGCCGAACGCGATCGGCACGCCGGCGCTGCGCCGGCCGGGCGCGTCGAACCAGGGCACCAGGCCGATCGGCGCGGCGTCGGCGCCTTCCTTGAGCTTGAAGTCGAGCCGGCCGTCGTCGGCATGCACGAAGCGGATGCGCGTGAACACGTTGACCGCGAGGCGCAGCCGGTCGTGGCCGGCGAGGTCGTCGGACCAGCGCGACGGTTCGTTGCCGTACATCACTTGCAGGAAATCGGCCAGCGCCGGGCCGGCGAAGGCAGCCTCCAGCTCGGCGGCGAGCGCGAGCGCAAGCTCGGCGTCCCATTGCGGCGCGACGCCGGCATGGACCATCAGCCAGCCGTCCTCGCGCAGCGCGACGCGCCGCGTGCGCAGCCAGTCGATCCAGCGCGCGCGCTGTGGCGAAGCCAGGATCTCGTCGAGCGTGTCGCTGCGGTGCGCCGGGCGCACGCCATGCGCGACGGCGAGCAGGTGCAGGTCGTGGTTGCCGAGCAGGCAGGTCGCCGCGTCGCCGAGGCCGGCGAGGCGCTCGAGCACCGCCAGCGAGGCCGGCCCGCGGTTGACGAGGTCGCCGAGCACCGTGAGGCGGTCGCGCGAGGGCGAGAAGCCGATCTCCGCGAGCAGCCGCTCCAGCGCGTCGCAACAGCCCTGGAGGTCGCCGACGAGGTAGTGCATGGGGTGATTCTGCTACCCTCTGCGCCCCGACACTGTGCCTCGCGGCTTGCGCGCGGGACACCTGAATGGACGTCCTGTTCCTCGCCTTCCTGATCCTGCTCAACGGCGTGTTCGCCATGTCCGAGATGTCGTTGGCGGCGAGTCGCAAGGCGCGACTGCAGGCGCTGGTGGAAACCGGCGACGCGGGTGCGGCGGCAGCGATGAACCTGCACGACAACCCGACGCAGTTCCTGTCCACGGTCCAGATTGGCATCACCTCGATCGGCATCCTGAACGGCATCGTCGGCGAGGCGGCGTTCTCCGCGCCGCTGGCCGACTGGCTCGAGGCGCAGTTCGACGTGCCGCAGCGCATGGCCGACATCGCCGCGCTGGCCGGCGTGGTGGTCATCATCACCTACCTGACCATCGTGTTCGGCGAGCTGGTGCCCAAGCGCATCGGCCAGATGTATCCGGAGACGGTCGCGCGGCTGGTGGCGCGGCCGATGGCGCTGCTGAGCCTCGCGGCGCGGCCCTTCGTGCGGCTGCTGTCGGCCAGCACCCACGGCATGCTCAGCCTGCTGGGGCTGCGCGACGCGCCGAGCCGTGCGGTCACCGAGGAGGAGATCGCCGCGCAGCTGGAGGAGGGCGTCGACGCCGGCGTGATCGAGGCCCACGAGCACCAGATGGTGCGCAACGTGTTCCGGCTCGACGAGCGGCAGATCGGCTCGATGATGATTCCGCGCGCCGAGATCGCCTGGCTCGACGCGGCCGAGCCGATCGAGGCCGCGCTGGCCATCATCGGCTCGCACGAGCACTCGCGCTACCCGGTGTGCCGCGGCGGGCTCGACGAGGTGCTCGGCGTGATGGCCTCGCAGCAGCTGCTGCAGCAGGTCACGCGCGGCGAGACGCTGAACCTCACCGAAGGCCTGCAGCCGCCGGTATTCGTGCCCGAGACGCTGACCGGCATGGAGCTGCTGGAGCATTTCCGCGGCTCGGTGACGCAGATGGTGTTCGTCGTCGACGAGTACGGCGAGGTGCAGGGCGTGATCACCGTACGCGACGTGCTGGAGGCCATCACCGGCGAGTTCACGACACCGACCGCCGACGACTCCTGGGCCGTGCAGCGCGAGGACGGCTCGTGGCTGTTCGACGGCCTGATCCCGGTGCCCGAGCTGAAGGACCGGCTCGACCTGAAGGACCTGCCCGACGAGGATCGCGGCCGCTACAACACCCTGGCCGGCATGACCATGCTGCTGCTCGGCCGGCTACCGCAGACCGCCGACGTGGTGGAGTGGGGCGGCTGGCGCTTCGAAGTCGTCGACCTCGACGGCAAGCGCGTCGACAAGGTGCTGGTGAGCCGCCTCGACGCCGACGTTCCCTCGCAACCCGCGGCCCTGACCGGAGAACACTGAATGAGCCTGACCGCCCTGTACCGCCAGCCGGTGCTGCTCGACCGCAACCAGCATCGCGGCAAGCGCATCCGCCGGCTCGACCACTTCGGCATCGCCGCCAAGCTCAACGCCGGCTTCCTGACCGCTGGCGAGTTCCCCGAGGCGGCCAAGGAGTTCGTGATCGGCTTCGTGACCGTGCCCGAGAAGGACGAGCAGGGCCGCGAGGAAGTCAGCCCGATGGCGCTGTTCGGCCTGCGGCAGGAGGAGAACCTGCTCGTCGGCGCCGATGGCCGCTGGGACGCCCGCTACGTGCCGGCCTTCCTGCGCCGCTATCCGCTGGCCTACGTGCGCGCCGACGACGGGCAGCACAACGTCATCGTCGACGCCGGCTGGGAAGGCTTCAACGACGTCGAAGGCGAGCTGCTGGTCGGCGCCGACGGCGAGACCACGCCCTTCCTGCAGGACATGATCAAGTTCATGGACTCCTTCGAGCAGGAGGTGCAGCGCACCCGCGTGCTGTGCCGACGCATCGTCGACCTCGGCCTGCTCAAGCCGGTGCAGATCGACGTCCAACTGCCCGGCGGCCAGAAGCTCGCCGCCGGCGGCGTGATGGTGGTCGACGAGGCCAAGCTCAAGGCCCTGCCCGAGGCCACCGCCACCGAACTGCTGCGCAACGGCATCCTCGGCCTGCTGTATGCGCACCTGCTGTCCACCACCAACGTGCAGCGACTGACCGAGAGGCTCGGCACGCGGCTGGGCGCGCAGCCGGCCTGAGCGGCGCGCTCAGCGCTTCGCGCAGGTGTTGACGCCGATCAGCGAGTAGGCGGGGCAGCGCTTGAGCAGGCCGGTGG
>Ga0209966_1000246_pt1 | contig 20065 bp, 19 predicted proteins | sample RhisoiCoNPM_FD_187575 | JGI IMG/M metagenome (GOLD analysis project Ga0209966, IMG submission 187575) | Arabidopsis thaliana rhizosphere microbial communities from the Joint Genome Institute, USA, that affect carbon cycling - Rhizosphere... | ecosystem: Host-associated > Plants > Roots >... | reverse complement strand
TACCGTGCCGGCACGTCGCTGGCCCCGGCCTCGACTCCGAGGTACAGCGGGCCCGCGGTGGTCACGGTGATGTGGCCGGGGGAGAGGAACGACGAGGCGAAGACGGCGAGACCGGTGACCTTCCCGAGCCGCTCGTGATGGGCCTGAGCGGTGGCGATGGGCCGGCCGACGAACCACCGCTTGAGCTTGGGCAGGTTCATCGGAGATGGAACGGAACGTCCACGACCACGATCCCCCTTCGAAAGAGCAGCGCCCCCTTGATGAGCAGCGCGGTCTGGTTGTGGAGGAGGTGCTGCCACCAGCGCGAGGGCACGAACTCGGGGATCACGATCGTGACCACGTGGTTCTCGCCGAGGGCGAGCAGGTGGTTGACGTAGTCGAGAAACGGAGCGAGGAGCGATCGGTACGGCGAGGTCAGCACCACCAGGGGCACGCCCAGCCCGAACTTGCCCCACTTCTCCTCCAGGCGGTGGGTGCGCTCCGGATCCAGCTCGACGTAGACCGCCTTGGGCGAGCCGGAGAGGGTCTGGGCGTAGCGCAGCGCCGCGACCACCCCGCGATGGAGGTCGCCGACCAGGACCAGCACGGTGTGATCGATCGGCGGGGCGCCGGGGAAGTGATCGAGCGAGAGCTGGCGGGCCACGTCCGCGTAGTGCCGCCGGATCATGAGGAACAGGACGACCAAGATCGGGATCAGCAGCACCACCATCCACGCGCCGTGACTGAACTTGGTAGCCGCGATCACCAGCATCACGACCCCGGTGGTGGTGGCGCCCACCGCGTTCAAGCCCCAGCGCCACCACCAGCCCGCCTCGCGGCGGGTGAGCCAGCGCCGCACCATGCTGGCCTGCGAGAGCGTGAAGGAGACGAAGACGCCGACCGCGTAGAGCGGGATGAGGGCGTGGGTGGCCCCGCCAAAGAGCAGGATGAGCAGGGCGGCGAGGCCGCCCAGGATCAGGATCCCGTTGGAGAACACGAGCCGGTCGCCGCGGGTGCCGAACTGCCGGGGGATGAAGCCGTCGCGGGCCAGGAAGTAGGCGAGGCGCGGGAAGTCGGCGAAGGCGGTATTGGCCGCGAACACGAGGATCAGCATCGTGACGACCTGGATCTCGTAGTAGAGGAGGCCGCCCCCGAAGATCTGCCGAGCGAGCTGCGAGACCACCGTTTCCTCGGTGCGCGGCATCACGTGGAAGTGGCGCGCCAGGAACGTGATGCCGGTGAACAGGGTGATCAGGATGATGCCGAGCCAGGTCAGGACCGTGCGGGCGTTGCGGGCTTCGGGCGCGCGAAACGCGGGCACGCCGTCCGAGACCGCCTCGACCCCGGTGAGCGCGGCGCAACCCGACGCGAACGCGCGGAGGACCAGGAAGATGGTGAGATCCTGGCTCATCGCCACCGCCTCCAGTGGAGGCGGCGTCGCCTCCCACCCCGCGATCCACCGGACGAACCCGTAGGCGAGCATCCCGGCGAAGCTCACCACGAACAGGTAGGTCGGCACCGCGAAGAGCGTGCTCGACTCGCGGAGGCCGCGCAGGTTCCCGGTGGCGATGCCGGCGACGAACACCACCCCGAGCAGAATCCGGTAGTCGTAGAGCGCGGGAAATGCCGAGGTGACCGCGGCCACGCCGGCGGCCACGCTCACCGCCACCGTGAGCACGTAGTCGATGAGCAGGGCGCCCGCGGCCACCAGCCCCGCCAGCGTGCCGAGATTGTCTTTGGTGACGATGTAGGCGCCGCCGCCCATCGGATAGGCCAGGATGGTCTGACGGTACGAGCTCACCACCACCGCGATGAGCAACGCGATGGCGATGCCGATCGGGATGGAGTATCCGAGCGCGGCGGTGCCCGCGAGCACCAGGACCAGCAGCACTTCCTCGGTGGCGTACGCCACCGAGGACAGCGCGTCGGAGGAGAAGACCGCGAGAGCCGACGTCTTCGAGAGTCGCTCGTGCCTGGCCTGCGCCGTGGCGAGCGGAGACCCGACGAACAGCTTCTTGACCGCGCTGATCTTCACCCGGGGCGGCCTCTGGAGCCCTTACGCTAGAGGCGGAGCCGCCCGGGTGTCAAGCATTCGCGGCCAACGCCGATCGCTAGCCGGTGCGGCCGGTCTCCTTCCCGCGCTCGGAGCCCTCCCGCGGCTCGACGGCGGCATCCGGACTTTCCACGCCCTTCTTGAACTCGCGAATCGCCTGTCCGAGCGAGCGGCCGAGATCCGGGATCCTCGACCCGCCGAACAGCACCAGCGCGATGAGCAGGATCAGCATCAACTCCTGAACGCCCAGACCGAACATGTCCGTCCTCCTGCGTCGAGAGACACCCCTGGAGGCGGGCGCGACGTCCACCCGCGCGACCACCGCGTGGCGAGGAGGCTATGGGCGAGGCGGCGCGCGGACGCGGACGCGCGCGGCGGCGACCGGCGAGCCGGGCCGAGAGGCGCACGCGGCGACCGCGGCGAGGAGGATGAGGACCGGCCCCCAGTCGGCGGCCGGATCCAGTACCGCCGGCATCTGCTCGGCGAGCAGCCGCGGCAGGAAGTCGCCGTCGCTGTCGTCGAAGTAGCTCGGCGCCGACGCGACGTCGATCGACAGGACGGTGGCGGCCGCGGCCAATCCGACATGGAACAGGACCAGCAGGATCACCAGCCGCGCGCGCCGGCCCGACATGCCGCCGAGACTACGGCGTGGGCCATCGCGTGTCAAATTCGGTGCCGAAGCGTCTCGGGCGGTGCGATGCTTGGGGCGATGCCGCCATCGTCCGTGCACCCGGGCGTTCGACTCCCGGGCCTGACATCCGCCTGCTTCCCGGAGGGCGCCATCACCGTGAAGCGCACGCGCGCCTGATCCGCGGTCGCTCCATCGCCTTGTGAGCGACCTCCACGAGTTCGTCGGCCACTGGGGCTACGTCGCCATCTTCGTGGTGGTCGTGCTGGGCAACGTCGGACTGCCCGTGCCCGAGGAGACCATCCTCGCGCTCGCCGGCTACCTGGTGTGGCGCGGCAAGCTCCGCCTGTCGCTGGTCCTCGTCGTAGGCATCGTGAGCGCGGTGGTCGGCGACAACATCGGCTACTGGCTCGGACGCCGCTACGGCCAGAACGCGTTGCCTCGGTACGCGCTGTGGGTCCTCGGCCATCCCGAGCGTCTCGGGAACATGAAGGCGTTCGTGGCGCGGCGAGGTCCCGTCGCGGTGTTCGTCGCTCGCTTCGTTCCCGGGATTCGCTTCACCGCGGGTCCGCTGGCTGGCGCCCTCGGGATGTCGTTCGCCTCGTTTCTCGCCGCCAACGTGGCGGGGGCGGTGGTGTACGTGCCGGTGGTGGTCGGCGCCGGGTATGCGGTGGGCTACGGCTTCGGCGCCTACGTGGAGCGCCTCCGTTACGTGGTCGGAGAGGCCGAGCGGATCGTGCTCGTGGTCGTGCTGCTGACGCTGCTGGCCGTCATCGGGGTCCGCATCGTCCAGACGATCAACCAGCGCCGGACGAGCTGACGCCGGGGCGGGCCGGCCCTGCCGGACCGGCCGCCGGGCGCCACCCTCAGTGCGACTTGGCCTCGCCGAAGCCGTCGGAGCCCTGCAGGCGCTCCGCGGTCCCCGGAATGTAACGCTGCTCGAGCTCCTGGAAGTGCGCCACCCGCGCCATCACGTGGTGGCTCTCGGTGGGATGGCCGACCTTCTGGCGCTCGAGGGTCCACTGGGCCTGCTCTTCGTTCTTCACCAGCTCCTGCATGAAGTTCCAGACCGAGTACATCGCGGCGTGGGCTCCGAAGAGGGTGATGAAGATGAACTTGTAGCCGAGCTCGCCCAGCTCGCGGAACGTCAGCGGATCGGCATCCTTGTGCCAGCGGAACGACGACGAGTAGTTGAAGGCCAGCGGCAGGTCCGGATGCGTCTGCCTCATGGCGCGCGCGAACTCGATGGCCGGCCCGCGCTCGGAGCCCGACAGCTCCGCCCACACCAGGTCCACGCCGGCGTCGGCGTAGGCGCGGCCCCGCCAGATCGCCTCCTCCATGCTGCCGCCCACCGCGCCGTAGGCGTCGGTGCGGGCGATGATCACGAAATCACGGTCGAGCCGGTCACGCTCGGCGATGGCGGCCCGGTACTTGCCCAGCGCCTCCTCGCGCGACACGACCGTCTTGCCCGCGATGTGGCCGCAGCGCTTCGGGAACCGCTGGTCCTCGAGGTGGATGCCCGCGACCCCGGTCTTCACGAACTCCTGCACGGTGCGGAGGGTGGAGAGTGCATTGCCGTACCCGTCGTCGGCGTCGGCAATGATCGGCAGCTCGACCGCGCTCGCCACCATCGAGGCCGCCTTCGTGACCTCGGTCATCGTGAGGAAGCCCATGTCGGGCCAGCCGTTGAGCATGGCGAGCGAGTAGCCGCTGAGATAGATCGACTTCATGCCGGCCTGCTCGGCGATCCGGGCGTCGAGGGGCGAGTAGATCCCGCCGGTGAACAGATAGGGCTCGTCCTTCAGCAGCCGCCGAAACACCTGACCCTTGGATTCCATGCCGCCTCCTTCAGGCTCTCGCGGGCTGAGCCGACGGGATCGCCGGGGCCCACGGCAGCTCCAGCAGGGTCTCGGCGCAGGTCGAGCAGTAGGTGGTCGACTCGAGCTGATACGAGCAGGCCGGGCAGCACGCCGCTCCACATTCGATGCAGCCGAGATGGTTGAACGCGAACTCCACTTCCGTCCCGCAACGACACTGTCCCGCCATGCACTCCTCCTTGACCACGAGATGAGCCAAGGAGGAATCAAGAGTCGTTCCAGCGATTCAAGTGCTCGTTCTATTGGACCTGTGCAGCAAGATGTCACTGTAAAAGGGACACACACGTCTCATAAATAGTCAGGCCATTGTTGCGTATTGCCAGATAACATGCCGCCGCCATGGCAGATTTACGATGCCATCTGGTGAGTCATTGCCGACTCACTACTGAGTCTACTGCGACTCTTTCTTGTATTTCCTCGGACTTATCGAGTGCTTGGAAAGCAAGCGATGGAAATTGCGGCGCGTGATCCCGGCTTTCTGCGCCGCCACCGACACGTTCCCCCGGGCCTCGGAGAGGAAGCGGGCCACCGCTTCACGCTCGAACATCGAGATGACCCGCTCCTTGGCCTGGGCGAAGCCCTCCTTCGTGGTGACCTGGATGGAGCCCGATTCCTGAAGATAGAGCGGCAGGTGTGTGACCTCCACCTGCTGGCTTTCCGAGAGCACGACGGCGCGCTCGATGATGTTCTCCAGCTCGCGCAGGTTGCCCGGCCAGGCATACCGCCGGAGCTGATCGAGCGCGTCCTGGGAGAACCGGTCCACCTTCTTGTTCACCTTCGCCTCGGCCTTTCGCAGGAAGTGATAGGCCAGGACCGGAATGTCCTCGCTCCGCTCCCGGAGCGGGGGCAGCACGACCGTGAAGGCGTTGAAGCGGTAGAACAGATCCTCGCGGAACTCGGCGGCGGCGAGCGCCTTCTCGAGATCGCGGTTGGTGGCCGCGATCACCCGGACGCGGACTTTTCGGGTAATCACGTCTCCAACCGGCTTCACCTCGCCGGCCTGGAGCACGCGCAGCAGCTTGCCCTGCATCTCGGGCGGCATGTCGCCGACCTCGTCGAGGAAGATGGTGGCCCCGTCCGCCTTCTCGAAGAGGCCGGCCTTGTCGGCCACCGCGCCAGTGAACGCCCCGCGCTTGTGACCGAACAGCTCGGACTCCATCAGCGAGGGGGTCAGCGCGGTGCAGTTCACGGTGACCAGCGGCTTGTCGCGCAGATTCGAATAGCGGTGGATCGCCCGCGCCACCAGCTCCTTGCCGGTGCCGGACTCGCCGCGTATCAGCACGGTGGTCGGAGTCTGGGCGACCCGGATGATCTGCTCGGCCAGCTCCCGCATCTTCGGGTTCTGCCCGATGATGAAGTCGCCGTCCGCCTTCGCCTGCAGCTCGCGCAGCATCAGGGAGTAGCGGTCCTCCAGCTCCTCGCTGCGCTTGCGCTCGGCGAGGAGGTCCCACATGAACTTCGCGCTCGCCCCACCCATGACCTCGGTGCCGGACGGCTTCAGGCGCTGGATCGCGGCCTGGACCTCGGCACTGCCGGTGACGTCGATGATCAGGTCGACGCGGGGATCGGCGATCAGCTCCCGCAGCTCGGTGCTCACCGCGATGTTGAGGCGCCGGGCCAGCTCGATCCCGGGCGCCCAGGGGTTCACGTCGGCGATCCCGACGATGGTCACGGTGGGGTCGCCGCTGAACATCTCGAGCAGGGCTCGCCCGCCCTTGCCGGCTCCGACGATGACGACCTTGGTCATCCGGGAACTCGCTCCGGAGCGCGCCGGCCCGGAGGTCGGGCTAGAAGGGCTGGGCCTCGCGCTTGGCGAGGCGCTCGAACGAAGCGTACTCGGGGATGAACGTCACCTGGACCTTGCCGGTCGGCCCGTTGCGCTGCTTGCCGATGATGACGTCGGCGACCCGATCGCCCTCCTCCGACTGCAGGCCGTAGCGCTCCGGCCGGTACAGGAAGAGGATCACGTCGGCGTCCTGCTCCAGCGCGCCGGACTCCCGCAGGTCCGACAGCTGGGGCTCCTTGCGCTCGCGGGTCTCCACCGCGCGGGAGAGCTGTGACAGCGCCACCACCGGGACGTTCAGCTCCTTGGCCAGGGCCTTGAGCGAGCGGGAGATCTCCGAGATCTCCTGCTGGCGGTTCTCCTGCTGGTGACGCCCGCGCATGAGCTGGAGGTAGTCGATGACGATCAGGTCGAGCCCGTGCTCGGCCTTCATGCGCCGCGCCTTGGCGCGCGCCTCCAGCACGGTCAGGGCGGGCGAGTCGTCGATGTAGACCGGCGCTTCCGCGAGCCGCCCCGCCGCGTTGGTGAGGCGCGTCCAGTCGCGCGGGTCGAGGTAGCCGGTGCGCACCTTGTGCGAGTCCACCTTGGCTTCGGAGCAGAGCAGCCGCTGCACGAGCTGCTCCTTCGACATCTCGAGGCTCAGCACCAGCACCCGCTTGTGGTCCTCGACCCCCGCGTACTTGGCGATGTTGAGCGCGAAGGCGGTCTTGCCCATCGACGGCCGGCCCGCGATGATGATGAAGTCGCTGGGCTGGAAGCCCGAGGTCATCCGGTCGAGCTCGTCGAAGCCGGTGGCGAGCCCGGTGATGTGCTCCTTGCGGTCGTAGAGCTTCTCGATGTGCTCGAAGGTGTCCTTCAGGATCGCCCGCACCGGGAAGGCCGAGCCCTGCATCCGCCGCTCGGAGATCTGGAAGATCAGCCGCTCCGCGTCGTCGAGGAGCTTGTCCACGTCGTCGCGGGCCTCGTAGCTCTGCCCGATGATCTCGGTGGCGATGCGGATGAGGTCGCGCAGGAGCGCCTTCTCGCGAACGATGGCCCCGTAGGAGAGCAGGTGGGCCGCGGTGGCCGCCTCCTCCACCAGGCTCGCGAGGGCCGCCGGCCCCCCGACCTCTTCCAGCGACGCGTTCCGCTTGAGCTCCTCCGAGACGGTCAGCAGGTCCACCGGCTCGTTGCGCTCGAAGAGCGCGAGGGTGGCGTCGAAGATCTTGCGGTGGCCTTCCTTGTAGAAATCGGCCGCCTTGAGCAGCTCGATCGCCTTGGGAAGGCTCTCCCGCTCCAGCAGGATCGCTCCCAGGACGGCCCGCTCGGCCTCCAGGCTGTGGGGAGGAATCTTGGAGGTCAGCAGGTCGGTGAGCGTGGCCACGGCTACTCGCGCGAGACGGACACCTTCAGCTGGGCGGTCACGTCGGCGTGCAGGCGGACCGGCACCGTGAACTCGCCGAGGCTCTTGATGGGCTCGTCGAGCCCGATGCGGCGGCGCTCCACCTCGATGCCGTGCTGGGACAGGAACGCGGCCAGGTCGGCCCGGCCCACCGAGCCGAAGAGGCGCCCCTCGTCCGAGGCCTGCCGGCGCTGGGAGAAGTGCAGGGCCTCGATGGCGTGCGCCTGCCCCTGGGCGTCGGCCTTCAGCTTGGCCGCCCGGGAGTCCTGGCGCGCCTTGATCTGCTCGAGGTTCTTCAGATTGGTCGCGGTCGCGTGCAGGGCCAGCTTCTGGGGCAGCAGGAAATTCCGCGCGTAGCCGTCCGAGACATCGCGGACCTCGCCGCGCCGGCCGAGGGTGGGCACGTCGTCCATCAGAATGATTTTCATTACCCGTTCCCCGATGGGCCTCGTGTCACTCCGAGGTTTGGGCCAGGAGCGCGACGGTGCGAGCGCGGCGGACGGCGCGGGTGAGCTGCCGCTGATGCCGGGCGCAGCTGCCGGAGATACGGCGCGGGGTGATCTTGCCGCGCTCCGAGACGAAGTTGCGCAGGCGGCGGATATCCTTGTGGTCGATCAGATCGACGCGATCGACGCAGAACTTGCAAACCTTGCGACGTCCGAACCGGCGCCGCTTGACTGGCTTCGATGCTGGCGGAATGGCTTGTTCCTCCTGTTGAAGCTAGAAGCTAGAACGGGACCTCGTCGTCGCCGTCTCCCCCACCGCCGGCTTCAACCGGCTCGGGCACCGCGGGCGCGCCCGCCGTCTTGCCGCGACCCATGAACTGCACCCGTTCCGCGACGACCTCGACCACGCTGCGCTTCTGCCCGTCCTTCGTCTCCCAGTCGCGCGTCTGCAGCCGCCCCTCGACCATGATCGGGCTACCCTTGTCGAGGTACTCGCCGCAGCTCTCGGCCTGCTTGCCCCACACCACCACGGTGAGGAAGCAGGTCTCCTCGCGCTTCTCTCCGCCCTGGGTCGTGTAGTTGCGGTTGACGGCCAGCCGCAGGTCCGCCACCGCGGTACCGCTCGGGGTATACCGAAGCTCGGGCGTGCGCGTCAGGTTGCCGATCAAGAACACCCGGTTCAGGCTCGCCATCAGACGACCTCCTCCACCGCCGGGGTCTGCGGCTTGGGCGCCGACCGGATCCGCTTGCGCACGGGCACGCGAGTCGTGAAGTGCCGGAGTACCTGCTCGTTCAGCGTCAGCTGGCGCTCGTACTCCTTGACGACCGCCGGCACCGCCTTGCACTCGATCACCGCGTAGGTGCCTTCCCGCTGCTTCCGGATCTCGTAGGCGAGCCGGCGCTTCCCCCAGCTCTCGGCCTTCGTGACCTCGCCGCCGAGGGAACGGAGCGTCTCCTGCAGCTTGGTCAGGAGCGCGGTCACCTCCTCTTCGGTGGGTCGCGGGTCGAAGATCAATAGGATTTCGTACGGATACAAACCACTCACCTCCCCAGAATTCAGCGCTTGTCCCGATTGAAAGCGCTTAACGTTACCAGAGCCTGCCGCGAAAGACAATCTCGGGTCAAGAGTGGACGAAATAGCACGGCCCTTGCCGTCTCCGGCAAGGGCCGTGGGTCTCGCGCGATACGCCTTAGAAATCCCCGTGAGGCATCGGCGGGGCCGCCGCCGGCTTCTCTTCGGGCAGATCGGTGATCAGCGCCTCCGTGGTCAGCAGGAGCGAGGCCACCGACGCCGCGTTCTCCAGCGCCACCCGCTCCACCTTGGTGGGGTCGATGATACCGGCCTGGATCATGTCCACGAACTCGAGCGACTCCGCGTCGAAGCCGCGGTTCACCACCTTCTCGGCCTTCACCTTCTCGACGATGACGCTGCCCTCGAGCCCCGCGTTCTCCACGATCTGACGGATGGGCTCCTCGAGCGCGCGCCGCACGATGTGCGCGCCGACCTTCTCGTCACCCTCGAGCTTCAGGGCGTCGACCGCGCTGGCCGCCCTCAGGAGCGCGACGCCCCCGCCGGGCACGATGCCTTCCTCCACCGCGGCGCGGGTCGCGTTCAGCGCGTCCTCGACGCGGGCCTTCTTCTCCTTCATGGCCGTCTCGGTGGCGGCCCCCACCTTGATGACCGCGACGCCGCCGGCCAGCTTGGCCAGCCGCTCCTGCAGCTTCTCGCGATCGTAGTCCGAGGTGGTCTCCTCGATCTGGGCCCGGATCTGCTTGATACGACCTTCGATGGCCGCGGTCTTGCCCGCGCCCTCGACGAGGGTGCTGTTGTCCTTGTCCACCACGATCTTCTTGGCCTTGCCCAGATCCTCGAGCTTGATGTTCTCGAGCTTGATGCCGAGGTCCTCGGTGATGGCCTTGCCGCCGGTCAGGATGGCGATGTCCTCCAGCATGGCCTTGCGGCGGTCGCCGAAGCCGGGGGCCTTCACCGCCGCGGTGTGCAGCGTGCCGCGCAGCTTGTTGACGACCAGGGTGGCCAGGGCCTCGCCCTCGATGTCCTCGGCGATGATCAGGAACGGCTTGCCCGAGCGGGCCACCTGCTCGAGCAGCGGCAGCATGTCCTTCATGACGCTGATCTTCTTCTCGTGGATCAGGACCAGCGCGTCCTCGAGCACGCACTCCATCCGCTCCGCGTCGGTGACGAAGTACGGGGAGAGGTAGCCGCGGTCGAACTGCATGCCCTCGACCACGTCCAGCACGGTGTCCGCCGACTTCGACTCCTCGACGGTGATGACCCCGTCCTTGCCCACCTTCTCCATCGCCTCGGCGATCAGGTTGCCGATCGTCTTGTCGTTGTTGGAGGCGATGGTGGCGACCTGCGCGATCTCCTTCTTGTCCTTGGTCGACTTCGACATCTTCTTGAGATCCGCGACCACCGCCTCGACCGCCTTGTCGATGCCGCGCTTCAGCCCCATGGGGTTGGCGCCGGCGGTGACGTTCTTCAGGCCCTCGCGCACGATGGCCTGGGCCAGCACGGTGGCGGTGGTGGTACCGTCACCCGCGATGTCGGAGGTCTTGGACGCCACTTCCTTCACCATCTGGGCGCCCATGTCCTCGTAGTTGTCCTTCAGCTCGATCTCCTTGGCGACGGTCACCCCGTCCTTGGTGATGGTCGGGCTGCCGAACTTCTTGTCGATGACCACGTTCCGGCCTTTGGGGCCCATGGTCGCCTTGACGGCCGCCGCCATGATGTTGACCCCGCGGAGCAGGGCCGCGCGTCCCTCGTCACTGAACATGACCTGCTTCGGCATGCTGATTCTCCTCCTCGACGTTCGATGGAATTGACCGCGGCGCCTCCTGGGAGCCCGGTCGGGTTGAATTGCTGGATCGCGCTACGGTTCCGGCTACTCGATGATCGCGAGCACGTCCTCCTCGCGGAGGATCAGGTACTCCTCGTCGTCCAGCTTGACCTCGGAGCCGGAGTACTTGCCGAAGAGGATCTTGTCGCCGGCCTTCACGTCGAGCGGCACCTTCTTGCCCTCGTCGTTCACCTTCCCGTTCCCGACCGCGATGACTTTCCCCTCCTGGGGCTTCTCCTTCGCGGTGTCCGGGATGATGATGCCGCCCTTCTTGACCTCCTTTTCCTCTTCGCGCTTCACGAGGATTCGGTCGTGCAACGGACGAATCTTCATAGCCAACTCGCCTCCCGATAGTAAGATGTTGGGCCTTGCGGCGAATCCCGCGCCTGGGAGCCTTAGCACTCAACCAAGGCGAGTGCTAATATAGCAGCGCTTTCGGTGGTGTCAAATGGAAAAAATTACTATTTCCTAACTACTTAGGAATACTCACGATGACGTCTGCGAATGAGAAGCCGGCGGTCCTGATCTCTCGACTCCTTCCGGAGCCGGCGGTCGCGCTGGCCCGCAGCCGCGCGGCCGTGGATGCATACGACCAGGACGCGCCCATGCCCCGCGCCGAGCTGCTGAAGCGCCTCCGCGAACGGCAGGGGCTGATCTGCGTCATCAGCGAGGCCATCGATCAGGCGCTGCTGGACGGCTGCCCGAAGCTGCGCGTCGTCTCCAATGTGGCGGTGGGCTTCAACAACGTGGACGTGGCGGCCTGCACGAAGCGCGGCGTCGTGGTCACCAACACCCCCGACGTGCTCACCGATACCACCGCGGACTTCGCCTGGACGCTCCTCATGGCCACCGCGCGTCGGCTGGTGGAGGCCGATCGCTACGTCCGCGAGGGCCGGTTCACGCAGTGGGAGTACATGCTGCAGCTGGGGCGCGACGTCCACGGCAAGACCCTGGGCGTGGTCGGTTTCGGCCGGATCGGCCGGGCGATGGCCCGCCGGGCGCTCGGCTTCGGCATGCGCGTGCTCTACCAGGATGCGGTGGCCGCGGATGCGGCGACGGAGCGCGAGCTGAACGCCAGCCGGGTCGACCTGGCCACACTCCTCCGCGAGTCGGACTTCGTGAGCCTCCACACTCCACTCATCCCCGAGACTCGGCATCTCATGAACCGGGAGACCTTGCGCGCCATGAAGAAGACCGCCTTCCTGATCAATGCGGCGCGCGGCCCGGTGGTGGACGAGGCAGCGCTGGTGGAGGCCCTCCGCGAGGGCTGGATCGCCGGCGCGGGTCTCGACGTCTTCGAGGAGGAGCCGACGGTCCATCCCGGCCTCATCGGGCTCACCAACGTGGTGCTGGCGCCGCACATCGGCAGCGGCTCGCTCGAGACCCGGCTCAAGATGGCCACCCTGGCGGTGGAGAACTGCCTCGCGGTGCTGGAGGGGCGGACGCCACCCACCCCGGTCAATCCCGAGGTGCTGGCCCGGCGCTAGCGGTGGACCTGCTGGTCCTCGACCAAATCAGCAAGCGCTACCGGCCCGCCCAGCCGCCCGCGGTCGACCGCCTGTCCGTGCACGTCGCGGAAGGCGAGATCGTCGCGCTCCTCGGACCATCGGGCTGCGGCAAGACCACCACGCTTCGCCTGATCGCCGGTCTGGAGACCGCCGACGCGGGCACCATCACCCTGCGCGGCCGGGTGGTCACGGGCCCCGGGCGCTTCGTCCCGCCCGAGGAGCGCGGCATCGGCATCGTGTTCCAGGACTACGCATTGTTCCCCCATCTCACCGTCGAGGACAACGTGGGTTTCGGGCTCCCGCGGCCCGGACGCCACGGGCGCCGGGCGCGCACCGCGGAGGTGCTCGCCCTGGTCGGGCTCGACGGGCTCGAGTCGCGCTACCCGCATGAGCTGTCGGGCGGCCAGCAGCAGCGCGTGGCCCTCGCCCGCGCGCTGGCTCCGGCGCCTGCCTTGATGCTGCTCGACGAGCCCTTCTCGAATCTCGACACCGACCTGCGCGCGCAGATGCGGGAGGAGGTGGAGCGGATCCTCCGCGAGACCGCGACCACCGCGGTGTTCGTCACGCACGATCAGGAGGAGGCCTTCACGCTCGCCGACCGGGTGGGAGTGCTCCGGGCCGGCCGCGTCGAGCAGATGGCTTCGCCCCAGCAGGTCTATCACCGCCCCGCGACCCGGTTCGTCGCCTCCTTCGTGGGGGCCGCCGATTTCCTCGCCGGCGTGGTCGGCCGCGAGGGAATCGTGACCGAGGTGGGCACCTTCGCCAACGTCGATCGGCTCCCCGAAGGCCAGCCGGTCGAGGTGATGATCCGGCCGGACGCCATCTCGTTCGTGCCCGAGCCGAGCGGCGCCGGGACCATCACGCGCCGCTACTTCCGCGGCTCGGCGACCGTCTACTGCGTGCGCCTGCCGTCGGGCTACCGGGTGCACTCCTCGCAGCCCTCGACCTCGATGCTGCCGACCGGGACGCGGGTCGCCCTCTCCGCCCACGTCCCGCACGTGGTGGCATTCCCCGCCGCCGTCGCCACGAGCGGCGGTTAGCGGCGGCTCGTCAGGCGGATCAAGAGCATCACCGGCAGCAGGCCGGCACCGACCAGGGTCAGCGCGGGCACCGCCGCCTCCTGCCACATCGCCTCGGACGTTCGCTCCCAGATCTCCACCGACAGGGTATTGAGACCGATGGGCCGGAGCAGCAGGGTGGCCGGCATCTCCTTCATCGTCTCGACGAAGACCAGCGCCGCGGCGGTGAGGACGCCCCCGCGCATGAGCGGCAGGTGCACGCGGCGCAGGGCGGCTCCCGCGCGCGCCCCCAGCATGCGCGCGGCATCGTCGAGGGCGGGCGAGATCTTGCCGAGGCTCGCCTCCACCGTCTGCAGCCCCACCGCCAGGAAGCGGACGACGTAGGCGACGATCAGCCCGGCCGCCGAGCCGGTGAGCAGGAGGCCGAGCGGGCGGCCGAGGGCGCGCTCGAGCGGCGGCACCAGGGCGTGGTCGGCCCACGCGAGCGGCAGCAGGACCCCGACCGCGATCACCGCGCCGGGGACCGCGTAGCCCATGGAGGCCAGCTGCGTGGCCAGGCGCACCGAGCCGCCGCCGTCGAGCCGGCCCGCGTAGGCGAGCAGCACCGCCAGCGCGCAGACGACCACGGCCGCGCTGGCTGCCAGGAGACCGGTACGGCCCAGGAGTGCGGCGAAGTCGGGCGCGATCCGACCGGCCCGTATCACCGCCACCGCCCACCACCCGAGCTGACCCACCGGGAGCAGGAACGCCAAGAAGAGGACCACGCCGCAGCAGGCGGTGGCCGCGGCCGCGCGCCAGCCGTGAAGCGCCCGCGGCTCGACGGTGGCGGTCCCGCGCGCGGCCTGGGTGAACCGGGCGCGGCCTCGCGCGCGGCGCTCGAGGAGCAGCAGGGCGAGCGCGAACAGGAGCAGGACGCTGGCGAGCTGGGTGGCCGCGATGCGGTCGAACATCCCGTACCAGACGCGGTAGATCGCCTCGGTGAGGGTCCGGTAGCCGAAAATAGCCACCGTGCCGAAATCGGCGAGCGCCTCCATCATGGCCAGCGCGACGCCGGCGGCCAGCGAGGGCCGCGCCATCGGCACGGTGACGCGCAGGAACGCGCCCCAGCGGGAGCGCCCGAGGCTGCGCGCGGTCTCCACCACCGCGGTGCCCTGCTCGCGGAAGGCGACGCGGGCCAGCAGGTACACGTACGGATAGAACACCAGCGTCATCATCAGAGCCACGCCGCCGAGGGACCGAAGCTCGGGCAGCCGCGCGCCGGGTCCCCACCAGCCGCGCAGCCCGGTCTGGAGCGGCCCCGAATACTCGAAGAGCCCGAGGAACGCGAAGCCGATCACGTAGGCCGGCACGGCCAGGGGGAGGATCAGCGCCCACTCGAGCGCCGAGCGGCCGGGAAACCGGTGGTGCACGACCAGCCAGGCGAGGCCACCGCCGACGATCAGCGTGCCCGCCCCCACCCCGACGAGGAGCCACACGGTATGGGCGATCAGCTCCAGGAGCTGGGTCCGCCAGAGGTGCAGCCAGATGTCGCGTGAGGGCGCCGCGAGCGCGGAGAGCACGACCGCGATGGGCACCGCGAGCGTCGCCGCGATGCCCACGGCGAGCCAGGACCACAAGGCCGGCCTCGCCGGCCGCAGCGCGAGCATGCGGTCAGCGAGGCGGGATCGACACGTCTACTTGTAGCCCGCCCGATCCGCCAGCCGGGTCGCGGCCGCCTGGTACTCGCCCGCCGCGGCCACGTTGGTATCGTCCTGCTTGAACGTGCCCCACTTGGCGATCACCGGATTCACGCCGGCCTGCGGATTGGCCGGGTACTCGAAATTGGAGTCCGCGAACATCTGCTGCGCCTCGGGACTCGTGAGGAACTCGATCAGCTTGATGGCGGCCGCGCGGTTCCTGGAATGCGCGGTCACCCCGGCGCCCGAGATGTTCACGTGGGTGCCCGGCGTCGGCTGGTCGGCCCAGAAGGCGGCCACCGGGAAGGCCGCGTCCTTGGCCACGATTCGTCCGAGATAGTACGTGTTGGTCAGGGCCAGGTCGCACTGGCCGGCCGCGACCGCCTCCAGGATCTTCGTGTCGCCGTTGATCAGGGTCGGGTTGTTGGCCACCCAGCCGCGCACGATCGCCTCCGCCTTCGCCTCGCCGCGGCGCTTGATCATGGTGGCGATCAGCGACTGATTGTAGATGTGGGTCGAGGAGCGCAGGCACAGACGGCCCTTCCACTTGGGATCGCCGAGCGCCTCGTAGGTGGACAGCTCCTCCGGCTTCACCTTCGCGGTGTTGTACATGATCGTGCGGGCCCGCACGGTCAGGCCGACCCACCGGTTCTCGGGATCCCGCAGGTGCGCGGGCACGTTGGCCGCGATCTCGGGCGAGTCCACTTTGGACAACAGCCCGGCGCGCGCCGCGTTCCAGAGATTGCCGGCGTCGACGCTGATGAGCACGTCGGCCGGCGTCTTGTCACCCTCCGCCTTCAGCCGCTCGAACAGCGGCCCGGACTCGCCGCCGAAGCTCTTCACCTGGATGCCCGTCTTCCTGGTGAAGGCCTCCATGGCCGGCTCCTGCCCGTAGTGGGAGCGCGCCGAGTACACCGTCACCGCCGCACTCTGTCCGCTCGCCGCCGGCATCCCGACGGCCAGTGCGAGCCCTGCCGCAAGCATGATCGTCCACGCTCGCCTCGTCCGAGGTGTCGCCATGGCCCCGCCTCCTGGGGTGCTTCGTGGAAGACTGAAACGAGGTGTGAGGCTACCCTAATGAACAAGATGTGTCAAACCTAATTCACGAGACGTTGGCGGCGTCCGCCGCGAGCGGCGATCAGGCGGACTGTCGAGCGCTATCGAGACCGACCGCCCGCTCGAGCCGGCGGGCCAGGCGCTCCCGCCGATGCTCGAACGCGGCGAGCACGCGCTCGGACGCGCGATGGCGCCGGGCCAGGTCGAGCGCCTCCTCCACGACCAGGCGGGCGGCGGCGAGGTCGCGCCGGCGATGCTCGTGGACCTTGGCGATCTCCTCCCACGGGCGCGGGTCGAAGTCACGAGGTCCCCGGGCCGCGGCCTCCCAGAGGGCGCGAGCCTCGTCCCAGCGCTCGCGTCGCTTCTCGCCCTGGGCCAGGCGCAGCAGGAGCCGCTCGCGCGACGGGGTCGGCAGCCCGGCGTCGAGGGCCATGCGGTAGCAGGCGAGGCTCCGCGCAGGCTCGCTCGCCTCCAGCAGCCGGCCGAGGCCGGCCAGGGCCTCCGGCTCCAGATCGGGCACCGGCGCCCGGGTGATCGCGTCCGCGACCCAGCCGGTGAGCGCGGCCAGCGAGAGGATGTCGTGCCGGTTGTGCTCGAAGACGCGCGGGAGCGCGTGCGGCTGCTTGCGTCGCAGGTACTCGAAGTACACGGTCGGGATCAGCGCGCCGGGCAGATCGTGCTCGCGCGCGAACCGCAGCGCGTGCTGCTCCACCGTGCCCAGCCGGCAGTCGGCCAGCCGCGCGCTCCACAGGCGCCGCGCGGCGCCCAGCAGGTCGACGTGGAAGACCTCCTCGCCGGGAAAGCGCCGACGGCCGAGCACGAAGCGCGTTTCCAGCAGCGGGAGATCGAAGCCGCCGCCGTTGTACGTCACGAAGCCGTCGAACCGCCGGAACATCGTCTCCAGCGCGCAGAGCAGCGCGGGCTCCTCGTCGAGGTCGCGCATGAAGAACTGCCGCACCTCGAAGTCGTCGCCGTCGAAGAAGCCGACCCCGACCAGAAAGGCGTAGGTGCCGGTGCCGCCGGCCAGGCCGGTGGTCTCGGTGTCGAGATAGAGGAGACGGCGGCCCTCCGCCGGCGCGGCGCCCGCGCGGGCCAGTAGGGCGAGCGCCGGCGAGGCCGCGTCGCGGGCGGCGAGCAGCGACTGGGCCCCGTGGCGATGGTCCACCGGGAACCGCCGGCGCACCACCAGGAGCCGGCCCCGCTCCGTCTCCTCGATGGCGCCCTCCAACAGGTCCTCGATGGTGGCGCGTGCCCGCGGCGGAGACGCGGCCGGGCTCGAGGCGCGGGTCTTGGCCTCGATGCGGCGGATGATCCGGGTCAGCTCGGTGAGATCGCGGCCCAACGGAGCGGGCGGTCAGCGCCGGCGCACGAGGCGCTGCAGGATCGCCAGGGCCACCGGCTTGGCTTGACGGCCCACCTCGTTCACCGGGCCGGCGCAGGACGGGCAGCCGCTACGGCAGCCGCAGGCCTCGAGCGTCTCGAGCCCGCGGGCGAGCAGGTCCGGGAGCACCTCGAAGATGCGCTCGGCCAGGCCGATGCCGCCGGGCTGGTTGTCGTAGAGGTAGATCGTCGGCGTGAAGGTCTCGCCCTGGAGCAGCTGCGCGCGCATGGTCTCCCGCGTCACCACCTGGCCGGCCTGGGCGGGCGAGCCGTCGCCGAGCCAGGAGCCGACGTCGCGGATGTCGCAGAGCAGGAAGATCGGAGCCAGGTGGTGTAGCAGGTGGGTGAGCGCGCGCAGCCCGTCGACCAGGTCGTCGCGGCGCGAGGAGATCTGGTCGAGAAGTCCCGGGTCGAGGGTCAGCCACGCGCTGGTGGTCTGCATCTCCTGCTGCGGCAGCTCGACCTCGCCCGAGCCCACGTTCTCGAGCGTACCCATCTTGATCTTCTTGAAGCCCACCACCTTCTCGGCGACCAGCACTTCGCCCTGCTCGGCGAGCAGGCCCGGCGTCTCCTGGCGGCCGAAGCGCTGGAGGATCCATACCCCCTTGGCGGTGATCGCGTCGGTGAAGTAGTCGACGACCACCTTTTTCACGTAGGCGACCTTCTCCTCGTCCTCGCGATAGTGGAGCTCCTGTACCTCGAAGGGCTCGCCCTCCACCATGTAGATCGCCTTGGGATAGATCATGGCGAAGGCGCTCTTCCAGTCCACCTCCGCGATGATCTGGCGCCGCTTCACCTGCTGAGCATCGCGCGCGGTGGTGTCGATGACCAGGAAGTTGTCGGAGGTCACCGTGCGCAGGGAGATGTGGTCGGCCGGGTAGGTCTCCGAGCTCCAGTGGAAGTGCTCGCCCGCCCGGTGCAGCACGCCCTCCTCCTCGAGCGCGGCCAGATGCGCCGACACGTCGCCCCCGAAGGGCTCGTCGGCGCCCAGGGGCAGCTCGAACGCCGCGCACTTGACGTGGTTGATCAGGATGAAGGGGTTCTCGGGATTCACCCGCGCGTGCTCGGGCGGCGCGCCGAACAGGTAGTCGGGATGCGCGGCCAGGTACTGATCCATCGGGGAGCTCGTCGCCACCATGACCGCGGCGGACTCGCCGCTGCGCCGGCCCGCGCGGCCCGCCTGCTGCCACATCGAGGCGATGGTCCCGGGGTAGCCCGCGAGCACCGCCAGGTCGAGATGCCCGATGTCGATGCCCAGCTCGAGCGCGCTCGTCGCCACCACGCCCAGCACGTCGCCCGAGCGGAGCCCGCGCTCCACCTCGCGGCGCCGGAGCGGCAGGTAGCCGCCGCGATAGCCGCGCACGATCCCGGAGTCGCCGGTCTTGTCCTCGACCTCCTTCTTGATCGAGGCCAGCACCACCTCGGTGGAGAGCCGGCTCTGACAGAACACGATGGTGGCGACCTTCTGCTTGAGGAAGCGCGCGGCCAGCCTCGACGCCTCGCCGAGATACGGCGCGCGGATGCCCAGGTCGCGGTTGATCACCGGCGGGTTGTAGACCATGAAGGTCTTCTCGCCGGTGGGCGCGCCGCTCTCGTTCAGCTCCGCCACCGGCTCGCCGGTCAAGCGCTGGGCCAGATCGCCGGGATTGGCGATGGTGGCCGAGGCCATGATGAACTGCGGAGTCGCGCCGTAGTGACGGCAGATGCGCTTGAGCCGGCGCAGCACGTTGGCGAGGTGGCTGCCGAAGACGCCCCGGTAGGCGTGCAGCTCGTCGATCACCACGTACTTCAGGTTCTGGAACAGGTTCACCCACTTCGTGTGGTGCGGCAGGATCCCGGAGTGCAGCATGTCCGGGTTGGTGAGCACCAGGTTGGCCCGCGCGCGTACCGAGCGCCGCGCGTCCTGCGGGGTGTCGCCGTCGTAGGTGAACATCCGCATGTCGGGCAGCGACTTGGCCAGCTCGGTCAGCTCGGCGAGCTGATCCTGCGCGAGCGCCTTCGTGGGGAAGAGGTAGAGCACGCGGGCTTCGGGCTGCTGCACCAGCGCCTGCAACACCGGCAGGTTGTAGCAGAGCGTCTTGCCGGAGGCGGTCGGGGTCACCACCACCAGGTGCTCGCCCTTGGCCGCCGTCTCGAAGGCGCGCGCCTGATGCGAGTAGAGCTGCTCGATCCCGCGCGCCTTCAGCGCCTCCACGATGCGCGGGTCGAGCGAGGAGGGAAACGGGGCGAAGACCGCGGGCCGGGACTCGAAGTGGCGCACCGCGGTGATCAGCGGACCGGTCTCGAGCGACGTCAAGAGCTCGTCGAGGAGCTCTCGGATTTGCATGGCGCGCTCATCCTATGTTTAGTGAGCGAGATTTGTCAAATTTTGCAGATGCCGACGAACTTCACAACTTGTGAAGCGACATCAACAGCTTACCT
>Ga0209966_1000245_pt1 | contig 20071 bp, 14 predicted proteins | sample RhisoiCoNPM_FD_187575 | JGI IMG/M metagenome (GOLD analysis project Ga0209966, IMG submission 187575) | Arabidopsis thaliana rhizosphere microbial communities from the Joint Genome Institute, USA, that affect carbon cycling - Rhizosphere... | ecosystem: Host-associated > Plants > Roots >... | reverse complement strand
TCGGGATCGGCCGCCCGATCGACACGTCGATCACGCCCGGCCGCAGCACGAAGCTCTTGCGCGGCCAGCAGCGCGCCGAGGTCACCGCGATCGGCACCACCGGCACGCCGGTCTCCACCGCGAGTCGCGTCGCGCCACTCTTGTAGGTGCCCTGGCTCCCGCGCGGCGTGCGCGTGCCCTCCGGGAACATGATGACCCAGTGGCCCTTGGCCATGTAGCGCCGGCCCTGCTCGGCGACCTTGTTCCAGGCCGCGGCGCGCTTGCTGCGGTCGATGTGGATCATGTCCAGCCGCCCGATCGCCCAGCCGAAGAAGGGGATGTAGAGCAGCTCGCGCTTGAACACGTAGCACAGCGGGTGCGACATCAGCGTCGGGAAGGCGAAGGTCTCCCAGGTGCTCTGGTGCTTCGGGCACAGGATCACCGGCGCCAGCGGGTCGGCGGCCGGCAGGTTCTCCATGCCCTGCACGCGGTAGTGCACGCCGCAGATCGCGCGCGCGCCCCAGATGCAGCGGCGCAGCCACGCGATGCAGACCCAGTAGACCGGGTCGCCGCGCTGGAAGATCGACAGCACGAGCGCGGCGATCGCATAGGGCACCACGGTGACGCCCATCCACAGCAGGAAGAGCGCCGAGCGCAAACGAGCGAGCGGGCCCGCCACTGCCGTCATTGCAGTGGCGCCGCGCCGCTGTCCGGCGGGTCGGCACGGCCCTTCGCGACGGCCTTCTCGTGGCGCTCGCGCAGCACGATGAACTCGGCCAGCGCGGCCAGGTCGTCGTGCACCCGCGTGCCGGGCACGGCGGCCAGCAGCGCGGCGATCTCGGCCGGGCCGAGGCCGGCGCACTTGCCGGTGCGCACCAGGTGCGTCTCGCAGCCGACCGCCGCGGCGGCCTGCAGGTCGCGCAGGCTGTCGCCGACCGCCGGCACGCCGTTCAGCGACACGCCGTAGCGCTCGCGGATCTGCTCGAACAGCCCCGGCAGCGGCTTGCGGCAGGTGCAGGACTCCTCCGGCGCATGCGGGCAGAAGAACACCGCGTCGACGCGCCCGCCGACCGCCGCCAGCGCCTGGTTCATCTTGGCGTGCATCGCGTTGAGCGTCGCCATGTCGAACAGGCCGCGGCCCAGGCCCGACTGGTTGGTGACCAGCACCACGTGCCAGCCCGCATGGTTGAGGCGCGCGACGCCCTCCAGCGAGCCGGGGATCGGCTCCCATTCCTCGGGCGACTTGACGTAGTCGTCGCGGTCGACGTTGATCGTGCCGTCGCGGTCGAGGATGACGAGCTTCATGGTGTTCATGCCGCCAGCTTGGAGAGGTCGGCGACGCGGTTCATCGCCGCGTGCAGCGTGGCCAGCAGCCCGAGGCGGTTGGCGCGCAGCACGGGGTCGTCGGCGTTGACCATCACGGTGTCGAAGAAGGCGTCGACAGGGCCCTTCAGCGCTGCCAGCGCCTGCAGCGAAGCCGCGTAGTCGCCGCGCGCGAAGGCCGCGTCGGCGCCGGGCGCTACCGCCGCCAGCGCCTCGGACAGCGCGGCCTCGGCCGGCTCCTTGAGCAGCGCGGCATCGACGCGCGCCTCGACCGCGCCCTCGGCCTTCTTCAGGATGTTGCCGACGCGCTTGTTGGCCGCGGCCAGCGCCGCCGCCTCGGGCAGCGACGCGAAGGCGCGCACCGCGGCCAGCCGCTTGGGCATGTCGCCCAGGCGCTGCGGCGCCAGCGCCAGCACCGCGTCGACCTCCTGGGCGCTGTAGCCCTGCTCGCGCAGCGCGACGGCCAGCCGGTCGCCGAAGAAGGCGCCCAGCGGCCCGGCTGCCGGCACGCTGCGGTGCTCGGGCGCGAAGGCCGCCTCGGCCGCGGCGATCAGGTCGCTCAAGCCCAGCGGCAGGTTCTTCTCGACCAGGATGCGGATCACGCCGAGCGCATGCCGGCGCAGCGCGAACGGGTCCTTGTCGCCGGTGGGCAACTGGCCGATGCCGAACAGGCCGACCAGCGTCTCGAGCTTGTCGGCCAGCGCCAGCACCGTGCCGGTGTGGTTGCGCGGCAGCGCGTCGCCGGCGAAGCGCGGCTTGTAGTGGTCCTCGATCGCGATCGCGACGCCATCGCGCAGGCCCTCGTGGCGCGCGTAGTAGCCGCCCATCACGCCCTGCAGCTCGGGGAACTCGCCGACCATGTCGGTCAGCAGGTCGGTCTTGGCCAGGCGCGCGGCCTGCCGGACCTTGCTGTCGAGCACGTCGAACTCGTCCTTGGCCTCGACCGTGTACGGCAGGGTCGCCATGCGCAGCCGCTCGACGATGGCATGCGCGATCGCGCCCACCCGCCCGGCGCGCTCGCCCTGGCTGCCGAGCTTGCCGTGGTAGACCACCTTGGCGAGGCCCTCGACGCGCGACTCCAGCGTCTTCTTGCGATCCTGGTCGAAGAAGAACTTCGCGTCCGCCAGCCGCGGGCGCACGACACGTTCGTTGCCCTCGACGACGCGGCTCGGATCGGCCGGGCTGATGTTGCTGACGATCAGGAACTGGTGGGTCAGCTTGCCCGCCGCGTCGAGCAGCGGGAAGTACTTCTGGTTGGCCTTCATCGTCAGGATCAGGCATTCCTGCGGCACGTCGAGGAAGCTCTCCTCGAAGCGGCCGACCAGCACGTTGGGCCGCTCGACCAGCGCGGTGACCTCGTCGAGCAGCGCGGCGTCGTCGATCGGCGTCAGGCCCTGCTGTGCGGCGGCGCGCTGCAGCTGGCGCGCGATCTCGCCGCGGCGGTCGGCGAAGCTCGCGATCACCGCGCCCTGCTCGGCGAGCTGCTGCGCGTAGCGGTCGGCATGCTGGAGCACGACCGGCTCGACCGCCGCCTCGAAGCGGTGGCCATGGGTTTCGCGGCCAGACTGCAGGCCGAGCGCGGCGACCGGCACCACGTCGGCGCCGTGCAGCGCGACCAGGCCATGCGCCGGGCGCACGAACTGCACGTTGCTCCAGCCGTCGGCCAGTTGATAGGTCATGACCTTCGGGATCGGCAGCGCGGCGAGCGCGGTGTCGAGCGCCTGCTGGAGGCCGACGGCCAGCGTCGCGCCGGGCTGCACGCTGTCGAGGAACAGCGCGGCGGCCTTGCCCTCGCCTTCGCGGCGCAGTCCGGGCGCGGCCGATGCGTCGGCGCCGAGCGAGGCGAGCTTCTTCAGCAGCGCCGGCGTCGGCGCGCCGGCGGCGTCGAGCGCGACCGCGACCGGCATCAGCTTGGTCGACACCGGCTTGTCCGGCGCGACGTCCAGCACGCCGCTGACATGCACCGCGAGCCGCCGCGGCGACGCGAACGGCGTCGCCACCGACTGCTCGGACGCCAGCCCCTGCGCACGCAGCGCGGTCGCGAGCGTCTCGGCGAATGCCTCGCCGAGCGACTTCAGCGCCTTTGGCGGCAGCTCCTCGACGAACAGCTCGACCAGCAGGTTCTTCTTGTCGCTCATGCGGCCTTCTTCTGCTTGTCGAGTTGCGCGAGCACGTCGTCGGCCCAAGCCTTCGGCGCCATCGGGAAGCCGAGTCGCGCGCGGCTGTCCAGGTAGCTCTGCGCGACGCTGCGCGCCAGGTTGCGGATGCGGCCGATGTAGGCGGCGCGCTCGGTCACGCTGATCGCGCCGCGCGCGTCGAGCAGGTTGAAGGTGTGCGCGGCCTTCAGCACCTGCTCGTACGCAGGCAAGGCGAGTTGCTGTTCCATCAGGCCCTGGGCATTGCCCTCGTGGGCGCCGAAGGCGGTCAGCAGGAACTCGACGTTGCTGTGCTCGAAGTTGTAGGCGCTCTGCTCCTGCTCGTTCTGCAGGTAGACGTCGCCGTAGGTCAGCCCGTCGGTCCACTGCAGCTTGTAGACGTTGTCGACGCCCTGCAGGTACATCGCCAGGCGCTCCAGGCCGTAGGTGATCTCGCCGGTGATCGGCCGGCAGTCGATGCCGCCGACCTGCTGGAAGTAGGTGAACTGCGTCACCTCCATGCCGTTGAGCCACACCTCCCAGCCCAGGCCCCAGGCGCCGAGCGTCGGGTTCTCCCAGTCGTCCTCGACGAAGCGGATGTCGTTGGACTTCAGGTCGAAGCCCAGCGCCTCCAGGCTGCCGAGGTAGAGCTCGAGGATGTTGGCCGGCGCGGGCTTGAGCACCACCTGGTACTGGTAGTAGTGCTGCAGGCGGTTGGGGTTCTCGCCATAGCGGCCGTCCTTGGGGCGGCGGCTCGGCTGCACGTAGCCGGCCTTCCAGGGCTCGGGGCCGAGGGCGCGCAGGAAGGTCGCGGTATGGCTGGTGCCGGCGCCGACCTCCATGTCGTACGGCTGCAGCAGCGCGCAGCCCTGGTCGGCCCAGTAGGTCTGCAGGCGCAGGATGAGTTGCTGGAAGCTCAGCATCGTGGGTGTCGTGAGGGCCCGGCGCGGGACGCGCGGGCGAGCGGTGGATTCTAGGTGGCCGCCCCGCTGCGCCAGGCTGGCGCAGCCCCGCGCGTTGCCCCGGGGGCGACGCCGGCGGGGGCCACGGCTAGCATCGCGCACCCATGCGAGCCCGCCCTCTCCGCCCCGCGCTGCTGTCGCACCTTGCGCTGGTACTGCTGGCCGGCTGCGCGGCGCGCCAGGAACCGCCGCGCGCGCCGGCGCTGGCCGAGGCCGCTGCCGCCTGGGCCGCGCCGCGCAGCGACGACGAGGCGCTGCGCGCAGCGCTCACGGCGCGCGGCATCGACACCCGCCGCTGGCCGCTGCCGGCCTGGGATGCCGAGGCGCTGAGCGCCCTGGCGCTGCAGCGCCATCCCGAGCTGGCCGTCGCGCGCGCCGAGTTGCGCGCCGCCGAGGCCGCGGCCTTGGTCGCGCGCCAGCGCGCCGGCCTCGGCGCCGAGCTGACGGCCGAGCACCACAGCGAGGACGGCCGCAGCGCGTCGCCCTGGAGCCTGGGCATCGCCATCGACGTGCTGCTCGGCGGCGGCCCGCGCCGCGCCGCGATCGGCGAGCAGGCCGACGCGCTGGCGCGCGAGGCGGTCGAACAGGCAGCGCAAACGGCCTGGACCGTGCGCCAGCGCGTCCACGCCGCCAGCCGCGAGCTCGTGCTCGCCGAGCGCCGCCGCGCCAACGCCGAGGCACTGCGCGCGACGCGCGCCGAGCAGCTCGCCGCGCAGCAAGGCCGGCTGACGGCCGGCGCCGCCGATGCGCGCGACACCGCGCCGGCCCGTCAAGCCGAAGCCGACGCCGCCCAGGCCGAGGCCGAGGCGCGCGTCGCGGAGCGCGCCGCCCGCGCGCGGCTCGCCGAGGCGACCGGGCTGCCACTCGCCGCCCTGGCCGCGCTGCCGCTCGTGCTCGACACCGCACTGGCCGAGCCGCCACCGCTGCAGGCCCTCGACCTGCAGCGCGCCGCGCTGCTGAACCGCCTGGACCTGCGCGCCGCGCTGGCCCGCCACGACACCGCCGAGGCCGCGCTGCGCGTCGAGCTGGCGCGCCAGTGGCCCGAGCTGACGCTGCGGCCCGGCGTCGCCTGGGACCAGGGCGACCGCGTCTGGTCGCTCGGCCTCGGCCTCGTGCTGCCGCCGGGCGACGCCAACCGCGCGGCGATCGACGCCGCAATGGCGCAGCGCGAGCTGCAGGCGCGCCGCGTCGAGGCGCTGCAGGCCGCGGCGCTGACCCGGCTCGACGCCGCGCGCGACGCGCTGGCCGCGTCCGACAGCCTGCGCGCCACCGCCGACGCGGTGCACGCGCAGGCCGCCGCCGCGCTGCAGCGCACCGAGCGCCGGTTCGCCGCCGGCGACGCCGACCGGACCGAGCGCCTGGCCGCGCGCGCCGCACTGCAGGAGGCCGAGCGCCGCCGCATCGACGCGCTGGCCGAGCGTGCCACGGCCATCGGCGCGCTGGAAGACGCGCTGCAGCAGCCGCTCTCGGCCACCCGCCCCGACCCGCGGCTCGGCACCGCGCCCCACCGGACCACGCCATGACCCGCGCCGCCCTCGTCAAGCTCCTGATCGCCCAGACCGTGCTGCTGGTGCTCGCGTTGTGGGCCGGCGCCTGGCTCGGCCGCGACGAGTTCCTGCTCGCCACCGAGGGGCCGGAGGAGGAAGAGATCGAGACCTCGGCCTCGCCGGTCGCCGACGCCGGCGCGGGCGTGCCCGCGGTGCGACTGACGCGCAAGGCGCAGCGCGTCGTCGGCATCGAGGTCGCTGCGGCCGAGGAAACCGAGCTCGCCGAGACGCGCCGCCTGCCGGCCACCGTGCTCGACGTGCAGCCGCTCGCCGAGCTGCGCGGCCGGCTGCAGGCCGCCCGCCATGAGGCCGACGCGGCACTCGCCGCGGCCACCGCCAGCGCGGCCGAGCGCAAGCGCGTGCAGGGCCTGTACGACGACGACCGCAACGCCTCGCAGCGCGCGCTCGAGGCCGCGACCGCGCAGGCCGCGGCCGACGCGGCCCGCGAGCGCGCGGCGCAGGCCGCGCTGGCGGCGCTGCGCGACGAGGCGCGGGCGCGCTGGGGGGCGCGGGTCGCGGCCTGGCTCGATGCGCCGACCGGCGGCCCGCTCGAGCGGCTGGTGGCCGGGCGCGATGCGCTGTTGCGCGTCGCGCTGCCGCCGGAGATCGCGCTGCCCGCCGACGCCGCGCTGGCGCTGCCGCGCGACGGCGGCGAGCCGCTGCGCGCCGCGCCGCTCGGTGCCGCGCCGGCACTCGACGCGGCCGGCCCCGGCCGGCTCTACCTCGTCGCCGGCGCCGGCCTCGCGCCGGGCCAGCGCGTCGAGCTCGACCACGCGGGCGCGATCAAGGAAGTCGGCGCGCTGGTGCCGCCGACGGCGATCGTCTGGCATGCCGGCCAGGCCTGGGTCTATGTGCGCGAGTCGGGCCGCGACGAGGACGATGACGACGACCCGCCGAAGGCGGCCGCGCCGGCGGCATCGGCCGCCGCGGCGAAGGACGACGACGCCGAGCCCGCCGGCGACGCCTTCGAGCGCCGCGCCGCGCCGCGCGCGCGCCGCGTCGGCGAGCGCTGGTTCCTGCCGGCCTTCTTCGAGGACGACCCGGTCGTCGTGCAGGGCGCGCAGGTGCTGCTCTCCGAGGAACTGAAGTACCAGATCCGGGATGAAAACGATGATTGAGCGCGCGCGATGATCGCCGCGCTGATCCGCTTCTCGGTCCGCCACCCGGTGCTGGTGGCGGCGCTGGCGCTCGCGCTGATGGCCTGGGGCGTGAACCGGCTGTTCAGCGCGAGCCTGGACGTGTTCCCGGAGTTCTCGCCGACCCAGGTGGTGATCCAGACCGAGTCGCCGGGGCTGTCGGCGGCCTGGGTCGAGGCACTGGTGTCGCAGCCGCTGGAACAGGCGATCGCCGGGATCGACGGGCTGCAGGCGCTGCGCTCGCAGTCGATCCCCGGGCTGTCGGTGGTGACGGTGTTCTTCACCGACGGCAGCGACATCCACCGCCACCGCCAGGCGGTCGCCGAGCGGCTGGCCCAGGCCGCGGTCAAGCTGCCGCCGGGCATCGTGCCGACGCTGACGCCGCTCACATCCTCCGCCAGCACGGTGCTGGCGGTCGGCGTGACCTCGAAGACGCTCGACGGCACCGCGCTGCGCGGCGTGGTCGAGCGCACGCTGCGCCCGACGCTGCTGGCCGCGCAGGGCGTGGCCGATGTCAACGTGTTCGGCGGCCAGCTGCCGCAGTGGCAGATCCGGCTCGACCCGGCGCGCATGGCGCGCCACGGCGTGACGATCGCCGAGCTGGAGGCCGCCGCGCGCCTGGCCACCGGCATGCGACCGGCCGGCTTCGTCGAGGGTGCGAACCAGCGCATCGCGCTCGGCCTCGAGCCCGGCGGCGACAGCGCCGAGGCGCTGGCGCAGGCCGTCGTGCGGCCGGCGGCCGGCGCGCAGGGCGCGCCGCTGCTGCTGCGCGACGTGGCCACCCTGGTGCGCGGCGGCGCGCCGGCGATCAGCGGCGTGCTGATCGACGGCCAGCCTGGTGTCTTCCTGATGGTGCAGGGCCAGCTCGGCGCGAACACGCGCGACACGACGGTGGCGCTCGACGCCGCGCTGGACCGCGTCGAGCCGGCGCTGGTGCGCCAGGGCGCTGCACTGCACCGCGACCTGTTCCGCCCGGCCGGCTTCATCGAGACGGCGGTGCGCAACGTGCAGCGCGACGTGCTGGTCGGCGCGGCACTCGTCATCGCGGTGCTGTTCGCGTTCCTCTACAACGTGCGCACCGCGCTGGTGACGATCGTCGCGATCCCGCTGTCGCTGCTGGCCGCGGTGCTGGTGCTGCAGGGCTTCGGCGTCGGGCTCAACATCATGGTGCTGGGCGGCCTGGCGATCGCGCTCGGCGAGGTGGTCGACGACGCGATCATCGACTGCGAGAACATCTACCGGCGCCTGCGCGAGAACCGCGCGCAGGCGCAACCCAAGCCGGCAGCGCAGGTGGTCTACGACGCCTCGGTCGAGGTGCGCGCCTCGGTGGTCTACGCGACCTTCATCGTGGCCCTCGTCTTCGTGCCGCTGCTGACGCTGTCGGGTGTGGCCGGCAAGCTGTTCGCGCCGCTGGGGCTGGCCTACATCAGCGCGATCCTGGCGTCGCTGGTCGTCGCGCTGACGGTGACGCCGGCGCTGTCGCTGCTGCTGCTGGCCCGGAGCGATCTGCCGGCCGGCGACCCGCCCTTCATCGCCTGGATCAAGCCGCGCTACCGCGCGCTGCTGCTGTGGGTCGAGGCGCGCTCGGCCGCGGTGATGACGACGGTGGCGCTCGGCATGGCGCTGGCCATCGGCATGCTGCCTCTCTTCCGCGGCGAGTTCATCCCGCCGCTGAAGGAAGGCCATTACATCGTCCACATGGCCGCGGTGCCCGGCACATCGCTGAACGAGTCGCTGCGGCTCGGCGAGCGGGTGACGCAGGAACTGCTGGCGATCGACGGCGTGAAATCGGTCGCGCAATGGGTCGGCCGCGCCGAGAACGGCGCCGACACCTTCGGGCCGCACTACAGCGAGATCGAGGTCGAGGTCGGGCAGGTTTCCGGGGCCGAGCAGCGCCGCATCCTCGGCGAGATCCGTCGTCGCCTCGGCGGCGACGGCGACGGATCACCCGGCTATGCGGGCCTGCAGTTCGGCGTCAACACCTTCCTGACCGAGCGCATCGGCGAGACGGTCAGCGGTGTGCCGGCCGAGGTGGTGGTCAACCTCTACGGCGAGCAGCTCGACGCGCTCGACGCCGACGCGCGCGCGGTCGCCGGCCTGCTGCTGGCGACGCCGGGCGCGCGCGACGTGCAGGTGCTGGCGCCGCCCGGCGCGCCCGAGCTGTCGATCCGGCTGCGGCCCGAGCGGCTGGCGCGCCACGGCCTCACCGCCGTCGAGGTGATGGAGGCGGTGCAGGCGGCCTACGGCGGCGCCGAGGTCGGCCAGGTCTGGCGCGACGGCTTGGCCACGCCGCTGGTGCTGGTGCTGCCGCCGGCGCTGCGCGAGGACCCGCGCCAGGTCGGCGCGTTGCCGCTGCGCGTCGGCCTGACGCTGGCCGACGTGGCCGACCTGGACCTGGTGCAGGGCCGCTCGAAGATCCTGCGCGACGGCGCGCGCCGCGTGCAGGTGGTCACCGCGAACCTGCAGCGCGGTCATGACCCGGAGGCCTTCGTGGCACGGCTCGAGCGGCAGTTGCGCGCCGACGTCAAGCTCTCGCCCGGCGTGCACGCCGAGGTGATCGGATCGGCCCGCGCGCAGGCCACGGCGCGCGCCGAGCTGATCCGGGTGGCGCTGCTGTCGGCGGTGGGGGTCGCGGCGCTGCTGCTGCTGGCCTTCCGCTCGGCGCGGCACCTGGCGATCGTGTTCGTCAACCTGCCCTTCGCGCTGGTCGGCGGCGTCGCCGCGGTGCTGGCCACCGGCGGCGTGCTGTCGATCGGCACGATGGTCGGCTTCGTCACGCTGTTCGGCATCACGCTGCGCAACTCGATCATGATGGTGTCGCACTACCAGCATCTGGTCGAGGACGAGGGCCACGACTGGAATCTGGCCACCGCGGTGCAGGGGGCGCTGGAGCGCCTGCCGTCGATCCTGATGACCGCGCTGGTCACCGGGCTGGCGCTGGCGCCGCTGGCGCTCGGCAGCGCCGAGCCGGGCCGCGAGATCGAGGGGCCGATGGCCACCATCATCGTCGGCGGTCTGGTCAGCTCGACGCTCCTGAACCTGCTGGTGCTGCCGACCGTGCTGCTGCGCTACGGCCGCTTCGCGCCGCGGCCGGCGGTGATCGCCTAGGGTCGGCGCAGGCCGAACGCGGCGACGACCGCGAGCGCCGCCAAGCCGAGCGGCCAGAGGCCGAAGGCCGACGCCCAGCGCGCGTAGGGCGTCAGCCCCTCGCGGCCCTGCACCGTCGCCTCGAGCACGCCGCGCGTGTGCGGCGCCAGCGCGTGCGTGACGACGCCGCGGTGGTCGATCACCGCCGTCGCGCCGGTGTTGGTGGCGCGCAGCATCGGCCGCTGCAGCTCCAGCGTGCGCAGCCGCGAGATCTGCAGGTGCTGGTCGATCGCGACGCTGTCGCCGAACCAGGCGATGTTGCTGACGTTGGCGAAGATCGTCGGCGCGCGCGCCGGGTCGGCGAAGCGCGCCGCCAGCTCTTCGCCGAACAGGTCCTCGTAGCAGACGTTCGGGCCGACGCGCTCGCCCTTCACCACGAAGGAGGGCGCGTTCAAGGGCCCACGGTTGAAGTCGCCGAGCGGCATCCGCATCATGTCGACGAACCAGCGGAAACCGAAGGGGATGAACTCGCCGAAGGGCACGAGGTGGTGCTTGTCGTAGCGGTAGAAGCCGCCGGGGGCCGACGCCGCGGCCGCCGACAGCCCGGCCACCGAGTTGGTGTAGCCCTCGGCGAAACTGCCCAGCGGCACGCCGACCAGCGCGGCGCGTCCGCCCTCGGCGAAGCTGGCGCGCAGCGCCTCCCAGTAGCCGGCCGGCAGCTGCTCGGGCAGCAGCGGCACGGCGGTCTCGGGCGCGACGACGAGCTCGGCGTCGGCCTGCACCAGTGCACGGCCGACGGCCTCGAGCGTGGCCGGCAACTGCTCGGGCGCGAACTTCTGGTCCTGCGCCACACTGGTCTGCAGCAGCGCGACCGACAGCGTGCCGGTCGGGGCGGTGAAGTCGCGCGGCAGCGCCAGCGGCCCCCACCACAGCAGCGCCGCGGCGGCCAGCGCGACGGCGCCGGTCCGCCCGCGCGCCAGCGCCGCCGCGGCCAGCAGCGCCGCGACCGCGGCCGACGCCGCACCGATGCCGTAGACGCCGAGCCAGGGCGCCAGCGCCGCCAGCGCACCGTCGCCATGCGCGTAGCCGGCGGCCACCCAGGGGAAGCCGGTGAACAGCAGGCCGCGCGCAAGCTCGGCCAGCAGCCACAGCGCCGCGAACAGCGCCGCGTCCGGCAGCGGCCGGCCGCGGCGCGCGCGGCGCCAGGCGGCCATCGCCGCGGCGAGGTAGAGCGACAGCGCCGCCGCGAGCGCCGCGACCGCCAGCGCCGCCAGCCAGGCCGGCAAGCCGCCGTAGCGGTGCATGCTGATGAAGAGCCACCACACGCCGACCGCCAGCCAGGTGCCGCCGAAGACGCCGCCGAGCAGCGCCGCGTGCAAGGGCGTGGCCGCCTTCGCAACGAGCCAGGCCAGCCCCGCGACGCAGGCCGTCTGCAGCCAGCCCAGCGGCTGCGGTGCAAAGCTCGCCGCGTGCAGCGCGCCCAGCGCGGCCGCGAGCGCCAGTTCGACGGCCAGCGCCGCCCGGGGGCTCAAACCTCGCCGGCCGGCGCCGCGCCGGCATCAGGGCGCGTGACCTTGAACCAGCGCACCGCGCCGCCGCGCGCCAGCATCACGACGAAGCGCAGACCGCCGACCTCGACCGCCTCGCCACGCCGCGGCACGCGCCCGAGCTCGTGCGCGACCAGGCCGCCGATGGTGTCGAAGTCGTCCTCGGACAGCGTGGTGCCGAACACCGCGTTGACCTCGCCGATCGCGGCGTCGCCGGCGACCCGCTGGCTGCCGTCGGCCAGCGTGTAGACGCCGGACTCGCCGTCCTTGTCATCGAACTCGTCCTCGATCTCGCCGACGATCTCCTCGAGCACGTCCTCGATGGTGATCAGACCGGCGGTCTTGCCGAATTCGTCGATCACGATCGCCAGGTGGTTGCGGTTGGAGCGGAAGTCGCGCAGCAGCTCGTTCAGGCGCTTGGTCTCGGGCACGAACACCGCCGGGCGCAGCAGCGCGCGCAGGTTGAGTTCGGGCGCGCGATGGAGCTTCAGCAGGTCCTTGGCCATCAGGATGCCGATGACGTTGTCGCGTTCGCCGTCGTAGACCGGGAAGCGCGAGTGGCCGGTGTCGATGACGACCTCCAGCAACTCGTCGTAGGGCGCGTCGATGTCCAGCAGGTCCATGCGGGGCGCGGCCACCATCACGTCGCCGGCGGTCATGTCGGCCATGCGGATCACGCCCTCGAGCATGGCGCGGGACTCGGGCTCGATGAGCTCGCGGGTCTCGGCGTCGGCCAGGGTTTCGATCAGCTCGTCGGTCGAGTCGGGGCCCGGCGAGAGGAACTCGACGATGCGCTCGAACAGGGTGCGCCGGTCGCCCGCCGACGGCGCGCGCTCGCCCGGTCGGCCCGGGCGGGCTGGGTGGGGATCGGACACGTCGACCGCGGCCGGAAGTGGTGGAGCGCCCAAGAATACCCCAGCGCGATGACGGCCTCGCCACCCGGCTACGATCCTCGGCCACCGCGGGTGCGGCGCTTGCTTGACAGCCCTGGGGGCTTGATCGACAGTCGCCCACCCTCATCTTCTCCGCCTTCGAACCCGCTGCGCCGCACGCCATGGCCCTGATCCCTGCCACCATCCTCACGGGCTTCCTCGGCTCCGGCAAGACCACCCTGCTCAAGCGCGTGCTGTCCGAGGCCCACGGCCAGAAGATCGCCGTGATCGAGAACGAGTTCGGCGAGGAGAACATCGACAACGAGATCCTCGTCGCCGAGACGAAGGAGCAGATCGTCCAGATGAGCAACGGCTGCATCTGCTGCACGATCCGCGAGGACCTGCGCGTCACGCTCGCCGAGCTGGCCGCCAAGAAGCGCAAGGGCGAGCTCGACTTCGAGCGCGTCGTGATCGAGACCACCGGCCTGGCAGACCCCGGCCCGGTGGCGCAGACCTTCTTCATGGACGACGAGATCGCCGAGAGCTACCTGCTCGACTCGGTGCTGACGCTGGTGGACGCCAAGCACGCCGACCAGCAGCTCGACACCCGCCAGGAGGCGCGCCGCCAGATCGGCTTCGCCGACCAGATCTTCCTGAGCAAGACCGACCTGGTCGCGCAGGCCGAGACCGACGCGCTGATCCACCGCATCAAGCACATGAACCCGCGTGCTCCGCTGCAGGCGGTGCACTTCGGCGAGGTACCGATCTCGAAGGTGTTCGACCTGCGCGGCTTCAACCTGAACGCCAAGCTCGACATCGACCCGGACTTCCTGAAGGAAGACGAGCACGACCATGGGCACGACCACCACGGTCATGACCACGCGCCTGGCGAACACTGCGACCACCCGCACCACCACGCCCACGACGACGACGTGAAGAGCTTCGTCTTCCGCGCCGAACGGCCGTTCAGCGCCGCGCGGCTGGAGGACTTCCTCGGCAGCGTGGTCAACGTCTACGGCCCGAAGCTGCTGCGCTACAAGGGCGTGCTGAACATGCAGGGCGTCGACAAGAAGGTGATCTTCCAGGGCGTGCACCAGCTGATGGGCAGCGACCTGGGGCCGGCCTGGGCGGCCGGCGAGACGCGCGTCAGCAAGCTGGTGTTCATCGGTATCGACCTGCCGCGCGAGATCCTCGAGCAGGGGCTGGAGCAATGTCTCGCCTGAGCCCCGGGGTCGCGCCGGCGCCGTCGCTACAATCCGCGGCGCTCGAAGCGGCGACCGCTTGCGACGGCGGGCCGGCCGGTGCTTTATAAAGATGCCGTGACGCGAGGAGACTTCCTGTGAGCAAGACGCCGGCGAAACCCGCCGCTCCCGCCGCCAAGAAGGCGACCGCCAAGGCCGCCCCAGCCAAGCCTGCCGCGAAGGCGGCGGCCAAGCCGGCCCCCCCCAAAGCCCCCGTCAAGGCTGCCGCCCCTGCGGCCAAGCCGGCCCCGAAGACCCCTCCCAAAGCGACTGTTGCCCCCGTGACCAAGCCGGCCCCTCCTACTCCCGAGACCGCCAAGCCCGCCGCCAAACCCGCCGCGAAAGCGCGCGCGGCGGCCCGCCCGACCGCCGCCGAACTGGCCGAACCGGCCGTGCGCACGGTGCCGCTGCCGCCGCCGAGCCGCCCGCCGGCCAGCAACGTGATCGATTTGCCGCGTCCGGTGCGCAAGATCGACCCGAAGCTCGTCAACGTCTGGAAGACCAAGGCTGGCCGCGACCTGACCGAGGACGAGTTGCTGTCGATGCCCGACAGCGAGTACATGAACGACAAGCAGCTCGAGTTCTTCCGCACTCGGCTGATGCAGCAGCGCAACGACCTGCTCGAGAATGCCGGCGAGACCACCGAGCATCTGCGCGAGGACACCTCGATCGTCCCCGACCCGGCGGACCGCGCGACCATCGAGGAGGAGCATGCCCTCGAGTTGCGCACCCGCGACCGCGAGCGCAAGCTGCTGAAGAAGATCTCGCAATCGATCGCCCGCATCGAGGCCGGCGACTACGGCTACTGCGACGAGACCGGCGAACCGATCGGTCTGGGCCGCCTGCTCGCCCGCCCGACGGCGACGCTCTCGCTCGAGGCGCAGCAGCGCCGCGAGATGAAGCAGAAGATGTTCGGCGACTGATGGTCACCCCCCCCGTTGCGCCTTCGGCGCTCCCCCCCGGGGGGGGCGCCGCTGGCGGACCGGCGAAGCCGGCTCCGCGGCGGCTGCTTGCCGAGCAGGTGCAACGCGGCGCGACGGACTGAGCGCGATGGCCGACGCGAACAACCCGAAGGAAGGCAGCAGCTTCTTCCGCAAGGTGGTGAAGTTCGTCGCCAACCCGGCGACGGACTGGACCGAGCTCGACACGCAGCAGATCGAGCCCGAGAACAGCGGCTACGCGAAGAGCGAGCTGAAGGCGATGATCGAGCGCAAGCGGCGCAACGACTTCGTGCGCAAGCGCGAGTTCGACATGCTGCGCCGGATCCGCCGCGAGGGCCTGCCGGCCGACGGATCGGCCATGGTGCAGGGCAGCGACCTCGACGATTCCGACCAGCCGCGCCTCGGCGGCGTGGCACGGCCGGACGACGCCATCGTCAAGGCCAAGATCGACGAGATCGAACAGCAGATGGAAGGCGAGTCGATCGCCCGCCGCACGGTGCCATCGCACCCGCCGTCGTTCTACAACGCCCCCACCGTGCAAGGCGCGCTCGACGCGGGCGCCGCGCCGATGGACGAACCCTTCTTCGACGAGGCCCCGCCCCCGCAGCCGGCGGCAGCACCGGTGCCGCCGCCCCCGGCGCCGCAGGCCTCCGCGCCGCCGGCGGAAGCTCGTGCGTCCACCCGGCCGGGCTTGCTGTGGGAACCGGCCCCGGCCGCGCCGGTGCCCCCGCCGATCGCACCGCCTGCGCCGGCCGCGCGGCCGGCGGTCAAGGCCGGCCACCCGGATCTCAACGACCCGTTCGGGGTCGAGGTCAACGAGATCGCCCACGACCCGGCGCTCGACGAGGCCGTGATTTCGTTCGCGAACGCCGAGTTCGAGGCCTGCGAACGGGCGGTCGCCGACCTGATCTCGCCCCAGGGTGACCGCGCCAACCATGCCGAGACCTGGCTGGTGCTGTTCGACCTGTACCGCGCCACCGGGCAGCAGCAACCGTTCGAGAGCCTGGCGCTCGACTACGTGCAGCGTTTCGGCTGGTCGCCGCCGCAATGGTTCTCGATTCCGCAACTGGTGGCCGCCGACGGAGCGCAGCAGGCTTCGGCCAAGACGCCGAAGCCGGTCCGCGTCGACGGCGCGATCGGCTGGGTCGCGCCGCCGCGCCTGGACGCCGAGGTCGTGACCGCGCTGCGCGCCAAGACGCTGCAGATGCCGATGCCCTGGGTGCTGGACTGGGGCCCGCTGGCGGCGATCGACCCCGACGCCTGCAACCAGCTCGGCCTGCTGATGCGGCACTGGTCGACGCAGAAGCTGGACATGCGCTGGATAGGCTTCGAGCAACTGCTGGCCATGCTCGGCGAAGCCGCCCCGACCGGCGTGCGCGACGCCGACCCGGCCTACTGGCTGCTGCGCCTCGAGGCGCTGCGGCTGGTCAACCGGCCCGACCAGTTCGACGAGGTGGCGATCGACTACTGCGTGACCTACGAAGTGTCGCCGCCGTCGTGGGAAAAGTCGCTGTGCAGCGTGAAGCTGGCCGACACCTCCGGCGTCACGCTGTCGTCGCGCTCGATGGTCACGGACGTGTCGACGGGATTTGCCGAGTCGCAGGTCGTCGAGGAGGCCGGCGGCATCCGCACGGCCGGGGTCGAGCTGTCCGGGCAACTGGTCGGCGACATCGGCAAGGTGCTCGCCCAGCTCGAGAGCAAGCTCGGCGACGCCGGCGTCGTCAGCATCAACTGCCAACGGCTGATCCGCATGGACTTCGTCGCCGCCGGCGACCTGCTGAACTGGGTGCTGCAACGGCGCACCGAGCAGCGTCTGGTGCATTTCGAGGATGCACACCGGCTCGTCGGGTTGTTCTTCAACGCGATGGGCATCAACGAGCACGCGCGCGTCAAGGTTCGCAACATCTGAGCCGCCGCGCCGGTGCTTGCAGCCGGCGCCGCCGGCCCCATCTGGATTCCCCATGGACAGCTACCACGGCACGACCATCGTCAGCGTGCGCCGCGGCCGCGAGGTCGCGATCGGCGGCGATGGCCAGGTCACGCTCGGCAACATCGTCGTCAAGGGCAGCGCGCGCAAGGTGCGCAAGCTCTACAAGGACCAGGTGCTGGCCGGCTTTGCCGGTGCCACCGCCGACGCCTTCACGCTGTTCGAGCGCTTCGAGGCCAAGCTCGAGAAGCACCAGGGCCAGCTGGCCCGCGCCGCGATCGAGCTGACCAAGGACTGGCGCACCGACCGCGTGCTGCGCCGCCTCGAGGCGATGCTCGCGGTCGCCGACCGCGACTGCTCGCTGATCATCACCGGCAACGGCGACGTGCTCGAGCCCGAGCACGGCATCGTCGCGATCGGCTCCGGCGGTGCGTTCGCGCAGGCCGCCGCGCGCGCGCTCTACGAGCACACGACGCTGGGCGCGTCCGACATCGTCAAGAAGTCGCTCGAGATCGCCGGCGACCTGTGCATCTACACGAACCAGCACCACACGATCGAGACGCTGGACTGATCATGTCGATGACACCGAAAGAGATCGTCTCCGAGCTCGACCGTCACATCGTCGGCCAGCACAACGCCAAGCGCGCGGTCGCGATCGCGCTGCGCAACCGCTGGCGCCGCCAGCAGGTCGACGACAAGCTGCGCGGCGAGATCACGCCGAAGAACATCCTGATGATCGGGCCGACCGGCGTCGGCAAGACCGAGATCGCGCGCCGGCTCGCGAAGCTGGCCGACGCGCCCTTCATCAAGGTCGAGGCGACCAAGTTCACCGAGGTCGGCTATGTCGGCAAGGACGTCGACTCGATCGTGCGCGACCTGGTCGAGGTGGCCGTCAAGCAGACCCGCGAGGCGGCGATGCGCGCCCACCGCGCGCGCGCCGAGGACGCCGCCGAGGAGCGCATCCTCGACGCGCTGGTGCCGCCGCCCAGCCACGGCCCGGGCTTCGGCACCGCGGCCGCGCCGGCCGACGGCGCGGCGCGCCAGACCTTCCGCAAGCGCTTGCGCGAGGGCGCGCTGGACGACAAGGAGATCGAGCTCGACCTCGCCGAACCGCGCGCCAACGTCGAGCTGATGGCGCCGCCCGGCATGGAGGAGATGACCGAGCAGCTCAAGGGCCTGTTCGCCGGCCTCGGCTCCGGCCGGCGCAAGACCCGCAAGCTCAAGATCGGCGAGGCGCTCAAGCTGCTGGTCGACGAAGAGGCGGCCAAGCTGGTCAACGAGGAAGAGATCAAGGCCCAGGCGTTGGCAGCGGCCGAGCAGAACGGCATCGTCTTCATCGACGAGATCGACAAGGTCACCTCGCGCAGCGACGGCAGCGGTGCGGCCGAGGTGTCGCGCCAGGGCGTGCAGCGCGACCTGCTGCCGCTGGTCGAGGGCACCACGGTCAGCACCAAGTACGGCATGGTCAAGACCGACCACATGCTGTTCATCGCCTCGGGCGCCTTCCACCTCAGCAAGCCGAGCGACCTGATCCCGGAGCTGCAGGGGCGCTTCCCGATCCGCGTCGAGCTGGGGTCGCTCGGCGTCGCCGAGTTCGAGGCCATCCTGACGCAGACCCAGGCCAGCCTGACGCGCCAGTACGCGGCGCTGCTGGCGACCGAGGGCGTGACGCTGGACTTCCGCACCGACGGCATCCGCCGGCTCGCGCAGATCGCCTGCGACGTCAACGAGCGCACCGAGAACATCGGCGCACGCCGGCTCTCGACGGTGATGGAGCGGCTGCTCGACGAGGTCAGCTACGACGCGCCGAACCGCGCCGGCCAGACCGTCTCGATCGATGCCGCCTACGTGGACGGCAAGCTCGCGGCGCTGGCGGTCGACGAGGACCTGTCGCGCTTCATCCTTTGAGCGTCAGGCCGCGCCCGGCGGCGATCGCCAGCAGCCCGTCGAAGATCAGCGACTCGGCCAGCTCGTAGCCGATCGACAGCGCCGGCGCGACCTTCCAGCCGGCACCGCCGGTGACGATGCAGTGCGGCGCGCGGCCGCTGTGCAGCGCGAGCTGGCGGTGCATGCGCTCGATCGCGCCGGTGATCGCGTAGGTGCCGCCGCTGGTCAGCGCGTCGCTGGTGTTGGTCGGGAAGGCGCGCACCTCACCGGTCGGCACGCGCAGGCCCGCGGTGCCGGCCTCGAGCGCCTTCAGCATGATGCCGTGGCCGGGCAGGATCAGCCCGCCGAGGAAGCGGCCGTCAGCGTCGATCGCGTCGACCGTCACCGCGGTACCCGCCATCACGACCAGCACCGGCTCGCGCCGGCCGGCCGCCAGCATGCGCGCGCGCGCCCCGATCGCCGCGACCCAGCGGTCGCTGCCCAGCCGCGTCGGGTGGTCGTAGCCGTTGACGACGCCGGCCTCGGCGGCGCTCGACACGACCCAGCGCGGGCTCACGTCCCACAGCTCGAGCTGCTCCTCGACGCGGTGGCGCACCGAATCGGCGGCGACGCAGCAGCCGAGCATCGCGGTCGGCGGCGCCAGCGCGGCCCAGTCGCCGCCGGGTTCGGCCAGCCGGTCGATGGTCTCGAGGAAGGCCGCGCCCTGGGCCACCGGCTCGCTGCCGGACGTCAGCGACGCGTACTGCGCCCACTTCAGGCGCGTGTTGCCGATGTCGATCGCGAGCAGCGTCATCCGGTGGCTGCCGCCCGTTCAGTCACCGCCGGGGTAGCCGGGCTGCGTCTGCTCGTGCACGACGGTGTTGCCCAGTCCGAGCAGGTCGCGGGCCCGGCTCAGACGCGCCTGCGATTCACGCGGCCGGCGCGCGCGCACCAGGCTGCGCTCGACCTCCCAGACCAGCCGCACCAGCGACTCGCGGTCGCGCGCGCGGTGCACGCGCAGCGCGGTCAGCGAGCTGCTGACCGGCGCGTCGACCAGCAGCGTGCCGATCAGCAGGCTGCGGACCTCGCCGAGCAGGCGGCCGTCCTCGCTGTCGCCGTCCTCGTCGGGTAGCGCCATGTCCAGGTTCGGGTCGAGCACGACGGCGCGGACATGGTCGGGAATCTCGCCGACCGGCTCCGACAGCACCGGCATCGCGGCGCGTGGCGCATCGAGCGTGAGGTAGGGCACCGGATCGCGCGGCAAGGCCAAGGGCGCGGCGCGCGGGGTGCGACGCGCCGGCGACACGCGCCGCGCCGGCAGCGGCCGGAGCGACGCGACCGGGGTCGCGGCCGGGGCCGGGGTGATGGAGATCAGTTCGGGTGCCGCGACCGGGGCCGGGGCCTCGGCCGGCGGCGGCTCGGTCGGGGCCGGTTCGGCGGCCACGGCCACCGCCGGCTCCGGTTCCGCCTCGACGGTGGGCAGCGACGCGTCGACCGGCTCGGCTGCG
>Ga0209966_1000244_pt1 | contig 20210 bp, 18 predicted proteins | sample RhisoiCoNPM_FD_187575 | JGI IMG/M metagenome (GOLD analysis project Ga0209966, IMG submission 187575) | Arabidopsis thaliana rhizosphere microbial communities from the Joint Genome Institute, USA, that affect carbon cycling - Rhizosphere... | ecosystem: Host-associated > Plants > Roots >... | reverse complement strand
CCTTCACGGCCGCCGTGATCGTGGGCGTCTTCGCGCTGGTCCAGTTCCTCGGCTGGAAGCCCATCCGCCCGTTCAGCCACGCCGTCCTGCTGAAGGCCCCCGTCTTCGGCTCGCTCGCGCGCAACTTCAACCTGGCGATGTTCTCCCGCACGATGGCGACATTGCTCAAGTCCGGCATCACGATCGGCGACGCCTTCGAGATCACCTCGAACACGCTCAGGAACGCGCGCTACAAGCGCGCGCTGCTGCGCGTGAAGCAGGGGACCGAGACGGGCGTCCCGGCCTCGACCGTCCTCGAGGAATTCCCGAAGCTCTTCCCCTCGATCGTCACGAGGATGCTCGCCGTCGGCGAGCGCAGCGGAAAACTCGAGGAGACCTTCAAATATCTCGCCGAATTCTACGAGGACGAGGTCGACGTGACGACCAAGAACCTCTCGACGGTCCTCGAGCCCATCCTGCTCATCTTCATCGGCTTGACCGTCGCGTACATCGCCATCGCCATCATCACGCCGATCTACAACTTCATCGGCAATATCGAGCGGCTATGAGGCCGGGGGCCGCCGGCTTCATGACGGTCGAGCTGCTGCTGGTCATCGCCTTCTTCGCGCTGATGGCCGGCGTCGTCTCCCTGCCGCTCTCGAACCTGCAGACCGACGCGGCCGGCAAGGACGCGGCGATCATCGTGACCGACGAGCTCCGCCGCGCCGTGGCGCAGGCCATGTCCGGGCACGACGGGGATCAGTGGGGCATCCACTTCTCCGACGCGGACGGCTGCGCGCTCCCGGCCACGAAGATCCACGTCTTCCGCGGCGCGGCGTTCACGTCGGCGACGGACACCATCGACACCATCGACCTGCCGGCCGGAGCGGCCGTCACGGGGCTGGCGATCGGCGGCGGCTGCGACGCGCGTTTCTCGCGCTTCCACGGAGCGACCGCCTCGGCCGGCACCGTCACGCTGACGGACGCGCGCGGCCAGGTCCTGACGGTCACGATCAACGCCTATGGACGCATCTCCTCGCCGTGAGGCGGGACAATCCACCATCGAGATCCTCATCGCCGTGGGGCTGTTCGCCACGCTCGCGGCCGCCTTGCTGCTGCTCGTCGTCGAGCCGCTGACCTCAGCCTCGCTGGGCGTCCAAAGGACGCAGGCGGCGTTCCTGGCGGCGCAAGGCATCGAAGCGTCGCGGTCCATCAAGGAACGGCATTGGACGCAGCTCACGCTCGGAGCCCACGGCATCGGACGGGATGGTTCGGGGAACTGGCAGTACGCCGGGACGTCCGACGTGACGGACGGCTTCTTCACGCGCGTCGTCACGGTCTCTTCCGTCCAGCGCGACGGTTCGAACGCCATCGTCGCGTCCGGCGGCGCCGTCGATCCGCGCACCAAGAAAGTCGAATCGACCGTCACCTGGGTGTACGGGCTTTCGCCGTTCCCGCGCACGGTCTCGCGCGTCGTCTACCTGACCGACTGGTCCGTCACGGACTGGCGGCAGACGACCGACGCGCATTTTTCGGCCGGCGGCCTCAGCAATCTCGCGTTCCTCGGTTCGGCGACGGATACCCGCCTCGTCCTGAGCGGCACGGCCTGGAACGTCGGCGGAGGTACCGCCATCACGCACAAGACCGACGCCGATTTCGGCCCGGGCACGTTCTCGAATACCGTGAGCCAAGGCTCGGGAGATCCGGCGACGATCCGTCTGGCGACGGCCGCGCAATGGCTGGCCGTGAACAACACCGGCATCACCGTCACGCACACGACCGACGCGGATTTCAACGCGGGGACGAATACCACGACCGTCGTGAGCGGGACGGGCGCGGCCGCGAGCATCCAGCTGCAGGCCGGCCTCGGTTGGCGCATCGTCGACTCGCCCACGACGGACCATCTCTACGGCCTCATGATGGTCTCGTCGTCGGACGGCTGGGCCGTCGGCGCGAACGGGAAGATCGCGCGCCACTCCGGCGGATCATGGGCCTCGGTCTCGACGCCGACCGCCAACGACCTCTTCGCCGTCGATTGCGTCTCCGCCTCCGACTGCTGGGCCGTCGGCGAAGCCGGCACGATCGCGCGGTGGAACGGCACGTCATGGTCGACCGTGACGTCCCCGGTCGGCAACGATCTCCGCGGCGTCGATTGCGTCTCGGCGTCGGACTGCTGGGCGACGGGACTTTCAGGCAAGATCCTCCGTTGGAACGGGACGAGCTGGAGCGAATTCGCCGACATCGGCTCCGCCACGCTGTTCGACGTCTCCATGCTGTCCGCCTCCGACGGCTGGCTGTCGGGCGGCGGCGGCATCATCTACCGATGGAACGGCACGACCTGGACCCTGCACACCGACACCGGAAGCCAGTCCTGGAATTCGATCCACATGGTCTCGGCCTCCGACGGCTGGGTGGTCGGCGGCTCCGGCAACATCTACCGATGGAACGGCACGACCTGGACCTTGCATACCGACACGGGCGGCCAGACCTGGAACTCGGTGCATTTCCGCACGGCGTCCGACGGCCAGGTCGTCGGCGCGGGCGGGGACGCGTACGTCTGGAACGGCACGACCTGGTCCGCCATCGCGACGCCGAACACGGATGACCTGAACGCCGTCTGGATCGCCGGTTTGGAGGATGGCTGGTCGGTAGGCGAGACGGGCCGCATCCTCCGCTACGACAACCAGTATTTCCCCTCCGGCAGCTTCCTTTCCTCCGTCATCGACGCCGGTTCGAGCGTCACGTGGGACACCATCTCCTGGACGGAAGACCTCTTCACCGGCAAGGCCACCCTGACCGTGGCGACGCGCACCGGCAACGTGGCCGCTCCGGACGGCACGTGGTCGGCGTTCAGCGCGGAACTCGTCGACGAGTTCGGAAGCGCCATCCCGAGTCCCGCAGGCCGCTATATCCAATATCGCTTCTCGTTCGACTCGCTCGACGGCACCGAAAGTCCCAAGATGGACGACGTGACGGTGGCCTACGCCGCTCCCGGCTCGTCGACGATCCAGGGCCTGAAGATGGTCGCCGCGAACGACGGCTGGACGGTCGGTCTCGGCGGCGTCATCCAGCGCTACAACGGCACGAGCTGGGCGTCGGTCACGTCGCCCACCGCCAACGACCTCTTCGCCGTCGAGTGCGTTTCCGCCTCCGACTGCTGGGCGGTCGGCGAGGCCGGCACCATCATCCGATGGAACGGCTCGAGCTGGACGAACTACAACCCGTCCCCGACGGCCGCGACGCTCTTCGCCGTGGACCTGGTTTCCGCTTCCGACGGCTGGGCCGTCGGCGACGGCGGCGTCATCATCCGCTGGAACGGCTCCGCCTGGGCGACGGCGATCTCGCCGACCAACCGCGACCTCCGCGGGCTTTCCATGGCGGCCTCCGGCGACGCCTGGGCGGTCGGCCAGCGCGGCATCATCGTCCGGCTTTCGGGCGGGACGTGGTCGGTCTTCACGTCGCCCGTCGCCTCGGATCTCTACGCGGTCCGCATGGTCTCCTCGAGCGACGGGCATGCCGGCGGCAAGGGCGGCGTCTTCCTCCGATGGAACGGCACGGCCTGGTCGACGCAGGCGTCGCCGAGCAACGACAACGTCTTCGCCCTCGATTTCCTGAGCGCGTCCGACGGCTGGGCCGTCGGCGGCGCGGGAGCGATCTGGCGCTGGAACGGCACGGCCTGGTCGACGCAGGCGTCGCCGATCACGAAGGCGCTGAACGCGGTCGCGGTGATCGCCGCGGAAGACGTCTGGGCGGGCGGCGCGTTGGGCAACCTGGTCCACTACACGCCGGCCTATCTGCCGTCGGGCACCTTCCTTTCGGCCGTGGTCGACAGCGCGACGACGAGCGCCGTCTGGAACCTGATTTCCTGGACGCAATCCCTGCCGTCCGGCGCGGACATCACGATGTCGACGCGCACGGGGCCGACGCCGACGCCCGACGGCGCATGGTCGGCCTTCAGCGGCGAAGTGACGGACGAGACCGGCGCCGCGGTGAGCTCTCCGGCGAACCGCTACATCCAATATCGCGCCACGCTGACCCGGACCGACCCCTTCACGACGCCGCTACTCGACGACATCACTGTCCTGCACGGCCAGCAGACCGGACAGACCCTCCGGGGCGTCGACGCGTTCTCGACGAACGAGGTCTGGATCGTCGGCCTGAACGGGACGATCGTGCGCTGGAACGGATCGACGACGGCGCTCGTCGCTTCGCCGATTTCCACCGACCTTTTCGCCGTCGACATGGCGGCGACGAGCACCGGTATCGCGGTCGGCACCGGTGGCAAGGTCATCCGATGGAACGGCGCGTCATGGGCCAGCGACACGTCGCCGACCAACCGCGCGCTGTACGGCGTAAGCCTCGATACGACGACGTCCGGCTGGGCCGTCGGCGCCGCCGGCGAGATCATCCGGCTGACGGGAACGGCCTGGACCCTCGCCACGAGTCCGACGGCCAACCAGCTCAACGCGGTGAAGACGCTTTCATCCTCCGACGCCTGGGCCGTCGGCGTGTCCGGCGTCATCGCGCGCTGGAACGGTTCCTCATGGTCGACCTTCGGCTCGCCGACCGCCGACACGCTGAACGCCCTGTCGTTCGCGAGCGCCTCGGACGGCTGGGCCGTCGGCAACAACGGGCGCATCATCCGATGGAACGGCTCCTCCTGGTCGACGGTCTCGTCGCCCACTTCCGCGAACCTTCGGGCGCTCCACATCCGCTCTTCGATGGACGGCTGGGCGGCCGGCGACGGCGGCGTCGTCCTGCACTGGGACGGCACCTCCTGGTCGACGTCCGACTCCCCGACGAACCGCGTCATCTACGGCGCCTCCTTCGGCTCGCTGGGCTACGCCGACGGCTGGCTGGTCGCCGAGCAGGGGCGCATCTTCCGCGGACCGTACGCGCCGTATTTCCCGACCGGCCGGTTCTTCTCCATCATCCTCGACACCGACAGCTCCACCTCGACCTACATGACGGCGTTCTGGAACGCTGCGGCGCCGTCGCAGACCGGCGTGACCGTGGCGGTGCGCGCCGGCGGCGTGGCGGTGCCGGACGGGACCTGGACGTCCTTCGGTCCCGAGTTGTCCGTGTCGGACGGCAGCGCCATCGCTTCGCTGACGGGTCGCTATCTCCAGGTCCGCGCGACCCTGTCGACGAGCGACACCGCCATCACGCCCGAGCTGAGGGACGTGACCATCACCTATGAATGATATGAGGACGAAAGGCTTCACGCTCATCGAATTCCTCCTGTACTTCGGCCTGCTCGCCATGGTGATGGGCGCCGTGACCGTCTTCACCGTCGACGTGGTCCGGAGCCGCAACAAGACGCGCGTCGTGGCCGAGGTCGAACAGAACGCGCGGTTCGGCATGTCGAGGATCCTGCGTTCCGTCCGCCAGGCCGACGCGCTCGACGTCGGAGGCTCGACGTTCGACGCCGACGCGGGCGTGTTGTCGCTCGAGATGTCGGCGCCCGCCGCCGACCCGACCGTCTTCGACCTCTCCGACGGCGTCCTCAGGATCACCGAAGGCGCGGGACCCGCGACGGCGCTCACGACGGACGACGTGGTCGTCACGAAGCTGCGGTTCAGCCGCGACAGCCTCCCCGGCGGCTCGCGCGCGGTGACGGTCGAGCTCGGCCTCCGCTACGCCACCGAGGGCGTGAACGTGGACTTCAACTACGCGACGTCGGCCACCGGGACCGCCGTCATCAGGAAGCAATGATATGAGGAAACCCCAAGGCGTCGTCGCGCTCATCAGCCTGCTGGTCGTCTCGGCCGTGCTTTTGGCGATGGGGCTCACGATCGCGCGGGTCGGCCGCAACGAGGTGGTCCTGGCCAGGCTGTTCTCCGAAGGCGAGATCGCTTTCGACGTCGCCGACGCCTGCGTCGAAGAGGGCGCAAGCCGCCTGAAGGACGACGCGTCCTACGCCGGCGGCGTCTTCAGCCTCGACGACGGGACCTGCGTCGTCACCGTCGCGGATCTGGGCGGCGGCGCGCGGCTCATCCGGGGCACGGGCCACTATAAACGGGCCGTCCGCGTCGTCGACGCGAACGTGACCTTGAGCACGAACGGCCAGGGGAACGTGGTCAAAGTGACCGTCAATTCCTGGAAGGAAGGCGATTAAGGCGGATGAGGCCGCCCTCGTGGTATGATGGTGGCAGGGACGGCAGCTGTCCCTTCCTTTTGGCGTGAACATGCCCATTTTTCAAAAACCCGCCATCGGTCTCGACATTTCCGATCACTCGATCGAGGCCGTTTTGATGGTCCGCCGCGGAGACCGCCTGGTGGTGGCTTCCTACGGCCGGACGACCCTGCCGCCCGGCGCGATCGTCGGCGGCTTCGTCGAGCGCCGCGACGTGGCGAGCCTGGCCATCCGCAAGCTTTTGGCCGACAAGATGACGCCGCCCTTGCCGAAAGGCCTCGGACGCGTCGTCTTCGCCCTGCCGGAATCGCAGGTCTACAGCCACATCTTCGAAGTCCCGCGCGTCGCCGACGACGCGGAGCTCGGCCGCTCGCTCGCCATCGAGGCGGACGGGTATTTCCCGTATCACCACGACGAGCTGGTCTCCGGATACGCCGTCATCGGGCAGAGGCCGGACCGCAAGGACATCTATTACGCCGCGGTCCATAAGGACACGCTGAAAAGCTATCTCGACCTCTTCGCCGCGTCCGGCATCGCGCTCGAGGCGGTCGAGGGCGAATCTTCCTCCATCGCGCGCGCGACCCTGCTCCCGAACGAGTCTGACCCCGTCATGTTCGTCGACGTGGGCGCCCGCGTCACGAACATCTCGGTCTTCGACCGGAACGGCATCCAGTTCTCGGAAGCGCTCGAGACGGCCGGCGACGCCTTCACCGAGGCGCTGTCGCGGGCGCTCGGCATCACCTTCGAGGACGCGGACGCGCTGAAGCGCAACCAGGGGCTCGCCGGGGACTTCGACCTCAAGGCGCAGAAGGCCCTGCAGACGACGGCGGAACGCCTCGTCAAGGACGTCGTCGCGGCGCGCGACTATTACGAAGGGAAGTCCAGCCGGCCCATCGGCCGCGTCGTCATGTGCGGCGGTTCGACGCTGATGCCGGGGCTGGTGGAATTCGTGTCGGGAAAGCTGTCGTCCCCGTCGCGCTCCCAGCGCGTCGAGCGCGCCGACCCGTGGACAGGCCTCGAACTCTCGCCGATCCTCGAGAAGCTCAACCTCCGCGAGCGCGGCGTCTTGGCGGCGACCGCCGTCGGACTGGCGTTGCGGGGCGTCGGCGTCCGCAAGTTCACGGACATCAACCTGCTCCCGTCGCCGACCCGAAGCCGGGCCGCCGGCGCCGCGATGCGGGCGGTCGCGGCGCATCCGGCCGCGTCGGCGACCGAGTCGACGTTCCGCGAGACCGCGCGCCATCTGCCGGCCTGGCTCAAGCTGGCGATCGCCGTCGCGGCCGTGCTGGCGCTCGCGGTCGGCGCCTGGGTCGCGGCCTTCCGCCTGCGCGGGCCGACGGCTCCGTCTGCCCCGTCCGCCTCCGAAACGGCGCCCGCGCAGGTCCCGCTCGAGGTCTCGGCCGCCATCGGCCCGGCCTTCGCCGTGGATCCGCCCGTCCTGCCGGCCGCTTCGGTCGAGGTCGAGGCGGAGGCGCGCGTCACGGTCGAGCGCGAGAGCGAGGAGGTCGTCGGGTACGCGAAAGGGCGCGTCGAGATCGTCAACGAAAGCGGCAACGGGCAGACGCTCGTCGCCACGACCCGTTTCCTTTCGGAAAGCGGCGTCATCTTCCGCCTGGACGAACGCGTCTTCGTGCCCGCCGGCGGACGCGTGACGGCCGCCTTCACCGCCGACCAGCCCGGCGCCGCCGGCGACATTCCGCCAGGACGCTTCACGATTCCCGGGCTTTCGGCCTCCGCCCAAAGCGTCATCTACGGCCTGACGTCCGCGCCGACGTCCGGCGGCCTGACCGTCTCCGGAGCCGCGTTCACCGAAGAGGATCTCGCCGCGCTTCGCCGCCTGATGGAATCGGAGGCGATGATGGCGCTCGAGATGGCGGCCGCGACGAAAGCCGGCGAAGGCGCGGTGGCCGTCGCCGGCACGCTCAAAATCCTCGACGTCCGCTTCGTGTCCGTTCCCGCGGTCGGCCAGCCGACCGGCTCGTTCACGGCCACGGCCGCCGTGCGGGCCCAAGCCTCGACGGTCAGCGTCGCGGAAGCGGAAACGCTCCTGAAGACGGCCCTCCCGGCCGCGCCGGAAGGCATGGCCTACGTGATCGGCGCCGTCGAGGCCATGCTTGACGCGGGTGCCGTGACCCCTTCGATCCGGCTCAAAGCGCTCGCGGACTTGAAGCCGCTTGCGCTGTGATATAATGATTCAAACGCCTTATTTTTATCCACAAGCGCGTCGCTATGTTCCGTACTGCCTCTCTTAAGAAGGGTGCCAAGGGTTTCACCCTGATCGAGCTGCTGATCGTGATCGGTATCATCGGCATCCTTGCGGCCATCATCCTGGTCGCGGTCGACCCGGCGAAGCGCTTGAAGCAATCGCGTAACGCCCGCCGCTTCGCGGAGACGAACGCGATCCTGAACGCGATCCTGAACTACACGGTGGACTACAAGGGCACGCTCCCGTCCGCCGTCCTCTCGGCCACCACCGGCCAGGCCGTCATCATCGGCTCCGCCGCCGGCGAACTCGCTTCGACCTACTGCCCGGCGACCGCCACCGGCACCACCGCCGCCACGACCACGCGCGATCTCGCGGCTGACACGGCCCTCGTCTCGGCGTACATCGCGGAAATCCCGGTCGACCCCCGCGGCTTCAACGACAACGGCGACGAGTACGACGCCACCATCACCGGCTACTACCTCATCCGCAGCGCGAACGGCCGCCTCGAGGTCGGTTCCTGCAACCCGGAATCGGAAGACGGCGTCACGACCCCGACCATCAAGATCAAGCGCTAAGGCGCTTGGTCTCGGGTCCGGCCGGGTCCTTCCTTAACCTTTCAAGATGGCGCTTCCACGGCGTGTTCGTCAGGGTTTCACCCTGATCGAACTCCTCCTTGTCATTGGCATCATCGCCATCTTGGCGGCCATTATTTTGGTCGCCGTGGACCCGCCGAAACGGTTCGCCCAGGCGCGTGACGCGCGCCGGGCGGCGGAGGCCTATTCCGTCCTGAACGCCATCCTGAACTACATGTCCGACAACGTCGGCGCCGTGCCTGCGGGGCTCGACAGCGACGCGTCGACGGCCCAGGTGCTCGGTACGGTCGGCAGCGGCTGCAACACGGGTTGCGCTCCTGCCGGTACGACGCTGGCGGCTTGCCTCGACATCTCCGACGACTTGGTGGACGAGTTCATCGCCTCCATGCCGATCGATCCGAAGGGCACGAACGGCGTCGTCACCTACGACGCCTCCCGCACCGGGTACTACGTCAACAAGTCAGCGAACAACCGCATCACGGTCGGTTCCTGCAATCCCGAGCGCGTCTCGTCCATCAGCGTCCAGCGTTAAGTCATGAAATCCGCGGAGGAGGGGCCGCCCCTCTTCCGTTTGCGTATGTCCAAGGAAGTCGTGCTCGACATCGAGACGGACGGTCTCATCGGCGCCAATGGCGCCATGCCGAAGATCACCCTGATCGGCGTGTATTACTACGAGACCGACGAGTACGTGAGCTACTTGGAGCACGAGCTGCCGAACCTGTGGCCGCGCCTCGAGCGCGCCGACCGCATCATCGGCTACAACACCAAGGGGTTCGACTATCCGGTGATGAACAGCTATTACGCCGGGGATTTCATGAAATTCCCGAGCCTCGACCTGCTGGAAGAGATCACGGCCAGCCTGGGGTTCCGCCTGAAGCTCGATTCGGTGGCCGCGGCGACCCTCGGTTACGGCAAGACCGGCCACGGCCTGCAGGCGCTCGAGTATTTCCGCAAGGGCGAGCTCGACAAGCTGCGCGACTACTGCCTGCAGGACGTGAAGGTCACCAAGGAAGTCTACGAGCACGGCCTTCAGCACGGCCACGTCTTCTACCACGATCGCGCGGGTCAGAAGAAGCCCGTGAAGCTGAACCTGAAGATGCCGGACTCGAAGGCGAACCCCATCAACCTCACGATGCCGTTTTAGGGGCGTGCCGGCAGGCGTCCGGTCGCTGGCGCCGGAAGCATCGTGCGTCACCCTTAGAACGGACGCTGCGCTCGCGGACGCCTGTCGGCACGTGAGTGGGTGGAGAGAATGGTGGCGGCTGACACGACAGATACGAAAAAGACTCCCGGTGACGGGAGTCTTCGCTATCCGAGGTAGCCGAGGCCGTAGGCCATGAGGAGCGCGCCGAGGGCGGCGAGCGCGAGGCCGATCTTCTTGCGCTGCGGCATCAGGCGCAGCATCTGCAGGCCGACGATGAGCAGGGCGGCGCCGATGTAGAGCGCCATCTGCCGGTCGAGGAAGGCGATGGCCGGGAGGACCGCCGCCTTCAGGAAGAACCAGGCGACGAAGCCGACCGCCGCGAGGATCGCGAGCAGGCCGGCGACGGCCTTGGCGCGGTCGACCTTCTGGCGGTCCGGCAGCGGCTTCTTCCGCTCGTTCTGCCAGAAGGTCAGCATGTTCCACAGGCGCTGGGCGCCCCAGCGGAACAGCGCGAAGGCGGCCATGAAGACGTACTGGAACAGGTTCGCGTTGCTTCGGATCTTGGGCACGACGGCCTCCTTTTCAGTGGAACAGCAGTTTCAACATCGCTTCTTCGTAGGGCGCGTCGTCGGGATCGTCGACGCGCCGGATGGTGGGATAGCGCCGTTCGGCGTTCACGAGCGTCAGCATCTCCGGCATGTGGAACCTGGCGGCGGCTTCCGCCGCGTCGAGGTCCGCCAGCAGGAGATGCATGAAGGCCTGCGTCCGCAGTTCCTGCGAACGGGTGCCGTCGCGCATGATCCTCGAAAGCGCCATCTTGGCGTCGACGCGTTCCGGCCATTTCCGGACGCAGACGTAGAGGATGCGCAGGATGAACGAGACGACGGCGTCGTCGACGAGGCCGAAACAGGCGATGCACGCGTATTCCTCGAAATCCTCCTCGACGGGGTAGCGTTCGCGGATGCGGACCGCCGCGGCTTCGCGCGCCTCCGTCGACAGCTCCGCGTTCAGGAGCCGTTTCAACAGCTGTTGCAGGGTTTCCTGCGATGAAAGGTGCATTCGTACCTCACCGGTCCACCATAGAACGGGCCTTCCGGAAAGTCAAAACGGAGAAAAAAAGACCGCCGTTCAGCGATGGCGGCGGTGATCGCGGACCCGGGGCGGAGGCACCATGTGGTGGCGCGACGGCGGACGGTGGTCGCGCACGCGCGGCGGGGGACGGTGGCGGTGCTGCCAGACGACGTCGGGATGCCGGTAGTAGTGGCGGTCGTAGCGGTAGTAGTAGCCGACCTGGCCGCCGGCGTACCAGGGGCAGGCCCCGTACCAGACGTCGTCGGCCCAACAGCCGCCGTCGGCGTACACGTAGACGTAGCCGGGTTCGGCGGGATACGCCGGACCGACGGAGACGTAGGCCGGGCCGCAGGCGCCGAGCGCCAGCGAAAGGGCGAGCAGGCAGAGCGTTCTCTTCATCGAAAGGACCTCCTGGCGGGAGGATACAGGAACCGGTCCCGTTTCGCAACGAAAAACACCCGGCTTTGCCGAGTGTTTTTCATGGTCGGAATGACAGGGATTGAACCTGCGGCCTCTCGCACCCGAAGCGAGCGCTCTACCGCTGAGCTACATTCCGACGGGAACGTGCCTACTTTACACGAACGGGCCGGGCTTGGCAAGATGCCGCCAGGAGGACGCATGCAGCGGCTCGTCACGGTCTTCGGCACGACGGCGATCATCGCCGAGAAGCCGGTCTTTCCGGGACAGCCGCCCGTCTACGAGCGCGGCTGTCCCAAGCACGGCTACAAAGCGTGGTCGAGCGGCAAGCTCGAGTTCGCGCTCGCGACGGGGCACGACGTCTACGTCGTCACGGTCGTTCCGGTCTTCCGTCCGGAAGACGCCTGGTGGCGCGCGCTCGTGCCGCCCGAACGCGTCTATCGTCCGGTCGCGGACGCGCGCGGCACGCCGGACCAGGCGTTCGAACATTTCATCAACGCTCCCTGGCGCAGGTTCCTCGCGGACATCGGCCGCCCATGGCCCGAAGGCGTCGACGACGCCATCGCGTGGAGGGAGACGCTCGACGGCTCCGACGGCCTGCTCTACGGCGGCCGCCTCGCCGGATATGCCGGTTCCGCCTGACTTCGGTCGGGCGTTTTTTCGTTCTTGACCCGTTCGCCTCGCGTTCGTGTAAGATGGCCTCGTATGGACCTCTTCGACCTGAAAGACAAGGTGGAAAAGAAGAAGCAGGCGCCGCTCGCGGAGCTGATGCGCCCGTCTTCGCTCGATGATTTCATCGGGCAGGACGAACTGGTGGGGCCGGGCTCCCCGCTCCGCACGCTGTTGGAATTGGACGCCATTCCCTCGATGATCCTCTGGGGTCCGCCCGGCGTCGGCAAGACGACGCTCGCGCGCATCGTCGCGCGGATGACCAAGGCGCGCTTCACGCCGCTGTCCGCCACCACCTCCGGCATCGCCGATCTCAAGAAGGCGGTCGAGGAAGCCAAGGAACGCCGCATCCTCCACGGCGAGCGCACCATCGTCTTCATCGACGAGATCCACCGCTGGAACAAGGCCCAGCAGGACGCCTTCCTGCCGCACGTCGAGGACGGCACGGTCACGCTCATCGGCGCCACCACCGAGAACCCCTCCTTCGAGGTCAACTCGGCCCTCTTGTCGCGCTCGCGCGTCTTCATCCTGAAATCGCTGGCGGCGGAGTCGCTCCTGCACGTGCTGGAACGGGCGCTTGAGCTCGTCCGGAAGCGCGAGGCGTATCCTTATAAGATCAAGGCCGGAAAGGACGCCCTGGCCTACCTGGCGGCCGTCGCCAACGGGGACGCCCGTTCGGCCCTGAACGGCCTGGAATTGGGGCTCCGCAGCGTTCGGCCGGACGCCAAAGGCGTGGTACACTTGAAGAAGGAAGCGCTCGCCAAGACGCTTCAGAAGAACCACCTCCTGTACGACCGCCAGGGGGAGGAGCATTACAACATCATCTCGGCGCTCCATAAGTCGATGCGCGGCTCCGACGCCGACGCGGCGCTCTACTGGCTCGGGCGGATGCTCGAGGCGGGGGAGGACCCGCTCTACGTCGCCCGGCGCGTCGTCCGGTTCGCTTCGGAGGACATCGGCCTCGCCGATCCGAACGCGCTCGCGCAGTGCGTCGCCGCGTACCAGGCCTGCCACCAGATCGGCATGCCGGAGTGCGACGTGATCCTGGCGCAGGCCGTCGCGTACTGCGCCCGCGCGCCGAAATCGAACGCGTTGTACGTCGGCTATCAGAAGGTCCAGTCCGACATCCGCGAGTTCCCGAACGAAGGCGTGCCGCTCCATCTCCGCAACGCGCCGACGAAGCTGATGAAGCAGGTCGGCTACGGCAAAGGCTACAAGTACAATCCGGATTTCAAGGAACCGGTCGATCAGGACTATCTCCCGGAATCGCTAAAGGGCAGGAAATACCTCGATGTCTAAGCGCGCGCTCATCTTGGGGGCCGTAGGACTGGCCGCGATCGGCGGCGCGGCGTTTTTCATGCTCGAACCCGATCCGCAGACCGTCCTGCACAAGGCCCAGCGCAAGCTCGTGTCGGAAGTCGCCTTGCGGGCGGATATCGAAGGCCGCCTGGTCCTGCCGCCGGAGGACCTGACCGGAGGCGTCGTGGCCAACGCGACCGGCGTCGACGTCGTCATGCGCACGGACTTGGATCTCAGCGATCCGCTGAAGCGGGCCTCGGTTTCGACGTTCTCGTTCGCGCAGGGCGCCGACGCGGCCGCCGTGAAGATTTCCGGGGAAGCGCGGCGCAAGGACGGACGGCATTACCTGAAGCTGGACGAGACCGGACTCCTGGACGAGGAGCTGTCCGCGCGCGTGCAAGGGAAATGGATCGTCTCGGAACGGTCCTTCCTTGAGTTCGTCATGCCGCCGGACGAGCGCTCGCTCGCCGAAAAGCCGCTCGACATGGCCGGCGTCGTCGACATGGCCTACGCGATCTCCAAGGTCGACCTGTTCCGCGTCACGGAGACGCTGCCGGACGCCAAGCTCGGCGACGCGGCGGCGCGGCACTACGCGGTGGAACTGAACATGGACGCCGTTTCGGCGCTCCTGCTCAAGCTGCGCGAGCTCCGCACGGGCGCGCCGGTCAGCGCGGAAGACGTGCTGGCGGTGACGGCCGAGATCGTCCGTTGGGGCCAGCCGCTCGGCGAGGTCTGGATCGGCAAGCGCGACGGCAAATTCCTCAAGATCGAACTGGTCAGCGCCCTCGAAGGCGACGGCGCGTCCGGCGCGGTCGGCGGCGCGGTGACGTTCTCGCGCTACGGCCAGCCGGTCGCCGTCGCGGCGCCGGAAGCCGAAGACATCGAGAAGGCGCTCGGACCCCTGTTCCTCAAGCGCCTCAATCTCGCCGGCGACCGCGAGCTCGCGCTGACGGCCGATGAGCCGGAAGCGCCCGCGGAGACGCCGGCGGAACCGGGCGCGGCCGTCCAGCAGGCCGACAGCGACGGCGACGGGCTGTCGGACGGGCAGGAGAACTTCTACGGAGCCGACGCCTGGAACCCCGACACGGACGGCGACGGCTGGAGCGACGGGCTCGAATTCGAGAAGGGGATGAACCCCGTAGGACCCGGAACGCTCTTCGGTTTCGGGCTATGAACCGCCTGCGCGTGATCCGCCTGGGCTTTTTCGCGTTCGGACTGGTCATCCTGGTCCAGCTGTTCCGCATCCAGGTGCTCGGCAACGATTTCTACGCCGCGCTCGCCGAAGGACAGCACGACCTGTTCCGCCATCTCTTCCCTCAGCGCGGCAAGATCTACGCGCAGGACCACGCCTCCGGCGACCGCGAGTACCTCCTGGCCACCAATACTTCGCTGAACCTGCTCTACGCGGAACCGTTCCGCCTGAAGGATCCCGCCGCCGCGGCCCGCGCGCTCGCGCCGATCCTCGGCGCGGAACCGGCCGAGCTCGCCGCCAAGCTTTCGGACAAGGAAGAACGCTATCGCGTGCTCGCCCGAAAGCTCGACGACGAGACGCGCGGACGGATCGAGGCGCTCGAGCTCGACGGCATCGGCTTCACGGAGGAGGATTTCCGTTTCTACCCCGAAGGCTCCGTCGGCGCGCAGATGCTCGGATTCGTCGGCGAGAGCGAGCGCGGCCGCAGCGGACGCTACGGGGTCGAAGGCTGGTTCGACAAGGAACTCTCCGGCGCGCAGGGCTATCTCGAATCGGAGAAGGATCCGGGCGGCCGAGCCATCGCCGTCGGCAACCGCACGGTCAAGCCCGCCAAGGACGGCGTCGACCTGGTGCTGACCGTCGACCGCACCGTCCAGTACGTCGCCTGCCGCAAGCTCGACGAATGGGTGTCGCGCCACGGCGCGGCGCGCGGGAGCGTGGTCATCATCGAACCGGACACCGGCGCCGTCATCGCGCTCTGCAACGCGCCGACCTTCGATCCGAACGACTACGGCAAGGTCGATGACATCGGCGTCTATAACGACACCGCGACGTTCGACGCCTACGAGCCGGGCTCCGTCTTCAAGACGATCGCGATGGCGGCCGGCATCGACGCCGAGAAGGTCTCCCCGACGACGCCCTTCGACGACCCTGGCGAAGTGAAGATCGGCCCGTACACCATCCGCAATTCGGACCTCAAGGCGCACGGCAAGGTGACGATGACCGAGGTGCTGACCGAATCGCTCAACACCGGCATGGTCGAAGTGGCGCATCGGCTGGGCGCGCCGACCTTCCTGAAATACGTGCGCGATTTCGGTTTCGGGACGCGCCCCGGGCTGGAGCTGCAGTCGGAGGCCGCCGGCGACATCGAACCGCTCGAACGCAAGGGCGACATCTGGTCGGCGACCGGCTCCTACGGGCAAGGCATCACCGTGACGGTCCTGCAGATGGCCGTGGCCTATGCGGCGCTGGCGAATGACGGCATGATGATGAAGCCGTACATCGTGGAGGAGATCCGCAGCCCCGACGGGACGGTCGAGAAGCGCGGGCCGAAAGCCGTCCGCCGCGTGGTCTCCGAACGCGCCGCCCGGCTCGTCTCGGGCATGCTGACGGCCGTGGTCGAACGCGGACACGGCACGCGCGCCGGCGTCCCCGGCTACTGGATCGGAGGCAAGACCGGCACGGCGCAGATCGCGCGCAGCGACGGCCCCGGCTACGAGGTCGGCGCCACCATCGGTTCCTTCGCCGGCTACGGCCCGATCGACGATCCCAAGTTCGCGATGGTCGTGCGCATCGACCGCCCCAAGGACGTGCAGTTCGCCGAATCGTCGGCCGCGCCGCTCTTCGGCGACATCGCCAAATTCCTCCTCGACTACTATCAGATCCCCCCGACCCGCAAGTGATATGCTCCGCAACCTGCAAGCCCTGCTGGCCTTCCTGTCGCGCGCCGTCCTGACGCGCTACCGGCCGAAGATCGTCGCCGTCGCCGGTTCCGTCGGCAAGACCTCGACGACGCGCGCCGTCGCCGCCGTGCTCGGACGCGCCCTGCCGACGCGCGCCAGCGCCAAGAACCACAACAACGAGATCGGCGTGCCGCTCACGATCCTGGGCGAAGCGAAGTCCGGCGGGCGTTCGCCGTTCGCCTGGCTCGGCATCATCTGGCGCGGCTATCGTCTGGCGTTCGGTCCCGAGCGCGCGTATCCGAAGGTCCTGGTGCTCGAGATGGCTACCGACCATCCCGGCGACCTCGCCTACCTGACCGCCATCGCGCCGCCGGACGTCTCGGTGCTCACGGCCGTGTCCGAGGAGCACACCGAATTCCTCGGCGACCTCGACGGCGTGGCCAAGGAAGAGGGGACGATCGTGCGCGCGGTCGCGGAACGCGGCTTCGCCGTCCTGAACGCCGACGACGCGCGCGTCGCCGCGACGCGCGAGGGGCTCGGCGAACGCGCCGTCCTGTTCGGGTTCGGCCCGGAGGCGCGCGTCCGCGCGGAACGCGTCTCGGCCGAGACGGCGCTCGGCACCGTCTTCACGCGCTTCGACCTGCTCATCGACGGCGTGCGTTATCCCGCCAACCTTTCGGAGGCCATCGGCGAAGGCAACGTGTACGCCGCGCTGGCCGCGGCCGGCGTCGCGCTGGCCTTCGGCCTCGACCCCGCCTCGATCCCGTACGGGCTGGCGGAGTACCAGCCGCCGCCGGGGCGCCTGCGCGTCATGCCCGGCATCAAGCGCACCGTCATCGTCGACGACACCTACAACTCCTCGCCGCGCGCCGCCGAACTCGCCCTCGACACGTTCCGCTCCCTGCCCGTCGAAGGCGGAGGCCGGCGCATCGCGGCGCTCGGCGACATGTTCGAGCTCGGAGCGCTGACGGAGGAATCGCATCGCCGCATCGGCAAGGCCGCGGCGGAGTCAGGACTCGACCTGCTGATCGGCGTCGGCGCGGCCGCCGCCTTCCTGTGCGACGCCGCGAAAGCCGCCGGCATGCCTGACGAGCGCGTCTTCCACGTCGCCGACGCTCCGGAAGCGGGACGCTTCCTGCAGGAGCGCATCCATCCGGGCGACCTCCTGCTCGTCAAAGGCTCGCGAGGCATGCGCATGGAGCGCGTCGTCAAGGAGCTGATGGCCGAACCGGAACGCGCCGCCGAACTCCTAGTCGGCCAGGAAAAGAACGGCTGAGACAAGCCAAAAAAGAGGCGTTTCCGTCAGCTTGGCTTGACAGAAGCGCCTTTTTGAGCTAAAGTAAGCCGTTTCCAGGGAGCCAGTTCCCCGGAACGCACATTCGACGGCAATCCCGCCGCTCCCCATCCGCCGCAAGGCAGGAGGCATCGATGAACACGAACGACGGCTTGCGAGCGCTCATCGGCGAAGATATCGAGAAGGCCCTGGAAGATTCCCGGGTCGAAGGCAAGACCCTCGGCAAGTACCGCATCGGTTCCGAGATCGGCAAGGGCGGCATGGGCGCGGTCTATCTGGCCAAGGACATGAGCCTTGACCGGACGGTCGTCATCAAGGTGGTCAGCTTCCCGCACCGCCTCGACGCCCAGCACTGCAGCATGATGGTCGCGCGGTTCCGCCGCGAGGCCCACGCCGCGTGCCGGGTGATGCACCCCAACGTCGCGATGATCTTCGCCTTCGACGAGATCGATGGCCGGCAGCTGCTGGTCATGGAACGGATCGAGGGACGGACCCTGCGCGACGAGATCATCACGGAAGACGGCAAGCCGCGCCCCATGGCGCCGCGCAAGGCCGTCAGCGTCGTCATCGAGATCCTCAAGGGCCTCGAGGCGATCCACGCCGCGAAGATCGTGCATCGCGACATGAAGCCGGGCAACGTCATGCTGACGGCCAAGGACGACCAGGCCAAGATCCTGGATTTCGGCCTCGGCAAGGCCGCCGAATCGTTCGGCGACCCCGCGCTCGACATGACGCTCACCCAGCAGGGCATCCCGCTCGGCTCGCCGCTCTACATGTCGCCGGAGCAGACGCGGTCGCTCCCGGTCACCGAGACCACCGACATCTACTCCGTCGGCGTGATCCTGTTCCAGATGCTGACGGGCAAGGCGCCCTTCCGCGGACGGGACGCGGTCGAGATCTACGAGCAGCATCGGAACGCTCCGGTGCCGCCGATCGTCTCGCCGTCCGGTCCGGTCCCTCCGGCGCTCGAGGCCGTCGTCCGCAAGGCGATGGCCAAGGCGCCCGGCGACCGGTACGCGTCGGCGTCCGCGATGCGGGCGGCGCTCGAGGCCGTCGACTTCGACCCCAGGCCCCGCCTGACGGTCAAGCCGGCGCCGAAGGCCCGCCCCCCGTTCCGTCCGCTCTTCGCGTTCGCCGTGCTCGCCTCGCTCGCCGTCGGCTTCGTGCTGATGACGGCCAAGGCTCCGGCGCCCGCGGAACGCGGTCCCGAAGCGGCCGTCATGGCCGCCCCGGGAGGATCCGTCGGACCCGGCAAGGGCATCGAGACCGGGAAGGCCGACGTCGGGATCGCCATCCCGCCGCCGCCCCCTCCCGCGGCCGCCACGGTCGAGCAGGGCTGCGCGCTCTACGCGTCCGCCAGGACGACCGAAGCGATCGCGACGCTCACGCGCGCGCTCGAGAAGTCGCCTGACGACGCCGAAGGGCTCTACTGCCTCTGCGGCGCCTACGTCCGGCAGCTGCCGGAAACCCGCGCGGAAGCGCAACGGGCCTGCAAGGCCTCGCGCGCGCGCCCTTCGCGGGACGCCAACAAGACCCGGCAGGTCGACCTCTGGCTCCGCCGGATCCGATAGGATCCGACAGGACCTCAGGGGCGAGCACATGTTGCTCGCCCCGTTTTTTTGCTCAAAAAAAGCCCGACCTTCGAGGTCGGGCTCTTTTGGTAGCGCGTAGGGGATTTGAACCCCTGATTTTCTCCGTGAGAGGGAGACGTCCTGGACCGGGCTAGACGAACGCGCCATGACGCAGATGAGGATAGCACCTCCGTGGAAAGATGTCCAGGGGAAATGGTACACTCTGAGGGCATTTTACCCTTATCCCTCCTTATGGTGCTCCACAAGCTCATGCATAACCCGGCCATGGCCTACCTCCGCAGGCCGATGAACGCGGAGTGCGCCAAGCTGCTGCTCCGTCTCGCCGTCGGCGCGATCTTCATCAACCACGGCGTGATGAAGTTCAAGGCCGGCATGCCGGCGATCACCGGGTTCTTCGAAGGCCTCGGCATCCCGATGCCGGGTCTGATGGCGCCGTTCATCTCGAGCCTCGAGACCTTCGGCGGCATCCTGCTCGTCCTCGGCCTCGGGACGCGCCTCCTCGGCGCCCTCTTCGCCGCCACCATGCTGACGGCCATCGCCACCGCCTTCAAGTGGAAGATCGCCGGCGCCGAGCTCGAATCGCTGCTCTTGGCCTCCTCGCTCTCCCTGACGCTCATGGGCGCGGGCAAATACAGCCTCGACGCCATGTGCCTGAAGAAAGGCGCGGGCGAACACGACGCCGCCATGCCGATGGCGGCCCCCAAAGCGTAAAGGACGGGCCGCGCGGGTACTCCGCGCGGTTTTCGTTTCCGTGGTAGAATAGGGACGATAAGGAGGACTATGGTGGTCGGCAACGATCAGCTCAAGAAGATCGTGCTCGGGGCCAAACTCGTGACCCCGGAGGTTTGGGATGCCGTCCTGCAGAACGCGGAGCGCCGCGGGCGGGACGTCGAATCCGTCCTCATCGAAGGCGGGCACGTCGGCAGCGCGGAACTG
>Ga0209966_1000242_pt1 | contig 20328 bp, 15 predicted proteins | sample RhisoiCoNPM_FD_187575 | JGI IMG/M metagenome (GOLD analysis project Ga0209966, IMG submission 187575) | Arabidopsis thaliana rhizosphere microbial communities from the Joint Genome Institute, USA, that affect carbon cycling - Rhizosphere... | ecosystem: Host-associated > Plants > Roots >... | reverse complement strand
AAGGCCAAGTGGCTGGAGCCCTACACCGAGCCGACGCTGGTGGCGCTGGCGCAGCAGGGTGTTGGGCGGGTTGACGTGGCCTGCCCCGGCTTCACCTCCGACTGCCTGGAGACGCTGGAGGAGATCGCCCAGGAGGCCCGCGAGGCCTTCCTGAACGCCGGCGGCCGCGAGTTCCAGTACATCCCCTGCCTGAACGACCAGCACGAGTGGATCGCGGCGCTGGCGGCGATCGCGATCCGCCACCTGCAGGGCTGGCCGACCGGAGCGGCCGACTCGACCGCGCTGCAGGCCCAGGCCGACCGGGCGCGGCGCATGGGGGCGCCAGCGTGAGCGACGGCGTTCGGCTCGACAAGTGGCTATGGGCCGCGCGCTTCTTCAAGACGCGCAGTCTGGCGGCCGAGGAGATCGGCAAGCACCGCGTCGAGGTCAACGGCCAGGTCGCCAAGGCCTCGCGCGAGCTCAGGCCCGGCGACGAGATCGCGCTGCGCCAGGGGCCTGTGGCGCGGGCCGTGGTGGTGCGAGCGCTGAGTGCGGTCCGCGGCCCGGCGCCGGTGGCCCAGGCGCTCTACGAGGAAACGCCGGCCAGCATCGCCGCCCGCGAGGCCCAGGCCAACCAGCGCCGGCTGGCGCCCGAGCCGGCGCAGGCGATCGAGCAGGGCCGTCCGACCAAGCGCGACCGCCGCAAGCTGGCCGACTGGGACCGCTGGAGCGCCTCGCTCGACTGAGCGCCGGCCGCCCAGCTGGCCGAAAGACCCTCTTGAAATCGAGGGTGGCGCCCCCAGTTGCCGCCCGACCCTGAGTTTTAGACCCCTCCTTCCCTCACCATGGCCCATCCCGAACCGACCGACGTGCCAGCCGACGACGCCCAGCCCGAGGCGGCCGCCGACACCTCCCTGCCCTCCCCCGAACAGCGCCTCGCCGAGCTCGAAGCCAAGCAGGTCGAACTGGCCGATGCCTACCTGCGCGCCAAGGCCGAGGTCGAGAACATCCGCCGCCGCGCCGACGACGAGATGAGCAAGGCGCGCAAGTTCGCGATCGAGTCCTTCGCCGAGAGCCTGCTGCCGGTCAAGGACAGCCTGGAGGCAGCGCTCGCGATCGAGAACGCCTCGGTCGACCAGCTGCGCGAGGGCACCCACGCCACGCTGCGCCAGCTCGGCCAGGCGCTCGAGCGCAACAAGGTGCTCGAGATCGCGCCGCCGGCCGGCACCAAGTTCGACCCGCACCAGCACCAGGCCATCAGCGTGGTGCCGGCCGAGCAGGAGGCCAACACCGTGGTGGCTGTCCTGCAAAAGGGCTATCTGATCGCCGACCGGGTGCTGCGCCCGGCCCTCGTCACCGTCGCGGCGCCGAAATAGGCCGACCGCCCCGCTTGAACCCGCCGAAGTTATCCACAACTTCCGGACAACACGACTTTCGTTTCTGAGGAGCACACGACCATGGCCAAGATCATCGGCATCGACCTGGGGACCACCAATTCTTGCGTGGCCATCATGGAGGGCAACACCACCAAGGTGATCGAGAACAGCGAAGGTGCGCGCACCACGCCGTCGATCATTGCCTACCAGGAGGACGGCGAGGTCCTCGTCGGCGCCTCGGCCAAGCGCCAGGCGGTGACCAACCCGCGCAACACGCTGTACGCGGTGAAGCGCCTGATCGGCCGCAAGTTCACCGAGAAGGAAGTGCAGAAGGACATCGACCTGATGCCCTACAAGATCAGCGCCGCCGACAACGGCGACGCCTGGGTCGAGGTGCGCGGCAACCGGCTCGCGCCGCCGCAGGTCAGCGCCGAGGTCCTGCGCAAGATGAAGAAGACCGCCGAGGACTACCTCGGCGAGCCGGTCACCGAGGCCGTGATCACGGTGCCCGCCTACTTCAACGACGCGCAGCGCCAGGCCACCAAGGATGCCGGCCGCATCGCCGGGCTGGAGGTCAAGCGCATCATCAACGAGCCGACCGCCGCCGCGCTGGCCTTCGGCCTGGACAAGGCCGCCGAGCACGGCAAGGGCGACCGCAAGATCGCGGTGTATGACCTCGGCGGTGGCACCTTCGACATCTCGATCATCGAGATCGCCGACGTCGACGGCGAGAAGCAGTTCGAGGTGCTGTCGACCAACGGCGACACCTTCCTCGGCGGCGAGGACTTCGACCAGCGCATCATCGATTTCATCATCGCCGAGTTCAAGAAGGACCAGGGCGTCGACCTGAGCAAGGACGTGCTCGCGCTGCAGCGCCTGAAGGAAGCGGCCGAGAAGGCCAAGATCGAGCTGTCCAACAGCACCCAGACCGACATCAACCTGCCCTACATCACGGCCGATGCCTCGGGCCCGAAGCACCTGAACATCAAGCTCACCCGCGCCAAGCTCGAGGCGCTGGTCGAGGAGCTGGTCGAGCGCACCATCGCGCCCTGCCGCACCGCGATCAAGGACGCTGGCGTGGCCGTGGGCCAGATCGACGACGTGATCCTGGTCGGCGGCCAGACCCGCATGCCCAAGGTGCAGGAGAAGGTCAAGGAGTTCTTCGGCAAGGAGCCGCGCAAGGACGTCAACCCCGACGAGGCGGTGGCCGTCGGCGCCGCGATCCAGGGCCAGGTGCTGGCCGGGGACCGCAAGGACGTGCTGCTGCTCGACGTGACCCCGCTGTCGCTGGGCATCGAGACGCTGGGCGGCGTGATGACCAAGATGATCACCAAGAACACCACCATCCCGACCAAGTTCTCGCAGGTGTTCAGCACCGCCGACGACAACCAGCCGGCGGTGACCATCAAGGTGTTCCAGGGCGAGCGCGAGATGGCTGCGGGCAACAAGATGCTCGGCGAGTTCAACCTCGAGGGCATCGCGCCGGCACCGCGCGGCATGCCGCAGATCGAGGTCGGCTTCGACATCGACGCGAACGGCATCCTGCACGTCGGCGCCAAGGACAAGGGCACCGGCAAGGAGAACAAGATCACCATCAAGGCGAACTCGGGCCTCAGCGAGGAAGAGATCCAGCAGATGGTGAAGGACGCCGAACTCAATGCCGCCGAGGACAAGAAGAAGCTCGAGCTGGTGCAGGCCCGCAACCAGGCCGACGCGATGATCCACTCGGTCAAGAAGAGCCTGGCCGAGCATGGCGACAAGCTCGACGCCGGCGAGAAGGAGAAGATCGAGGCCGCGATCAAGGACGCCGAAGCCGCGCTCAAGGGCGACGACAAGACCGACATCGAGGCCAAGACCGAGGCCCTGATGAGCGCCAGCCAGAAGCTCGGCGAGAAGGTCTACGCCGACATGCAGGCGGCCCAGGCGGCGCAGGCCGCGGCGGCCGGCACCGCGTCGGATGTCGAAGGAGGGCCGCAGCCGGGCGCTTCGTCGGCCCCTGCAGACGCCGACGTGGTCGACGCCGACTTCAAGGAAGTCAAGAAGTGATCGACGGGACGGCCCTCGTGGCCGCCCCGGCATCGCGCCGCGCCCGGGCCCCTCGGCTCCGCGCGGCGGTTTCCTTTCTGCCGGCCTGAGAAGCATCCATGGCAAAGCGCGACTACTACGAAGTCCTCGGCGTCCCGAAGAACGCCAGCGAGGACGACATCAAGAAGGCCTACCGCAAGCAGGCCATGAAGCACCACCCCGACCGCAACCAGGGCGACGGGGCGAAGGGTGCCGAGGAGAAGTTCAAGGAGGCCAAGGAGGCCTACGAGATGCTCTCCGACACGCAGAAGCGCGCGGCCTACGACCAGTACGGCCACGCCGGCCTCGACGCGCAGATGGGCCGCAGCGGCGGCGCCGGGCCGGAGGGCTTCGGCGGCTTCGCCGAGGCCTTCGGCGACATCTTCGGCGACATCTTCGGCCAGGGCGGCGGTGGCGGTGGCGGCCGCCGCGGCCAGCAGGTCTACCGCGGCAGCGACCTCAGCTATGCGATGGAGATCACGCTGGAGGAGGCCGCCAACGGCAAGGACACGCAGATCCGCATCCCGAGCTGGAGCGACTGCGAAGCCTGCCACGGCAGCGGCGCCAAGCCGGGCACCAGCCCGAAGACCTGCTCGACCTGCAACGGCTCGGGCCAGGTGCACCTGCGCCAGGGCTTCTTCAGCATCCAGCAGACCTGCCCGCAGTGCCGCGGCAGCGGCAAGGTCATCCCCGACCCCTGCACCGCCTGCCACGGCGCCGGCCGCATCAAGAGCAACAAGACGCTCGAAGTCAAGATCCCGGCCGGCATCAACGAGGGCATGCGCATCCGCTCGAGCGGCAACGGCGAGCCGGGCCACAACGGCGGCCCGCCGGGCGACCTCTACATCGAGATCCGCATCAAGCAGCACGAGATCTTCGAGCGCGACGGCGACGACCTGCACTGCACCGTGCCGGTGGGCATCGCGACCGCGGCGCTCGGCGGCGGCATCGAGGTCCCGACACTCGGCGGCAAGGCCGAGATCGAGCTGCCCGAGGGCACGCAGCATGGCAAGACCTTCCGGCTGCGCGGCAAGGGCGTGAAGGGCGTGCGCTCCAGCTACCCCGGCGACCTGTACTGCCATGTCTCGGTCGAGACACCGATCAAGCTGACCGAGCACCAGCGCAAGCTGCTCAAGGAGCTCGACGAGAGCTTCAAGAAGAGCGGCGAACGCCACTCGCCGAACGCCAAGAGCTGGACCGACCGGGTCAAGGACCTGTTCAAGTAACCGGCCTTGGCGCGGCCGCGCTAAGGCCGGCTTAATCGGGGCCCGGCATCCTCGCCGGGATGTCCTGGTCCATCGCTGCGCCGCTGCCGGCGCTCCCCCGGCGCTCCAAGCCGCCCCCGCGGCGCGCCGTGCCGGCGACCCTGCTGGTGCTGCTCGCCGCACTGTGGCTCACGGTGCCTGCCAACTGGCCGCTGTGGCGCAGCGTCGCCGCGCTGTCCGAATTGCGCGTGCCGGCCCGGCTGGCCTTTGCGTTGCTGCTGGCGGGCATCGTGTTCGCGCTGCTGACCGCGCTGCTCGCCCTGTTCGCCTGGTGCCGCACGCTCAAGCCGGCGATCGCCGCCGGCCTGCTCGTCAGCGCCGTCACGGCGCACTTCATGGGCAGCTATGGCGTCGTCATCGATCCGACGATGGTCGTCAATGCCCTCGGCACGGACCCGCGCGAGGTGCGCGACCTGCTCGACGGCCGCCTGCTGGCCTCGCTGGCGCTGCTGGCCGGGCTGCCCCTGGCCTGGCTGTGGCGCACGCCGCTGGGCTGCGCCCGCCCCGGCGCCGCGACGCTGCGCAACGCGGTCCTGCTGGTGCTGGGGCTGTGCAGCGCCGCCGCGCTGGCGCTGCTCGGCTACCAGGACCTCGCCTCGGTGATGCGCAGCCACCGCGCGCTGCGCTACCAGATCAGCCCGCTGAACGCGCTGTACTCGGTTGGGCGGGTCATGGCGGCCCCGTCGAAGGACCCTGCGCTGATGCCGATCGGGCTGGACGCGCGGCCGCTGCCACGACGCGCCGGCCAACAGCCCTCGCTCCTGCTGCTGGTGATCGGCGAGACGGCACGCGCCGACCACTTCGCGCTGAACGGCTACGGCCGCGACACCAACCCCGAGCTGCGCGCTCTCGACGTGCTGAGCTTCCGCCGCGTGCACTCCTGTGGCACCAACACCGCGACCTCGCTCCCCTGCATGCTGTCGGCGCTCGGCCGCGAAGGCTACGACGGCCGCGAGCGCGACAGCGAGAACCTGCTCGACCTGCTGCAGCGCGCCGGCCTGGCCGTGCTGTGGGTCGAGAACCAGGCCGGCTGCAAGGAGGTCTGCAACCGCGTGCCGCACACCCGGCCCGAGCAGCCGGCGCCCGGCGCCGAGGCGCCCGGCACGACCCTGTGCCCCGGCGGCGAATGCCTCGACGGCGCGCTGTTGCAGGGCCTGGACGAGCGCATCGCCGCGCTGCCGGCCGAGCGGCGCGCGCGCGGCGTGGTGCTGGTCCTGCACCAGATGGGCAGCCACGGGCCCGCCTACGCGGCGCGCTCGCCGGCCGGCCGCAAGCCCTTCCAGCCTGAATGCCGCAACGCCGCGCTGTCGCAATGCGACCCGGCGGCACTGCGCAACGCCTACGACAACTCGATCGCCTACACCGACCACCTGCTCGCACAGGCGATCGGCTGGTTGCAGCAGCAGTCGGCCTACGATCCGGCCCTGCTCTATGTGTCCGACCATGGCGAATCGCTCGGCGAGAACGGCCTGTACCTGCACGGCCTGCCGCGGTCGGTGGCGCCGCCCGAGCAAACGCAGGTGCCGATGATCGCGTGGCTGCCGCCGCGTCGGCAGGTGTCCGACCGCCTCGACGGCGCCTGCCTGCACGGCCGGCTCGACGCCGACCTCAGCCACGACCACCTCTTTCACACCGTGCTCGGCCTCGCGCGGGTGGCGGCGGGCGAGTACCGGGCGCCGCTCGATGCGCTCGCGCCTTGCCGCGGCGGCTGAGGCAGGCTCAGAACAGCGACGCCTGGCACTCGTCCGCGCGTGCCCCCGGCGGCCTGAAGCGGCTGCCGTCGAGCGCCGGCGTGCGGCGCGCGAGGCCGTGGCGCGCTGCCGCCTTGTCGATCCGCTGGCGGATCAGCTCGGCCCACGGGCCGCTGCCGCGCATGCGGGTGGCGAAGTCGGCGTCGTAGTCCTTGCCGCCGCGCATCTCCTGCACGCGCGCCATCACGCGCTCGGCGCGCTCGGGCAGGTGCTGCTGCAGCCACTGCCGGAACAGCGGCGCCACCTCCCAGGGCAGGCGCAGCACGGTGTAGTGCGCCGACCGCGCGCCGGCCTCGGCGGCCGCCTCGACGATGCGCTCGATCTCCGGCTCGTTGACGAAGGGGATGACCGGCGCGACGTTCACGCCGACCGGCACGCCGGCCTCGGCGAGCCGGCGCACCGCAAGCAGCCGGCGCTGCGGCGCCGCGGCGCGCGGCTCGAGCTTGCGGGCCAGCGCGCCGTCCAGCGTGGTGACGCTGATGAACACCAGCGCCTGGCCGCGCCGCGCGGCCGGTGCGATCAGGTCCAGGTCACGCTCGACGCCGGCCGACTTGGTGACGATCGTGAACGGATGCTCGCAGGCCGTGAGCACCTGCAGCACCGCGCGCGTCAGCCCGAGGCGGCGCTCGACGGGCTGATAGGCGTCGGTCGCCGAGCCGATGTTGATCGGGCTCGGGCGGTGGCCGCGCCGTGCAAGCTCACGTTGCAGCAGCTCGGCCGCGTTGACCTTGGCGACCAGCCGGGTTTCGAAATCGAGCCCGGGCGACAGATCCAGCCAGGCATGCGTGGGCCGCGCGTAGCAGTAGATGCAGCCGTGCTCGCAGCCGCGGTAGGGGTTGATCGACCACTCGAAGGGCACGTCGGGCGAGTCGTTGGCGGCGAGCAGCGAGCGGACCTGCTCCTCGCGCACCTCGGTCACGGGCGGCGGTGCCGCATCGTCCTCGTCGGCGGGCGGGCCCCAGCCGTCGTCGACGGCATCGCGCTCGTCGCGTCGGTAGCGGGGGGCGATGCGGATCGGCGTACCGCGGCCCTTCAGGGCGGCGGGCGGTGGGGGCTTCATGCACCCAGAATACTGTATTTACGTACAGTATTCCAGCAAACACCGACGGCTCAGGCCGCCGTCAACCTCCGTTCGAAGTCGACCGGCGCCAGCGCCGGTGCATGCAGGAAGCCCTGGTACTCGTCGCAGCCCGCCTCGCGCAGGAAGTCGCGCTGGGCCACCGTCTCGACGCCCTCGGCGACGACGCGCAGCTTCAGCGCGCGGGCCAGCTGGATCACCGCGGTCGCGATGCCGACATCGCTCTCGTCGCCGGGCAGGCCCTTGATGAAGCTGCGGTCGATCTTGAGCCGGCGGATCGGGAAGCGCTTGAGGTAGCCGAGGCTGGAGTAGCCGGTGCCGAAGTCGTCGATCGCCAGCTGCACGCCGATGCGGTCGAGCGCGCGCAGGCGGGCGAGCGCCTCGTCGGCGTCCTGGACCAGGATCGATTCGGTGAGCTCGAGCTCGAGCAGCCGCGCCGGCAGCCCCTGCTCCTGCAGCACCGCGGCGACGCGGCCGACGAAGCCCGGCTGCTGGAACTGCAGCGCCGACACGTTGACCGACACCGCCACCGGCTGCCCCGCCGCGCGCCAGGCGGCCGCCTGGCGCACCGCCTCGCCGAGCACCCAGTCGCCGAGCGCGACGATGAAGCCGCTCTCCTCGGCCACCGGGATGAACTCGCCCGGCGAGACGTCGCCGAGGTCGGCGTCGCGCCAGCGCAGCAGCGCCTCGGCGCCGACGACGCGGCCGCTCGTCAGCTCGACCTGCGGCTGGTAGTGCAGCCGGAAGTCGCCGCGCTCGAGCGCGACGCGCATCGCATGGTCGAGCTTCATGCGCGCCAGCAGGTCGACGTTCATCTGCGGCTGGTAGAAGCGGAAGCCCGCACGGCCGCGCTCCTTGACGCGGTACATCGCCGCGTCGGCGTTCTTGATCAGGTCGTTGAGCGTCTCGCCGTCGTTGGGGTAGAGCGCGATGCCGATGCTGGCGGTGACGCTGAAGCTCACGCCGTCGAGCGTGAAGGGTTCGCCGAGCATGTCGAGCACGCGGCGCGCGATCGTCTCGGCGCCGCGCGCCTCGGTCTGGTCGAGCAGCAGCACGAACTCGTCGCCGCCGAGGCGCGCGACGGTGTCGACCTGGCGCACGCAGGTCTGCAGCCGCAGCGCCACCTCGCGCAGCACGCGGTCGCCGTAGAGGTGGCCGAGCGAATCATTGATCTGCTTGAAGCGATCGAGGTCGAGGAACAGCAGCGCGAACGGGCTCGGGTGGCGCTGCGCCTTGTCGAGCGCCATCTTGACGCGGATGTCGAGCATCGCGCGGTTGGGCAGCTTGGTCAGCGCATCGCTGAAGGCAAGCTCCTCGATGCGCTTGTTGGACGCGACCTTCTCGGTCAGGTCCTTGAAGAAGCCGACGTGGCGCACGCCGCCCGTGCCGGGCACGGCGCTCGCGGCCTGGGGTGCCAGCCGCACCAGCGACACCTGGCCGGGCAGCACGCTGCCGTCGGCCTGGCGGTGCCACAGCTCGCCTTCCCAGAAACCGCGCTGCAGCAGGCGCTCGCGGATCGGCGGGAACCAGTCGCTGCCGGCCTCGTCGTGCAACAGCTCGGTGGTGTGGCGGCCGACGATCTGCTCGAGCGTCAGGCCGGTGAGCTTCAGGCAGCTCGCGTTCGCAGCGACGACGCGGTGCCCGGCATCGGTGACGAAGATCGCGTCCAGGCTGGACTCGAACACCTGCGCTGCGAGCTGCAGCCGCGACGCGGCGGCGAGTTGCTCGGTGATGTCGCGGAAGGAGCTGACACGGCCGATCGGCCGGCCGCGCGCGTACTGCGGCAGCGTCACACGCTCGAGCACGCGAGCGTCGGTGAGCACGAGCGTGTCGCGGGTGGGCTGCAGCGGGTCGCGCTCGATCTCGTCGAGCCGCGCGTCGTAGGCCTCGCGGTCGGCGACGCGGCTGCGCATCCAGCCGCGGATCGCGGCATCGTCGCGCTGCGTCAGCAGCTCGTCGGGCAACGCCCACAGCTGCGCGAACAACCGGTTGCAGCCGCGCACCGCACCGCTGAAGTCGGTGACCAGGATGCCGTCGGTGGTCGACTCGAGCGTGGCCTGCAGCTCGGCGATCAGCTTCTCGAGCTCGTTCTCGGCAGCGCGCTGGGCCTGCTGGTCGCGCAGCCCCAGCACGTAGACCGCATGCCCCGGCCGCATCCAGACGCGGCCGACGCGCCGCTCGACCGGCCTCAGGCCGAGCTGCTCGTCGTAGATGAAGGTGTCGGAGTGGATCCAGGCGCCGGGCGGCGGCGCCACGGCGGCGGCGCCGGAGGCCACGTCCTCCCAGAAGAACTGGTCCTCGGGCGTGGCGGCGAAGTCGATCACCGGGCGCCCGACCAGTGCGCCCGGTGCGCAGCCGAGCAGCTGCTCGGCGGCCGCATTGGCCGCGACGATGCGCAAGCCCAGCGGCTCGACGACGCACACCGCCTCGAGCAGGCTGTCGATCAGCGGCTGCCAGTCGGGCGGCGCCTGCACGAGCGCGCCGATGTCGTCGCGCGCGCTCACAGTCCGCCTCCGCTGGTCGTCGCGATGAAGGGCTCGCGCGCGCGCTCGAAGAAGTAGCACACGCGCGGGCGTGGCGACAGGAACTCGAGCGTCGCGCGCGGCAGCTGCTGCGGCTTCAGGCTGCGGCGGATGCCGAGCTCGGGGCAGGTCTCCAGGTCCAGCGGCAGCGCGTCCTCGCGCTTGCCGCGCAGGTCGTGCACCAGCACGCGCGGCTTCAGCGGCCGCGCCGCATTGACCGAGACGACCATCGCATAGCGCTCGTCGCTGAGCTGCACCACCGAGCCGGGCGGGTAGACGCCCATCATGCGCACGAACGCGCCGAACACCGCCGCGTCGAAGCGCTTGCGCATCTGGCCGTACATCAGCGCCAGCGCCTCGTGCGGCGTCAGCGCCTGCGCCGGATGGGCCGGGTTGCACAGGTTGTCGTAGCGGTTCACGAGCGCGACGATGCGCGCCGCCATGCTCAGGCGCTCGCCGGTCAGGCGCTTCGGGAAGCCGCTGCCGTCGACCATCTCGTGGTGCTGGGCGACGACCAGCAACGCGCCGGGCGACAGCGTCATGCGCTGGCCCTGCGCCACGCCGTGCGCGACATGCTCCTGGTAGAACAGCCGCTCGGGCTGCGAGACGCCCGGCGCCGCCGGGTCGATCCAGCGCACGCGGTCGGGCAGCTCGAGCTTGCCGATGTCGTGCAGCATCGCGCCGACGCCGAGGTCGAACATCGACGCCTTGTCGAGCCCGAGCTGCTGGCCGAGCAGCAGCGATATCACTGTGACGTTGATCGCATGCAGCGAGCTGCGGTCGCCGGCCGATTCGCCGAGCAGTCGGATCGCCATCTCTTCGGCGCCGAGCACGGTGTCGAGGAAGTCGAGCACCGTGGTTTCGCACAGCTCGCGCGCGGCCTGCGGCTGCGACGCGGCGAGGTCGAAGCTGCGCCGCAGCGCACGCCCGGCGTCACCGTAGCGGCGTTCGGCAAGCAGGGCGCAGGCTCGCTCGGCTTCGAGCGCGGCGCTGTGGGCTTGGCGCTCGGCCGCTTGCGCAGCTTCGGCCGCCGCGGCCGCCTCGATCGCCGCGGTCGTCTCGACGGCCACGGGGGCCGGCGCAGCCGCAGCGCCGGCCGGCGGCAGCGCGCCTTCGCGCACCAGCGCTTCGACGGTCGCCGCCTCGCTGCGCGCGAGCAGCACCTTCACACGCTCCAGACCGAGTCCGCGCAGGGTGTGCACCTGCTGATCGTTCGCGATACGGAAGCTGCCGCGCGGAAACGGATGCTGCATCCACCCCAGGTCGAGCTGGACATGCAGCCCGGGGCGCAGCAAGCGAACGTCGAGTGAGATGGTGTCGGGCATGGGCGGCGTCCCGGGCGTTGTTCCGGGCTGACGGACCCGTTTTCGGCAGGCAGCGCCCCGAGCTTGAGGCGGATCGGGTGCTTCGCACCCTGTCAGGGTTTACATAGACGCCCCCCTAAACCGGCGAGGGCGCCCTCTGGGCGCGAGATTCCGTGACACATTGCGCCCAGCGGTCGCGACCGTGACGCCCTCTTGCCCGCATGACCGACGCCCCCCGCGCTGCAGTTCCCTCCCCCGCAGCCACGCGCTCGACGGGGCTGGAGCACCTGCAGCGCCGCTTCGCGCTCTGGGCGCTGGCGGCGATCGCACTGCTGGTCCTGGCGCTGTGCTGGGGCTACCACCGGGTGGCCGAGAACGATCTGATCGACCAGGGCGCGCGTGCCAACGTCTCCACCGCCAGGCTGGCGGCCAACCTGATCGACGCCGCGGTCGGCGGCCGGCTGGTCGACAGCCGCTGGGACGCGGTACCGCCATCCGAGCTGCGCAGCGCGCGCTTCGTCGCGCCGGTCGACGCGGCGCTGCGCGCCGCCTTCAAGGGCAGCAGCGTCGTCAAGGTCAAGCTCTACGACGCCCGCGGCCTGACGCTGTATTCCACCGACGCCGCGCAGATCGGCGAAGACAAGGGCACCCAGCCGGCGCTGCGCCAGGCGCTGACCGGCAACGCGGTCACCGCGCTGAGCTGGCGCAACGCGTTCAGCGCGCTCGAGGGCGAGGTGTTCGACCGCAGCCTGCTCGCCACCTACCTGCCCTTGCGAGGCGACGACGGCCGGGTGGTGGCCGTCGTCGAGGTGTATGACGACCTGACGCCGATCGTCGCCGCGCTGCGCACCCAAGAGCTGCGCCTCGCGGCCCTGCTGCTGTCGCTCGCCGCGCTGCTGTACGCGGCGCTGCTCTGGCTGGTCGGTCGCGGCATGGCCGTGCTCGCGACGCAGCAGCAGCGCATCGACGCCATCCACACCGAACTGCAGCAGGCCCTGTCGGCCGCCGAGCAGGCCAGCCGCGCCAAGAGCGCCTTCCTCGCCAACATGAGCCACGAGATCCGCACGCCGATGAACGGCGTGCTCGGCATGGCCGAGCTGCTCGAGGACACCGCGCTCGACGTCCAGCAGCGCAAGTTCGCCGCGACGATCCGTGGCTCGGCACGCTCGTTGATGGCGCTGCTCGACGCCATCCTCGACCTGTCGAAGATCGAGGCCGGCCGGCTGCAGCTCGAACCCCAGCCCTTCGCCCTGCGCGACATGCTGCAGACCTGCATCGACCTGATGGCGCCGCGCGCCTCGCAGAAGGGCGTGCGCCTGGTCGCCGAGCTGCCGCCGCGCGGCGAACCGCAGGCGGTGGTCGGCGACCCGATGCGGCTGGCGCAGGTGGTCAACAACCTGCTGGGCAATGCCATCAAGTTCACGGCGCAGGGCGAAGTGCGGCTCACGGTCGCAAGGGCGAGCGAACTCGGCCCCGACCACTGGCGCTTCAGCGTCGCCGACACCGGCGCCGGCATCGCCGACGACGCCCGCGCGCGGCTGTTCGAGCCCTTCTCGCAGGGCGACAGCGGCACCGCGCGCCGCCATGGCGGCAGCGGCCTGGGGCTCGCGATCTCGCGCGAGCTCGTGCACGCGATGGAGGGCGAGATCACGCTCGAGAGCCGCCTCGGCAAAGGCTCCTGCTTCAGCTTCACCGCGCGGCTGCCCGGCGCCGCGGCGCTGCCGCCGCCGCCACCCCGGCCCCGGCCGGCGCCGCCTGCCCCCGCCGCGGTGCTCGACGTGCTGGTCGTCGAGGACAACCCGGTGAACCTGCTCTACGCCGAAGCCCAGCTGCTCGCGCTCGGCCATCGCAGCCACACCGCCGCCGACGGCGAGCAGGCGCTCGCAACGATGGCGGCGCAGCACTTCAACCTCGTGCTGATGGACTGCCACATGCCCGGCATGGACGGCTACGCCGCGACCCGCACGCTGCGCGAGCGAGAAGCGGCCGAGCCCGGCCGGCGCCGCACGCCGGTCATCGCGCTGACCGCCAGTGCGATGGCCGAGGACCGCCAGCGCTGCATCGACGCCGGCATGGACGGCTTCCTGTCCAAGCCCTTCACGCGCGAGGAACTCGCGCAGGCGCTGGCACTGCACGCGGGCTGAGCCCGCGCAGCTTCAGGCGGTGGTGTCGACGAGGCCGCCCACCGACACCGGCTCGCCGGCGCCAAGGCGCTCGGCCAGCGCGTTCAGGAACTGCGCGAGATCGGCGCCCGCCGCGTCGCCCGCCTCCGGGTTCAGGGCCTGCCACAGCGCCGCGAAGCTGGCTTCGAGCGGCGACGCCACGGCAGGCTGCGCCGGGGCCTCGGCGGCGCTCGGCGCGGTCTCGGCCGGCTCGGCCGGCTCGGTGGTGGCGGGCTCGGGCGCGGCCTGCACCACGCCGTCGGTCACCGCGTCGACCGGTGCGGTATCGGCAGGGGGCGCCGGCTCGGCCGGCGCCGTGCTTCCGGCACCGAGCGTGGCCGCCAGCGCCTCGATGCGCGCCGCCAGGTCGCCGCCGCGGTAGTGGCCCCAGGCATGGCCGCGCTGCAGGTGGCGGCCCGGGCCGTGGCCGACCTCGCGGCCGCCTTCGGCGCGCAGCGCGTCGAACAGCTCGCCGGTGAAGTCGCCGAGCGCGTCGCGCACCGCGTCGCTGCCCAGGTCGGCACTGCCGCCGGCGGTGGCCGCCAGCGTGTCGCTCAGCGCGCTGCGCAGTTGCCGCGCACCGGCCGGCGCGCCGCCGCTCGCTTCCTGTGGCGCTGGCGTCTCGCGGCGGCCGGCCACCGGGTGGGTGCCGCCCGCGCGGGCGGCCGGCAGGACCGACGACGCGGCCGGGCTGGTGATCGAGGACAGGGACATGGCACGCTCTCCGAAGCAGCGGCGCACGGCGCGCCGCCCATGCCGCTGATTTCGGCCAAGGTCCCGGCGGGCTGGAGCCCGCAGCGGTAACGAGTTGCGAGCCGCGTCAGTAGACGCCGGCCGCCGCGCCCGAGGCGAGCGCCGACACGGCCGCCGGGTAGCGCTGGTCGGCGGCGCGCTTCAACCACGCCGCGCTGAGCGCCACGTCCTTCGGCTGCCCGCGGCCGGTGCGGTACATCACCGCGAGCGCGTACTGCGCCTCGGCGTCGCCGGCCTCGGCGGCGATCGTGAAGCGGCGCGCGGCCTCGTCGAGGCTGCGCGGCACGCCGCGGCCGGCCTCGTAGGCCCAGGCCAGCCGCGTCTGCGCGACGCGGTCGCCCTGGGCCGCGAGCTGCTCGTAGAGCGCCGCCGCCTCGGCATGCCGGCCGTCGGCGCCCAGCAGTTCGGCGCGCTGGAAGGGCGTCATCTCGTCGCTCGGGCGCCCCAGGGTGGCGAGCCGCTCGATCGCGTCCTTGTCGCCGCCCTGCGCCGCCATCGTCAGGTAGATGCGCGCCTTGGCCACGTCGCGCGGCAGCTGGCCGCCGCTGCTGTAGAGCATGCCGAGCCGGTACTGCGCCTTGAAGTTGCCCGCCTGCGCCGCGCCGACGTAGAGCGCCTCGGCCTTCTTCATGTCGCGCGGCTCGCCCAGGCCGTCCTCGGCCAGCGTGCCGAGGTTGAACAGCGCGTCGCCGTTGCCGACCTCGGCGAGCGTCTCCCAGACCTCGCGCGCGGCCGCGTAGTTGGCCATCTTGAACTCGGCATAGCCCTTGTAGTTGCCCATCGCCGGGTTCTTGAGCCAGTCGGCGCGGTGGCTGTCCTGCGCCTGGGCGAGGCCCGAGACCACGAACAGAGAGAAGGCGAAAAGTTTGCGCATGATGATTCGATTCAAAAAAAGGGCCCGGACACCGCCGGGCCGGAGGGATTCAGGACGCGAGCGCGTCGCGGACCTGCTGCAGCGCGGCCGGGTCCTCGATGGTCGTCAGGTCGCCGGGGTCGCGGCCTTCGGCCACGGCCTGGATCGCGCGGCGCAGCAGCTTGCCCGAGCGCGTCTTCGGCAGCGCGGTGACGAAGTGCACGCGCGCCGGCCGCGCCACCGCGCCGAGCTGGCCGTCCACCACCTTCATCACCTCGCCCTCGAGCTTCAGCCGCGCGGCCGGGTCGCCGAGCGCCGACGCGTCCTTGGCGATCGCGAAGGCCATCGCCACCTGGCCCTTCAACTGGTCGGCGACGCCGACCACCGCGACCTCGGCGATGTTGGCGTGGCTGGAGATGCTCTCCTCGATCTCGCGGGTGCCGAGGCGGTGGCCGGCGACGTTGATCACGTCGTCGGTGCGGCCGAGGATGAAGTAGTAGCCGTCCTCGTCGCGGATGCCCCAGTCGAAGGTGCTGTAGACCATCTTGCCGGGCACGCTCTTCCAGTAGGTGTTGACGAAGCGCGCGTCGTCGCGCCACACGGTCTGCATGAAGCCGGGCGGCGTCGGGCCGTCGATCACCACCACGCCCTTCTGGTGGGGCTCGACGAGTTCCTCGCCGGTGGTCTCGTGCACGAGCTTGACCTTCCAGCCGTACATCGGCACGCCGGGGCTGCCGAACTTGGAGGGCTGCTTCTCGATGCCGTTGGCGATCGTCATCAGCGGCCAGCCGGTCTCGGTCTGCCAGTAGTTGTCGATGATCGGCCGGCCCAGGGCCTCGGCGATCCACTGCGCGGTCGGCTCGTCGAGCGGCTCGCCGGCGAGGAAGAGCGCGCGCAGCGAGCTGAGGTCGTGCTTCTTCAGCGCGGCCGGGTCCTGCTTCTTCAGCACGCGCACCGCGGTGGGCGCCGAGAACATCGACGTGACCTGGTACTTCTCGACCAGGCTCCACCAGACGGCGGCGTCGGGGCGGATCGGCAGGCCCTCGTACATGATGGTCGCCATGCCGGCGATCAGCGGGCCGTAGACGATGTAGCTGTGGCCGACGACCCAACCGATGTCGCTGGTGCTGAAGTAGGTCTCGCCCGGGTTGCCGAGGAAGATGTGCTTCATGCTCGCGGCCAGCGCGACCGCGTAGCCGCCGGTGTCGCGCTGCACGCCCTTGGGCCGGCCGGTGGTGCCGCTGGTGTAGATGGTGTAGCTGATCGCGGTCGAGTCGAGCCAGGTCACCGGCACCTTCGCGTCGAGGTGCTGCTCGCGCAGCGCCGCATAGTCGAGGTCGCGCCCCGGTGTGCGTTCCATCGGCGCCAGGCCGCGGTCGACCATCAGCACCTTCGGCACCTTGTGCTTCGACAGGCTCAGCGCCTCGTCGAGCAGCGGCTTGTAGGCCACCACCTTGCCGCCGCGCGAGCCGGCGTCGGCGCTGACGATCATCACCGGCTCGGCGTCCTCGATGCGGCTCGCGAGGCTGACGCTCGCGAAGCCGCCGAACACCACCGAGTGGACGGCGCCGATGCGCGCGCAGGCCAGCATCGCGAACGCGGCCTCCGGGATCATCGGCATGTAGATCAGCACGCGGTCGCCGGGCTGGACGCCCTGCTCGAGCAGGATCGCCGCCATGCGCTCGACCTCGCGCTGCAGCTCGCGGTAGCTGTAGACGATTTCCTTGTCGACCTCGGTCGAGACCCAGATCAGCGCGTTCTGGTCGCCGCGCGCGGCCACGTGGCGGTCGACCGCGTTGTGGCACAGGTTGGTCTTGCCGCCGACGAACCAGTTGGCGAACGGCGGCTTGTCGTACTCGCAGACGGTGGTGAACGGCGTCTGCCAGTCGATCAGCTGCGCCTGCTCGGCCCAGAAGGCCTCGGGCTCGTCGACCGAGCGGCGGTAGAAGCTGGCGTAATCCATCGTTCGTCTCCTATTCGATCTTCGTCTTGACCAATCCCAGCACCGGCTTGAAGCGCGGGTGCGTGCAGGCCTGCAGCCACTCGAACACCACCATCTCGGTGCTGACGATCACCGCGCCGGCCTGGCGCAGACGCTCCATCGCCAGCGCGTGGTCGGCCGCCGAGCGCGAGCCGCAGGCCGGTGCCACGACCCACACGCGCCGGCCGGCACGCAGCAGGCCGAGCGCCGTCTGCAGCAGGCACACATGGGCCTCGCAGCCGGCAATCACCACGTCGGCCACCTCGGCGCCTTCGTCACCCAGCAGGTCCAGCAGCCCGTCCTCGCAGGCGTCGAAGTGCATTTTCGCGAGCGTGCTTGCGCAGCGCTGACGGATCGCCTCGTCGTTGGGGCCGAGCCCGGCGGGGTTCTGCTCGGTGCCAATGACGCGGATGCCGAGCTCGCGCGCGGCATCGGCCAACCTTGTCGCTTCGGCGACAGTCTGCGCGGCGCGGTGGATCGCCGGCATCAGCCGAGCCTGGTAATCGACCAGCACCAGCACGCTGCGGCGGGCGTTCATCGCGGCATTCGTCATCAGGGAAATGTAGCGGGCGGCGGGCCGGCGGCCGGTGGTTGAATCGTGCAGCACCGCTTTCGGAGACGCCCGATGAACGCCGCCCTGCCCGCCGCCGCCACCGCCACGCCCTCGATGAGCGGCGACGACTACCGCGAGTCGCTGCGCCGGCGCAAGCCCGTGGTCTGGCTCGACGGCCGGCGCGTCGAGTCGGTGGCCGACGAGCCGGCGCTCGCGCCGGGCGTCAACGCGCTGGCCTACACCTACGACTTCGCGCGCGACCCGAAGGTCGCGCCGGTCGCGCTGGCCACGCAGGCGAGCCGCGGCAAGACCGTGCCGCGCATGCTGCACGTCAACGAATCGGCCGGCGACCTGCTGAACAAGCTGGAAGCCGTGCGCCTGCTGTGCCAGGAGACCGGCTGCGCGCAGCGCTACCTGGCGCACGACGCGCTGAACGCGCTGGCGCAGGTGACGGCGCGGCTCGACGACGCCCGCGGCACGACCGAGTACCGCGCCCGCTTCGCGGCCTACCTGGCGCATGTGCAGGACGGCGACCTGGCGCTCGGCATCGCGATGACCGACGCCAAGGGCGACCGCAGCCGCCGGCCGCACCAGCAGGCCAACCCCGACAGCTACGTGCACGTGGTCGAGCGCAACGCCCGCGGCATCGTGATCAGCGGCACCAAGGCCATCGTCACCGGCGCGCCGCTGATGCACGAACTGCTGGTCATGCCCAGCCGCCACATGGGCGCAGCGGACGCCGACTTCGCCGTGTGCTGCGCGGTGCCGGTGGATGCGCCGGGGCTGACGATGGTCACCCGCCCCGCCGGCCGCCCCGGCGAGAAGCTCGAGCACGGCAGCGCCCTGTTCTCGCGCAAGTACGGCCAGCCGACCGCGGTGTGCGTGTTCGACCGCGTCGAGGTGCCGTGGGAGCGCGTGTTCTACGCCGGCCATCCCGACGAGGTGGCGCACAGCCAGGTGCTGACCTACAGCTACGCGACCCACCACCGCCACAGCTGCATCGGCGCGCGCGCCGGTTTCGGCGACCTGCTGATCGGCGCCGGTGCGCTGATGTGCGAGGCCAACGGCTTCCCCGACCCCGGCGCCGTGAGCAGCCTGCGCGAGCCGATGGTCGAGTTGATCAAGATCGTCGAGGGCTTCTACGCCTGCGGCGTGGCCGCCAGCGTCTACGGCACCCAGGATCCTCACGCCGGCAACTACATGCCCGAGCCGGTGTACGCCAACATCGGCAAGCTGCTGCTGGCCACGCAGATCTACGACATGCACCGCCTTGCGCACGAGGTCTCGGGCGGGCTGGTCGTCACGCTGCCCGGCCCGGACGAGGACCACAACCCCGCGACCGCCGCAACGCTGGCCGACGTGCTGCGCGCCAACCCGGCCGTGCCCTACGACAAGCGCATCGAGGTGGCGCGCTTCGTCGAGGACCTGACCGCGTCCTACCAGGGCGGCTGGTATTCGGTGATCAGCCTGCACGGCGGCGGCTCGCCGGCGGCGATGAAGCAGGAGATCTGGCGCCACTACCCGGTGGGCAGCAAGGTGGAGCTGGTCGAGCGGCTGCTGGGGCGCGGCGTGCTGGCGACGCCCGAGGGTGACGCGCCCCGCGCGATCACGCAGAACCGCCAGCCAGGGCGCTGCTGCGACCAGGGCTGCAGCGCGCCGGGGCAGGCGGTGATGGTCGAGATGCCGGTGACGGGGCGGCAGGACTGAGGCCGTGCGCGCGCCGGTCGGGATCGCGGAGCCGGCGTGCGACTGCGCCGTCACTGGCCGCTGGATCCCGCCGCCATTCAATGGGCCTGATAACGCCCCATGCGTTCGCCTGCGAATGCGTGACTCTCCATGGGGCCACGCATCGGCCTGGCAACCGTGCAAGGCTTGACTTATGCATCACTGCCCCCTAGCGTCCCTGACGTCTAAATCCAAATTTGGCGTCGCAACCATGCCAAGCAAACCCGGCCAAGACGTAGATTCATTTACGGACTTGTACCAACATGTAGTTGGACCGGGCAGCATCGTCGCGGCGGTGATCACGGGGCATCTCGCAGTCGAGTTCTTGCTGAGAAAGCTCGTAACGCAGTACGACGCGAAGCTCGAGTCGATCGCAAGCGATCTGAATCACGCACGCCTTGTCGGCCTCTCACGCGAGATCGGAGTGATCACTGAGGCACAAGCGGCAGTACTAACCCGGATAAACCAGCTTCGAAACAAGCTTACGCACCAACTCTCATACATCCCGTCAGTTCAGGAGCTGAAGGCAATCTACTCATCCGCGGCTGGTGCGTTCGACGACCTCACAGATGGCATCAGTCAAGGAAGTGAGGCGCTAGATTCAGCCTCCTCAACCCAAGAGTTGGAGGAATGGGTCCTGCCAGACCTTTTCGTCCAGATCGCATACGACCTGCACCATGAGTACATTGATCGCGGAGGCGATCATGAACTCTTCTGATGGCTCGGCGACGCCTAACGAATGAAAGGGACTTCCTCGTCCCGAGCCGCCCGCGAAGCGGTGACCGGCAACGAGTGCCACGATGGGGTTGCGAATCTCATCAACTCAATCGGAAGGGCAAGTCCCTTTCATTCGTTAGACGCCAAAGGAGAGGATTGTGGCTCGGGAAGACCATCTGTTCACGGGGCCTGACTGGCATTCGGTTAATCGGCACCAGCGTCAGCAAATGGCCGCAGAGATCGAG
>Ga0209966_1000239_pt1 | contig 20394 bp, 19 predicted proteins | sample RhisoiCoNPM_FD_187575 | JGI IMG/M metagenome (GOLD analysis project Ga0209966, IMG submission 187575) | Arabidopsis thaliana rhizosphere microbial communities from the Joint Genome Institute, USA, that affect carbon cycling - Rhizosphere... | ecosystem: Host-associated > Plants > Roots >... | reverse complement strand
TTACCGCCGCTCCGGGACCTTCACCCACTCCTCGGCGCAGGACGGCACGCTCGGATAGTAGGCCTTCGCGCTCGGGCAGTAGTACCAGTAGGCGGTGGCCGCGGGAGGTGCGGGCGGCGCCGGCGGCGGATTGTCGGCGGGAGCCGGCGGACGCTCGACGTAGACCGGCGGCGGCTGCACCACCACGGTCGGCGGCGGGTAGTAGTAGTACGGCGGCGGGTAGTACCACGGATATCCCCAGCCCCAGTAGGGGCCAACACCCACGAAGACGCCGCCGTGCCAGCGACCACCCGTGTACCCGGGCGTGGCCGTGACCGCGAGGACCGCGAGGACCAGCACCAGGGCCAACGCGAGCTTTTTCATCTCCGCCTCACTCTGACGCGCGGGCCGTCACGTTTGTTTACCGCCCTCCCAGGATATCGCCGGGAGGGAATCTATACCATCTGCTACGATGATTTTACGATGCCGACGATGCGACGGATCTGCGCGGGATTGCTGGCGTTGATGCTTCTGCTGGGCGGTGCGGCGCCGGGCCTGGCGGGCACGGCCGCGCCGCCCGCCCCGGCCGCTCCGCCGCCGCCCGCGCCGCCCGCTCCGGAGGCGGCGCCGGCCCCCGCCGACGCCCATGCGCAAGCCGAGACGCCCGAGGCGACGCCGCCCCGGATCAGCTATCTGCACGGCGAGGTCTCGTTCTGGCGGCCCGGCGCCCACGACTGGGTGCCGGCCACCCTCAACATGCCGCTGGCCCCCGGCGACGTCCTCTATGCGGGACCGGCCGGCAACGTGGAGGTCCAGATCGGGCCTCGCGCCTTCGCGCGCGCCGCGTACGGCGCGCAGCTGGGTCTCGACAACCAGGAGCCCGACTTCGTGCAGCTGCGCGCGACCTCGGGTTACGTATCGGTGGACCTGCGCGAGCTCCCGTCCGGCCACGCGGTGGAGCTGGACACTCCGGGCGCCGCGTTCACCATGGACCGCGCCGGCTACTACCACGCCGAGGTCGGCACCGACGCGACGACGTTCCGCACGCACCGCGGCGGGATCGCGACGATGACGCCGTCGGGCGGCACCGCCCAGCCGGTGGCCGGCAACCAGCAGGCGACGATTGCCAGCGGCGGCACCGACGAGGCGGCCGCGCCGCGCGTGGAGATGACGGTCGCGGCACCGCTCAGCACGTGGGATCGCTGGAACTACCAGCGCAGCGACTATCTCGTCCAGCCGGCCAGCGCCCGGCACCTCTCCCCGGGCGTCTACGGCGCCGAGGCTCTCGACCGGAGCGGCACGTGGCGCACGGTGGAGACGTACGGCAGCGTCTGGGTGCCCGCGGGTGTGCCGGCGGGATGGTCGCCCTACACCACCGGCCGCTGGATCTGGGATCCGCGCTTCGGCTGGACGTGGCTCGACGACGCGCCGTGGGGCTGGGCGCCGTATCACTACGGACGCTGGGTCCACCTCGGCCCCGGATGGGCGTGGGCGCCCGGGCCGGTCATCGTGCGGCCCGCCTACTCGCCGGCGCTCGTCGTGTTCCTGGGCGGCCCGGTCGTCGTGGGCCGGCCGCTCTACTGGGCGCCGCTCGGATGGGGCGAGCCGGTCATTCGCTGGTGGGGACCGCCGCGCGTGGTGGGCGTGGCGTGGTGGGGCGGCTGGGGCGGCCCGCGCGTGGTCAACAACGTCGTGGTCAACCGCACGACCACGGTCAACGTCACCCACATCACCACGTATCGCAATGTCACCGTGACCAACGCGGTGGTGGGCGTGCCCGCGGAGCGCTTCGGCCAGGGCAGCGCGCGCCCGACCCGCGTGGCGGATGCGGAAGCGCGCCGGCTCGCGCCGGTGGCGGGCGCCCCCGAGGTACGGCCGGTCGCGGCCAGCCTCGCGCCGGCGCGCGGAGCCGCCACGGCCGCCCGGCCACCCGAAGCGGCACGCTCGCGCCCGGTCGTCGCCACCCGCGCGCCCCAGGACCCCGCGCCGACGCTGCGCGCTCAGGGCCTGCCCGCGACGCCGGCCGCGACGTCACCACCGAAGCCGCGCATCGTGCCGGCGCCGGCGCGCGCGGCGACTCCGCCGGCCCCGACCGCGGCGACCGCGCCGCCCCCGCGCGGGGCAACCGCTCCCGGCCGGGCCGCACCCGACAGTGGCCAGCCGCCCGATCGCGGCGCGGCCACCCGCGGCCCGCGCTCCACGGGCGCGCACAGCGACGCGGTGCCGTCACCGACGCCGTCGCTGCGCCGCCAGGCGCCGCCCCCGGCGCCGCCCGCCCCGAGCGCGCAGGGCGCGCCGGTGCCGCAAGCGGAGCGTCCGCGCGGCGAATCACCGCGGCGTGGAGGCGGCAACGAGCGCGGTCACGATCGAAGCGGCGAGCGCAGTCAGGACAAGGGCGGTCAGCCGCGCGGAGATCGCGAGCGCTAGTTTTCGGCTTGCCCTCCCTGCCCGCGGGCGTCACACTCGGGGCCCCAGGGAGGAACCCATGAGCCTCGCGGCCGCCATCCCCATCATCTCCGCCGATTCGCACGTCACCGAGCCGCCCGACACGTATCTGGCCCGGATCGACCGACGCTTCAAGGACCGAGCCCCCCGCCTCGTGCACGACGACAAGCGCGGAGATCTGTTCGTCATCGACGGACTCGACAAGCCCATCCCGATGGGCCTGGTGGCGGCCGCCGGGAAGCCGGCCGAGGAGCTCACGATGTTCGGGGCCCGCTTCGAGGACCTGCACCGCGGCGGCTGGGATCCGCAGGCGCGGCTCGCCGACCAGGCCCGCGACGGCGTCAGCGCCGAGGTGATCTACCCCACCGTCGGGATGATGCTCTGCAACCACCCCGACTTCGACTACAAGCAGGCCTGCTTCGACGCCTACAACCTGTGGATCGCCGAGTACTGCGGAGCGCACCCCGACCGCCTCCTGGGCATCGGGCAGACCGCGATGCGATCCGTGGAAGACGGCATTCGCGACCTCCGCCGTATCCGGGAGCTCGGCCTTCGTGGGGTCATGCTGCCGGGAAACCCGGCGGTGGCCGACTATCACGACCCGGTATACGCGCCGTTCTACGAGGCGGCCATCGACCTCGGGCTGCCACTGTCCTTCCACATCCTCACGAGCCAGCAGGACAACTTCAAGACGCGCGGGCCGAAGCTCAACGCGTTCATGTCCATCATCCGCGGCTGCCAGGACCTGGTCGGGGCGTTCGTCTTCGGCGGCGTGTTCGAGCGTCACCCGCGGCTGCGGCTCGTGTGCGTGGAGGCCGACGCGGGCTGGGTGCCCCACTTCATGTACCGCATGGACCACGCCTACGACCGGCATCGCTATTGGCTGCCGCCGTCGGGGACGCTCACCAAGATGCCCAGCGAGTACTTCCGCGAGCACGTCTACACCACCTTCCAGGACGACTGGGTGGCCTTCCAGGTCAAGGACCTGTGCAACGTGCGCCGGCTGCTCTGGGCCAACGACTTCCCGCACAGCGATTCGACCTGGCCGCGCTCGCAGGAGCTACTGGCCAAGCACGCGGCCCATCTCACCCCGGAGGAGCTCCGCTGGGTGCTCCACGACAACGTGGCCGAGCTGTACGGCCTCCCGGCGGCCTGAGCGATGGCCTTCGATCTCGTCGTCCGGGGCGGCACCATCGTCGACGGCACGGGCCGTCCGGGCGTGCGCGGCGACGTCGGGATCCGGGGAGGGCAGATCGCCGCTCTCGGCGAGGTGAAGGGCCGCGCCGCGCAGACGGTGGACGCGGGCGGGCTGGTGGTCGCGCCCGGCTTCGTGGACGTCCACACCCACTACGACGCGCAGGTGATGTGGGATCGCATGCTCACGATCTCGCCCTGGCACGGCGTGACCACGGTGGTGATGGGCAACTGCGGCTTCGGCGTCGCGCCGACGCGGCCCGACCACCGCGGGCTCATCATGCGCACGCTCGAGAAGGTCGAGGGCATGAGCCTCGACGCCCTGGAGGCGGGGCTCGGCCAGGCGTGGCCGTTCGAGACGTTCCCCGAGTACCTCGACGCGGTCGAGCGGCGCGGCACCGCGCTCAACGTCGCGGTCCTCCTCGGCCACACCCCGCTGCGGCTCTACGTCATGGGGGAGGACGCGACCGAGCGCCCCGCGACTCCGGACGAGATCGCGCGGATGCGGGCCATCGTGCGCGAGGCCATCGACGCGGGCGCCATCGGCTTCGCGACCTCGAAAGCGTCGACCCACATCGGCTACGCCGGCAAGCCGGTGCCGAGCCGCGCGGCCGCCTTCGCCGAGGTCGAGGCGCTGGCCGGCGCCCTCGGCGAGGCGGGCCGCGGCATTCTCCAGGCCACCGTGGGCCGCGAGCTCTTCTTCAAGGAGTTCGAGACGCTCGCCCGGGCCACCGGCCGGCCCGTCACCTGGACCGCGCTGCTGGCCGGCATGATGGGGCCCGGCTCCCACCGCGAGCTGCTCGAGAAATCCCGGGCACTGGTCAAGCAGGGCCTCCAGGTGGTGCCGCAGGTCACGTGCCGCACCCTGAACTTCGAGTTCCAGCTCAAGGAGCCGTTCATCTTCGAGAGCATGTCGGTGTTCAAGCCGATCTCGGTCGCCGACCATGCCGGCAAGGTCCGCCTCTACGGCGATCCCGATTTCCGGCGCGCGTTCAAGGAGAGCTTCGACCGCCCGAAGAAGGGCGCGGTGTTCGCCGGGCTGAGCTGGGCGCGGACGTGGATCTCGTGGTACCCGCCCGATCCCTCGCTCGAGGAGCGCCTGGTGTCGGAGGTGGCGGCGGAGCGCGGCGTGGACCCGACCGACCTGGTCCTGGACATGGCCCTCGCCACCAACCTCGACGCGCGGTTCCGCATGGCCGTCTTCAACCACGACGAGGCCGAGGTGATCGAGCTGCTCACCGAGCCCGACACGGTGCTGGGGCTCTCCGACGCGGGCGCCCACGCCAGCCAGCTCTGCGACGCGTGCTTCTCGACCTACCTGCTGAGCCGCTGGGTGCGGGAGAAGCAGGCCATCGCGCTGCCCGAGGCGATTCGCATGCTCACCTCGCGCCCGGCCGAGGTGTTCGGCATCACCGACCGGGGCCGGCTCGCCACCGGGCTGGCCGCCGACGTCGTGGTCTTCGACCCGGCGACGGTGGGTGCCAGCAAGCTGCGCCGCGTGCACGACCTTCCCGCCGGGGCGGACCGGCTGGTCGCCGACGCCAGCGGGATCGAGGCGGTGATCGTCAACGGCACCATCGTGCGACGCGCCGGCCGCGACGCGGTGGCCCCGGACGGCCCGCTGCCAGGCGCGCTGCTGCGGAACGGCGGCGCCCGATCGACGACCTGATCGCAGCCGACATGATCCCGATCATCGACCTCGAGCCGTACCTGGCGGGCCGCCCGGGGGCCCGGGCCGCCACCGCGACCGAGCTGGGACGCGCCCTGCACGAGGTCGGCTTCTTCGTGATCGTGAACCACCGCGTTCCCCCGGCCCTGATCGACGCCACCTTCGCGGAGGCCCGCCGCTTCCACGCACAGCCGATGGAGGCCAAGCTCGCGCTGCGCATGAACGAGCACAACAACGGCTACATGATGCTCGGGCGCTACGCGGTGTGGACCTCGGACGTCAACGCCAACGACCAGCCGGACCTGAACGAGGCGTTCTTCGTGAAGCGGGAGCGGACCCCGGACGATCCGCTGGTACGGGCGGGACGCCGCTTCGCGGGACCCAATCAGTGGCCCGCGGCGCTGCCCGGCTTTCGGGAGACGGTGCTGGCCTACACCGAGGCGGTGGACGCGCTCGGCCGGGCGCTCCTGCCCCTCTGCGGGCTGGCCCTCGATCTGCCCGCCGAGACCTTCGACGCCGCCTTCGCGGAGACTCAGTTCAGCTTCCGGCTGACCCACTATCCGCCGGTGTCGGCCGAGCCGAACCAGTTCGGCATCGCGCCCCACACCGATTCCAACTTCATGACGTTCCTGGCCCAGAGCGAGGTGCCCGGGCTGCAGGTGCGCATGCCGGACGGCGCGTGGGTGGACGTGCCGTACGTGCCCGGCTCCTTCGCGGTGAACTCGGGCGACATGATGCAGCGGTGGACGAACGGCCGGTTCAAGTCCACCCCGCACCGCGCGCTGCCGCCGGTAAGCCGTCCACGCTACGCGATTCCCTACTTCATGGGACCGCATCTGGACACCGAGATCGCGTGCCTGCCCACGTGCCAGGGGCCGGGCAACCCGGCGCGCTATCCGCCCGTCACCTACGCGGCCTATCTCGACTGGTGGTACGACGCCAACTACAATTCGTCAGACCAGCGCGACGCGGTGGCCACGCGCCAGCGCGACGTGGCCTGAGCGGACGCTCCCCGGAGGCACAAACGATGAAGGTCGGAGTCGCCCTGAACATGCTGACCCAGGAAGGGCGGCCGGACGCCGCGGTGCTCGCCGATCATCTCGCGCTGGGCGATCTCGCCGAGCCCCTGGGGTTCGATTCGCTCTTCGCGCTGGAGCACCACTTCACCGGCTACGCCATGTCGCCGTCGCCGACCCAGCTCCTCAGCTATTTCGCGGGCCGCACCCGGCGCGTCATCCTCGGCACCGCGGTGATCGTGCTACCGTGGCACGACCCGGTGCGGGTCGCCGAGGAGATCGCGCTCCTCGACATCCTGTCGGGCGGCCGCGTGCTGCTCGGCTTCGGCCGGGGCGCCGCGAGCGTCGAGTACGCCGGGTTCCGCATCCCCATGGAGGAAGCCCGCGCCCGTTTCGTGGAGACCGCGCAGATCGTGGTCCGCGCGCTGAGCCAGGACGTCTTCGAGTGGCAGGGCGAGTTCTTCACCATCCCGCGGACGTCCATTCGCCCGCGTCCGATCTCACATCCGGAGCGCCGCATCTACGCCTCCTCGGTCAGCCCGGAGTCGGCCGAGATCATGGCCAAGCTGGGCTTCGGCGTCCTCGTCATCATGCAGAACGAGTGGCCGAAGGCGGCCGAGGACATCCGGCGCTACCGGGAGATCGCGCAGGGCGTGGGACACCCGCCGCGGCCGCCGATCATCCTGACCAACGTCTCGGTGGCGGACAGCCGCGCCGAGGCGCACGAGCGCGCGGTGAGGTACTTGAGCCGCAAGTTCGACTCGATCGACGCCCACTACCACTTCTCGGACGGACACCTCGGCGCGGTGAAGGGCTACGAGGCGTACGGCGCGACCGCCAAGACCTACGCCAAGATGAAGGACCCGAGCTTCCGGCAGAAGGCGGCCGACTTCTACGTGAAGATCCAGGTCGTGGGCACGCCCGACGAATGTCTCCAGCAGCTGGCCGAGCTGCGGCGGCTCACCGGCCTGGACCACCTGGTCACCGAGTTCGCATTCGGCGGGATGCCGCACCACGAGGCCGAGCTGAACATGCGGCTCTTCGCGGATCGCGTCATGCCGACGCTGCAGCGCGACTCCGCGTTCGCGGCTCCGTCGCCGGCGGCACCGCCCGAGAGCTCGGCGGTCGGGCAGGCCGAGGGCATCTTCGCCCCCGCCTGAGCATCGTCGCCAAACCCGGTCCTCGACCGGCATCATGGAGCAGCCCCTATGACGGCACACGGCAATCTGGTCGCAGGCGAATGGGTGTCCGGCGTCGAGACGAACCGGAACCTGAACCCGTCGAATCTCGACGACGTGGTCGGCGAGTACGCGCGGGCCGACGCCGCGCAGGCCGGCCGGGCCATCGCGGCCGCGGTGGCGGGCGCCCCGGCGTGGGCGCGGGGCAATCTCCAGGAGCGCGCCGATGCCCTCGACCGCATCGGCGACGCCATCCTCGAGCGCAAGACCGACCTGGGCACGCTCCTGTCCCGCGAGGAGGGCAAGACCCGGCCCGAGGGCATCGGAGAGGCGGCCCGTGCCGGCTACATCTTCAAGTTCTTCGCGGGCGAGGTGGTGCGCCTGACCGGCGAGCAGCTGCCCTCGGTCCGGCCCGGGGTCACCGTCGAGATCACGCGGGAGCCGCTCGGCGTGGTCGGCATCATCACCCCCTGGAACTTCCCGCTCGCGATCCCGGCCTGGAAGATCGCGCCGGCGCTGGCTTACGGCAACTGCGTGGTCTTCAAGCCGGCGGACCTCGTGCCGGGCTGCGGCTGGGCCCTGGCCGACATCATCAGCCAGGCCGGCCTGCCCGCCGGTGTCTTCAACCTGGTGATGGGACGCGGCGCGGTCGTCGGCGAGGCCATCCTGTCTTCACCCGACGTGGCCGGGGTCAGCTTCACCGGCTCGGTCGAGACCGGACGGGCGGTCGCCCAGAAGGTCGTCGGGCGCATGGGCAAGGTGCAGCTCGAGATGGGCGGCAAGAATCCACTGGTGATCCTCGACGACGCCGACCTCGGCGTGGCGGTCAACTGCGCCATCCAGGGCGCGTACTTCTCGACCGGCCAGCGGTGCACCGCCTCGAGCCGCTTCATCGTGACCCAGGGCATCCACGACCGCTTCGTGGCCGCGATGGTGGAGCGCCTCAAGGCGCTGAAGGTGGACGACGCCCTGCGGGAGGGCACCGACATCGGGCCGGTGGTGGACCAGAGCCAGCTCGACCAGGACCTCCGCTACCTGGAAGTCGGCCGGAAGGAGGGCGCGCGGCTGGCGTGGGGCGGCGAGACCCTCAAGCGCGACGCGCGCGGCTTCTACCTCTCTCCCGCGCTCTTCACGGAGTCCACCAACGCGATGCGCATCAACCGCGAGGAGATCTTCGGCCCGGTGGCCAGCGTGATTCGCGTGCGCGACTACGACGAGGCGCTGGCGGTGGCCAACGACACTCCCTTCGGCCTCTCGTCGGGAGTGGTCACCACGTCGCTCAAGCACGCGTCGCACTTCAAGCGGAACTCCCAGGCCGGCATGGTGATGGTCAACCTGCCCACCGCGGGGGTGGACTACCACGTGCCTTTCGGGGGCCGGAAGGCGTCGTCGTACGGACCGCGCGAGCAGGGACGGTACGCCGCCGAGTTCTACACCACGGTGAAGACCGCGTATACCGCCCCGTGAGGCCGGCGGCCGGGCTCGGCGTGGGCCGGCTCTCCGATCTGGCGAGGCCGGTCTGGCCGCGGGGAGCCTCGTCCCCGGCGTGACCCGTCGGGTGATCTTCCTCGACATCGACGGGGTTCTCGCCCCGGTCCGCCGCTGGGATCGCTACGAGGATCTCGAGCCCGCCTGTGTCCGGGTCCTGAACGAGATCGTGGCGGAGGCGAGCGCGGACATCGTGGTGTCCTCCACATGGCGTCACGGCCGGACCGTGGACGAGCTGCAAGCCCTGCTCGAGGCCGCCGGATTCACCGGCTCGGTCATCGACAAGACTCCGCGGGGCGCCCCCGGCACCGACCGCGGCGACGAGATCGCCGCCTGGCTCGCGGAGCACACCGTGGCCGGCTACTTGATCGTGGACGACCATCCGGGCATGGGCCCGCTGCGCTCCCGCCTGCTGCTGACGAATCCGGGGCGCGGCCTGCAGAGCTCCGACGTGGCGCGCGCCGTCGAGATCCTGATGCGGCCGTGACGTGCCGCGCGGTGGCCCGGTCCGCGCGGTCGGCCCCGGCGCTCAGCGGATGCCGGCGCGCATGAAGCTCTGCACGAACTGACGCTGGAAGAGCAGGAACGCGATCAGCAGCGGCCCCGACGTCATCAAGGTGGCCGCGGTGATGATCGACCAGTCCACCCCCTGATCGCCCGAGGAGAAGACCTGCAGCCCCACCGTCAGCGGCCGGGACTGCACCGAGTTGGTCACGATCAGCGGCCACAGGAAGTTGTTCCAGTGGTAGCTGATCGAGACCAGCCCGTAGGCGATGTAGACCGGCCGGGCCAGCGGAACGTACACGCGCCAGAGCGTCTCCAGCGCCCCGGCCCCTTCCACCCGCGCCGCCTCGTCCAGCTCCTTCGGCACCGTCTTGAACGTCTGGCGGAGCAGGAAGATGCCGAACGCCGAGGCCATGTAGGGCAGCCCGATGGCCCCGAGGGTGTCGAGGAGGCCGAGCCGGCTCATGGTCCGGTAGTTCTCCACGATCAGCACGTCGGGCATGATCATCAGCTGCACCAGCACGAGCAGGAACGCGATCGACCGCCCCGCGAAGGCGAAGCGCGCGAAGGCGTAGGCGGCCAGCGTGCACAGCACGAGCTGGGCGGCCAGGATCATCGTCACCAGCAGCGTGGTGTTGACGAAGTAGCGGGCGAACGGCGCGGCCGCCCACGCCTTGGCGAAGTTCTCCAGCGTGAGCGGTGCTGCGAGCACGAACCGGGTCGAGAACTCGGCGGGGTGGAAGGCGGTCCACACCGCGTAGGCGAGCGGCAGCGCCCACAGGAGGCCGAGCAGCCACGCCCCCGCCGTCTCCAGCGCGCGGCCGGGCGTCATCGTGGATCGCTCATTGATAGTGCACCCGCCGATCCAGCAGCACGAACTGGCCCAGCGCCATCGCGGCGAGAATGACCAGCAGCACCAGGGTGAGCGCGGCCGCGTAGGCCTGATCCCAGAACTTGAAGCCCACGTCGTAGATGTAGTAGAGCAGCAGGGCGGTGGCGTTGTCCGGCCCGCCCCTGGTCATCACCACGATGTGGTCCACGAGCCGGAACGAATTGATCACCGCGTTGACGAGCACGAACAGCGTGGTCGGCATCAGCAGCGGGAAGGTCACGCGACGGAAGACGTACCATGGGCTCGCGCCCATGAGCGCCGCGGCCTCGCCCAGATGCGGCGACAGCGACTGCAGCGCGGCCAGGTAGAAGATCATGAAGAAGCCGGCCTCCTTCCACACCGTCACCACCACCAGGCAGCCGAGCGCGGTGTTCCGGCTGCCGAGCCAGTTGTGGCTCGGCAGGCCCAGCAGCCCGGTCACCTGCTCGAGCAGGCCGTAGCCCGGCGTGTAGAAGAAGAGCCAGATGTTGGCCACCGCGATCATCGGCAGCACGGTGGGGGTGAAGAAGGACAGGCGCAAGAACGAGCGGCCCGGGATGCGCCCGTTCACCCACACCGCCATCAGCATCGCCAGCCCGATCGACAGCGGAATGGTGCCGAGGGCGAACCACGCGTTGTTGCCCAGCACTTGCCAGAACACCGGGTCCTCCACCATCGCCCGGTAGTTGTCGGCCCCCACCCACACCGCCGCCCGCCCCGGCTTCGGGTTGGACAGAAAGCTGTGATAGAGCGTCGCCGCAACCGGAAAGTGCGTGAACGCCACCAGCAGAACCGCCGCCGGCAACAGCAGCAGCCACCCCTGCACGTGCACGCGCCACCCCGAAGCGCTCACTCCCCGCTCCGTTGGCGGACGTCGTCCGCCTTGCCGTCTGCGACGGACGGAGCCGGCGGGCGGGGGGCGGCGGGGGCCCTCCCGGGAACACGCTGACTCGCGACCCGGTGCCGGCATTCAGGGCGGGCCACGAGACGGAGACTCGCGACTTCGGCAACGCGCAGAAGACACGGTTCCCGGGAGGGCCCCCGCCGCCCCCCGCTCGCCGGGTCCGTCCGGTGCACGTGCAGGCCCTGGAGCGCTCGCGCTACCGGCGGTAGGGGCGGAGGATGCGTTCGGCTTCGCGCTGGGCGTCTTTCATGGCCTGCTCTGGCGTCTTGGACCCGGTGAGCGCAGCTTGCAGGCCGTCGTTGAGCGCCTTGGTCACGCGCTGGTTGTCGTGGGTGGACAGCTCGGCCACCGCGTACTGGAGCTGATCGCGGGCCACCGCGGCGGCCGGGAAGCCGGCCACGTACTGCTTCATCGCCGGGGTCTCCCACGCGTCCGGCCGCACCGCCACGTAGCCGGTGTCGATGCCCCACTGGGCGGCCCGCGGCGGCGAGGTGACCCACTTGATGAACTTGAGCGAGGCGGCCTGCTGCGCGGGCGTGCTCTTCTTGAAGATGTGGAAGTTGCCGCCGCCGGTGGGCGAGCCGCGGCGCTTGCCCGCGGGCAGCATCGCCACGCCGAACTCGAACTTGGCGTTGTTCTTCACATTGGTGAGGTTCCCGGTGGTCGTCCACATCATCGCGGTCTTGCGCTCGAAGAAATCCTTCGGCGTGGTGCCCCACTCGATGATCCCGCTCGGCATCACCTTGTGCTTCGCGCTCAGGTCCACCCAGTACTGCAGGGCCTGCACCACCGCCGGCTTGTCGTAGTAGGTCTCGTTGCCGGCCGGGTTCATCAGCAGCACGTCGTTCTGGGTCGTGAAGCCCTGGAAGAGCCAGTACGGGAAGCCGGACGACGGCACCTCGAGGCCCCACTGCGAGACGTTGCCACCTGCGTCGCGCTTCGTCAGCTTCCGGGCGTACTCGACCTGCTCGGCCCACGTCGCGGGCGGCTTGTTTGGATCGAGGCCGGCCTCCTTGAAGGCCTCCTTGTTCCAGTACAGCACGATGGTGGAGCGCTGGAACGGGATGCCCCAGGTCTTGCCGCCGGCCTGGCTGTTGAGCATGAAGGCCGGGAAGAAGCTCTTGAGCCAGGCGCGGTCCTCGGCGCTCGTGGCCTTCTCGTCGAACGGCACGATGGCGTCCTCGTCGATGAGCGTGAACATGTCGGTGGACAGCAGCACCGACATCTGGGGCGGCTCGCCGCTCTTGAGCGCGGTCAGGACCTTGACGATCGTCTCCTGGTAGGTACCCGCGTAGATCGGCTTGACCCGGATGCCCGGGTTCTCCTTCTCGAAGTCGGCGGCCAGGCCGTCGATGATCTTGGTGACCGGGCCGCCCACCGCGACCGGGTAGTAGAAGGTCACATCCACCGGCGCCTGGGCGGCCACCGGCGCGGCTCCCGCGCCCAGCGCGGCGAGCAGCAGTCCTGCGAGCAGTCTTGCCTTCATGATGATCTCCTCACGATCGAGAGAAGGTTGACAGGTCGGTGACGTCCTCGCGACGGCAGCCGGTCGCCGCGTCGAACACGTGCGTCGTGTCCTTGCGCCACGAAAGATGCACGGTGCGGCCGCCCAGCTCGACCCGGCCCGGCGCGCGGACCGCGACGGTCTGGCCGGCGGCCGCGCAGAGCAGAATCGAATCGGCCCCCAGATACTCCACGCGGCTGACGCGGGCCTCCACCGTCCGGGGCCCGGGCTCCGTCGCCACGCGGATATCCTCGGGTCGGACTCCGAGCAGGATCCCGCCCGGCGCGCTCAGGATGTTCATCGGAGGCGTGCCGATGAATCGCGCGGCGAAGGCGGTGGCGGGCCGCGCGTAGAGGGTATCCGGCGCGGCGTCCTGCTCGACGCGGCCCTCGCGAAGCAGGATGATCTGGTCGGCCATGGTCATGGCCTCCGTCTGGTCGTGCGTGACGTACACCATCGTGATCCCGAGATCCTGCTGGAGCGCGCGGATCTCCCGCCGCATCTCGAGTCGCAATTGCGCGTCCAGATTCGACAGCGGCTCGTCCATCAGGCACACCGGCGTCTCCGCGATGAGCGCGCGGCCGAGGGCCACCCGCTGCTGCTGGCCGCCCGAGAGCTGGGCGGGCTTGCGCTCCAGCAGCGCGCCCAGACCAAGCAGATCGGCCACCCGCGCGAGCCGCTGCTGCCGCTCGGCCGCTCCCACGCGGCGCACCCGCAGACCGAAGACGATGTTCTCGGCCACCGAGAGGTGGGGGAACAACGCGTAGGACTGGAAGACCATCGACAGGCGGCGCTCCGCGGGCGGCCGATCCGTGACGTCGACACCGCCGATGAAGACGCGCCCGCTCGTGGCCGCCTCGAGGCCCGCGATCAGCCGGAGCGTGGTGGACTTGCCGCAGCCCGAGGGGCCCAGCAGCACCAGCATCCGGCCGGCCGCGGCCTCGAAGCTCACGTCGTCCACCGCGCGGGTCGCGCCCCACCATCGGCTCAGGTGCTGCACGGAGATGGACGAGGCGGTCACGACGCGGGGCCGAAGGCCGGGCAGAGCGCGGCCACGGCGGGCGGCAGGTCGATCGGGCGCCGACGAGGCGACGACGGCGCGGGGGTCGGCGACGCGGTCAGCGCGGGCAGAGCAGGTCCCAGAGGGCGCCGGCCCGCTCCACGACCGCGTCGACGTCCTCGGCCAGCAGGTGACGCGCCGCCACCATGGCCTGCGCGTCGCTCCGGACGCGCGCGCGGTAGTCGTCGCGACCCGCGTAGCGCTCGTCGATCGCGCGGCGCGGGTCGCCGGCGCGGGCGCGGGCAGCCGCGGTGCGCGCGAACGGCAGCGTCGATCCCATCATGGCCATGAGGTCGCCCGGGGCGCCCTGATCGGGGTGCCGCGGGTTCCACCCCGTGAACGTGGCCAGCGGCACCCGCAGCTCGGAGGGGCGGATGCCCGGGCGATCGTTGCCGTCCCCGTCCACTGCGGGGACGACCGTGACGTAGGGCGCGCCGATCTTCGGCGGCACGGTCACGATGCCGCGCTCCACCTCGGAGCCGAAATCGAGACGCCGCGGCCGGGGCAGCTGATCGGGGAACCGCGCGCCGGGGATCGCCGCGAACACCGCGCGCGTGCTCTCGGCCGCGACCGCGCTGGAATCGGCCAGACGCGGCACCGCGCTCGCGGGCGGCTCGACGCCCTCGGTCACCCACCGGTCCAGGTTGACCAGCGCGGCGCGGAGCAGCGGCGAGTAGTCCACCACGCTGAAGGTGTGGAGCCCGCGGCCCCCGGTGTTGGGATCGGCGGCCGGCGGCGGGATGGCCCCCGGCGTGTGCTGGGTGCCCGCGAAGAGGTACTGCCGCACGAACGCTGGCGGCGTCACGTCCTGCTTGCCCGTCACGTCGGTGTGGACCAGCGAGCCGTCGCCGCGCCAGTATTCGGCGGCGGTGTTGATCGTGAAGATGCGCGGCGGGGTGGGCCGCGTGGCGAGGCGGTGGAGCAGCGCCCCCCGCTGGCCGGTCAGCGGATCCTCCTGCTCGCCGTCGGTGAACGGGAACAGGCTGCCGACCGCGTGGAGCGCGTTCAGCGAGGGCTGGCCGAAGCGGCAGTTGAACTCGCCGCGCCGCGCGCCGGCCACGTGCGGCACCACCGCGTCCCACACGAACCGGCCCTCCTCGTCCTCGTCGAGCCCGAGATAGAGGAGATGGCGGAGGAAGCGGCCGCTCTGCGAGACCCCGAACACGTACGAGTGGTCGATGGCGCTCGCGCAGGGGTTGCCCTGCTCGGCGCCGCCCCAGCGCAGGAACGAGGCGGTATCGCGCACCGCGGTGAAGCCGAGACCGACCAGCGGCGGATCCTCGGCGCGGTAGTAGCACTCGTAGATGCGCCCGGGCGCGAAGCCGCCGTCGAGGGCGACCGAGGAGGCGTCCGGGAAGCGCCAGGCCGAGCGCGGCACCGCCGCCGGGGGCCCGTCGGCGTGCTCGCGCACGTGCAGCTCGGCGTCGGGATCGTCCGGGCGCGCCACCGGATGTGGGATGTGGTAGCGGTCGGCCAGCGGCAGCACGTCCACCCGAGCGTTGGGCCGGAACTCGCAGCGCACGCGCTCCGAGACGCCCGGCACGCGCGGCACGGTCAGCGCCATCATCCCGTCGCGCCGCGGCACGTCGGGCTGCCACCCGATCCACGCCACCGTGTAGCCGTGCCGCATGAGGAACCCGTTGCCGAAATCCTCGCGAGTGGTCGGATCGTTCGAGCGCGGCGTGCTGTTGAACATGCCCAGCGCGATCTTGCGGCCGCGGTTCGGAACGTCCAGCAGGAGCCGACGGCGCCCGCCGTCGACGGGCCGCAGCAGGGAGAAGTCGGCCGACGACTCGACGAGGCCGCGCGCGTTGCGGGGCGCCCGCGACAGGTCGGCGATCGGGGCGTGCACCGGGCGGGCCGGGTCCACCGCGAAGTGGAGCACGCCCTCGAGCTTCTCGTAGGCGCCCACGGCGCCGAACCGGGCGCCGCCCAGCACGGGCTCGCGGCGCGCCACCTCGAGTCTCACCACCGCCATGACGGGTCTCCGATCAGAATCCGAGGAACGGCCTCAGCGCGGCCAGCACCGCATCCGGATTGTCCTCGTGCAGCGTGTGGATCGCGCGGGGAATCTCGATGAACTGGCCGTGGGGCAGCTCGCGCGCCATCCGCTCGGCCACGTCGCGGTCGAGGATCGGGCTCTCCTCGCCCCGCAGCACCAGGGTGGGCACCGGGATCGTGCGCAGAAGGCCCCACCAGTCCACCTCGACCGTCGAGCGTAGCGTTTTCACGCTGGGATGCCACGCCCACACGATGCGGCCGTCCGGGCGCTGCCGCAGGCTCGTGGCCGCCACCCAGCGGTAGTAGTGGATGCCCGGATACGGATTGCCGCGGAAGAGGTGCTGCGCGGCCTGCTCGATGCTGTCCCAGAACTCGGGCTCCGGCGGCCCGGGAGGCGCCTGGGTCGCGCGCTTGCTGATCTCGGGCCCGATGTCGAGGATCACCAGCTTTCGCACCGACTCGGGCCGCTTGGCCGTGAAGTAGATCGCGTTGCGGCCGCCCATCGAGAGGCCGACCATGATCACCGGAGCGAGGCCGAGCTGGTCGACCACGCCGGCCAGATCGTCGAACGCGGCGATCGGCCCGTACACGTCCGCGGGATCGCTGTCGCCGTGCCCGCGCTGATCGAGCGCGTAGACGTGGAAGTGCGGCTGGAGCGCGATGCTCAGCGTGTCCCAGGCGTGCGCGTGCCCGGTGAACCCGTGCAGGAGGAGCAGGGGCGGACGGCCCTCGCCGCCCCAGTCGAGCACGTGGAAGCGGAGCCCGCCCACGGTGACGTGCCGGTCGATCGGACGCAGCAGGTTCATCGCGCCCTCGCGCTCAGAGCTGGATCCGCCCGGGGCCCCGTGGTCCGCCCCGGCCGCCCAGGTCCGGCGGCATCCGGTCCGGGATCACGATGTTCGAGGACTGCTCGCGCCGCAGCTCCTGCAGCTCCCGGATCGCGCGCTCGACCGCGACCTTGGCCCCTGCCGCGAACTTCTCGGCCGCGTCGCCGAGCGAGGTGGCCTCGATGTCGAAGGTGATGGGCAGCGCGCCCACCGGCGAGAGGAGCTGCGCCTCGCCCACGTACAGGATCTGGCGGCCCAGGTCGATCGCCCCGTCGGTCTTCACCGGGGTCATCACCCGGATCACCCCGATGCGGCGGTCGGTGAACGTCTCCTCCCGGTAGAGGGCGTTCGGATCCATCCGGAGCTCCATGGTCTCGTCGGCCATCGGTCGTCCTTTCTTTCGTCAGGCGAGCTCGGCGCGGGCGCTCATGGCCACCGTGCCGTCGGGGGTCACGGCCCACAGGTCGCAGGCCCGCCCGTCGGCGGCCGGGCGGCCGCGCAGCTCGAAAGCGTCGTTGTCGAAGAGCGGGGCGCGGGCCTGCGTCTCGTACGAGCGAAACGTCCGGCCGGGCGCGTGATCCCGCGCGAAGTCGATCAGCAGGGTGGAGGTCAGCGGCCCGTGGACCACCAGACCGGGGTATCCTTCGCGGTCCGTCGCCCAGGGGCGGTCGTAGTGGATGCGGTGGCTGTTGAAGGTGAGCGCGGAGAAGCGAAACAGCAGGACCGGGTCCGGCGCGATCCGCCGGCGCCACGGCACGTCGTCGGGCGCGGGCTCGCGGCGCGGCGCCTGGTTGCGCTCGCCCGCCTTCACCTCCTCGCGGAAGACGGTTCGCCGCTCTTCCTCGATGGCGAGGGCATCGCCCGCGAAGATGCGCTGCACCACCGTCGCGAACACCAGGGTCCCGGTCCCGCCCGTCTTCACCGAGATGTCGGCCAGCTCGGTCTCGCGCCGCACCGTCTCGCCGATGCGGAGCGGCCGGTGAAAGCGGAAGCGCTCGCCCGCGAACATCCGGCGCGGCAGCGGCATCGGCGGGATCACCCCGGTGTCGACGGGGCTGCCGTCCGGCCGCAGCGCGTCGGGGCCGAACCGCGGCAGGAAGTAGAGGCACTGCCAGCCCGGCGGCAGCGGGTCACCCGGCTGGAAATCGGGCTCCCCTCGTCCGAACGTGAGATTGAGGAGATTCGCGGGCGCGGCGGTGACGGTGTCGGTGGCGGTCTCCCGCCGGCCGACGTGCGCCTTGAGGTCCTCCAGACCGGCGATCGTACTGACCGGCGTGCTCACGACTCGCTCACGCCGGCACCGGCGGCCGGCGGCGATGCCAGTCGGTCGCGCGCTGATAGGCGTGGCCCGCGCGCAGCACGGTGGCCTCGTCGAAGGGCCGCCCGGAGATCTGCATCGACAGGGGCAGGCCGCTGGTGGAGAAGCCGGTGGGAAGGGCGAGGGTCGGCAGCCCGGTGATGTTGAAGGGGCCCATGTTCGACTTGGCGAACGGGAAATCGGGATCGAGCACGACCTTGAACGCGGGGGCGGGCCCGAGCACGGTCGGGGTGATCAGCACGTCCACCGACTCGAGCGCGCGGGCGGTGTCCTCACGGATCTGCGCCCGCAGGCGCTGCGCCTGCACGTACTCGGCGGCGCGGAACAGCCCGCCCGCCATCAGCTTCTCGCGGAGCACCTCGCCGTACAGCTCGGGGCGCGTGCGCAGATCGCGCTCGTGATAGGCGTAGGCCTCGCTGAGCATGATCACCATGAACGACGGGGTGGCGTGGATGCTCGGGATCGCCACGTCGCGCACCGCGGCTCCGAGCCGGGCCAGCTCGCCCAGCGCCCGCTCGAAGGCGGCCACCGTCTCCGGCTCCACCTGGTCGAAGAAGTAGTCGCGCACCACCCCGACCCGCAGCCCCTTCACGCCGCCCTCGAGGCCGGCGAGGAAGTCCGGCACCGGCTCGCGCGCGGACGCCGGATCGGCCGGATCGTGTCCGGCGAGGGCTTGCAAGATATACGCGCAGTCCTCGGCCGAGCGGGCCATCGGCCCGGTGTGATCGAGCGTCCACGACAGCGTGACGACGCCGGCGCGGCTCACCCGCCCGTAGGTGGGCTTGAGCCCGCTGATGCCGCAGAAGGCCGCCGGCCCGCGGATGGAGCCGCCGGTGTCGGAGCCCAGCGAGCCGACCGTGAGCCCGGCGGCCAGCGCCGCCCCGGAGCCGCTGCTGGAGCCGCCCGGGATGTGCTCGAGGTTCCACGGATTGCGGGCGGGCGGAAAGCGATGACCGGGGAACTGGATGCCGAAGGCGAACTCGTGGGTGATCGCCTTGCCGAGCATGACCATGCCGGCCTGCTGCAGGCGTGCCACGCACGTGCAGTCGAAGTCGGGCACCCAGTCGGCGAGCAGCGCGGAGCCGGCGGTGGTGCGGATGCCGCGCGTCGCGTAGAGATCCTTGTAGGCGATGGGGATCCCGGTCAGCGGGCCCGCGTCGCCCCGCTTGAGCGCGGCTTCGGCGGCGCGGGCGTCGGCGAGCGCGCGCTCCGCGGTCACCGTGACGAACGAGGCGAGGTGCTTGTCGAGGCGCTCGATGCGGCCGAGCAGATCGGTCGCGTAGTCCACCGGGGACAGCTCGCGGCGGCGGAAGAGCCCGCCCAGCTCCCGGATGCCCGCGTAGCACAGATCGTCGGCGCTCATGAGCCGCTCCCGTGCTGAGAATCGCCTCTCGCATCGAAGGTCACCGCCGGCTCGACGGTCCGCACGGTGCGACTGTCGAGGGCCCGGATCGGCCGGAGCGCGTTCATCAGGAAGCCGCGCACCATCGAGAGACGCGCCTCGGGGATCGGGAGACCGGCGAGGCGGGCGCGCTCCTTGACCTCGTCCAGCGTGACGTCAGCGGGTAGCTCGGCCATGAGAATTCTCCTTGTGGGCGACGGGCCATAGAGTAGACGGCTCCGAGCGCCAGAGCAACACGTCGAGCGGGCGCGGCCGAGGACTATGAGGGCCGAGCTCAGGCGCGAAGCATGGCGGCGGAGCGCTCCATGCGGTCGAGGCTCTCGGCGAGGGTCTCGCTGCGAAAGTCGAAGATCAGCTCGCTGACCCCGAGGGCCGCGAAGGCGCCGATGTCGTCGACGATGGCCTGCGGGCTCCCCGAGAACGGACGACGCTCGCGGCCGCCGTCGACGCCCTGCCCGGCGTCGTAGAGCGGCGCCTTGTAGGAGATGGTCAGCGTCGCGGGATCGCGTCGCTCCGCCTCGGCGAGACGTTGGTCCAGCTTGGGATCGAGCGAGACGGGCTTCATGGCGCTTCAGCGGCGCGGATCGCCGCGGGGTCGTCCGGCGGAGCAACCACGCCCGCGCCCGTCTCCCGGATCAGCTCCGCCGCGGCGCCGTCCGGCGGGACGGCCGCGAGGATCGGCCGTCCGACCGCGACGTACTCGAAGACCTTGCCCGAGAGGACGCCCTTGCCACGACCACCCGCGTCCGGGATGAGCAGCAGCAACGCTTCGGAGTCGCGCTGCAGCGCGAGGGACTCGGCCCGCGGCGCGTAGGGCAGAAGCTCGAACCGGGCGCCGAGCCCGAGACCCTCCGCCCACTCGCGGTCGGCGTCCCGGAAGTCGCCGAGGAAGCGCGCGACGAGGTCGAGGTCCGAGTCGGCGAGCGCCTGCAGGAACGGCCGCGGGTCGCGCCGGCCGAAGAAGCTCCCCGTGTGCGTGATCCGAAAACGGTCGGACGGATGCCGCTCGAGCCCGGCGACGTCGTCGAAGTCGG
>Ga0209966_1000238_pt1 | contig 20435 bp, 26 predicted proteins | sample RhisoiCoNPM_FD_187575 | JGI IMG/M metagenome (GOLD analysis project Ga0209966, IMG submission 187575) | Arabidopsis thaliana rhizosphere microbial communities from the Joint Genome Institute, USA, that affect carbon cycling - Rhizosphere... | ecosystem: Host-associated > Plants > Roots >... | reverse complement strand
GCGGCCGCCGAGCACGAACACCCAGCGCTCGCCGAGCTTGGCCTGGTCCTGCAGGTACAGGCCGGTCTGCTCGAGCCGGGTGCGCGCGTTCGCGAACGGCGCGCCGTCGGCGACCGGCTGGCCGTAGACCGGCGCGTAGACGTCGATCGACGGCGCGAGGCCGAAGACGCTGAACTGGTCGAAGTCGTTGCGCTGGTGATCCAGGCCGATCAGCAGCGTGTGCGCGAGCGCGCCGGTCGTGAAGCGGGCCTCGGCCTGGGTGTCGATCGTCAGCGCCTCGATCGTCTCGTCGCTGCCGAACGAAAAGCGCTGCAGCGTGCGGCGGTCCGGGTCGGCCGGGTCGAGCCCGGCGGCGTAGACCTGCCGGTAGTCGAGGTCGACGCGCGAGACGCGCGCGTTCTGGCGTAGCGTCCAGGTCGGCCCGGCGCGGTGCTCGAGCGCGTAGCCGAGCGCCCACTGGTCCTGGTCGAAGCGGTCGTAGCCGGGCTCGCCGACGAAGCGGTTCACCGGGATGCGGCCATTGGGGCCGGCCACCAGCGTGCCCTCGCGCGGCAGGAAGCCGGAGGTGGCCGCGGTGCGCGTGCGTTCGGCCTGGCTCAGCAGCGTCAGCGTGGTGTCGGGCGAGAGCTTCCAGGTCAGCGCCGGCGCGATGAAGAGGCGGTCGTCGTCGACCTGGTCGACCTGGGTGCCGCTGTCGCGCGCCAGCGCGGTGAGGCGGTAGAGGACGCTGCCGTCGGCGTCCAGCGGGCCGGTGACATCACCGGCCAGCTCGCGGCGCTGGTGGCTGCCGAGCTGCAGCCGCAGCTCGCGCTGCGCGTCGGCGCTCGGGCGCTTGCTCACCAGGTTGAGCAGGCCGCCGGGGCTGCCCTGGCCGAACAGCACCGACGACGGCCCGCGCAGCACCTCGATACGTTCCAGCCCGTAGGGGTTGCTGCGGAAGGCCGCCCAGCTGCCGTTGTTGCGGGTCTGCAGGCCGTCGACGTAGAAGCCCGGGCTGTAGAGGTCGAAGCCGCGCAGGTTGATCCAGTCGTAGCGCGAGTCCTGGCCGTAGACGCCCGCGGTGACGCCGGCGCTGTAGCCGAGCGCGTCGACCACGGTATCGGCGCCCTGCGCCTCGATGCGCTCGAGCGTCAGCACCGACACCGACTGTGGCGTCTCGACCAGCGCCGTGTCGGTCTTGCTGCCGGTGGCGCTGCGCGTGGCGCGGTAGCCGAGCGCCGGGCCGGTGGCGCTCTCGGCCTCGGCGGCGGACTTGACGCGCACCTCGGGCAGCGTCGAGGGCGCCGGATCGGCCTGCTGGGCTTGTGCCGCGGGCAGCAGGGCGATCGCGGCGAGCAGCGGCGAGAGTCGGAACGGGGAGCGGGGCATGGTCGGGATCAGAGAAGGGAAAGGGAACGCGGTGGCGGCTCAGGGCGCCGCGTCGGGCTCGGTGACGAAGCCGACCTTGGTCAGGCCCGCCTTCGCGGCATCGGCCAGCGTCTCGGCGACAACGCCGTAGGGCACCGCGTGGTCGGCGCGCAGGTGCACCTCGGGCTGCGGCGAGCGCCGCGACTCGGCGGCGAAGCGCTGCGCCGCCTCTTCTCGGCCGATCGGCTCGCCGTTCCAGTGGCGCTGGCCGGCGGCGTCGATCGCGAACTCGATCTTGTCGGCCTGCAGCAAGTTGGGCTGCGAGCTGGCCTGCGGCAGCTCGAGCTTCACCGCGTGCGTGAGCAGCGGCGCGGTGACGATGAAGATCACCAGCAGCACCAGCATCACGTCGATCAGCGGGACCATGTTGATCTCCGCCATCGGCGCGCCGGGCGCGCGGTTGCGGTCGAAACTGGCGAAGGCCATCGCTGCCTCCGCCTCAGGCGCGCGCGCCGGCGACCGGCAGCGGCCGCACGCTCGCGGCGGCGGCGGCGGCCGGCTCGGCGCGCGCCAGCGGCGCGCCAGTGCTCAGGAAGGTCAGCAGCTCGTGCGCGAAGGCGTCGAGCCGTGCGCCGAGCACGCGGTTGCTGCGCGAGATCGCGTTGTAGCCGACCACCGCCGGGATCGCGACCGCGAGGCCGATGCCGGTCATGATCAGCGCCTCGCCCACCGGGCCGGCCACCTTGTCCAGCGTGCCGGCGCCGCTCATGCCGATCGCCAGCAGCGCGTGGTAGACGCCCCAGACGGTGCCGAACAGGCCGACGAAGGGCGCGGTGGCGCCGACGGTGGCCAGCACCGTCAGCCCGTTCTCCATGCGCGTGCTCTCCTCGTCGAGCACCTTCTTGATCGTGCGCGTCAGGAAGTCCTGCGCGCTGCCGGACTCCGACAGCTTGGACGCGCCGTAGCGCGCGTGGTGGGCCTGCGCATGCATCGCGTGCGCGGTCAGGTGCGCGAAGGGGTTGTCGACGCCGTGGGTCGTGATCTCGTGCTGCACCTCGTCGAGCGAGCGGGCGTTCCAGAACAGGTTCAGGAACTTCTCGCTGCGGCGCTGGCGCAGCGCCTGCGTCACGCCCTTCAGCGCGATCAGCGCCCAGGACGCGACCGACATCAGCAGCAGGATCGCCAGCAGCGCCTTGCCGACGGCGTCGGCCTGGCCGAGAAAGTGGGCAAAGCCGAGCGAGGCGGCGGTCGGATCGTTCATTCAGCTCTCCAGTTCGAAGTTGATCGGCACCAGCGCCCACACGCGCTGCGCGACGCCGTTCTCGGTGTAGGGACGGAAGCGCGCAGCGCGCAGCGCCGCGAGCGCCGACTCGTCGAGCCGGCGGTGGCCCGACGAGGCCTGCAGGCGCAGCTCGGCCGGCCGGCCCTGCTCGTCGATCAGCACCCGCAGCACCACGCGGCCGGCCTCGCCGAAGCGGCGCGACGCCAGCGGGTAGACCGGCGCCGGCGGCTCCAGGTACTGCACGGCGGTGGCCGGGATGGTTTTGGGCTGCGGCGGCGGGGAGGGCGGCGGGGGGGCCGGCGGGGCCGGCGGCGCGACCTCCGCGACCACCGGCTCGGGCGCCGGCGGCTCCGCGGGCAGCGGCGGCGCGACGAACACCGGCGGCTCGGGCGCCGGCTTGGGCGCGGCCGTGACGATCGGCCGCGGCTTGCGCTCCACCGGCCGCGGCGCGGGCGGCGGGGGGGGCGGCGGCGGAAGCACTTCGGGCGCCGGCGCGATCAGGTCGACCATCAGCGGCGCCGCCTGCGCAACCGCCGCGCGCACCGCGTCCACCTGCAGCAGCGCCCAGGCGCCGGCCACGTGCGCGGCCAGCACCGCCGCCGTCAGCGTGCGGCGGGCGGTCGGCGACAGGTCACCGGCGGCAGGCGGGGGCGCCCAGGGGGCGGCGGTCGGAGCGGACAGCACGGGCTTCCTTTCGGAGGCGCGGGCTGGCGGCGGCTGGCTGGCGCGGGGGGGGGGTCGGGGGCGGGCGGACCGCCGGGGCTACTTGGTCAGGATCAGCTTGCCCTGGCCGGTCTTGCGCAGGCGGTAGAGCACGGCGTCGTGGCGGATCAGCACTTCGTTGTCGGGCCCGAACAGCGTGCGGCTGTCGAACTCCCTCAAGCGCGGCCGCCGCCCGTCCGCTGCCGGGCCGGCGGACACAGGCGGGCGGTGCGGGGAGGGTTCGGGACGCGACATGACTCAACTATAAATGCGAACTACTCGTATTTGCAATAAAGTTGCGAGTCCGACACGCAGCCTTCACCCGCCATGAGACTTTTCCTCGCCGCCGTCCTGCTGGGCGCCTCGCTGTCCGCGAGCGCGCAGTCCGCTGGCAGCGCCCCGCCGCCGATGGCACTGAAGCCGGTTCTGGCCCACCACGCCCGCCTCGTGCACGCGAGCTACGAGGACGCGCTCGCGTCGGCGCGCGCGCTGCAGGTGAGCGTGCGGGCCTTCGTCGCGCGGCCCGACGACGCCGGCTTGCAGGCCGCGCGCCGCGCCTGGCTGGCCGCGCGTGAGGTCTACGGCCAGACCGAGGCCTACCGCTTCTACGGCGGCCCGATCGACGATGCCCGCGGCCCCGAGGGCCGGCTCAACGCCTGGCCGATGGACGAGTCCTTCGTCGACGCGGTCGAAGGCCGCCCCGATGCCGGGCTGATCAACGACCGCCGCGTGCGCATCGACCGCCGCACGCTGGTGACGCAGAACGAGCGCGGTGGCGAGGAGAACATTGCCACCGGCTGGCACGCGATCGAGTTCCTGCTGTGGGGCCAGGACCTGAGCGACGACGGCCCCGGGCAGCGCCGCGCCGACGACTTCATCGACGGCCGCGCAGCCAACGCCGACCGCCGCCGCCAGTACCTGCGCGTCGTGACCGACCTGCTGGTCGACGACCTCGCCTCGCTGGTGCAAGCCTGGTCGCCCGGCGCCGGCAGCTACCGCGCCAGGTTCGAGCGCGGCGGCGCCGAGTCGCTGCGCAAGCTCTTCGTCGGCCTCGGCTCGCTGTCGCGCGGCGAACTCGCCGGCGAGCGCCTGGAGGTCGCGCTCGCCAGCCGCGACCAGGAGGACGAGCATTCCTGCTTCTCCGACAACACCCACCGCGACGCGGTGACCAACGCGCTGGGCATCGAGAACGTCTGGCTCGGCCGCTGGCGGCGCACCGACGGCAGCGTGCTCGAGGGCCCGTCGCCGCGTGCGCTGGTCGCCGCGCGCGACGCCGCGCTGGCCGAGCGCACGACGCGCCAGCTCGCCACGTCGGTGGCACTGGCCGGCGCGATCGAGACGCCCTTCGACCGCGAGATCCAGGGCGGCCGCGACGGCCGCGGCCGCGCGCGCATCGAGGCGACGATCGCCAGCCTGGTGGCTCAGAGCCAGCTGCTGGTCGAGGCGGCGGCCGCCGCCGGCATCGAGCGCCTGAACCTCGTGCAGCCGGAGTGAACTGATGCGTGACGCTCCCGCGGCGCTGGCGCTTGCCGCGCTGCTGCTGGCCGCGCCGGCCGCCGGCCTGCGCGCCGACACCGACGGCGACCCGCGCGGCCTGCGCCCCGGCGGCGCAACCACGGTCGACGCGAGCGGCCGCAACGCCTTCTCCTTCCCGGCCGCCAACCTGTCGGACGCCGAGCGCACGCGCTTCGCGATCGGCAACTCCTTCTTTCGCCGCAACTGGGTCGAGGCGCCGGCGTCGACGACGGCACGCGACGGCCTCGGGCCGCACTTCATCGCCCGCTCCTGTGGCGGCTGCCATGTGCAGGACGGCCGCGGCGCGCCGCCGGAGGTGAAGGGCGGCCGCCACGAGCCGCCGGTCGCGCTGCTGCTGCGGCTGTCGGTCCCCGGCACCGGCCCGCACGGCGAGCCGCTGCGCGAGCCGAGCTACGGCGATCAGTTCGACAACGCCGCGGTGCGCGGCGTGCCGGCCGAAGGCCGCGTCACGCTGCGCGAGGACGCCGTGCACGGCCGCTTTGCCGACGGTACGCGCTACACGCTGCGCCGGCCGGTCTACGGCTTCGCCGAGCTCGCGCATGGGCCGATGGATTCGCAGACGATGGTGAGCCCGCGCATCGCGCCGCAGCTGATCGGTGTCGGCCTGCTCGAGGCCATCCCCGACACCGAGATCGAGCGCAACGCACGCGAGCAGGCCGCAGCCGGCGGCGCGATCCGCGGCGTGCCGAACCGGGTCTGGGACGCCTACGCCGGCGAGATGCGCCTCGGCCGCTACGGCTGGAAGGCCAACGCCGCCTCGCTCGCGCACCAGAGCGCGGCGGCCTTCGTCGGCGACATCGGCATCACCTCGAGCCGCTTCCCCACCGAGCCCTGCACCGCGGTGCAGGCGGCCTGCCGGAACGCGCCGCGCGGCGGCCACCCGGAGATCGACGACCGCACGCTGGCCAACGTGGTCTTCTACCAGGCCGCTCTGGCCCCGCCGGCGCGCCGCAACGCCGACGACGCGCAGGTGCGGCGCGGCGAGCGGCTCTTCGCCGACGCGCAGTGCGCCGTCTGCCACCGGCCGAGCTACGTGACCGGCGCGTCGCCGTCGGCCGAATTCGGCAGCCCGGCGCTGGCCGGCCAGCGCATCTGGCCCTACACCGACCTGTTGCTGCACGACATGGGCGAGGGTCTGGCCGACGGCCGGCCGGACTTCGACGCCAACGGCCGGCAGTGGAAGACGCCGCCGCTGTGGGGCATCGGCCTGCTGCGCGACGTCAACGGCCACCAGCGCCTGCTGCACGACGGCCGCGCGCGCGGTGTGCTCGAGGCCGTGCTCTGGCACGGTGGCGAGGCCGAGGCGAGCAGGCAACGCGTGCTGGGCATGAGCCGCGCCGAGCGCGAGGCGCTGGTGCGCTTCGTGGAGTCGCTGTGAGAGCGGCAGCGCTGCTTCTTGCCGGATCGCTGCTGGCTGGCGCGGGCGCTGCGCGGGCCCAGGCCGTCGCGGTGCCGTTCTACAGCGCGCAGCACTGGGTCGAGGGCCTGTACCGGCATGGGCTGGCGCCGGATGCGGCGGCGTTCGCGGCGCGTGCCGCGGCGCTGCCGGCGGCCGTCGGCACACGCTGCGACGCGGCAGGTGCGGCCGCCGCGCCGGCGCTCGACCAGGCGCGTGCGCAGTGGCGCGACGCGATGCTGGCCTGGGAAGCCTTGGCTGCGCTGCCGATCGGCCCGCTGATCGAGCGAAGGGCGCTGCGCACACTGGACTTCACGCCGGCGCGCCCGGCGCTGATCGCCCGCGCCATCGAGGCGCAGCCTGCCGACGCCGCGGCGATGGAACGCATCGGCGCGCCGGCCAAGGGCCTGCCGGCGCTCGAATGGCTGCTGTGGACGTCGCCGGTCGCGCCCGGCGCGCCGGCCTGCCGCTATGCGCTGCAGGTGGCCGAGGACCTGGCGCGCGAGGCCCGGGCGCTGGTGGCGGCCGCCGCGGCCGAGCCGCCGCGCGATGAGGCGCAGCTCGCCACCGCGACGGCCGAGGCGGTGAACCAGCTGGTCGGCGCCGTCGAGCGGCTGCGCTGGGCGCAGATCGAGAAGCCGACGCGCGGCGGCGCCGAGTTCCCGCGCACGGCCAGCGGCGCGACCGCGCAGAGCTGGCAGGCCCAGTGGCAGGCGATCCGCGCGCGGCTGCGCATGCCGGCGTCGGCACCGCCCACGCCCGGCACGGGGCTGCTGCCGGTCGAGACCTGGCTGCGCGGCCGCGGCCTGCTCGCCGAGGCCGACGTACTGGCCGCGGCAGTCGACGTGGCCGACGCCTCCCTGCGCGGGCTGACGCCGGGCGCGGGCGCGCGCTTGTCGGCGGCGGCGCAGGCGCTGGCCGGCGTCAAGCAGGTGCTGGAGAACCGCGTCGCGCCAGCGCTGCAGGTGCGCATCGGCTTCTCGGACGCCGATGGCGATTGATCCGCACGGGCGCCGCCGCCTGCTGCTGACGGCCGCGGCCGCGCTGGCCGTGCCGCAGGCGCTGCGCGCGGCGCCGCAGCGAGGAGCCACGCTCGCGGCGGCCTTCGACCGCGACGGCCGCTCCTGGCTCGGCCTGCTGCGCGAACAGGACGCGCAGCTTCGGCTCGACGCCGCGCTCGAGTTGCCAACCCGCGCCCATGGCCTGCTGCCCGATGGCCGCGGCGCGCTGCTCGCCGTCGCGCGCCGCCCCGGCGACTGGCTGCTGCGCTGGACCCCGTCGCTCGGCAGCGGCCCCGACGCACTGCAGTGGCAGTGGATCGAGGCCGACCGCGCGTTCAACGGCCATGCACTGCTCGATGGGTCAGGCGATCGTCTGTACACGAGCGAGACCGACCTCGCATCGGGTCAGGGCCTGGTCGGCGTGCGCGACGCGCGCAGCCTCGTCAAGCTCGACGAGTGGCCGACGAAAGGCATGGATCCGCATGCGCTTCTGTGGGATGCAGCGGGTCGTCTGATCGTCGCCAACGGAGGCGTCCCGACCCAGCCCGAAACCGGGCGCGTCAAGCGCAACCTCGATCGCATGGATTCGTCGCTGGTACGGATCGATTCGCGCAGCGGCCGCGTTGACACCCAATGGCGACTCTCCGACCGCCGCCTGAGCCTGCGCCACCTAGCGCGCCAGGACGGCACGGTCGCCGTCGCGCTGCAGGCCGAGCACGACGACCCGGCCGAACGCGCCGCCGCGCCGGTGCTGGCCTTACTGGACGATGACGGTCTGCGCAGCGTCGCCGCGCCGGTGGCGCTGGCGGGCTACGGTGGCGACATCTGCGCGACCGACCGCGGCTTTGCCATCAGTTGCCCGCGGGCGCACGGTGTGGCATTTGTCGACCACGGTGGCCTGTGGCGGGGCTTCCTGCCTGCGCCTCGCGCATGCGCGCTGGCCAGGAACGACAGGACGTTGTGGGCCGGTGGCGGCGCGGCGCTGTGCGTCGGAGGCGACCCGAGGACGCTCGAGATTGACCCCTCCTGTGCCCTGGATAACCACTGGGCGTGGTGGCGTTGATGGCTGCGGTTGCATCAGCGCGGCCGCGAACCGTCAGGCTCTGGTGGCAGGAGCCCTTTGCGCCCACTCTCTCATCACCACGATCTCCAGCCCGCTCGTCGTGGACCCCGGCGTCCTGCGCTCGTGCCGCAGGCTGAAGCCGGGCCGCTCGCCCGCCCTGGCGGCACCGGCCCCGCCGACGGCGCCACGTCCTTCGCGCCGGGTCACCGCATCGACCGCCGGTGCGGCAAGGCACGACCTGGCTGAGCGCTCGACGGGATTTCGTTCCTGCGTGATGGCACCGGTCTTGACCGATCTCAAGCCCGCCGGTGCTCATCGGCGCACAGTCGAAGCTTCACGAAATGGGCCACGAAGATGGAAGTCAGGGTGCTCGGTTCAGGGTGCAGCAAGTGCCGCACGACCATCGGGATGATCGAGCGGGCGGCGCAGCAGGCGGGCGTCGCGGTGGAGATCGTGAAGGTCGAGCAGCCGGAGGAGATCCGCGCCTACGGCGTCAGCGCCACCCCGGCCGTGGTGATCGCGGGCCAGGTCGTCCACAGTGGCGGGCTGCCCAGCCACGAGAAGGCGCTGTCCTGGTTCGCGCGCGAGGAGATCGGCTTCCTGAGCCATCCGACCCGGCACCTGTTCTTCACCGGCAAGGGCGGGGTCGGCAAGACCTCGCTGTCCACCGCCGCCGCGCTGACCCTGGCGGACGCGGGCAGGAAGGTGCTGCTGGTCAGCACCGATGCCGCGTCGAATCTCGACGAGATGCTGGGCATCGAGCTGCGCAACACGCCCACGCCCGTGCCGGGCGCGCCCGGTCTCTCGGTCCTCAACATCGATCCCGACAATGCCGCCGAGTCCTACCGGCAGCGGGTGATCGCGCAGATGACCGACGGCGCCAGCGACGAGGAGCTCGCGGCCGTGCGCGAGCAGCTCTCGGGCGCGTGCACCACGGAGATCGCGTCCTTCGACGAGTTCTCGACCCTGCTGTCCGACGGTGGCGGCGGCTACGACCACATCGTCTTCGACACCGCGCCGACCGGCCACACGCTGCGCCTGCTCAGCCTGCCCAAGGCCTGGACCGGGTTCCTGAACGGCAACGACCGCGGTGCTTCGTGCCTCGGTCCGCACTCGGGGCTGAAGATGCAGGAGCGGCGCTTCCGGGCCGCTCTCGACGCCTTGAGCGACCCCGCGCTGACCACCGTGGTGCTGGTGGCGCGGGCCGACGCCGGTGCGATCGCCGAGGCGGCGCGCACCGCCGAGGAGCTGCGTGAGCTGGGCCTCACCAACCAGCGGCTGGCGATCAACGGTGTCTTCCACGCCAGCGACCGCAGCGACGCCGTGGCCCGCGCGATCGAGGACCTGGGCCAGGCGGCGCTGGCCGCGATGCCTGCGTCGCTACGCGAACTGCCGCAGGACCGCGTACCCCTGCGCCCGTTCGACACCGTGGGCCTGCCGGCCTTGCGAATGCTGCTGACCAAGGGCGCCGTCGCGTCCACGCCGCTCGCCACGCCGTCCGGCGAAGGCGCCGAGGGACTGCAGGGCCTGGACGCGCTGGCCGACGAACTGGCACGGGCCGGCCATGGCCTGATCATGGTGATGGGCAAGGGCGGCGTCGGCAAGACGACGGTCGCCGCGGCGCTGGCGCTGGGGCTGGCGCAGCGCGGCAAGACGGTGCACCTGAGCACCACCGATCCGGCCGCCCACCTGGTGCAGACGCTCGGCGGCGAGGTGCCGGGCCTGCGGGTCAGCCGCATCGACCCGAAGGTCGAGACCCAGCGCTACGTCGACAAGATCATGGCGGCGAAGTCCCCGCACCTCGACGCCCAGGAGCAGGCCCTGCTGCTGGAGGACCTGCGTTCGCCCTGCACCGAGGAGGTGGCCGTCTTCCACGCGTTCTCGCGCATCGTCAGCGAGGGGCGCAGTGCCTTCGTGGTGCTGGACACCGCACCGACCGGGCACTCGCTGCTGCTGATGGACGCGACCGGCGCCTACCACCGGCAGATGATGCGCGAGTTCGAAGGGCATGGGAGCGGGCGCGTCGTCACGCCCTTGATGCGGCTGCAGGACGCGGCCTACACCCGGGTCATCCTGGTGACGCTGCCGGAGGTGACCCCCGTGTCGCAAGCCGCGGCACTGCAGGAGGACCTGCGGCGCGCCCGCATCGAACCCTATGCCTGGGTGCTGAACAAGAGCGTCCTGGCCGCCGGCACACGCGACCCCCTGCTGGCCGCGCGGCTGGCCGGCGAGCGCCGGCAGATCGAGCGCATGGCCGCGGGCCTGGCCCGGCGCATCTTCACGCTGCCGTGGTTGACGGTGCCGCCGATCGGAGTCGCCGAGCTGTCGAAGCTGACCGGCGAGGCCGCGCCGGTCGAGCCCGCGTAGACCGAACGCGACCGGATCGCCGGGGCATCCAAGTACATTGGCCGCACCCGCGCGCGCGGGCGGTCAGCGTCAGGGCGTGCCGTGACGCCCCCTGTCGATCCGCGGCCGGTTCATACGTCGTACCGGTGAGGCGACCTGTGACGCCTCGCCGCGCTGCACGGTGGCAGCTGTTACGGAGTGACCTTCATGAACTCATCGCCGACCCGACTGGTGCTGCTCGTGGCCACGCGCAAGGGCGCCTGGCTGTTCCACGGAGACACACGGCGCGACACGTGGACGATCGACGGCCCGCATTTCCTCGGCCACACCCTCAGCCATCTCCGGCTCGACCCGCGCGACGGCCGCACGCTGCTGGCCGCGGCCAAGACCGGCCACCTGGGGCCGACGGTGTTCCGCTCCACCGACCTGGGCAAGACCTGGAAGGAGGCCCGCCAGCCGCCGGCCTTCGACCAAGCGTCGAACGGGCTGCCGGCGCGCGCGGTGGACCACACCTTCTGGCTGACGCCGGGCCACGCCAGCGAGCGCGACACCTGGTACGCCGGCACTTCGCCGCAGGGCCTGTTCCGCTCCGAGGACGGCGGCGTGAGCTGGGCGCCGCTGCCCGCCATCAACGACGACCCGGCGTTCCGCGAATGGATGGGCACGGTGCAGGACGGCACGCCCGACGGCCCGAAGCTGCACTCGATCATCGTCGACCCGCGCGACCCGGCCCACCTGCTGTTCGGCATGTCGGGCGGCGGCGTGCACGAGTCCCGCGACGCGGGCCGCAGCTGGACGAGGCTGATCGACGGCATGCAGGTGGTGGAGGGCTTCGACGCCACCACCCCGACCTTTCACGACCCGCACTGCGTGCGCCTCTGCCCGAGCAACCCGGACCGCCTGTACCAGCAGAACCACTGCGGCATCTACCGGCTCGACCGGCCCGGCACGACCTGGCAGCGCATCGGCCGGAACATGCCGGCGGACGTGGGTGACATCGGCTTCCCGATGGTCGTGCACCCGCACGATGCCGACACCGCCTGGGTCTTCCCGATGGACGGCACCGACGTCTGGCCGCGCACCAGCCCCGCCGGCCGCCCGGCGGCCTACATGACGCGCGACGGCGGCGGCAGCTGGGCGCGGCTCGACCAGGGCCTGCCGACGCAGCAGGCCTGGTGGACCGTCAAGCGCCAGGCGATGACGGCCGACGCCCTGCCGACACCGGCGCTGTACCTGGGCACGACCAGTGGCGAGTTGTGGATCGGGCACGACGGCGGCTCGCGCTGGAGCCGCATCGCCGGCCATCTGCCGGAGATCTACGCGGTCGAAATCGCGGAGCTGGCGTGAAGGTGCTGGTGCCGGGCGCGCTGCGTTCGTACACCGACGCAGCGCAGGTCGAAGCCGCCGGCGCCACGCTGCTCGCGCTCTTTGCCGACCTCGACCGGCGCTACCCGGGCCTGCGCTTTCGCGTCGTCGACGAACGGCAGCAGCTGCGGCCGAACATGCGCATCTTCGTCAACGGCCTGGGCGTGCGCGACCTCGAACACGCGCTGCGGCCGGACGACTTCGTGGCGATCGTGCTGGCGCTGAGCGGCGGTTGAGAGGGCTGGAGGGCACGCCGCTCCTGACCTGCCCCGCCGCAGGGGATCAGCGGCCCGACGGCGCCTTGCCGCGCGGCCCGTGAACCAGCCGGGCGCGCAGCTTCGCGTCCAGGCCGGGGGTTGCGCGCATGTCGGTGTCGACCAGGCCGGCGTCGATGTCGCGCTGGGCCTGCGCCATCACGGGGTCGGGCGTGGCGGGGCCGGCGTCGGCCGACTCGTCGCGTTCGTGAGGCAGCGCCAGAACCGGCGCCGAGCCGGGCGCCTTCGCTCGACGGGGCGGTGTCGCGATCCGGTGCCCGCCGGATCGCCGGGCTTTGGGGTTCAAGGCCATCTCGCGACCTTCATTGCGCGCGGACATAGCGGCGCCAGGGACCGGGTCGCGCGCCGAGCCGGTCCGTGACGGCCGCCAGCACGTCTCGGTTCCAGCCCATGCCGATGTGGCTGCCGTCGACTTCGATGTCGTGCACCAGGCGCGAGCGTTCGTCGTGCCGACAGGTCTGCCACGCGACCACGCCGTCCGAGCGGCTGTAGATCGATGTGGTGCGCAACGGCGGCGGTGTGCGCAGGCGCCGACTCAGCGCCGCATCCATGGTCGGCGAACTGCCGCTGAGCAGGCGGAACAGCCAGCCCACGTTGGTGTGATCGGCGTCCGCGTTGAAGGGCGTGCCGATCGTGATCACCTGGCGGATGCGCGGCGCCATCAGCTTGCCGAGCTCGCGAGCGTAGAGCCCGCCCAGGCTCCAGCCGATGAGGGTGGCCGGCTGGGTGCGATCCGCGAGGAGGTCGATGACCTGCGAGCTCAGGCGGTGCAGCCATGCATCGAGATCGCCCTGCGGCCCGGTGTTGACGCCTTGCCCCCAGTCGAACGCGTCGTAGCCGAGCGCGCGGCAGTGGGCGCGCAAGGTGCCCACGGACGCACCATCGGCGCCCAGGCCCGGGAAGAGCACCACCGCATGTCCGTCACCGGGCGTCGTAGGCGCAGGTCGGGCGAACTTGTGGGAGGCGAGTTCCAGCGCCGCGCGGAACGGCTCTGCACCCAGCAGGGCCAGGGACGGCCGTCGGACGGGCTCGATGGCACGGTCCGTGGTGCGCATGGTCAGCTCGTCGGGCCGACGAGTGCCACCCGCGTCGTCACAGGTCTCGTTGCGATGGCGCATGGCGTTCCTTCGATTGGGAGGGATCTGCGAACGGCGGGCTGCGCGCGCGGGATATGCGGGACTCGCATGCGCATGGTTGCGCCGGCGCCCGGCAGCGTCTGTACGGCTGCGTACACGCGCAGAGCGGGGTGCCGGTCCGTCGACGCGTCGTTCCGGCGGAACGACCGGCAGGTCAGCGCCGGCGTCGCGGCCTGGCCCTCGGCGCCGCTGGCGGGATCGCCGCGTCGATGGCGGCCTTGACCATCCGCTGCGCCTGTGCGGAGACCTGGCCGCGGACGCTGCCGGCGACACGGTTCGCCGTGCTCAGCCACATGCTCATGAAGGGGTTCTTCTTCAACCAGGGGTTGGTCATGGCGCGCCCTTGCGGCCCGCCACAACCCGCGGCTCGAGGTCGAAGTGCATCCCCTCGAAACCGCCGATGGAGCGCAGCTCCTCGTCGACCCGGGACCAGGCGAACCACGCCCAGGCGACGAGACCGGCTGCCGGCACGAGGATCGCGCCGGCAATGAACAAGATGTGGGCGGTCATGGCGACGGTGCTCCGGGCGGCGAGGGGGTGATGCGGGCGATCACGGCGCCGGGCGCCGCCGTGGCGTGCGTCGCGGGCCGTGTGCAGACAGCGGACCGTAGTCGGGGACCGGCGGCCGGTCTGTTCGCTCGCCCACGCCGGGCGGCTTCGGACGGCGCGGTAGCCTCCGGCGCCGGGGTCGGGCACCGAACAGACGGCGCGGCCGACGGAACTCGACACTTCCCGTCCCATGGACATCTCACGCACGACACGGCCGCAGCCTTGGCGGACGGCGGCGCTGGCGACCGGCGTGCTGGCCGTCGCGGCGCTGGCGGGTTGCGGCGACATCGCCACGCTGTCGGTGGCCCAGGGCACCGGGCCGCGGCCCGAACTGCCGGCGCCGCGCACGACGCTGCTGCCGACGGTGAACATCGCGCCGGCCACCGGCTGGCCGCCGGACGCCGTGCCGCAGGCGGCGGCCGGGCTGCAGGTCGTGGCCTTCGCGCGCGGGCTGGATCACCCGCGCTGGCTGATGGTGCTGCCCAATGGCGACGTGCTGGTGGCCGAGAGCAACGCACCGGCCAAGCCGGAAGGCCGCAAGAGCCTTCGCGATCAGGTCATGGCGCTGGTGATGAAGCGCGCCGGCGCGGGCACGCCCAGCGCCGACCGCATCAGCCTGCTGCGCGACGCCGACGGCGATGGCGTCGCCGAGACCCGCTCGATCCTGCTGAGTGGGCTGCATTCACCCTTCGGCATGGCCTTGATCGGCGAGCGCCTGTTCGTCGCCAATGCGGATGCGGTGCTGGGCTTTCCCTATCGCCGCGGCGACACCATCATCAGCGCGCCCGGCACGAAGCTGCTCGACCTGCCCGGCGGCCCGGTCAACCACCACTGGACGAAGAACCTGCTCGCCAGCAGCGACGGCCGCCGGCTGTACGTCAGCGTCGGCTCCAACAGCAATGTCGGCGAGCGCGGCATGGCGCTCGAGGAGGGGCGTGCGGCGATCTGGGAGGTGCAGGTCGACAGCGGCGCACACCGGATCTTCGCCTCGGGCCTGCGCAACCCCGTGGGCATGGCCTGGGACGCGGCCGGCCGGGTGCTGTGGACGGTGGTCAACGAGCGCGACGAACTGGGCAGCGACCTGGTGCCCGACTACCTGAGCTCGGTGCAGGACGGTGGCTTCTACGGCTGGCCCTACAGCTACTTCGGCCAGCACCTGGATGCGCGGGTCGAGCCGGCGCAGCCGGCACGGGTGGCCACCGCGCGGGTGCCCGACTACGCGCTGGGCCCGCACACGGCACCGCTCGGGCTGGCCCGTTCTGCGGGCGGCACCCTGCCCGCCGCGTTCGCGGACGGCATGTTCATCGGCCAGCATGGTTCGTGGAACCGCCGGCCGCACAGCGGCTACAAGGTGATCTTCGTGCCGTTCCGCGACGGCCGGCCCGCGGGGGCGCCACGGGACGTGCTGACCGGCTTCCTCGACGACACCGGCCACGCGCGGGGCCGGCCGGTGGGCGTGGCGATCGACGCGCGTGGCGCGCTGCTGGTGGCCGACGACGTGGGCAACGTGATCTGGCGCGTGAGCGCACAACCGTGACACTCGAATGAGCAAGTACGTCGCCGCTTACGCCGGCACCCTCATCGTGATGGTGGCACTGGACATGCTGTGGCTCGGCATCATCGCCAAGCCGCTGTACCAGCAGGGCATCGGCCACCTGATGGCCGAGCGGCCGCAGCTCGGCGTCGCAGCGCTCTTCTATCTGCTCTATGCGCTGGGCGTGGTGATCTTCGCCGTGTCGCCGCAACACGGCGGCGCGCGCTGGGGCGCGACGCTGGCGATGGGCGCGCTGTTCGGCTTCTTCGCCTACGCGACCTACGACCTGACCAATCTGGCGACGCTGCGCGGCTGGCCGCTGGGCCTGTCGCTGATCGACATCGGCTGGGGCACGGCGCTCAGCGCCGCCGCCGCGGGCGGCGGCAAGGCCGCGTTGGGCTGGGCGGCGCCATCGGGCGCCGGGGCTTAGCCGGGCGGTGGGTTTGCCGGCGCGGTGCGGTCGACAGGCAGCTCCACCGGAAACGCGTCGAGGTCTGCGAGGCACCCCGCCGGCACTTCGAAGTACGGCAGCGCGCCGCTCGGGTACACCGTCGTGCGCCAGTGGCCGCGCTGGTCCACGAGGCGCTTGCCGCGGAAGTCGGTGAAGTCACCCCGCACGACGTGGCTCATCCACACCGGCTGCGACAGCGCCTCGTGGATCCGGTGGATTTCCTGGCTGAACAAGCGCCGGACAGGAAGTGCAACGCGTCGGTCATCCGTCGCGGGGCGTCGCGGCGATCGACGCGCTCGCTGAACCCGAAGCCCGGCAGATCGATCGCGAACACGGTGTGGGTCGCCCGGCGATGCTCGAAGACCGGACGCACTTCGGCGGCCGACGCTGCCGCATTGACGCTGTGCACGAGCACGAGCGGCGGTCCGCTGCCCGCGACATAGCAGATCAGGCCGCCGAAGGCGATCCGTTCGGCGTGCAGCGCGGCCTGCGTCGGTGGAGCTTGGGCGCCGTCGGCGGGGGCCGGACCCGTGCACCACAGGGCACACCCCAGCAGGGTCTTGCGCGTTCGGCGCCCTGGCGTCAGCCGATCTATGCTCCAATTGGATTCCATTTGGAATCTAATTAGACGATATGGCCACCCGCGACGCAGCCCTCGAGCACCGGCAACGCACCGGCGAGACGGAGAAGATGACGGTCAACGTCGGCGTGGTCGATCTCGGCCATGTCGACCTGCTGGTGCAGGAAGGCTTCTATTCGAACCGCTCGGACCTGGTGCGCACCGCGCTTCGCAACCAGCTGGCGCTGCATGCCGACGTGGTCCGGCAGACCGTGGCCCGCCGCACGCTGACGGTGGGGCTCCAGGACATCCGCCGCGCCGACCTCGAAGGCGCGGTGGCCCGAGGGCAGCGGCTGCAGGTCCAGGTCGTCGGCCTCGCCCGCATCGCCGACGACGTGACGCCCGAGCTCGCGCGCGCCGCGATCGACTCCGTGACCGTGCTCGGCGCCTTCCAGGCGAGCCCCGCGGTGCGCCGCGCCCTGTCCGATCGGATGCGTTGAGCCGCCACGGCATCGACGCACCGCAGCGCATGAAGAACCCGTTCAACGCCCGGCCGCCGTCGTTCGACGCCGACGCGATCCACGCGACGATCCGCCGGGCGCTCGCGTCGGCGGGCCTCGACACCGAGGCCGGCCCGATGCGCGACGTGACCGAGACGATCCGGCGCGCGCTGGCCACCGGCCGCCCTGCCCCGGCGAGCCCGGTGGTCGACACCGGGTCCGTCATCGACGTCTCGGCCCGCCTGCTGCCCGACGCCGGCGACGCGAACACCGCGTCGGAGCGCAGGCCGTCGATCGGTGGGGCGCAACACGGCCCAGGCCGCTTCGAGGCCTTCGCGTTCAGCAACGCCGCCGGCTGCCGGGCCTACAAGGTCTATGCCCCGGCGCGGCCGCCCGAGGGACCGCGGGCGATGGTCGTGATGCTGCATGGCTGCACGCAGTCGGCGGACGACTTCGCGGCCGGCACGCAGATGAATCGCCTCGCGGACGAACACGGCTTCCTGGTGGTGTACCCCGAGCAGGCCGCGCAGGCGAATGCCTCGAGGTGTTGGAACTGGTTCCAGCCGCAGGACCAGCGGCGCGGCGGCGGCGAGCCTTCGCTGATCGCCGGCATCGTGGGCGACGTGGCGCAACGCCACGGCGCCGACCCGCGCCGCGTCTTCGTTGCCGGCCTCTCGGCCGGCGCGGCGATGGCCTTGGTGCTGGCCGAGACCTACCCGGAGCTGTTCGCCGGCGTCGGCGTCCACTCCGGGCTGCCGTACGGCAGCGCCCACGACATCCCGTCGGCGCTGGCCGCGATGAAAGGCGGGCGCAGCGGGATGCCGGCGTTGAAGGACGCAGTGGGTGCGGCCGGACGGTCCGGCGCCAAGGCGACGCACGCGGTGCCGGTGATCGTGTTCCATGGCGATCGCGACCACACCGTGCAAGCCACGAATGCGGCGCTCATCGTGCGGCAGGCGCGCGACGCGCACGACGCCCGCGCGGGCGACGCGCCGCTGAGCATGCACACGCACGCGGGCGTCGAGGTGGGAGGCCGGCGCGTCAGCCGCACGGTCCACGTCGATGCCGCGGGGCAGGTCCGGGTCGAGAGCTGGACCGTGCACGGCGCCGGCCACGCCTGGTCCGGGGGGCATCCGAGCGGCTCCCACACCGACCGGCTCGGCCCCGATGCATCGGCGGAGATGGTGCGGTTCTTCCTGGCCTTCGGCCGGGACGGCTCGGCTTGAAGACGACGAGCGCCGTCGACCTCGACGCGCCCGCCATCGGCCGATCGGCAGCGGTGCGAGAACGCACAGACCCGCGCGACACGCAGGGCGACCATGCACGCAGCACCGGTGCCTACCGGTGCGCGCGGGGTCCGCACACCGACTCCTGGAGAACCCCTCATGCAAGCATCCCGCTCTCTCATCTCGATCCTCGTCGCTGCCGGCACCGTCGCTCTGGCGGGGCTGGTGGTCGCGCAGACGACCACGCCCGCTGATCCCAGCACGACGACGACCACCACCGTCACACCGCCCACGGTCACCACCACGACGGAGACCGAAGCCGTTCGCCTGAACCGCGAGCGCATGGACCGCGAACGCATCGCACGGGAACGCATGAGCGCGCCCGCCGGTGCCGACACCATGAACCAGGGGACCGTCGACACGCCGGCTGGCCGCATGGCGCGCACGGACGCCAATGGCGAACTGAGAGCGCGGGCCGATCGCAACTGAGGACGGCGCGCCCGGGCCGGGCGCGTTCTCGACCGGCACCTGCCGATGAACGACGCCGCCGGGCCCTGCCCGGCGGCGTCCTTTCGGGGGCCAGGCGTGACCTGGCGCGCCGCTAGTCGCGCGAGACGGGCAGCGCTTCGTGCTCCAGCGTGTCCAGCGCCTGACGCAGGGCGTTGACGATCAGCCGTTGCGACAGGCCCTCGTCGACCTCCGGCACATCCCATCCGAAGATCGCGCGGTACTTGTCGACGAGCTGCCGGACGTCGGTGATCAATTGCGCCCGGTGCGCGTCTATCTCGAGCTCTTCGATCCGAGGCATGCGCAGCCTTCCGGTTCAGGTCTCGGGATCGATGGGGCGCTCGCGCTCCGTGTCGTCGGGAACGCCGGCGGGTACGAGACCTTCGTCGGGTTCGACCGGCAGGGCGCGCGGCTCGACGTCGTCGGGGGCGTCGGCGGTCGGCCGGGAGCGCGGGCCGATGAAGTCGATGGACATGGCGTCTTCCTTCTATGCGCCGTCGGCCGCAATGGCCGCGGCGTCGGTGAGAACCTAGGGACTGCTCGCGCCTTTGGGTGCCGGCAGCGGTGCCGAGTGGTCGTTGTTCTGACCCGGCAGCGGCATCGCGCCGGACTCCTGCGCCGTGCTCAGCCCGGCGTTGGATCGGCCGGCCTTCGGGTCGGGTTGGCTCGTGACGTCAGGCGCCGGCACGGTATCGGCCGCGGGAACCGAGGTCCCCGAGGTGCCGCCGGTGATCGGGACCGCCTCGATGCGGGCCGGATCCAACGGGGGCATCGAGGGATCGGACGCCGGTCGGTCGCAACCCGCCAGCGTTGCCGCCACGACGCACAGCGCCGCGAGCAGCGCCACGGCCGGACGCGGGACTTCGGCAGCGGCCATGGTGCTCATGGGCGGGACCTCACTTCGCCGGGCTGACGCGGTTCCAGGCATCGCGCGCAGCAAGCTTTGCCCGGTCCCAGCCCAGACTCGACGCACCGCGGCTGGAGGTCCAGTCGCCCGACATGTTCGACTCGACATCGTCGAAGTTGCGCCCCGGATACCGGCTGCGCGCGATGACGCCGAAGTCGTACGCCGGGCCGTAGTCGTTGAAGCTCGAGCCCTTCGCGACGTAGTCGCGCCCGCTGAAGTTCTCTCTCCAGTAGGTGTGCTCGCGCGTGGGGTCGATCGCCTCGGCCGCGCTCTTGCCGGCCAGGCCCCCGACGACGGCGCCGACGGCCGCACCGACGACGGTGCCGACCGGTCCGGCCACCGTCCCGGTGGCCGCGCCGGCGGCCACGCCGCCCACGACGGCTCCGATGCCGGTACCCACCGGGTGGGCGCCCGGCGCACCGGACAGCGGGTCGCGGTTCGCGTCGGGATTGCGGATGTCATTGCTCATGGTCTAACTCCTGTTGAGTGGCTCTGTCTGGAATCGAGCCGGATGGCCCTCAGCGCGCGGCAGGTCGGCCTTCGTGCCACGATGCTCGGCGTCGGCGCCCTCGGCGTCCGTGCGGCAGCGAACCGGCCGCCGAGGCCCCGGCATCGGGTGCGCCGTCAGGCGGCCCGCGTCGTGAACGAGCGCATGGCGCCTGCGGCCGGATCACCGAGGCGCTCGTACTCGGCGATCACCTGGGCCCCCAGCAGCAGCAGGGTGGCGGCCAGTTCCAGACTCAGCAGCACGGC
>Ga0209966_1000236_pt1 | contig 20755 bp, 18 predicted proteins | sample RhisoiCoNPM_FD_187575 | JGI IMG/M metagenome (GOLD analysis project Ga0209966, IMG submission 187575) | Arabidopsis thaliana rhizosphere microbial communities from the Joint Genome Institute, USA, that affect carbon cycling - Rhizosphere... | ecosystem: Host-associated > Plants > Roots >... | reverse complement strand
AGCCCTTCCGCTTCGGCGGCGGTCCCCCAGACCGGGGCACTGCCTCCCGATGCATCGAGCGCACGCGCACGGCTCAGTGCTTCCCCGCGCCACGCTGAATGGGTCATGATCCCGGCAGGAGCTGACAGCGTACGTGCATTCATCGTCTATCCGGAACGGAAGACAAATGCTCCAGTTGTCGTCGTCGTGCACGAGATCTATGGACTATCACCCTGGATTCGCGGCGTGGCCGATCAGCTCGCCGCCGATGGGTTCATCGCAATAGCTCCCGATTTGCTGACGGCGAAAAACCTGCCTAACCCAACCGATAGCGTTCCCGCGGAGCTTGCAACTGCCGCGATCAGAACCCTCAACCAGGACGATGTGCACCGATGGATCTCAGCGGCTGCCAATTACGCGATGAATCTCCCATCGGCAGTGAAACGCTATGGAATTGTGGGATATTGCTGGGGAGGAGGGGTTTCATTTGCCCACGCCACGAGGTCGCCTTCACTCGGCGCATCCGTCGTGTATTATGGGACATCTCCGGACAGTGCGGCACTGCCTTCGGTCAAAGCTCCTGTTCTCGGTCTTTACGGTGGAAATGACGCGCGCGTGAATTCAACGATTCCTAGAGCTGACTCGGCACTCAAGGCCCTCGGGAGAACATACGAGCCTCATATCTACGAAGGAGCAGGGCACGGATTCCTTCGCCAGCAGGGTGGCCAGAACGGAGCCAATCTCACGGCGACACAGCAAGCGTGGCCTGCCACGATTGCATGGTTCCGTCGCTACCTCGGCGCATAAACCGTGATCGCAAGAATCATCTATCTCCTCGTATTTCTCGCAGGACTCGCTCTCGCCGTTCACGTGATGCTGAACGGCGTTGAGCGATGGAAGCGCCGCCGCTCGAAGAGGCCATCGGCAGCCTTGAATCCCCCAACTGTTGCCGCACTCGCAGTCGGGCTCGGCGCAAGCGGCTATCTCTTCACTACCCGCTCAGACCTTTCGGCATCGCTCGTCTTTCTTGTCTCGCTGATCATCGGCGGAGCAATGCTGGCGGGAATGATTGTATTGATGGCGAAGTGGGCCCTGCGCTCGCCAGTGCCACTTCATTCGGATGAAGAAGAGATCAATGGGCAGGTTGCCACTGTAACAAAAGCAATCGCCGGCGAGGAGCCCGGCGAGATTTCCTGGTATGCATGGGAAAAGCTGCACGTTCTTCCTGCTCGCGGATTTGGCGGCGTTGAGATCCCTGCCGGCACTGAAGTCGTGATCGACATGGTGGAAAACGGTGTCGCTCGTGTAGAGCTGTGGTCCGTGGTCGAGCAGAGACTCTAGTTCGTCATCGCAAACAGCCGGAGCCACACAGGCCAGTTGCCGCTGAGCTCCATCATGTCGTCGAAGTAAACGACTCCCTTGTTCTCCAGATACTCGATGACCGGCCCAATCATTTCGTCCGATGGAAGCGGCCCTATGGCAATGAGGTTTCCTTCGACTCGAAACTCGGCATCAGTGAGATTGAATGTCGCGTCGATCTCGGATCGAACCAGTGAGTGCCGCTCGAATGCATCTTTTCGGATGAAGACCGTCGGAAGCCCGGAAGAAACTGACAATGGCATTGTGTCTTGTCTCCATGAGACGCTGAAATTCGTCCTGCGGCGTCGTTAGCTTCAATGTATGCCTGCAGGAAGCCAGCCGCTGTCGACTGAAGCTCACTTTGACGTCATCGTCGTAGGCGCCGGCCACGCGGGCACCGAAGCCGCTGTCGGAGCTGCACGTACAGGCGCAAGCGTCGCGCTGGTTACGAGCTCGCTCGAGACCATCGGCCAGATGTCATGCAATCCCGCAATAGGCGGAGTGGCAAAGGGAACTGTCGTTCGCGAAGTGGATGCGCTTGGCGGAGTCATGGGCCGGGCAACGGATCTCGCATCCCTTCAGTTCCGAATGCTCAATCGAAGCAAAGGTCCTGCGGTATGGGCTCCGCGTGCTCAGTGCGACAGAGGACTCTATCGCCGGGCTGTACGATCGCTGATCGAAAAACACGATCGCGTACAGACAATTCAGGGCACTGTTGCGCGTTTGCTGATGAGCAGCGATCACGCGTCAGTCGAAGGAATCGAGACGCTCGAAGGCCGCCGTTTTACAAGTAACTGCGTGGTGATCACAACGGGCACGTTTCTTCGCGGCCGCATTCACATCGGCACTACCACGAGCATGTCTGGCGGAAGAGCGGGTGAATCTTCGGCCACTCATCTCGCGGAACAGCTCGAAGACGTCGGCTTGACGGTCGATCGATTCAAGACTGGAACTCCGCCGAGGATCGACGGACGATCAGTGGATTTCTCGAAGCTTCAGCGGCAGGACAGTGAAATCGAGCAGTTCGACTATTCATGGTCGAACTTCTGGACTGCGCCACGCAGGGAAGGCAATCGCACGCGCCATCCTGACCAGATGCCATGCTGGATCACTCACCTTGACGAGCGCGGCAAGGCAATCATTCAGGAGAACATCCGCACATCGGCAATGTATGGAGGTGCAATCACTGCCCGAGGTCCGCGCTATTGTCCCTCTGTCGAAGACAAGGTCGTTCGCTTTCCCGAGGCGGAGCGGCATCAGCTTTTCCTCGAGCCCGAAGGTCACGATACAACGGAGCTCTACGTCAACGGGCTTTCGACATCACTGCCTGCTCCGGTGCAGATAGAGATCATGAAATCGATCCCCGGACTCGAGAATGTGCGAATGAACCGCGCAGGCTACGCGATCGAGTACGATTACTATCCGCCCACTCAGCTCGATGCTACGCTGCAGGTAAAAGCTCTGGCAGGGCTTTTCTTCGCCGGACAGATCAACGGAACAACGGGTTACGAGGAAGCCGCCGGACAGGGCATTCTGGCAGGATTGAATGCAGGTCGCGCCGCACAGGGGAAGGAAGGCTCGATACTCGGACGCGAGACGTCTTACATCGGAGTTCTCGTCGACGATCTCGTAACCTGCGGCGTGGATGAGCCGTATCGTCTTTTCACTTCACGCTCCGAGTTTCGATTGACGGTCCGTCAGGACAACGCCCTTCAGCGTCTCGGAGAGATCGGCATACGACTCGATCTCTACTCTGCAGACGAGAGAGCAATAATCGAAAAACGTCTCGGTGAAGAAAGAGAGATTACCAGTGTGGCAGACCGGACAAGTATCACACCTGATCAGGCAGCACCGCTTCTCGACCGCGTAAACTCTGCTTCTATTCCGCATTCAGTGAGAGTGTCCGAGCTCGCCAAGCGACATGGCGTCACGCTTGCCGATCTCTTTGCCGCAACGGGAGTCACAGCGCATTTCTCCGCGGAAGCGATGCTTTCCACAGAGCTGGGCATGAAGTACTCGGGTTACTTCGCGCGGGAGAAAGCGCAGGCAGATCGAATGCGCTCCATGGGCGACTTCGTTCTTCCGTCAGATCTGGATTATGCTGACCTGAAATCACTTTCGCACGAGGCTCGCCAGAAACTCGCGTCGATTCAACCGCGAACGCTGGCGCAGGCTTCCCGCATTCCGGGGGTAAGCCCCAGTGATGTTCAGAACCTCGTCATCGAAGTCGAAAAGAAGCGCTCGCGAGCTGTCACACACTGACTGCTTCAGCTGCTGAATCTTTCGCGGTGATCTGAAGAAGCAGAACCGCACCGGCAATAAGAGTTCCACCGGCAAATATCGACGGCGTCAGTGCCTGACCGAGGAAGATCGCTCCAAGCAGCGCAGTGAAGAATGGTTCGATGGTCGCGACAATGGATGTGCGCACTGGTCCAAGCACGCGCAAACCCGCGATGAGTGCCGCGAATGCAATCACTGTCGAGAAGAGCGCCAGTGCGACGAGATATCCCCACATCTCTGTCGTTGCAGGCATCTGCAGTGTTCCCATCGAGATATTCGCAACTAGAAACGCAATGAGAACCCCGCAGATCAGATAGAAGCTCGAGACTCCAGCAGAAATCCCCCGCAGCACGTAGTTCAGCGATGGAAGATAGACAGCGTAAAGAAGCGCTGTGCCGAGTGCAAGAAGGATCCCGATAGTGCTGAGGTGAGCTCCACCTGGCATTCCAACCATTACCACTATTCCCGTCATTGCAATCGATAGCGCAACGATTCGCACGAGAGTGAAGTCCTCGCGCCCGAAGACGGCAGAGATCAGCACGACCCACGCTGGATATGTATAGAAAAGAAATGCCAGCGGACCGACCGGGAGAAACTCGAGCGCGTAGAGAGACAGGTACGTAATTAACGCCTGCCCTAATCCACCCACCGCCATGAGCCGGAGTACGTCACGTCGCCGCACACCATCCAGCACTCGGTGCCGCAGAAAGATCAAAAGAACAGACGCCGCAAGTAGATAACGCCAGAACATCGCAGGCAGGAGCGGCATGCCCTCACGTACGATCAGCACAGTGAGGGTACTGAGCGAACCGAACGCGCATGCGGAGAGGACGATTAATGCAGTTGCTTTCGCCACTATCTGTCTTTGACCGGTCATGCCAGAATTACGAGAGTGGACTCAGAAGATTAGCCGGAAGTCTGGAGATCGATGTGCAATTAATGCTGTCGGGCACGTCTTATGGGACAGGAGTTGTTAACCTTTTTCGAGGCATGAAATGAAACAAGTTAGCCTGTTGGTCGCCTTTTGCTTGATCTCCGCGCCATTAACAGCGCAGGAATCACACACTATGGCGCCAATTCCGCAGATCTCCGTTGCTGCGCGAGGGGAGGTCAAGGTCGTTCCGGACCGAGCCAATATCCAGATCAGCGTTCAGACGCGAGCAGCGACAGCCGATGCGGCTGCCGCAGAAAATGCCCGTAAGCAGAAAGCGGTGATCGATGCGTTGCGTGCGCTGAAAATAGATGCAAAGGATATTGCGACCGCCGGCTATAACGTATATCCGGAGCAGAGATACGAACCGAACCGGGAGCCTGTCATAGTTGGCTATAATGTCACCAACACGTTATCAGTTGAGCTCAAGTCTGTGGATCTCGTTGGCCGGGCGATCGATGCCGCCCTGGCTAACGGTGCCAACATGATCAGCTCTTTGCAGTTTTATGCCTCAAATACGGAGGCTGCCCGGCAGGAGGCGATTGCGATAGCTGTTCGTAAGGCAAGGTCGGACGCAGATGCCGCCGCTCGTGCGGCTGGCGGAACCATCACAGGCTTGCTTGAAATCAACGTAGGCTCTTATTACGCGCCTCCCCCGCGCCCTGTTGAGCTCCGAGCAAAGGGCGCAATCGCTGCCGCTGCTGTCGATACGCCAATTACTGCCGGCGACCAGACTGTAGCAGTCGATATTTCTACACGTTGGCAGTTCTCTGCCAAGTAGGATGTTTCACGTGAAACTCTCGTAGGCTCTTGCCTGGGAGTTTCACGTGAAACAATAGCACTGCCGAGTGGGCGCGGGGTTTCGTACATTCCCGCGTTGACTCTATGGGTGGGATTTCGGTGGGACGAGTGATCGCTGTTGCAAATCAGAAAGGGGGCGTCGGAAAAACGACGACAACCGTAAATCTCGCGGCCAGCCTCGCTGCGGCAGAGCAGCATACGCTGATCGTAGACGGCGATCCACAGGGAAACGCGACGAGCGGTGTAGGCATTCAGGCATCGGATTCTCGCCCTACCTTATATGATGTACTTATTGGGGCGATTCCTGTTACTGATGCGCTCCAGACTGCGGTTCACTTCGAACTTCTCGACGTAGTTCCTGCAACCCCCGATCTTGCCGGAGCGGAAGTCGAGTTGATCGAGCGTGAGAACCGGGGAGGCGCCATGCGCGAAGCGCTCGAGCCCCTGAAAGATCGATACGACTTCATCCTGATCGACTGCCCGCCCTCGCTGGGTCTCATTACGCTCAATATGCTCGGCGCTGCTGACTCGGTGCTCATTCCTCTGCAATGCGAGTACTACGCGCTCGAAGGAATCTCTCAGCTTCTCAATACCGTGCATCGCATTCAGCATGGACTGAACAAGGACCTCGACATCCTGGGGGTGCTGCTAACCATGTATGACGCACGACTGAATCTCTCCAGGCAGGTAGCAGCAGATGCACGAGAGTATTTCGGAGAGACCGTTTTCGAAACCGTCATCCCGCGTAATGTCAGGCTCGCTGAGGCGCCTAGCTTCGGGAAACCGATCATGCTGTATGATGTGGGCTCGATCGGAGCAAAAGCATACATGAACGTCGCACGTGAGCTCATCTCGAGAACAACCGGAGGCGCAGCGAACAATGGCTCCTGAAAAATCCACACGACGGCTGGGGAGAGGACTCGATGCGCTCTTCAGCACGCAACCAGCTACGCAGGAAATCCCACCGATATCGGCACTCCGGGATATCCCGCTATCGCAGGTCGAGAGCAATCCGTTTCAGCCGCGAAAGACATTTCAGAAAGAGGAGCTCGCCGAGCTTCGCGAAAGCCTGAAAACCAGCGGTCTTCTTCAGCCGATAACCGTCAGGCCCTCGCCAAAGAATAATGGTTACGAGTTGATTGCCGGGGAGCGACGCCTGCGTGCAGCAGCTGATCTCGGATGGGAAACGATTCCCGCAGTCGTCAAGGAAATGACCGACCAGGAGATTCTCACACTGGCCCTGATCGAAAACCTTCAACGATCCGATCTTAACCCAATCGAAGAAGCCGAAGGATACGACCAGCTGATTCGCGATTTTGGACACACGCAACAGAGCGTGGCAACCATCGTTGGCAAAGAGAGATCGACTGTCGCAAACGTGCTCCGAATACTCCAGCTTCCGGCGGGTGTCAGAAAATTCATCGAGCAGGGAAAGCTGACGGCGGGCCAGGCAAGACCCCTGTTGGCCCTTGAAGATGAGCCCCGCATCACGAGCTTCGCAAAACTGGCAGTCGAAAAGGGATGGAGTGCGCGGGAAGTGGAACGTCGCGTTCGTGACGCAGGAGAGCCTTACAGCGATAAAGGCCGTCGTGGGGGACGACCTCCACGAGGCGACAACAAATCGCCAGTGGTCAGGGATTTGGAGCACAAACTGAGAAAGCACCTGCAGACAGACGTAAGCATCACGATGAAATCAGCAACCCGAGGAACTCTCAGCATTGAATTCTATTCAGCCGATGACCTCGAGAGAGTGACCGAGCTTATCGGACTGCCGGGTAATCCACAGTAATCTCCACAAATTGTCTAAGTCGTTGCTGGTAAACAGTTTAGCCCATCCCCAATGACTCGTTGGACAGCTTTATCCACAGCCTCGGCGCTTCTGTTCGGATTCACGTTGACCGCGTGTTCGGGGAATGAGGGTACACGGAGTCCTGAAACGGGTGACTCATTCAAGGTGGCGCTCCTCACCCCCGGGCCTATTTCAGACAAGTCATGGAATGGCGGCGCGTACGCAGGCCTTCTCGCAATTCGTGACAGTCTTGGCGCCCAGATCAGCCATATCCAGACGAAGACGCCGGCTGAGTTCGACGAAAACTTCCGCCAGTACGGCGCGAAAGGATTCAATCTGGTATTCGGTCACGGTTTCGAGTTTCAGGATGCCGCGCTTCGGGTCGCGCCTGACTTCCCGAATACGGTTTACATCACGACATCAGGTACCAGCGTCGCAAAAAATGTCGGCGGTGCTGAGTTCGCGTTCGAGGAGGCATCATATCTGGCTGGAATGGTCGCCGGCAGAATGACAAAGTCCAATGTGCTCGGCATGATCGGAGGTACTGAACTCCCGCCCGTCAAGAGAAGCTTCGAGGCTTTCGAGCAGGGTGCAAAATCTGTCAATCCGGAAGTGAAGGTTGTGGTTTCGTACATCGGCAACTGGGATGATGTCAGCGCCGGGAAAGAGCAGGCGATCGCACAGATCTCGCGCGGTGTCGATATCATTTTTCAAAATGCCGACGCTGCCGGGCTTGGTGTGTTCCAGGCGGTGAAGGAAGCGAAAAACGTACGCATCATTGGATCGAATGCAGATCAGAATGACATCGACCCGGATCATGCGCTTGGAAGTGTAGTCATCGATCTTCCGCACGCATTTCTTCTCATAGCCAGAGCCGTCAAGGCAGGAAACTTCACCGGTAAGGTGTTTTCGCTCGGCCTGCACGACAACGTCGTTACGTTCGTGCCGAATCCACGCATAGATGGAATCATTCCGAAGCAGGTCATGAGTGCGGTCGACGCAGCACGGGAAAAGATGATTGCTGGAACGTTCAACAACACACTGCTTCCAGATTCGGCGAAAAAGACCGCTCCCCGATGACAGCGACCAGAGAGCTTGTCGACTATCTCGATGCACTCCTCGAGACATCTGCGATTCCCGATTACGGGAACGCGCTCAATGGGCTCCAGCTCGACAACAGCGGCCAGGTCAGGAAGGTCGCTGCCGCCGTCGACTTTTCATCACGCGTCGTAACCGAAGCCGTCCGCGAACGTGCGGATCTGATAGTTCTGCATCATGGGATGTTCTGGGGTGGGCTGAAGCCAATCACCGAATCCTCGTATGCTCGTCTCAAGATGCTCATCGACAACGACATCGCGGTCTACTCGTCGCACCTGCCGCTCGACAAGCATCCACTATTTGGTAATAATGTGCTACTATCTCGTGAGCTTGGACTTTCTCCATCGGCTGATTTCGCATGGACGAAGGGAATCCCCATCGGGGTCCGAGGCGAGGCAGACATTCCGACAGCTGATCTCATAGAACGGGCAAGACAATTTGCGCGCATGCATGGCGGCGAGGTGATTTCAACGAGTCATGCAGCCGACCGGCGAACCAGGCGGTGGGCCATATGCTCAGGAGCAGGAGCGTCATATGAAACTCTTCACGAAGCGAGGAGTCTCGAGGTCGACACGCTCATCGTAGGCGAGGGACCTCATCACACGGCAGTTGAAGCAGAAGAACTCGGCATCACGGTGATTTATGCCGGCCACTACGCCACCGAAACACTGGGAGTTCGCGCGATTGCGGAGCATCTCGCTGACCGCTTTGGCATCGAGTGGACAATGATTCACGCGCCCACCGGGCTTTGACGTCGCCGATACTTGCGCTCAACGACATAACAAAGCGCTTCAACGGCATTAGCGCCCTCGAGAGTGTATCTCTCTCGATTGAAGCTGGCCGGATCACTGCTCTTCTCGGGGAAAACGGAGCAGGGAAAACGACGCTCATGCGCATTGCCTTCGGGATGATACAGCCTGACGCCGGCTCAATCCTGGTCGACGGCAGGCGAGCGCATTTCCATTCTCCCTCAGACGCAATCGCAGCGGGAATAGGCATGGTGCACCAGCAATTCTCCCTGATCCCTGCGATGACGGTGTCGGAAAATGTGGCGCTGGGCGGCAAGGGAAGGTTTTCGTCAAAAGAAATCGCGTCACGCCTGCATGAGGTTTCAGAAAGAACCGGTCTCACGATAGATCCGCATGCGCGGGTAGCCGATCTGAGCAGCGCCGAACGTCAGAAGCTGGAAATCATTCGGACAATTGCGCACGACGCGCGCGTGATGATCCTCGACGAACCAACCGCGGTGCTCACGCCGAGAGACACGGCTGAGCTCTTTACGCAGCTCAGGGCGTTCGCTGTATCAGGCGGCGCGGTCATACTAATCACACACAAATTGACCGATGCACTTGAGCATGGAGACGATGTCAGCGTATTGCGACGTGGTCACTTGGTGTTGAGCTCCCGGATGAGCAAGCTAACCGAAGCGACCCTCGTGACTGCAATGCTCGGGAACGCTCCTCATGTTCTAAGCGCACGGGAATCCAGATCCGCGCCTTCCCGAGTCGCGGCTTCGCTGGTGCAGGCAACAATACATACAAAGAGCCGGCTGACTGCAATGACTGTAACCCTTCAAGTCAGAGCCGGAGAGATTGTCGGCGTCTCCGGTCTCGATGGCGCTGCAACTCCACTGCTGCGCGTACTTGCAGGAAGGGTCAAGCCAGTGTCCGGCGAGGTGAAGCTTCCACAAGAGATTGGTTTCGTTCCGGAGAATCGACGTGACGAAGCGCTGATCGAAGATTTCTCGCTTGCTGAAAACTTCGCGCTCGCCGGCGCAGGAAGAAGGCAGGGACTCATGCAGTGGCACGCAATGGAAGCAGATACACGCGATGTGATTTCGGTTTTCGACGTTCGCACTCCGGGCACAGCTGCCTTTCCAGCGAAGCTATCCGGTGGAAACCAGCAACGGTTCGTACTGGGGCGTGAATTGATTAAACGCCCGGATCTCCTTGTCCTTGAAAATCCCACTCAGGGCCTGGATGTGAATGCATCGGTGTTTGTCCACGAGCGAATACGCCGAGCGAGAAACGATGGCGCGGCAGTCGTTTTCTACTCGAGCGATGTAGACGAGCTCGCAAGTCTTTCGGATCGCGTTGTCGTCGTCTCCGGGTCGAGCCTGACCGAAGTCTCAGCTGATCGAGATGAAATAGGCCGTGCGTTGCTGAGTGTAGAGCGAAACGATGAACGCTGAGCTCGCCCTCGTCGCGGATGCGCTGGTGCGGGCGACGCCGTTGATAATCGCAGGACTTGCTGTTGCCTTTGCATTTCGCGGCGGAGTGTTCAACATTGGCGCCGAAGGCCAGCTTCTGGTCGGGGCCATCGCTGCAACTGCCGTCACGCTTGCGTCGAGCGGATCTATTGGCCGCTTTTCGGTGGTGCTGGCAGTAGTTGCCGGCGCGCTGGCGGGTGCTGCATGGGCATGGATCGCCGCAGAGCTCAAGCGACGCTTTCACGTGCTCGAGATCATCAGCACGATCATGCTCAATTTCATCGCCATTCATCTTGTGTCGTTTCTTGTCCGGGGGCCGCTTCAGGAGCCAGCACGGATTTATCCCCAGACCGAGACTTTCATCAAATCAGGCAGGCTCCCGCTTCTCGTTCCTGGAACGCGTCTCCATCTTGGATTTGCACTGGCCATTCTGCTTGCCGTCACGCTGGCGTGGGTATTCAACCATACGGCGTTCGGATTTCGAGTACGGGCTACAGGAGCATCACCGGCAGCAGCACGTATCGCCGGGCTCATAGACACGGACAAAACCTCACTCGCCGTTTTCCTGATCAGTGGCGCACTCGCAGGTATTGCGGGCAGCGTCGAGGTTAGTGGCGTGACATTCGCCCTCTATGAGAATCTTTCGCCTGGGTATGGATATACCGCAATCGCAGTCGCTCTCATCGCGGGGCTCAACCCAATCGGAATTATTGCATCGGGAATTTTTTTCGGCATACTCGAGACCGGTGCAAGTGCGCTCCAGCGTGAGTTTGCAGTTCCGTCCTCTCTCGCTTCAGTAGTCGAAGCTGCGCTGATCATTGGTGCGCTTACAATCGCTGCAGTACGTGGCCGACACCCGATCGCTCGAGTGGCTGAATCATGAGCGCGGTTGAGACTTTTCTCGAAGGAACTGTACGCACCGCGACTCCGCTTGCATTTGCAGCTCTTGGAGAAACGGTTGTCGAACGTTCCGGTGTGATCAACATCGGCCTCGAGGGAGCAATCATTGCCGGAGCTTTTGGAGGATTCGTCGCTGCCGGCTATGGAAGCACATGGCTTGGCTTTGCCGGAGCAATGCTGGCAGGTATCGCCATGGCTGCGGTATTCGCCTGCTTCGCCATTCACGTTCGAGCCGACCAGATAATCACTGGTACTGCTATCAGTCTCCTTGGACTGGGTGTGACGGCGACACTGTATCGACAGCTCTATGGCGCCACTGGTGCCGGTCTGAGCATCCCGACAATGGGAATAAGCGAGCTTCCGCTCCTGTCCTCGATACCAGTGATCGGCAGGCCCTTGTTCGCACAGCCCTCGATCACCTATGTCCTTTATCTGATCATTCCCGCTGTATGGTGGTGGATGTACCACACCCACGCTGGCCTTGGACTTAGAGCGACCGGCGAAGATCCGCGAGCCGTTGTCGTTGCCGGAATCGCAGCAAAGAGGATTCAGGTTCTCTCGGTTCTCTTTGGCGGAGCTCTCGGAGGAATTGCAGGAGGGGTGCTCGTCATTGCACAGGCCGGATCATTTGCCGAAGGCATGTCCGCAGGACGTGGGTTCATTGCCATAGCGATCGTTGTGCTCGGGCGGTGGCACCCGCTGGGGGTCGCTGCGGCTGCGCTCATTTTCGGCGCGGCAAGCGCGCTTCAGTATTTCTTTCAGGCGCTCGGCTGGTCATTGCCATATCAGGCTTTTCTCGCGCTTCCTTACGTCCTTACGCTGCTCGGGCTTGCAGGCATTGCCGGCAAGGCGGTAGCTCCTGCGAGCCTGGGCCGATGGCAGGATCAGCGTTGAGTCATCAGCATCCAGCGTATGCGCTTCGCCATGCCTGCTTCCAGTGAAGTGGCGCCGTACGCTCGATGAGCACGACACGACTTCCATTTTCATACTCGAACGACACAACGATTGCTGCACGGCCACCATTTACGAATCGCACAACGGCGACCACGTCACTGGTTCGCACGAGCTCCTCGGATCCCGCAGCGCGGCTCTGGAAGACGGTCTGATAGCGCCCCGCATCGCTCAAGGATCGCTCTGCCACGAGCAAAAGGTGCTCCTCTCGCGGATTTGCCTCTTCATTGATTTTCCTGACAATGTCTCCAACCAGAAGCGATGTGCGATCAAAGGATGCCCGATATGCTTTTCGAACGGTGAACGGAAGACCCTGAAACGCAGGGTCATTCGATGCCGGCAGCGCTGATGCAAGCCGCGCGAGCTCTGTAGTTACGAGAGCCGAGTCCGCGGGAGACAACCCCTCGAGCGAATCGAGCGGAAGGGTGGTTGCCATTCCTCTCCTGAACCCCACCTGCCATGGGCGCTGGTTGTCGGACTCGAGAATCATCAAAGGCCATCCAAGACATCCTTCGAGAGTCGTTGACTGGGCGCGCTTCGAAAGCCTGGCGGAACCAGAGATTCCCGACCGGCTGAAGAGATCGAAGGACATTCCGGCAAGGGAGTCAGCATTCAGACCGGATGCAGTCGCCAGAGCCGTGTCGGTCATGGTCGGAATGACGACCGATGCAATCGCAGGATTGTCGGGCGAGGACAACAGCAGAGCTGGTCCGGCCTCGTCTTCCTCCCAGCCTGTATTTACAGGCAGGGCAGTACTCGCCATTGGTTTCGGCTGTGCTGGAACAGTCGTATCCGCGACTGGGCTCCTCTTGTCGGAGCTGCACGATGCAGCAACCAGCAGCAGGCACAGTAATGCAGAATATTTCGCGCGGTTGACAACCATGGATGATAATTTGTAGCCCGCTGAGCCGGCCCGTCGAGTTTTCATGATAGTGCTACGTAAACCTACGTATGCTCTGTCCTGACGCACTGTCCAATTTTTCGACCACCCATGATCGAGCCCCTCGAACCGCCAGCATTAGCTGATACGGGACGCATCGCCGTGACGAGTCCAGCTCCAGCGCGTGAGCGCTGGAGCTGGGCGCTGTACGACTTTTCGAATACGATTTTCTCGATGAACATCGCCACACTCTTTTTCGCTGTGTGGCTGGTTCATGATGTCGGTGCATCCAACACGATGGCGGCCGTAGCAAGCAGCATCTCGTCAGTACTCGTGGTGCTTTCAATTCCAGTGTTCGGTGCAATTTCGGATGCAACACAGCGGCGAAAACCCTGGGTAGTGGGATTTACACTGATCGCGGTCGTGATGACAGCGGCAATGGGCGTAATCGGACAGACGATGATTCCGCTCGTTGGCGAATCGGTTCTCGATCCTGTCGTGAGCACCTACGTGCTGGCCGGGCTGCCCGCCTTTGCAATTCTCGCCGCATTCATCATCGCCAACTGGGCATATCAGGGCGCAATGCCTTTTTACAACGCCATGATGTTCGAGCTTGCGCCACCCAGCGAGATCGGAAGGCTCTCGGGAATAGGGACGGCGCTCGGCTATGTCGGCGCGATTGTCGGCGTGCTTCTCGTATCTCCGTTCTTCAATGGGGCATTACCAGTTGTCGGGATACTTCCGGAAAGTGTCAACTCGTTTCTGCGATCGGTATTCCCATTCACAAGTCATGCGGGACGTGTGTCCACGTTCGTTCCGACAGCGATTCTGTTTCTTCTCTTTTCGCTGCCGCTTTTCATTTTCTGCAGGGATCACAACGTTCGTGCAGGACGAAAAAGCATACCGTGGCGTGAGGCGTTTCGCGGTGTAGCAGAAACACTGCGTGACTCGAAGAGATATCCGGGCGCTCTGCGATTTCTCATTGCGTCGTTTCTCTACCAGGATGCGATCGGAACGATCATCGGATACATGGCGCTTTATGCGGTAATGGCAATGGGATTCGAGAAAGGGCAGGACGTGACCCTGTTCGTCGTTCTCACGATTCCGGCTGCTGTTGGCAGTTACTTCATCGGCAGGCTCGTCGATCGAATAGGACCCAAGCGAAGCCTGGTGTTCACGATTGCCAGCTGGGTTGTGCTCCTGATTGCAATGATCGTAGTTCCGAGCCGGCTTGGGTTCTGGATTGTCGGGGCCGCGATCGGGTTGATCTTCGGCGGCGTCGCAACTTCTGAGCGGCCGCTGCTCCTCACCTTGATACCGGAATCCGAGGCTGCCCGATTCTTCAGTCTGATGGTTCTCTCGGCTAGAGCCGCTGCGATCGTCGGACCTCTGATCTGGGGATTGACCGTAGATGGATTGGAGCCGTCATTCGGGTCAGGGGTTGCTTACCGTGCGGCGGTTGTAACAGTCACGATCAGCATGCTTCTCTCGTTGATTCTGCTCTGGAAGGTTCCTGACAACTGGAGAAAGCAGATCGCAGAATGATCTATCGTCTGTTCCGCTGGTTTACAGGCATTGCTCTGCATTGGTTCTATTCCAGCATAGAGATAATGGGCCGCGAGCGAATTCCCGCGGACGGTCCGGTCATTCTCGCGGCAAGTCATCATAACGCCCTCGTGGATGCGTTGATCGCCGGATGGATTGCACCACGGCGTGTGACACTGACGGCGAAAGCCACGCTCATGGACAACCTCCTCCTTAGATGGTTGTTCCCGCTCGTTGGGGTCGTACCACTGCGCCGGGCAAAGGACGAGAACGCGAAAAACGCAGGAGCAGCTCCCGATGTTCAGCGAAATGCAAGCGCGTTCGTATACATCCTCGACGTACTCGAAAGGGGAGGGATGGTCCTCATCTTTCCCGAAGGAATCAGCCACAGTAATCCAGAACTCGCTCCACTGAAGACTGGCGCGTCACGCATTGCACTCGAAGCACGTGACAAAAGAGGGATCAGAAATCTTCGAATCGTTCCACTTGGATTGAGCTTCGAGGACAAGGGAAACCCGGGCACAGCGGTGCTTGCGGAAGTGGGCGAGCCGATTGCTCTGGATTCTCTCGGCGGGATTACGGTCGATGGTCTCACTGCCTTGATCGCGAAAAGACTTGCAGCCGTTTCGCTCAAGAGGCCGGAGCCATCACCCGACAGGGAAGCAGTAAAACGAAGAGGGGCTGTGCATCCGCTTGCATCGCCTCTTGGCGCCTGGGGTGAGCTTACACATCGCTACATCATCAACTACGCCCGCGACCTGGCATTGAAGCGCAGCAGAACACCGGATGAGCCCGCGATGCTGACGATCATCTACTCTCTGGTACTGATTCTCGCTTCATACGCAGTCCAGTTTGCTTTGGTCGCTGTTCTTTTTGGCCCGGTCTGGGCGACACTTTATGTCGCCACTCTTCCCCTCGGTGCTTACTGGGCTGCATTTCGTAATCATCCGCCTGCGACTTCTTACGCGTAATCGCAGCTACTTCGTATCGAGCCAGTTCGCGCCGCTCCCCATATCCACAACCAGGGGAACCGATAGTTGCGCAGCGTGCTCCATCTCGTGCTTGACGAGATCTTTCACAGCATCCATCTCGTCAGGTGGAACTTCGAAAACGAGCTCGTCATGAACCTGCAGCAGCATCCTGGCATCATGATGTCCATCGCGCAGGGCATCGCTGATCCTGATCATCGCGATCTTGATGAGATCCGCTGCCGAGCCCTGAATTGGTGAATTCGCAGCTGTTCGCTCACCAAATGCACGAATGTTGAAGTTTCGCTCACGGAGCTCAGGGATATAGCGCCTTCTCCCGAAGATCGTCGTCACATATCCGTGCTCACGGGCGAAGTCGACCATCGAATCGAGGTACTGCCTGATTCCGCGAAATCGCTCGAAGTATCTAAGGATGAACTCCTTTGCCTCGGCGTGTTCTATCTTGAGCTGTCGTGAAAGTGCGTGGGCTCCCTGTCCATAAATTGTCGCAAAGTTGATCGTCTTGGCACGGGCGCGCATCTCCGATGTTACCTGATCGACAGGAACGTCGAAGATTATCGCCGCTGTCTGCCGGTGAATGTCTCCGCCAGCTTTGAACGCCTCGACAAATGCAGGATCATTCGACAGATGCGCCAGAAGTCGAAGCTCGATCTGCGAATAGTCGGCAGCTAGCAGAATCCAGCCTGGGCGAGGAATAAACCCGCGTCTTATGTCGCGCCCCAGTTCACGCCTGATCGGAATGTTCTGAAGATTCGGATCGCTTGACGAAAGCCGTCCTGTGGCGGCGACTGTCTGGTTGAACGACGTATGCAGGCGGCCGGTATGCGGGTTCACCATGGCGGGTAATGCATCGAGGTAGGTGTTCTCGAGCTTCGCCAGCTCCCGATACTCCATCAACAATCCGGGAATTGTGTGCCCGGCATCAGCCAGCTCCTGAAGAACACTCGCATCGGTCGAAGGTCCGGTGCTTGTTTTCTTCAGAACCGGAAGGCCCAGCCGGGTGAACAGGATCTCACGCAGTTGAAGATTGGAGTTGATGTTGAACTCCGTTCCGGCTGCCGCATATATCTGCTGCTCGACCTTCTGCCGCTCGCGGCGGAATCTTTCTTTCAAAGAATGAAACCATGGCAGGTCGATCGAGACTCCCGTCCACTCGATTTCAGCGAGCACGTATATCAACGGAATCTCGATGTTCTCGAGCAGAGGACGAACTTCCGAGCTGTCGAGCTGGGGCTCGAATATCTCCCGCATCCTGAGGGACATATCCGCGTCTTCACACGAGTAATCGCGCGCTGACTCCACGGAACACTGATCAAAACGAATAGCCAGCTTGCCTTTCCCGCACAGATCAGCGTACGACATCATCGAGTGATCCAGAAACTCGAGCGCCAGAACATCGAGTCCGTGCGATCGCCTGCCGGGATCGAGTACATAGCTCGCCAGCATCGTGTCGAAGTCGAGTCCGCGGAGGTTCACCCCGGCACGCCGAAGTACCAGAACATCGTACTTCGCGTTATGCGCGCCTTTTTTTACTGACGGATCCTGAAGGAGATCTCGCAATGGCTTCATCTCATCGGAGCCAAGATCAGGGAGATTTCTCACGGGTCCCGCCTGCCTGGTCTCGGGAAGAGTCTGCGTCAGCGAGTTCTTCTTCGAGCGTGACGGTTTCTTCGGCAACGGTTCATCGCCGCCTCTTACGAGACCCCTGTCTTCGGATGCATCCGTCGCTGACCGATCACCGGCAGCGTCGATCATCAACTCTCCCTGAGCGGTTTGCCACTCGGTGTGGCGAAGCGGCAGGTAGTACGCCTCACCCGGAGCGACGGCAATCGCAATTGAAACGAGCGTTGACCGGAGTGGGTCGACCTGGAGCGGAGTGTCGGCATCGACGACGGTTTCCGTATCGAGCGACACTACGCCGGCGCTTCGTGCACGCTCTATGACCTGAGCCAGCTTCTCGACAGTATCGATAATCGTGTACTGTGTTTTTTTTGCAGCCGTTTCCGGAATGATGGCGGTTGCCGTCTGAACGGGCTCATGAGCCATGAGCGCCGCGATGTTCTTCGCCAGTGAGTGAAACTCGAGGTCGACGTAGAGATCTCTGAGGCGCGCATAGTTGGGCTCGCGCAGGCGTGTCGAATCCGCGTCGAATTCAGTTGGTAAATCGTCGCGAATTGTTACTAATTCCTTGGATAGTCTTGCGTTTTCCGCATACTGCAGCAGCGCCTCACGTGGCCGCTTCTTGGTGATCTCGTGCGCATGCGCGAGAATCGATTCGAGATCACCGTATTGTGATACCAGCTCGCAGGCCGTCTTGTCGCCAATCCCCTTTACACCGGGAACGTTATCAGACGAATCGCCTACGAGGGCGAGATAATCAGTGACATGACGAGGAGGGACACCGAGACGTTCGGTAGCGTTCTCGATACCAACCCAGTGTTCCTCGACACCAGCTGGACCACCACGTCCCGGGTTCAGGAGCCACAGGCCCGGCTTGACGAGCTGCTGAAAATCCTTATCACCTGATACGACGACGACATTCAGCTTCTGGCGCAGTGCCTTCGCTGCCAGCGTGCCGATTACATCATCAGCTTCAAATCCGCGCAGCGAGATGATCGGAATTCGATAGGCATCCAGCAGCTCGCAAATTCGATCCATTCCGCGATCGAAATCCGCCTGCAGCTCTTCAGACAGTTTTTCCCGAGTCGCCTTATACGCTGGATAGGTCTCGTGGCGAAACGACAGGCCCGAGTCATGTACCCAGGCAAGATGTTCAGGCTTGTGCTTGTCGAGGAGACGCTGAACGAAGTTCGCGACCCCCCAGACTGCCGAGGTGTTCTCTCCCTTGCTGGTTGTAAGAGGCCGGGAGATCAACGCATAGAAGGCGCGATAAATCAGCGCATATCCGTCGACGAGAAAGAGACGGGGAGATTCCGGAAGCTGCATCACTCAATATAAAGGCGCCCCTGTCCATGTTCCGGGACAGGGGCGCAAGGACTTTCAGTTGTGGAGTCGCGTCGATGTCAGGTCTGCGCCATTGTGTGAACGTTTGCCGCGTGCAGCCCTTTGTTGCCGGTTTCGATATCGAATTCCACCTGCTGTCCTTCCGCGAGCGTCTTGAATCCTTCCATCGAGATCGCAGAAAAGTGGACGAAAACATCCTCCCCACCTTCCTGCTCAATGAAGCCATAACCCTTGGCATCATTGAACCACTTCACCTTTCCCCTGGCCATTGGACCGCCTCCGGCTTGTGATACGGTGCGGCGCCTATATAGAATCGCCTGGGTTTTTTGTCAAGTCGCTAATAAAGGGGCTGGGTCAGTGAACCAGGAGACGTGCGTTTATGTTCTGAAATTCGTTCTCACTGGCCTGCGTAAGCCTCCATCTTCCCGACCCGGTATCATCGTAAAACACCAGTCGCACCCTGTACTGGCTGTATTCCCAATACTGAAGACGTCCACGTTGAGAGATCGAGTTTCTGGTCAGGGGGCCATTGGTGTTCTGCTCGAAGAGCTGATCTGGCTCACCTAGAACCACGTAAACGCGGGCTCGATCGCTGAGCCAGCCGCTACGTGAAGTGCCGTCGTCACGGAATCTGGCCATTGCGAGCTGAAGTCTCGAGAAATAGGTCTGAAGACCTTCGTGCTCGGGGGTGGTCGGAGCAGGGTCGCTGGCCCGGAGGAACGCCGCCCAGGCCTGCCCTCGCTCTTCAATGGGTGTTTCCCTGAGCGCCTTGAGACGCTCAGGCGCAACATAATACCGGAGCTGGTTGATCAGATCCTCGTAAGACATGAGCGGTATGTCATTGCCGAAGCTCACAAAGACCGGGGCTCTCACCGTGTCAGATGCGTCGAGGCGGGTAAATGTCACGTGAGCAACCCCGATTCCTACTCTGGAGATCGGAATCGTCACCGCACCGCTCATGAGATTGCCCGTCCGCTGAAGAATGGTGGTGTCCCGCAGTGTTACAGCACCTTTGTCATTCTGAACCATGAATGCAACCGGAAGACTGGGTTGCTGGCCATATGCCTCGAGATAAACCGAAACGGTGCTATCCTGACCGAAAACAGCACTTGACCGCGGACTTGCCAGAAGTCTTGGCAGAGAATCGAGAGCAGAGCGGCGATTCGCTTCGTAGACGAGCAGAGGAGTCGACAAATTTCCCGGTGCAAGACGCGGAATGGTGATGACTCCTTCCTGACCAGCACTCCTGTTGCTGGCTATATCCCGCACCATAAAGGAAATCGTGTAGGCGCCGGGGGGAATTCTGAAGTAATTCTGGAAGATCACGCTCTCGTCAGTGCGGTTCACCTCCTTGAACGTTGCGACGCGTACGATCTCCATCGCCGTCACCGTTTTCACTTCCGTATTTCCCTGCTTCAGAGTCAGCTTGATCTCATAGGGAGCACGATACGTGTCGCCATCCCGAATAAAGCTCAGTACCCGGTTTGGTATCGACACACTCACCAGGACCATCGTCGTATCCGGGCTACGGGACGCGAAATAAGCGACCTTACCGACATATGAGAGGGGGGCTCCCGTCGCGATAAGACCCATCTGATTGTAGATCGCCGTTGGATCCTGGGCCTGGATAATCCCCGCGGGAAGCGTCACCGGCAACGAACCACGACCGGTGTTCGGACGGGCACTGCTGCAGGCCCCTCCGGTTACAAGACCAAGCAAAAGTGCGCAACGCAATAAACTGAGGACGCGCATTGTTGTATTTACCCTATCCACTTAAATCGGTTTCTGTTACTTTCGCCCGCGTGTCTCATCAGAGCTTGGTCGGCTCAAAGATAGCCGGGTACACTATAGAGAGTGAGGTTGGCGAGGGCGGTACCGCCGAGGTGTACAGGGCTCAACACTCGAGCCATGGCACCGTCGCCCTCAAGGTTCTCCGCGAGAAACTGCGGCACGATCGTACCGCAGTCGCCCGCTTCGTCCGCGAAGCGCAATACGGTACTAGAGTACAACACCCCAGCGTGGTGCGTACCATAGAAATCGGTCAATCCGATACTGGATTGCATTTCCTGGCTATCGAGTG
>Ga0209966_1000232_pt1 | contig 21052 bp, 24 predicted proteins | sample RhisoiCoNPM_FD_187575 | JGI IMG/M metagenome (GOLD analysis project Ga0209966, IMG submission 187575) | Arabidopsis thaliana rhizosphere microbial communities from the Joint Genome Institute, USA, that affect carbon cycling - Rhizosphere... | ecosystem: Host-associated > Plants > Roots >... | reverse complement strand
CTCTGAAGAATCCAGCGCACCTCTTAAGATGTCAGCAGCACTCCAAAGATGAGATTTAAGAAATTCAAAAGAAATTTTCTAGCTATCTAATGAATAATTAACAGGCTTAACAGATTTTTGTGATTAGTTGTTTGTGCAAATTCTTTACCTTAATTTTTTAAAACTAATGTTTAAAGTTTATCAAAAAAAATCATCATCATTGCTTCTTTCTAATTACCACTACTACATTTTTACTAAAGATTTTACCAGTAGTTTGGCGGAACACTTCTAGAATGGAATCTGCTTCCACTATGACCCTTTAGACTGTCAGGTATCATCTATGCAGCATTTGCAAATTCAGTTTCGAGAGTGTATTTTTAGTCCAGTACCGTCATAACTAATGCTAAGAATAATCTGTTGTCTAATGCCGTCATAAAACAGGTGCGTTTATTAATTTACTGTGGCAAGATACCGCCAAATATTAGCTCTTAGTGTCTAGGCTGTACTTGAAGCTTTACAAAGATATCCTGCTAGTCAGGGATTAGCTTTTCAGCTGTTAACAAGATGTAGTGTTTCCATGCAGAATTAACCTAAACCTAAACCAATAAGATCAACATAATTTAATTGACCGTGCTAGGGTTATAGCTCTTTCAAGGTCTTCGTTTAGTATTTCCTGTTTTTTATACTTATTATTGAAATATATCAGGTCTACAATTTTCGCATTGTCCATGTTAACTACCGTTGCAACGTTATTCCCATTTCTAGAAGGACCTCCAAAAGTGCGATTATTACTACTCGTCAACACCACAAGTTTGTCTACAATGTTAAGTGATTTTGATGCACTTGAAATTTGAGCTTGAGTTTTTGATGGCTCATCCTCTATGACTACCGACACTGCTATTTTCGATCCGTAACTGTCATTATATGTTAAATCTATTCCCTCACCAACAAGATTGTCAAAATTCAATTCATTTACATATCCTTCATAATTTGTTAATGTTAGGAGGTTTCTAACTGCTTCGCGAACGTTAGGTTCGATTACTTCCATATTGTTAACACTCTTTTTTATCTGGATGAAATCAGATAACGGCACATTCATTAAACTGCCCCTTATTTTAGAACCAGGATAGATATTTTTTATGGTATCGTCAATTATTGACTCATCTATTACAAACGACCCACGTCTTGACGCCTCTTCTGTGGAATGATAAAAGATATTCAACATTGATCTTACATTTCTAAAATCTGGAAACTCGTCATACAGCAATTTAATTTTACTAGCAAGATCACTCTCAAGATCGGACGAAAATTGTTTGTTGTTATCATAATGTCTTACATACTCCGAGATAATGTCCTTTAATTCACCAAGTGTATTAGAACCAGCAAGATCAATTTTGTAATTAGCTTTTTCCATTCGATCGAAAACGGATGGATTCCCTTTTTTGATCTCCTCATATGATGACGGAGTCAGTATCAACATTAGTATCGAAGAAGGTATGTGAGCATTAATTATGGCTTTAATAAATTCTAACGACTCTGTTTTAGAATCAAATTCATCAAATTGAAATATTGTTATCTTGTCCAATAACTTTAAATTCATATCGGCTATTGCTCTCAAACTGTTTATAACCCCCTCAAGCGACCTAATTTTTGAAACATCGTTACTCAATCTATCCTCTATCAATGATTTGATAATTTCAATCTCAATCTCTGAAAAGTCGGAAGCAAGTAGTTTTGGCACATGCTCAAAATTTAGTCTCTGTTCCCCGTGTAGTATTTCTTCTGCCCTCCGTTTGAGATTCTTGTTACCGCTCAAACTATCTATGAAGCCATAATTAAGTGCCTTTCGAACCGAACTACCGTTACTATCAGCCTTTTTACATAAAAAATAGAGTATATTTCTTCTCAAACCTTCAACGTCATCGTGACTAAAACCTCCTAAGACTGAATCGTAAATGTTGTGAATATCCCTAGGTGAGACTTGGGAAAGATCCACATAGGAAGTTACGGTTTTTTCTGCCAAGTCCGGCATACTTTTAATGTGATATGCAAGGTGGGTTTTACCAGAGCCCACATCTTGAATCATTGTAATCAATCTGAAATCTTTATCCGTTGGGTTTGATCCATTCACTTTTGCAAACAAATCAGAAATGCAGGTAACTATGGCCTCTCTTGCATCTTTGTGAGTCATTCCCCCGAGAATTTGACAATCGCTGTATGAAGGGGTAGGACTGCTAGGATATGGATTTAATTTTAGACCGTAGGGATACAATCTCATATCCCTCTCACGTAGCCATGGAGTAAGCCTCTCAGAATTAGACCTTCGCTTCCTCCAGTTGATAGTTCATATTCATTCTGATAGGAGTTGACTAGCTGTTCTACAAGTTCGTAGAATCCATTCTTGTCTAAATCAAATTTTTGGCTTAGCTCACTTCTTACGTTTCCTAGCTCAATCCAACCTATTGAACTAGTTGATCTGGACAAGATGGTATCAAATTCGATTTTGAAATTGTCAAGATTGACAAGTGCTTTAGGTAATTCGGAATTTTCACTCTTTAAAACTTCTATCAGGCCGTTTAATGCATCTTTGACACTATTTGATTGAGTGTCTAATTTCCTTTCAATGATTTTTATTCGTTCAAGTAAAATTCTAAACTTTGGATCAACGCTATTCAGATGCTTGACATATACTTCTGCAGTCCAGCAATAATATGCCGCTCCTTTTTTATCAACGCATACTTTTCCATTATTGACGAGATTCTCTAGAGTCTGGTCTAGGTCATATGAGGTAAATTCCTTTTTTAGATCTGACTTTTTTATTCCATTAGAACCTGTGGAGAGTATCTTTTCTAAAACTAATTCTTCTGACGACATGAAAAACTATCATATTTTTTTTATTTAAATTATGGTGTAATACAACTGATTACCCATTATCAAGAATTTTACATCAAAGATAATCTTAATAGTTCACTTTTTCAAGTATTGACAATGGGATGAAGATTACTCTTTGCTGATTACTTAGATGATGAAAGCACTAGGGTAACTGACCATCTCTTTCCATTCAATTTAGTTGAGATTTGCATTGACGTGAGGATCTCAGCCATTTAAATAGTCAATTAATGAACTAATGAGGCAATGAACTAATGAATAAATAACTTGGTAAATTATTAACTGTATTCTACAATATGCCCAAGAGATTTTTCAACACATTGGAAGATTTCAAAAATAATTTGCACAGATACGATGCATCATTAATTGATTATGACGGAAATCCAATTCCTTGCATCCATATCGATTCTAAAAGATATGATGAAATAATTAAAAAAGTAGCTGGGAAAAAACTAGCTGTTGATGTATTATTAGATCTATTTCATGATACAAAACACGTTTTTGTAGATATATTGATGACTTACCTTGATTATGATTTTGATGAAAATTACCTTTTATATGCTAATGAAATGCTCCAATTTTTTGAAGCTCTGGCAAATACTGGATTGATTGCAATAGCGCCTTCTACGACAGGAACTGTTTCTGAAGGAAACCTACTTGTTATTCAACTTCCAAAAAAAGATAATGCCATGAATGCCTACAATCAAATGATTGGTATTATAAAAGGAGGAAAATCGTTACATTGAAAAATAGGAACAAATGCGACGGCCGGGATTTGAACCCGGGTTACCAGATTGGCAATCTGATGTCCTAGACCAAACTGGACGACCGTCGCAGCTCATCTAATGATGGAAAAAATATTGCTTATTTTAACTGTTTCTTTGTCCCAAGCGCATTATTCTTAATAAAAGTCAAAATTGAAAATCCAGAAATTGAGGGGTAATTACACTCTTCTGAAATAAATGTTAGTTCAAATTATTGACCTTGTGTCCTAGATATGATTGATTTTTCTCTTTGATTGGTAACTCAATTGATCATGATAACAGTAGAATATCCTCTGCTTTCAGAGACATAATCGTCTTTTATTTCTTCAACAATGATTGTGATGGAAATAATGTTGCCCCTTTCACATTTGGATGCATCAAGAGTTATGTAGTCGTCCAGGATATCAACCGTATTCATACTTTCCTTACTTACTGTATAAGATATCGGAGAGCTTGATGCGATAAGAAATAACTCACTTTTACTATAATTGCCTACCCTAATCGTTCGTCCTTCTTGTGGAATAGCATTTACCCTCAGTGGTATAGTACCATTAGGATGCTTTACATATCTTTTTTCAGCATTAACATAAACTTCAAATTCAAATGGATAGCCTGCAGTGTTTTCTGCCATCTTATTTATGCCATCATTCATGACAATGTCTACCTTCTTTATTGTATTACAGTAGTTTTGTATCCACTCATTAGTGGTTTTGACAACACTATCAATGGAGTTTTTTCTTTTGGTGATTTCATCGTTACTTAATTGATACCTATCGACCCAATCTTTATAATCACGACTAATGTCAATAATAAACTCCATACAGGTATTTTGATAATCTTCAATGCTTGTGGCTCGTTCGGAATTGGAATCTGTTGCAAACATGGGTTGTTCTCATAATATAATTAATCAAGATATAAGTGTCTTCTAGACTTTACCAATGCCATTAGACTACACTTAATTAATCAATCTAACGCAAAGGGAACAACTTGTTTAAGTTGAATGTTGTCCAGTACGATAATATAAAGTTCGACGTCTTTAATTCTCATTGAGTTTTACTAACTTGCATTCAGAATTGTTATTTAATATTAAATACCACGATAAAGAAATTCGAGAATCGCTAAAAAAAAGCCCTAATATTGCATATAAATTGACGAATCAACTGGCAGAATTTACAGGTTCAAGATATAATGTGATCTTAAATTTACATTTCCCAGATAGAAATAAAATTTATGATGTAGATAACTATGGTACAGAAAATTTGGGCCTGGTTGTGGACAAGTTCCGAAAAAGGTTCCCAATACCTAGAGACATCATCAAGCAAAAGGCAATTGAATTTTTAGGGAATGTTATCCCACAGGATGCGTACATGTATGAAGGTAAAGAAGGACTTAAGATATTAATGGATAGAGGCAGGATAGAGATATTGCCTGGTTCCCTACATCTCTGGTGTACCATTGATGAAAATTTGAAGAAGTTTTGCGACTGGTTAATGAATGAAGTGTTACTAGTAAATGTAAAGGACTCTGACAGCCGTTGATATACTGTTTTAAATATTGATTGAGTAATTCTATTCTGGATTAGTATCGTCAATAATTTTTGCTAACTTGATATCGTGATCTGTAATTCCACCAGCATCGTGAGTACTCAGTTTAATTATCACATTGTTGTAGACATTTGACCATTCCGGATGATGGTTCATTCTTTCCGCTTCAAGGGCAATTCTAGTCATGAATCCAAACGCTTCGACGAAGTTTGTAAATTTAAATGATTTTTGCAATTTCTCGTCCTTTAATTCCCATCCTTTCATATTCCTGACGATTTCATCTAATTCATTTCTCGATAATTTCTTGTACTTTATTTGAGACATAATGAAGATTATCGTCCTTGTTTTATAGACTTTTCATTTAATGACCTTTTGGTGCCGATGTCGCACTCCACTTTTTTTGATTTTCAAGATCATCATAATTGCAGCGATAGTTTTGCAATCGATTATTTGTCCGGAAAGGCATTTTTCCAGAGCAGAGCCCAATTTCATTCTTCTAATTCTAATTTCTTCATCTTCATCCTGTGGCAGTCGCTTTTTTGATAACTTGAGTTCTGATGCGAGAAAAAAGTACATTTTCTCGGTATCATATCCAGGAGCTAAATAGCATTGGAATAGTGGTGTTAATTTTCCAGAGAAACCTATCTCTTCATTCATCTCACGTAACGCAGCAGTATCAGGAGTTTCACCATTTTCAATTTTGCCAGCTGGAATTTCAAGTAGATTACTCCTGGTTGCAATTCTAAATTGTTCTACTAATATTATATTGTCTTTCTTATCTAAAGCAATTATCCCAACTGAATCTTGATGTTCTACTATTTCTTTTTCGAGGATCTTATTACCCATGTGATACTTGTCCAATCTGAGCGATATTTTGCCTGAATATAGTTTATTGCTACTAATAATAGCGTTTTCAGCCATTTCAACATGCAAATAACTAAAAGAATACTTAACGTTTCTTTCTTCAGTAGTTCAGATTTACAAATACAGGCGAATTATCGATATTATTTTCACAAATAACGTGTTGTGTATATTAATTATTGAACCGGTTAAAAGTGACTAATTGTGAGATAAATGAACCGTGACCCTAAAGCAGTAATTGAAAATTTTAAGTTTACAATACTTTGATATTTGGTGCTGTGATCATATTGTGTTATATTATATTATATTAATCACTTCGCTCAGAGCATTAATTCTGACCGGCCATGAAAAATTCTTGTTCCAAGGTTGGTTAAAGAGAATTCCTATCCTAGGTTGATCTAGTTCACTAAAATTGATAGGCGCGTCATCAACTAAGATATCAAAAGGATAGTCTGTCTTTGGAGCATCATCATAAACAAACAAGAGATCGTCGCAATGAATCTTGTGTAAATCTAGCCATTTTATAACATTGCTTACAGAAGATCGATACCTTTTTGTAAGAATAGAGATTCTGAAACCTTTATTGTGAAGTTTGGAGACTATATTACCAATCGACGGTTCTGTTGATGGTATGTCTTCCCACTTCTTGTCCCAGATATATGTGAAAATGTCCGAAACTTCAGTTATAGATATGTCTAGAGTTTTTGAGATGTCCCAGGATACGATATTCTCTTTAGTTATGCTAGAGTTCTTACGCTTGTTGAATTCCTCAGCCCAGATAATCATGGTATCTGCGAGAACAGAATCCAAATCGATTGCAAGCTTTCTTCTATGAGCCAATTCAGGCATCGTGTTTAACTATAAGTGTTAAAAATATGTTATTTATTTTTTTGAGTCTACACTAAGGCAGTAGTCTTTAACCGTATTTTTCCACATTCCTTAAAATTTATTATACCGAGAATTTAGTTTTTACCTGTGTCAAATTTCTTTAAATCATTCTGCGAGACAATTACTAAAACTGATAAAAACATTAGATTTGCAGCCATTGTAGACCATCATGGAACAATATTGGGTGTCTCAGAAAGAAAAGGAATTAAACCGTTGTTAAATGATGAGCAAACCGCTCAATATGCTCTGGCTGCAGTTACCAGACAATATACAAGAATTAGATGGCAGTCAATATTAGGAAAAATCGATTATACATGCTCAAGCTATGAGAAATTGCTTAGGATAACCATTCCCATAACTGATTCTAGAAATCATTTATGCTTTGTAATTATTTTTACCCTTGATGTAGATACAAAGAACTTTCACCACGTAATCATGAATAAGATAAAACCAATCGTCAAGGAAAAAGAGACGGAATTGTTGAATAGAGCTTAGCCTGTCTAAATAATAAAGATCTTAGCAAATATTTGATCAGGTGACCAGCAAAATAGATTGCACTAAAGAAATAAAGATGATTTGATAATATTGATATAATGCCTTTTTATTCCCATTAAACAAATAATGCCCAAAGAAAGGATAAAATTTTTCAGGTCGTACGAACCGCATGGTCTTGAACAAGATATTAATAATTTCTTGGAAAATGAAACAAAGCTTGTACTTGAAATCTCTTTTTTGCATACCGTAACAGGTCATGGAAACGAAATTTTTTATGATGCGTATGTACGCTACACACCAAAATCAACAAAGTCTAAAGAATCTAACTATTAATGAACTAATGCATGACGATACATTGTATTTGGTATCCAAATTCCCAGACGGTCTGGTGTTTCAAATTCTTTGATAATTCATTTCCCATAATTTCTACATGCTCTAGCGGCTAAAGTTGCAAGTCGGAGTGGCTCTGGCTTGGCACCCTGGATAACCAGAGAGTTTAACAAATTCGAAGCATCAGCAAAACTTACTCCCCATTGGCGAACAAATACTGTCTTTCCAGTCCACAACATTAATGGTTTACGATCTTGAAGTGTCAAATAATCCAGAATTTTTTGCTTCTCATCAATTCCGTGTATCGAGTCTGTCAAACCGAATGATTTTTTATATGATATTGCTATTACGGGCAACCCTGTTTTTTCATGAATTTGTTTACCATTTATAATATTGAACAGACTAATTATTAATCCTCCTAGAAGAACATAATTGATATCATTTCTTCTGAGACTTTTAATAATAGAGATAATTTTGTCGGTGCCATCATTTCCGCCTATCGTCGTATCTGTGTATACAAAGCCATCCACCACAAAATCTCGTCGCATAACGACACCTGCCAGGATGGATTTCATATCATGTTTTCGAAAACTCTCTGCAATTGCAAGAACTCTTAGTCCCTTCTTATTGTTATGAATTCGTGTCAATTACTTTATAATTACTACCAAATTATAATTATATGCTTACTCTGTCCAAAAATAACACTGCAAATAATTACTGTGACAATCTTAATCCATTAATCAAAGGGTCTAAATATCATATTCTCGATTAAGCGTATGTGGATGAAAACCATAGCTCTGGCCTTAAACCCAATCGTTTAATCAATGAAACCAGTCCTTATCTACTTCAGCATGCATATAACCCCGTTGATTGGTATGGTTGGAATCAGGAAGCGCTAGAAAGATCAAAGAAAGAAGATAAACCCATTTTCTTGAGTATTGGATACAGTTCTTGTCATTGGTGTCATGTAATGGCGCATGAATCGTTTGAAGATAACGATATAGCCAAAATAATGAATGAAAATTATATTAATATCAAAGTCGACAGAGAGGAAAGACCTGATATTGATGATATTTACCAGAGGGCCTGTCAAGTGTATACTGGAACTGGGGGCTGGCCATTATCGGCATTTCTAACCCCCGATCAAAAACCTTTCTACATTGGAACGTATTTTCCTAGCGAAAGCAGACATGGTTTACCTGGATTTGGAACAATATTATCTAGATTGTCGGATGGATACAAAAATAGACGCAATGAAGTTATTTCTTCCAGTCAAGAGTTTGTTACTGCTTTAGAGAATTCATCTACAGACATAGTTTCTGATAATGATTCTAAATTAGAAAATACAATTATAAACGAGGCAGCTGTTACTCTGTTGCAACTGGCTGATAATATGTACGGAGGGTTTGGTAGCGCGCCAAAATTTCCAAACGCTTCAAATTTACTATTCTTATTAAGGGCGTATGATTATTCTGGCATCACCAAATATAGAGACTTTGTTCATTTTACTGCTGACAAGATGGATTCAGGAGGTATACATGATCATGTAGGAGGCGGTTTTGCACGTTATTCCACAGATCAAAGATGGTTAGTTCCACATTTCGAGAAAATGCTATACGATAATGCACTTCTTTCATTACTTTATTCTGAGATATACTCGATCACCTTAAATCGTAACTATTTAAACGTGCTTCAAAAAATTCTCAGATTCGTTCAAAGAGAGATGATGTCACATGAGGGAGCTTTTTACTCTTCACAAGATGCAGACTCGGAGGGCGAGGAGGGAAAATACTATGTATGGTCTTACAAGGAACTCAAAGAAATCCTAAGTCCGGAGATCTTTGAGATATTTGCTGATCGATTTGGTGTTACCCAAGGGGGTAATTTTGATGGTAAGAACATTTTACACAAGTATACTTCCATATCCAAGTTATCTGAAAGATACTCCAAAACTCAAGAATGGATAGAAGAAAAGACCGAATCCTCATTGGAGGAGCTTTATCAAATCAGACTCAAAAGAATCAAACCTGGTACTGATAAAAAAATACTGACTTCTTGGAACGGTTTGATGATTTCGGGCTTTGTCAGTGGCTATAAAGTAACTGGTAATTCGAGTTATCTTGAAATTGCACAAAAAGCCGTCGGTTTTATCGAAAATAATTTAAATAAAAATGGAAACAGGCTTGATAGGGTTTTCAATAATGTTTCCAAGATTTCTGGATATCTTGATGATTATGCCTTCTATACGGAGGCTTTGATCAATTTATTTAGTGTTGATTCGAAATCTTACTATCTTCAGAGAGCCATCGAGTATACTAATTCAATGATTGATCATTTTTGGGATCGTGACACAAATGACTTTTTCTTTACTCCTGACTATAATGAAAAGTTAATTGTTAGGACAAAGAATCACTACGATCTTGCAATTCCAAGTGGAAATTCTGTTGCCGTTTCCAATTTGATAAAGTTATATTACTACACACAAAATCAAGATTTCCTTTCAAAAGCAGACCATATGATTCAAAGAATGTCAAAGGCAGCTGCAGGAAATCCATTTGGATTTGGTCAATTACTCTCAGCAATGTATTTACGTATTAAAACACCAATTGAGATTTCTGTAATAAGGCAGGATGGACATTCGGAACTGGGAAACCACATAAACAGAAGGTTCCTTCCTAATGCAATTACAGCAATCGTAAATCAATCCGCATTGTCGGAGCTAGAAAAATATCCCTACTTTAAGGGAAAACTATCAGATAAAAACAATAATAGTAGTAAGGAATTTGCATTTGTTTGCAAGGACTTTACCTGTTCTCTCCCCATAACCACAATAAAGGAGCTTGAAAAAAATATTTCTTAATCTAAGGAAAGTCTAAGTTTGTATGTAACAAGGCAAAACGTGTAAATATCTTCGACTTTCCACATCAATATCACAGTAATTGTCATCATCAAGACCTTTATTCGCTGACTTGAAAACTGATTTTAATCCCCTTTCATGGATTTCAAAGTATAGACGAAATTCCGTCTATTACATGACAATTATGATACTGTTTTACCATTTAATCGGTTTTACAATCATGATAATAGGCTCGGTGATAGTTGATCTTGTTGTTAATCAATACACAGAACCCACTATACCTCTATCAGTCATTTCGGTTATATCTGCAGGTCCTTTTGAAGAGACGCTGTTTTTTGGAATTCCCTTTTACCTAACAGGAAACAATATTATAGCTCTAGCAGGAGGTATCGTTTGGGCATCATTGCATATTCTAAATACGCCAAGCGTGCAGGTCAATAGTCTTGCTTATTTAACTTGGTTATTTGTAACACCATCCATTTTTGCAAGTCTAAGAACATGGATAAGCGGAAAAGGATGGTTTGCCATCATATCCCATTCAATATGGAATTTGATTTTTTTTGTTGCTGGCTGTTCTAATGGAGAGTTCCCCTGCACAATTATTAATGATAAAGGCGTCCTTATCGACATTGCCTATGTGACAACTGCTATAGTTTTTATTTTACTTACTTACTTTTTGTTCTTAAGGTACAAGAATAAACCAGCCGTCAGATCAATAGAATAAAGCAATGTAACGGTATCTTTCCGGCAATGGTCTAAATAACCTAGTTACAATACTTGAGGCATGGGCAAGATATTCCTCCAATTAATATGTGATGAATGCAAACAAATTCTTTTAGAAAAAGAAGGAGAGAAAAACTTGAGTTACGAAAAATTCCCAATCACAGACGAAGAGGCTTTACATCTTAACGAGGCTCACAGAGGCCATGAATGTCATATTGAAGCTGTAGAAAAAACTTGACAATCACGGCGAAAATTCAATAGCTCAAACTTTAAATTATTTGTTGATTATTTCTATTGCGACACTTGCCAATGATGAGTTTTATTGTTATCCCTCTGAGGCAAGTTGCAAATCTATTCAAATTCCTGCTTAGTAATCATATAAGGTACTTTGTCATCTCAAATATAGAATAATGAGTTAACCCGGTCGAATGAAATAGATTGTTAGATAAGTTTACTTTACGGTTTCATTAAATTGGATATTATGGAGAAAAAATGGATTTCTCACTTTGCAGGTATAGGCTACAGATATACTGACATAATCATGAATATTTTAATATTATACACCGACCGAAAAATTGCACTAAAAACGTGGAATGAGTATATCCATTGGTGGCCAGATGACCAGATAATTTTAAGATTCATAGAAGAAAAGGAAGATTATTGGTTCATCCTATATCAAAGAGGCAAGAATCTCCTTTCAAAAGAAAATATTGGTTTTTTCAAGAAAAGTCCTCTTACTCAAAATTATTTAAGGTTCAAAAAGAACTTTGAAGAAAAGACGATTTTGCGATTTGCGCTTTACAAATCCCTAGAAAAAAAAATTGCAGACAAGAACAATGTTCTGGAAAATCGTGTAGATGATTCTAGTAACAAAGCTACCTACGAACTTAATATCTTTAAAAGAATGAAGACTATTTATGATGTGAAATTTCTAAAATTAAATGAACTTGAAGAGAATAGTATTGAACATTCTTTAATAAATAACACTGATTGGCAAAATGCTTAGAGAATTTCATTGCGTCCAGGACTGTTCTGACTGCTGTATATACCGTCAATACTATCCTTCAGTAGATTACGGAAAAATAGGAGTTCTTCTTTTACCGGAGGAAAAAAAGCAAATCGAAGGTGTAGCTAAACACTCCCAAATCAGCATAACCATATTTCCAAGACTGGGAATCGGCAGTAATAAAAAATCAAATGGCCCTCGCCAAGTCATCGCATATCAGCTTATGGGTAATATCGACGGTGACTATTGCCCATTCCTGGACATAAAAAGTAATAATCGCGCTCCAAATGGAGGTTTTAATTGCCATATATATGAGGCAAGACCTTTTGCTTGTCGTGCATATCCGGTAATAAAAGAGTATAGAACGACTGTGGAACTTGACTCAAATTGCAAATTTTCGTGTCAATACTCAAATCAGGCAAGTAAAAATTTACTTGATAACGAATTAAGAGCGCTGAACAGAGTCAGCAGCAGATTCAACGCTCTGGATGAACAAAAAATATGGCGCTATGCAACACATGTTGGCGAAGAACCCTTCAGGAATCTTTTACTGCCACAAGGATGGTACTTGCAAGAAGTCTAAACGGTCAAATTCAAATATCAATTATTTATCACAAATTTGATTTTGCCTTTTGATACACCACAATACTTCCTTTTTTTATTTCAACTATTCTGCTTATTGGAATCAGTTCGAATGTTCCTGATAATAAAATAAACTCTTTCAGAGGAACAGTTACTATTTTATCAAGATCACGATATGCAACTTGGTAAAGGTTTATGTCATCGTAGAATCTTGCTCTGCTTAAAATTTCTATTAATTTGCCTTTTTTCTTGCTCATTCTTTATAATACATTAGACCCCCAGCATCAATTATTTTTTTTATCAATGGGGGAAATGGAGAGATTGAGAATTTTTTCCCATTTGTCATATCATGAATTTGATTTTTTTCTAGATCTATTTCAAGTGTGTCCTTGTCTGAAATTTCTTCTAATGTAGACTTTTCAATTTCTAGAGGCAACAAATATCCACCATCTACACAGTTTCTATAAAAGATTCGTGCAAATGACGGTGCAAGTACGGCAGTGATTCCACAATGGGATAGGGCTATGGGAGCATGCTCTCTGCTGGATCCACATCCAAAGTTACTTCCTGCCAGGATAAAATCTCCCTTGGCCACTTTATTTGAAAAATCGGTATCGATTCCTTCCATAGCGTGCTTTGATAGCTCATCGTGGTCGTGGATTTTTAGATAAGGCCCAGGCAGTATTACATCTGTGTCTATATTATCTCTACTATATTTATGAACAATACCCTTCATAGTCAATTGGACACATCCCGAGGATCGGTAATCTTGCCTTTAATTGCAGAAGCAGCCACTACCAATGGAGAGGCAAGATAAGTTTGAGATTCGACATGACCCATTCTACCTGGAAAGTTCCTATTGGTAGTACTAACACAGATCTCATCCTTTGCCAAAATTCCCATATGAGCTCCACAGCATGCGCCACAGGTAGGTGGACCTACAACTGCGCCTGCTTCCATAAATATATCAATCAACCCTTCCTTCAGTGCTTTAATGTAAATTGATTGAGCGGCAGGCAAAACTTCAGTTCGTACTTTTACCTTCTTACCTTTCAAAATTTGTGCAGCTGATCTGAGATCCTCTAATTTTGCTCCAGTGCAAGATCCAATATAGGCCTTGTTGATTTCAACTGTTTGCAACTCTCTTGCGGCCGCACCATTTTGTGGGGAATAGGGTTTTGCTACAAATGGTTCAAGTTTTTCTATATCGTAAGTATACTCTTCCAAATAATGCGGATCATCTCCCAGGACTGGCTTATACGAATCGGCGGTTCTTTGTTGAATGTATTCGTCGGTAACAGCATCAGGTTCGATTATTCCGTTTTTTGCCCCAGCTTCTGTGGTCATGTTTGTAAGCGTCAATCTTTCTTCCATACTCATTTGGCTTACCACATTTCCGGCAAATTCCATCGTCTTGTAATTTGCCCCATCAGTTCCAATATCACTTATTATTTTCAGGATTATGTCCTTGGCCATTATGTGTGGGGGTTTTTTACCAATTATTTTAAACAATAAGGTTTCAGGGACCTTTAGCCATATCCGTCCGTGCATCATTGCATAAGCAATGTCAGTGTGTCCTAGACCCACTGCCAACGCCCCAAGAGCACCGGTTGTATTTGTATGCGAATCACCTCCAACATAAAATTCCCCAGGCAGCACTAATGCTTCCTCATGTGATAGCGTATGACAGATTCCATACTGTCCTAAACCATACTTGAAATGCTTTTTAATCCCAAATTTCTCAGCCCACTTCGTAAGCTTTGAGATATTTTCTGCAGAAATCCTGTCAGCTGAAGGAACAAAATGATCTTCAGCTATCCATATTTTATCGGCATTCCATACTTTATCAAGTTGTATTCCTTTCTTTGACCACTCTTCAAAAACTTTGATTACTCCAGGACCAGAAACGTCGTGAATCATTAACTTGTCGACATTGGCGAAAACTACATCGCCAGGACTCGCTGAATTTCTATTGGAAGCCCGTGCAATAATTTTTTCGGTGATATTCATTCTTTAGAGATCAACCTAAATTCATCTTTGACTTTAATAATTTTTCCTGAACACAAATATTGTGACAATGTTCTTTATAAGGAAATGGAAATTTTTCCAATAAAGATCCCAAAAAAGGGTGCGGGATTTGATTTATTTAGAACAATAGTTGATTCAAAATTTGCACTCCAGGACAATGACATTATAATTATCTCAAGTAAGTTTGTTTCAATGAGCGAGGATTCTCTAGTTGATTTGAAAAGAGTCAAGGTAACTACGAGAGCAAAAGCCCTTGGCTCAAGATTCAAGATGAACCCAAAAATCACCCAAATTGCTATGCAGCAAGCTGATAACATAGTATCAGGAATTCCGGGGTTCTTGCTTACAATCAAAGATGGGATGATAGCGCCTAACTCAGGGATAGACAAATCAAACTGTCCTGCTGGAAAAATCATACTTTATCCTAAAGATTCATTCAAGTCTGCCAAGTTTTTGCGTAAAAAAATATTTAAAAAATTCGGAATAAAGGTTGGAATTGTAATCTCTGATAGCAGGCTAATGCCAACGAGGATAGGTTGTACTGGCATTGCGGTGGGCGTCTCTGGTTTTGAACCGGTTGAGGACGAGAGAGGTAAAAGGGACTTGTTTGGGAAGAAACTAAAGGTAACCTTTCAGGCGACTGCTGATTGTCTGGCAACAATGGGGGTTTTTGTTATGGGTGAGAGCAATGAATCCATACCAATAGTAGTCATTAGAGGAGTCAAGGTTACTCCAACTGAGCGAAAACTTGGTATGAAGGACATGACTGTAAATCCAAAGGTGGATATCTATCTTAGAAGTATGCCATTTCTTTAATTTCTAGAAATAGTTCAATTTTCCATATACTTTTAATACCTTTTCTGAACATGATCTTGCATAGTAGGATGTCAGAATTCCTAACACGTTATCCAAGACGAATAAACTTACTCAAGGGTTTAAGTGAGTTTATTCAACACGAAGAAATACAATTTGATCACCTGAGTCTCATGGTAAAGATAAAGAAAGAAGAATTGATAAAGACATTGTTTGCGGAAGGATTCAAAAAAGTAAAGCTTGAAAACAAGAAACCAACACAAATCGGAAGTGGCTTTTCTAAAAAACTGAAGTACCCATGGGAAATGCATCTACGTCTTCTCGATATTCAGCAGGGATTCATAGCCATAAAGGCAGAGGTGGAAATTTCTCGCAGGTATATTCAGCATATTGGTTCTGTGCGAGCACCCGTACTCTATGAGATTGAATCTATTCTAAAGAAACATAAAATAGAATATGACATATGGAATGAAAAATTGAGAGACTACATCACGCACATTGTAGACAATCATCAGATAAAGTTGGAAGGTCCAAAATTGCGTGCTATGCCATGGAGACATATGATTTTTGTAAGTTCGTCACTGTTAATTCTTTACGGATTAAAGTTTCTGCAGCTAATCTGATATAAACTGTAGAAAATTCCTAATTAATAGCGAATCTGTCAAGTAACTAAGAATTGGTAAAGAAATTTTATTCTATTTTATTTTATCTTATCTATTCCACTTTGTATAGTTTTAGTGCTTGCAATTGCACGCCTCATTTAGACTGACTATTCTTTAGTTATCTGCCATGTTGGATGAATTTCATGCCATCCTTTTGGCTTATCAGTTACCCATGCTCCCCAGATATGTACCTTGTCACCCGACTCGGGCAGTACAACGCTGTCTATGTTCTGGTCATCAGGAACAACTTCTACCACGAGCAGACCATCAGTTTTTTCATTGTTTTTGTCATTTATGAGGAAGTCATATTTATCATCTAACTTTAGTAAAAATTTGTAATCCCCATCATCCATCTTTTTAGTGTGCATTACATCACCTATAGCTTCCTGACATTCTGCTAAAACCTTCAGGTCCTCTTCGTTCGAAGCACCAGATAGCACATTTCCATTTCTGCAGTTATCACCGGATATTGACTTGTGTACTTCTACAGTTTTTTTATCATCGTCATCAACTTTCTTTTGTTGATCAGGAGGTATTGGTTGCTGCTCCTCTTCCTCTGATATTGCTTTTTCCATTCGCTCCCTTAATTTCTCTAGTTTATCTTTTAAAATCGTCTCTTTTTTGTCAATGTTTTTGCTCAGCTGATTTACCAAATTATCATCTAATTCGTCATTTGTCACTTTATTTTTCATGTTTTCAAGTCCAGGATTGCAAAGGGCATTATCACTCAGTAAGTCTTCTTTTTCTAGCTGACCTAATCCGGGGTGACATCCTGATTGTGGTCCTCCTTGCCCTTGACCTTGATTTGTCTTAAGTTTTACATACATTAGATAGGTATCCTTTACCTGATCATTGGAGATCACCAATGGATCAGCAGATACTTTTGATAGTAAACCTTGGCTAGCATATGACAATAATAAACCTGACGACAATATCGAAATTAGAAACCATACAGACAAACGTGTAGCACGTTTATTCAAACCCATTAAATTCGAATGACAATCCTAGGTTTATAAATTTCTCTGCTAGAAAATCTTCTCAATAATGCTCATAATATAAGACAAATTGCAAACTATCTACTTTAATCATCATTTTCTAAATTCTAGAAAAGTTGCAATGTCATTGCATTTTCAATAGTAGATAAAAGTAACAATCCTAATACTTTCCTATTTCAATTAAGACATAAAAAATTGACTAGGCCCAAACTTTTTCTTTGAATGTAAACTTCTTGTTTAATATGAAATTAATTGTGGTAGCAACAGCTATAGATATAATTAATGACATTCTGTATGGAACAAAGTTCTCAACCATGTAATACAAAAGAGAAATTTGGATAATTAATCCAATAGCACTCATTCCTATGAATGAGAGGTATTGCCTTCCGGTAGACCTGACTTCAAATCGCTTATCCTCAAATGTCCAGTACTTGTTTAAAAAGAAGTTTGAAGTCATTGAGATAATTGCGCCTATAATTGAAGCCTCAAGATACCATTCATTTGATAATAGTCTGATAGAATTCGCCACATCATTAGCCAATAGAAATGAAACAATGTAGTTAATAACTAATCCAGAAATGCTTACTGTATAGTATCGGCCAACTTTAGAGATGAACTGAACAGATCGTTTGTTTACCTGCTCACTTATCTTGACCCGATCTGATTTCTGTCCATGTTGGTATAATTGCCAGATAGCTTCAGCGTAATTTACTATTACATTATAGCTCATTTTACTTTTTCCAGACTGCCTATCAGTAAATGTATAGGGAACCTCTATTACTGGAATTTCTTTATTCTTTACAAGAATCTCGAGTAGTATTTTGTAGCCTTTGGTCGCTATTGAAATATTTTGTATTAATTCACGAGGTAATGCAAATAATCCTGACATTGGATCCTTTACATTTTTAACATTCAATCCAAGACGAGCCAATGTGGATGCACCTTTACTCAGGATTTTTCTTCTTGCGGGCCAGCCAACTACTTTTCCACCTTCAATATACCTAGATCCAATAACGATGGAATTTGGATTTCTTTTCAATTCGCTCATCATTTTTGGTATCACTTCTGGCGGGTGAGAAAAGTCAGCGTCCATTATCAGCACATTAGTACCACTTGATTGCCTGACACCATCAAGAATTGCAGGGATTAATCCTTCTTTTCCCGTTCTGTGAACAACCTTCAATATGTGATTTTTTGTGCGCGATGACTTTTTTTCCTTAGTCTTGATCCCTTTCTTAGTTATGCAATCCTCAACTAATTTTCCTGTTCCGTCAGGAGAATTATCGTCAACTACGATAATTTCGGTAAAATCGCTTGTTGGTAGATTTTTTTCAATTTCACTAATTAATCTCAAGATATTCTCTGATTCGTTATAGGTCGGAATAACAATAGAAAATGTTACTATGTTTGAATTTGAAAGCGCTGCGTTATTCCGATTTGAAAACAAGTTTCAAAAAACTATAGATATGTCGGCTATTAAGACTTTTTCTCTCGTCGATATATTTCGCACAAATTCATTCAAATCTTCTAAGATTTTGGTGTATACTTGCTTTTTGCATTAAAAATGTGATCATTTAGGAATCTCATTCTCCTCGGAAATTTTCTGTACTTCTATTTCAACTTCATCAGAAGCTGAATCGCCTTTATCGTCAACTACTGTTAGTTTGAAGACAAGTTTTGAATCTGCAGCTGATTCAGGAACGTCAAAAGTGGCGGTTTGTTTGTCTGCTTGTTTTATATCAACTTCAGGACCATCTGTTTGTTCCCATTTATAGGATACAATTTTTCCATCTTGGTCGCTGCTCTTGCCACCATCGAGCTTGACTTCAGTATTTACCTCTACTTTTTGATCATCGCCAGCGTCAGCTTTTGGTACCATGTTGGGTTGTTCTGCGGGAATAACTTTGGTATCCTCTTGTATACCAGTCGTATTCTTAATGCTCTGAACAGCATTATTTGTCTCATTCTGTCCTTTTTCGTTTGATGAAACTACTTCCTTCACATTTACATCCACGTCAGCAATGTTGCTCTCAGAACTTTTATTGTCGACTACCTTGAAACTGAATTTATCATTTCCGGAATAACCATTTTGAGGAACATATGTTACAGTACCTTTTTCTTTATCAAAACCGGTAAGACTGCCTTGCAGCGGATCCGCTGTTATATCAAACTGCAATTGATCATTATCTTCGTCGGTAGCTTCCAAAGTGATCGCTACTTGACCATCTTGATCTACAGAAACATTTTGATCAAAAGATTCTGGTGAGTTGTTCTCTTCGGGTGCCTCCTGCTGGTTCTGAGTACTCGAATCGTTGGCAATGCCAGTATCATTAGTGGTTTGGGGTATTTCTACTGGCGGAATATTCTGTAAGGTATTGTTGACAATCCCAGTATCATTTTTGGCAGAAAGATCAGATATGGTGCTAGTCTCATTACTTACGGTGCCATTTATATCCTGAATTCCTGTTTGGTTAGTTACGGTGCCATTTATATCCTGAATTCCTGTTTGATTAGTTACGGTGCCATTAATTTGGGCAGTATTGTTTGACGAGACAATCGGTTCAGAAAAGTCTAGATATTCTATTTGACCTTTAGTATCGAATTTGCCATTGTAGGCGTCTGCTACTTGTTGTGCGGTTAATGCGGCATTCCAGACTCTTATCTCATCAACATTTCCTACAAAGAAATTCGAAAGTCCATCTGAATTAGCACCCATCCTAATAGGTTCTTCACCACCACTATCAGGTATTCCCGAGGCTATTCTAGTACCAACAGGAAGTCCGTCCAAATAAAGCGTAATGGTAGTCCCGTCAAATGTTACCACTGCATAGTGCCATTTTCCATCACTATATGATAGTGGGGATGTGGCAAAAATAGCATTCCCACTGGAGGTTTCAAACCCAGCCCCTACTTTTTCAGCGTTGGTCATCCAAATAGCATAATTCAAGTTGTCAGATGCCCCTGCCTTATTAACAATAAATGCGTTAGAGTTATAATCGGTAGATGTCTTAAACCACGCTGCAACGCTAAATTTTGAGAGTTGCGCAGTACTTGTGCTATTAACATCAAGATAGCTTATTTCATTCTGAGAAAAAGCAAATTGAAAATTCAAAATAAGAATCGATGATGATATACCCAAAGAGAGAGCAAGAATCAATGTTTTTTGATAGCGATCAAGGTTGGTCCACATAAAATTTTCCGAATAAATTGCTTGTTGCTCACTTATTACTTTATCTGCAATCTATTTCTAGAGTAAAATTAGAGCTCTTAATTATATACGATTGAATTCAGAGGTCAGAAAAAGCAGATACCGACAAATTAATGATATTGTAAACTTATACTAAATTTCCAACATTCATTGCTAATAAATGGAGCAGAATCCCTGGAGATCATACTTATAAACTACGGGGCGCTGAGGGACAAATTCGGTCCAATCTTTAAATAATTTCTATGGTAATACAAGTTATGGGATTTCTTGACAAGATAAAAAAGGCTATTAGTGGAGGAAAAGAGAAGGCAGATGAAGCAAAGATAGCTGCAGCAAAAACTGAAGTTAAGGTTGATGAGCCAGCAGATAAAGCAAAAAGAACTGCAGACAAGGCGGAAAACGCAGTGGACGACACATCTGACCCTTCA
>Ga0209966_1000231_pt1 | contig 21187 bp, 16 predicted proteins | sample RhisoiCoNPM_FD_187575 | JGI IMG/M metagenome (GOLD analysis project Ga0209966, IMG submission 187575) | Arabidopsis thaliana rhizosphere microbial communities from the Joint Genome Institute, USA, that affect carbon cycling - Rhizosphere... | ecosystem: Host-associated > Plants > Roots >... | reverse complement strand
CGCCGCCGCCAGCGCCGCGTGCGAGAACGAGCTCAGCAGCGGCGCCGGCTCTGCAACGCCGGCCCACAGCCGGGCTGCCTCGGTGGCGGCGACGCGGCCGCAGCGCAGGTCGTCGCCCGGGCCGGGCTTGATCTCGAGGTTGAGCGCCAGGCCCTGCGCCTGCGCGAAGGCGGCCAGCGCCGCCAGCGTCGGCAGCCGCTCGCCGGTGTAGCGCGGGCCATGCCAGGCGCCGGCGTCGAGCGCGGCGAGCGCGGCCCAGGGCTGCTCGACCGCGAGGCCACGGCCGCTGGTCGTGCGTTCGAGCCGTTCGTCGTGCAGGAGGTAGGCCACGCCGTCGGCCGACAGCGTGACGTCGCACTCGGCCATCCGGTAGCCCCGCGCGAGCCCGAGCGCGAAGGCCGCCAGCGTGTTCTCCGGCGCCAGCTTGCCGGCGCCGCGGTGGGCGATCCAGAAGGGGTAGGGCCAGGGCTCAGCCACCATCGGCTCATGGTAAGCCCGCCCCTCACGCAGCCTGCATTGCTGCGCTGCGATAATTTGACACAGTCCTACGCCGCCCGCCGGCCCCCATGAACGCCCCGCTCCCCTTCCACAGCGTCCGCGCCGCCGCCGATACGGCCAAGCCGGCCGGCGTGCCGCGCCTGCGCGAGATCCCCTACAACTACACCTCGTTCTCGGACCGCGAGATCGTCCAGCGCCTGCTCGGCGAGCGCGCCTGGGAGCTGCTCGACCAGCTGCGCGCCGAGCGTGTGACCGGCCGCTCGGCGCGCATGCTCTACGAGGTGCTGGGCGACATCTGGGTGGTCCAGCGCAACCCCTACCTGCAGGACGACCTGCTCGACAACCCGAAGCGGCGCCGGCTGCTCGTCGAGGCGCTGGCCCACCGGCTCGGCGAGATCGACAAGCGCCGCGCCGACAAGGACGCTCCCGACCTCGAGCCCGAGGTCGCCGCGCGCGCCGCGCATGTGGCCGAGCTGCTGCGCGCCGCGCGCGAGGCGGTGCAGCGCTTCGCGGCGAGCTTCGATGCCGTCACCGAGCTGCGCCGGCGCACGCTGCGCAAGCTCGGCCGCCACACGCGCCGCGACAACATCAAGTTCGACGGCCTGAGCCGCGTCTCGCACGTGACCGACGCGACGGACTGGCGCATCGAGTACCCCTTCGTCGTGCTGACCCCTGACACCGAGGCCGAGTGCGCGGGCCTGGTGGCCGGCTGCATCGAGCTCGGCCTGACCATCGTGCCGCGCGGCGGCGGCACCGGCTACACCGGCGGCGCGATCCCACTGACCTGGAAAAGCGCGGTCATCAACACCGAGAAGCTCGAGGCGATGAGCGAGGTCGAGTGGGTCAGCCTGCCCGGCGTCGCCGAGCCGGTGGCCACCGTCTGGACCGAGGCCGGCGTCGTGACCCAGCGCGTCGCCGACGCTGCCGAGCGCGCCGGCCAGGTGTTCGCGGTCGACCCGACCTCGGCCGAGGCCAGCTGCATCGGCGGCAACATCGCGATGAACGCCGGCGGCAAGAAGGCCGTGCTGTGGGGCACCGCGCTCGACAACCTGGCGAGCTGGCGCATGGTGACGCCCGACGCGCAGTGGCTCGAGGTCGTGCGGCTGGACCACAACCGCGGCAAGATCCACGACGCCCCGCTCGCGAGCTTCGAGCTGCGCTGGCTGCAGGCCGACGGCAAGACGCCGATCCGCACCGAGCGCCTCGACATCCCCGGCAGCGTGTTCCGCAAGGAGGGCCTGGGCAAGGACGTCACCGACAAGTTCCTCGCCGGGCTGCCGGGCATCCAGAAGGAGGGCTGCGACGGGCTGATCACCAGCGCGCGCTGGATCGTCCACCGCATGCCGGCGCACACCCGCACGGTCTGCCTCGAGTTCTTCGGCAATGCCAAGACGGCGGTGCCGAGCATCGTCGACATCAAGGACTACATGTTCGCGGAGCAGCGGCGCGGCGGCGCGATCCTGGCCGGGCTGGAGCACCTCGACGACCGCTACCTGAAGGCGGTCGGCTACGCCACCAAGAGCAAGCGCGGTGGCTTGCCGAAGATGGTGCTGGTCGGCGACATTGCCGGCGACGACCCCGACGTGGTCGCGCGCGCCGCCAGCGAGGTCGTGCGCCTGGCCAACGCCCGAGGCGGCGAGGGCTTCGTCGCGGTGAGCCCCGAGGCGCGCAAGAAGTTCTGGCTCGACCGCAAGCGCACCGCGGCGATCAGCAAGCACACCAACGCCTTCAAGATCAACGAGGACGTGGTGATCCCGCTGCCGCGCATGGGCGAGTACACCGAGGGCATCGAGCGCATCAACATCGAGCTGTCGCTGCGCAACAAGCTGCAGCTGGTCGATGCGCTCGAGGCCTTCTTCGCCAAGGGCCAGCTGCCGCTGGGCAAGACCGACGACGCCGAGGAGATCGCCAGCGCCGAACTGCTGGAAGACCGCGTGCAGCAGGCGCTCGCGCTGCTGCGCAAGGTGCGCTCGCTGTGGCTGCGCTGGCTGGAGGAGCTCGACGTGGTGCAGGCGAGCAACGGCCGCAGCTTCTTCGAGCAGCTGCAGGACGACACGCTGCGCGCCTCATGGAAGACGCAGATCCTCAAGCCGCTGCAGGCACTGTTCGCGGGCGCGTCCTTCGCGCCGGTGATCGACGAATGCCGGCGCCTGCACAAGGAGGTGCTGCACGGGCGCGTCTGGGTCGCGCTGCACATGCACGCCGGCGACGGCAATGTGCACACCAACATCCCGGTCAACAGCGACAGCTACGAGATGCTGCAGACCGCGCAGGAGGCGGTCGTCCGCATCATGGCGCTGGCGCGCCGGCTCGACGGCGTGATCTCGGGCGAGCATGGCATCGGCATCACCAAGCTCGAGTTCCTGAGCGACGCCGAGATCGCCGACTTCACCGCCTACAAGCAGCGCGTCGACCCCGAGGGCCGCTTCAACAAGGGCAAGTTGCTGCGCGGCGCGGCGCTGAAGGCACTCGGCGACGACGTGCTCGCCGCCGACCTGAGCCACGCCTACACGCCGAGCTTCGGCCTGCTGGGCCACGAGTCGCTGATCATGCAGCAGAGCGAGATCGGCGCGATCAGCGACAGCATCAAGGACTGCCTGCGCTGCGGCAAGTGCAAGCCGGTGTGCGCGACCCACGTGCCGCGCGCCAACCTGCTGTACAGCCCGCGCAACAAGATCCTCGCGACCTCGCTGCTGATCGAGGCCTTCCTGTACGAGGAGCAGACCCGCCGCGGCGTCAGCATCAAGCACTGGCAGGAGTTCGAGGACGTCGGCGACCACTGCACCGTCTGCCACAAGTGCGCGTCGCCCTGCCCGGTGAAGATCGACTTCGGCGACGTCTCGATGGCGATGCGCAACCTGCTGCGCCGCATGGGCCAGAAGAGCTTCCGCCCCGGTAACGCCGCAGCGATGCTGTTCCTGAACGCGAAGAACCCGGACACGATCAAGTTCGTGCGCGCGGCGATGGTCGGCGTCGGCTTCAAGGCCCAGCGCCTGGCCCACGACCTGCTCAAGCGCGTCGCGCGCCAGCAGACTGCCGCGCCGCCGGCGACCGTGGGCAGCGCGCCGATCAAGGCGCAGGTCATCCATTTCATCAACAAGAAGATGCCCGGCGGCCTGCCGAAGAAGACCGCGCGCGCGCTGCTCGACATCGAGGACGCGGCCTACGTGCCGATCATCCGCGACCCGAAGGCCACGACCTCGGACAGCGAGGCGGTTTTCTATTTCCCCGGCTGCGGCTCCGAGCGGCTGTTCTCGCAGGTCGGGCTGGCGACGCAGGCGATGCTCTGGCATGCCGGCGTGCAGACGGTGCTGCCGCCCGGCTACCTGTGCTGCGGCTACCCGCAGCGCGGCAGCGGCCAGCAGGACAAGGCCGACAAGATCATCACCGACAACCGCGTGCTGTTCCACCGCGTCGCGAACACGCTGAACTACCTCGACATCAAGACGGTCGTGGTCAGCTGCGGCACCTGCTACGACCAACTCCAGGGCTACCGCTTCGAGGACATCTTCCCGGGCTGCCGCATCGTCGATATCCACGAGTTCCTGCTCGAGAAGGGCATCACGCTCGGCGACGCGGCCGGCGCGGGCTACCTGTACCACGACCCCTGCCACAGCCCGATGAAGCTGCAGGAGCCGATGAAGACGGTCAAGGCGCTGGTCGGTGAGAACGTACGCAAGAGCGAGCGCTGCTGCGGCGAGAGCGGCACGCTCGGCGTCACGCGGCCCGACATCGCGACCCAGGTGCGCTTCCGCAAGGAGGAGGAGCTGCGGCGCGACGAGGCGGCGCTTCGGGCGAGCGGGGCCGCGCCGGCCGACGGTCCGGTCAAGATCCTGACCTCCTGCCCGAGCTGCCTGCAGGGCCTGTCTCGCTACGGCAACGACCTGAACAACGGGCTGCTCGAGGCCGACTACATCGTCGTCGAGATGGCGCGCAAGATCCTCGGCGAGGACTGGCTGCCGGGCTATGTCGAGCACGCCAACGCCGGCGGCATCGAGCGCGTGCTGGTATGAGCGCTTGCGAGCTGTGCTCCCAGGACGGCGGGTTGCTGGTCTTCCGGCGGGCAGAGTTCCGCGTGATCCGCGCCGCCGACGCCCATTTCCCGGCTTTCTACCGCGTGATCTGGAACGAGCATGTGGCCGAGTGGACCGATCTGCCGCCGGCCGAGCGCAGCCTGTGCATGCAGGCGGTCGCCGCCGTCGAGACCGTGCTGCGCGAGGCGCTGCACCCGACCAAGATCAACCTGGCCAGCCTGGGCAACGTGGTGCCGCACCTGCACTGGCACGTGATCGCGCGCTTCGGCTGGGACAGCCATTTCCCGCAGCCGGTGTGGGGCGAGGCGCAGCGCAGCGTCGCCCCCCCGGCCGCGGCCCGGCTCGTGCTGCCGCTGGCCGACCTCGACGCTCGCGTGGCGGCGGCGCTGGCCGGGCTCGCAGGCCACTAAACTGGCGCCGTACCCCTGAAAGCACCTCATGGCTGGCCTGACCCCCGACACCCCGACCCCGACCGCGCTGACCGTCCACCAGCAGTCGCGTGTCCTCGAGATCGCGTTTTCCGATGGCGCGCAGTTCCGCCTGCCCTTCGAACTGCTGCGCGTCTATTCGCCGTCGGCCGAGGTGCAGGGCCACGGCCCTGGGCAGGAGGTGCTGCAGACCGGCAAGCGTGACGTCGACATCGTCGCGCTGGAGCCGATCGGCAACTACGCGGTGCAGCCGACCTTCTCCGACGGCCACAGCTCCGGGCTCTACGCCTGGGACTACCTCTACTACCTGGGCGACCGGCAGGAGGCGCTGTGGGCCGAGTACCTGAAGCGCGTCGAGGCGGCCGGCGTCACGCGCGACACGCCGATGCCCGAGGCCGCCGGTTCGTCTTGCGGCCACCACCACTGAACTCGGCTGCATGAGCCAGACGCACTTCGGCTTCCAGTCGGTCGACGAGACCGACAAGGCCCACCGCGTGCGCGGCGTCTTCGATGCGGTGGCGTCGAAGTACGACCTGATGAACGACCTGATGTCGCTCGGCCTGCACCGCGCCTGGAAGGCCTACACGGTCGCGGTCGCCAACGTGCGCGAGGGCGACCGCGTGCTCGACATCGCTGGCGGCACCGGCGACCTGGCGCGCGCCTTCGCGCGGCAGGTCGGCGAGCGCGGGCTCGTCGTCCACACCGACATCAACGAAGCGATGCTGCGCACCGGCCGAGACCGCCTGACCGACGAAGGCCTGGTGCTGCCGTCGGCGATCTGCGACGCCGAGACGCTGCCCTTCGCGCCCGCCAGCTTCGACGTCGTCACCGTCGCCTTCGGCCTGCGCAACATGACGCACAAGGAGCGCGCGCTGGCCGAGATGGCGCGCGTGCTCAAGCCGGGCGGCCGCCTGCTGGTGCTGGAGTTCTCCAAGGTCGCCAAGCCGCTGGAGAAGGCCTACGACTGGTATTCGTTCAGCGTGCTGCCGCGGCTCGGGCAGTGGGTCGCCGGCGATGCCGACAGTTACCGCTACTTGGCCGAATCGATCCGCATGCACCCCGACCAGGCGACGCTGCGCGCGATGATGAAGACCGCTGGCTTCGGGCACGTGGACGTGCACAACCTGAGCGGTGGCGTGGTGGCGCTGCATCTGGGCATCCGCTGTTGACCCGTTGCCGCGCGCAAGTGTGGAGTTTCACCGTTTGGTGAACCGCACGTAACGATCGCCCCCTGTTGTGGGGAGGCTGTGAAACTTGCGCCGCCGACTACACTCTTTCTCGAAGCGCCGCAAGGCTCCGATCGCCGGTGATCCCCGGTGCCGGGAAACGCGCCAGTCTGGGAGACAAGAGACGATGACACGCGACGAATCAGCGAGCCCGATGCCCCGGTACGGTCGGTTTGGGCCGTGGCTTGCGGTCCTGGCGATCGCAGGGCTGGCGGCTTGCGGCAACGGCGATGGCGGCGACAAGCCGGCCTCGCAGGTCGCGGCCAAGGTCAACAAGGAAGAGCTGTCGGTCCATCAGCTCAATCATCTGCTCCAGCAGCGGCGCGGTTTGGCGGCGGATCAGGTCGACGTGGTCAGTCGTCAGTTGCTCGAGCGGCTGATCGACCAGGAACTGGCGCTGCAGAAGGCGAGCGAGCTCCGGATCGATCGCGATCCGGCGGTGCTGCAGCGGCTCGAGGCCGCGCGGCGCGACATCGTCGCCCGCGCCTACATCGACAAGGTGGGCGCCGGCGCCACCCCGCCGACCCCCGCCGAGATCCGTGCCTTCTACGAGGAAAGGCCGGCGCTGTTCAAGGAACGGCGCGTGTACAACTTTCGCGAGCTGGCCGTCGAGGTAGAGCCCGAGAAGCTGGACGAGCTTCGAGCGAAATATGGCTCGGTGAAGTCAGTGACCGACATCGCGGAACAGCTCGAGGCTGCGGGGGTGCGTCATACCTCGAGGCCGATCGCCCTGCCAGCCGAGCGGCTGCCTCTGGACGCGCTTGATCACGTCGCCAAGATGAAGGACGGTGACATCAATTTCGGCGCCGGGCCCAACGGGGTGCAGATCCTTCAACTGGTCGCCTCGCGCGCGCAGCCCGTGACGGAGCAGGAAGCCGCGCCGGCCATCGCGCAGTTCCTGCTCAACGACCGGCGTCGCAAGCTTGTCGACGAGGATCTCAAGGCGCTGCGGGCGGCCGCCAAGGTCGAGTACGTCGGAGCCTACGCACAGAGCGCGGCTTCCGCGGCGGCGTTCCGCGCCGCCGAAGCGGCGTCCGCTGCCGGCAACGTCACCATGCCGGCGCCGGTGGCGCTGCCTGCGCCGGCGCTGCCCGCCGCCAGTGCGCTCGAAGGCGGGAACATCTCCGAGGGCCTGGGTCTCAAGGCGGGTGGCGGCGCGGGGGTTGCCCCGGCGGCGCCGGTGGTGCAATCGTCGGGTCCTCTGGACATGAAAAGCTTGGAGAGCGGTATGGGGCTGAAACGATGAACACTCCACTGTGGCGCATCATCCGGGCCGCGCTCCTGTGCGGTTTCGCCGCGCTGGCGTTGCTGCCGGCTGCCGCGCAGGTTCAACCGCCGGCGCAGGGCACCCCGGCGCTGACGGCGCCGAGCGCCGAGTACCGGCTCGCGGCTGGCGATGTCATCCGCATCACCGTGTTCCAGAACGCGGATCTGACCCTGGAGGCGCGCATCTCCGAGGCGGGAAGCATCTCCTACCCGCTGCTGGGGACGGTTCGCGTGGGCGGGTTGACGGGGGCGCAGGCCGAGAAGCTGATCGCGGACGGTCTGCGCAGCGGCAATTTCGTCAAGGCACCGCAGGTCTCGATCCTGATCTCGCAGGTTCGCGGCAACCAGGTGTCCGTCCTCGGACAGGTGGGGCGCCCGGGCCGCTACCCGATCGAGACGGCCGAACTGCGGCTGACCGATCTGCTGGCGCTGGCCGGTGGTATCGGGCCGGCCGGAGGCGACGTGGTGACCGTGGTCGGCACTCGCAACGGAAAGCCGTTTCGCGTCAAGGTCGACCTCCCCAAGGTATTCATCGACGAGCAGCGCGGTCAGGACGTGCTGCTGCGGAACGACGATGTCGTCTGGGTCGACCGGGCGCCGACGATCTTCGTGTACGGCGAAGTGCAGCGTCCCGGAGCGCATCGCCTCGAGCGTGGGCTGACGGTGATGCAGGCGCTGGCGACCGTGGGGGGGCTGACGCCGCGCGGCACCGAGAAGGGCATGCGCGTGCATCGCCGGGGTGCCGACGGCAAGACGCAGGTCATTCAGCCGTCGATGGATGATCCCCTCGTCGATGGCGATGTCGTGTACGTCCGCGAGAGCCTCTTCTGACGGGCGGCGTGCCTGTTCCATGAGCCGTCGCGCATCGATCGGAAACCGACCATGACCGCCACACAGATTCTCCGCATCCTCTGGGCGCGGCGCTGGGTGTTCTTGCTGATCTTCGCCCTTGCCGGCGGCGCCGGGATGACCTATGTGCTGCTTCAGCCGAAGCAGTATGTCGCCCAGGTTTCGCTGTTGGTGGACGTCAAGCCGGACCCGATCCTGGGCGTGATGATGCCGGGCATGGCCCAGCCGGCGTTCATGGCAACGCAGGTCGAGATGATCCGCAGCGAGCGCGTCGCGAGCCGTGTCGTCAAGATGCTGGGGGTCGACCGGTCTGACACCGCGGTGCAGCAGTGGCGCGAAGAGACGGGTGCGAAGATGCCGATCGAGGTCTACTTCGCCGAGATCCTGCTCAACGGCTTGTCGGTCGAAGCGTCGCGCGGCACGAACTTCATCACGGTCTCCTACACCGCGCAGGATCCGAAGTTCGCCGCCGCGGCGGCGAACGCCTTCGCCAGGGCCTTCCTCGATGTCTCGATCGATCTGCGCGTCGAGCCCGCCCGGCAGTACGCGGGGTGGTTCGACGAGCAGTCCAAGGTCTTGCGGACGAATCTCGAGCAGGCGCAGACGCGTCTGTCGAAGTACCAGCAGGAAAAGGGCATCACCGACGAGCGGCTCGAGCAGGAGACGGCCAAGCTGAACATGCTGATGGGCCAGATGCTGGCGGCCCAGACTGAGCAGGCCGATACCAGGAGCCGGTTGCAGACCTCGGGTGGCGAGTATTCCCCCGACGTTCAGAACAGCTCTTCGGTCCAGTCGCTCAAGAGCCAGCTGGCGACGGCGCAGACGCGTCTGAGCGAGATCAGCAGCATCGTCGGCGGCAACCACCCTCAGCGGCTTGCGCTCGAAGCGCAGATCGCGGAGATCCGCCAGCAGCTCGCCTCCGAGATGCGGCGCGTCTCCGGAGGCACGGCGGCTGCCTCGCGCGCGTCGGCGCGCAAACTCGGCGAGTTGCAAGCGCTGGTCGAAGAGCAGAAGAGTCGCGTGCTGAGCATGCGTTCGTCGCGCGACGACATCCAGGTGCTGGTGCGCGACGTCGAGAATGCGCAACGCGCCTACGAAGGGGCGCGCCAGCGGCTCAGCCAGCTTCAACTGGAAAGCCAGACGGATCAGGCCAATGTCCGGGTGATGAGCCCCGCGACCGAGCCGGCGGATCCGTCGCTCAGGCGCCAGACCAAGCTCGCCGTGCTGCTGATGGGGCTGGCCGTGGTGCTGGCCGGCGGCGCCGCGCTGGGCTTGGAGGTGCTGGACCGCCGCGTCCGGGCGCCCGAGGACATGTTCGCGGTCGAGGGGGTTCCGGTGCTGGGGGTCCTGCGTCCTGAGGGCTCCAAGTTGCCGGTCTATCGGCGGCTTGCTCTCGGCGGGCCACCGGCGCTGCCGCCGGCGGTGGGGGCATCTTCATGAGGATGAGCGTCGCGACGGTCCCGTCGCTGCCGAGGGCGAACCGCACGATCGGGGCCATCCTGATGGATGCCGGCTTGCTGTCGGCCGAGAACGCCGAACAGATCCTGCGCATGCAGCGGCAGAACAGCCTGCGTTTTGGCGAAGCGGCCGTTCGCCTCGGCCTGCTGACCGAGGCCGACATCCAGTTCGCACTGGCGCGCCAGTTCGACTACGCCTACCTGCGCCTGAACGATCGCAAGTCGGTCAGCGAAGAGGTCATTGCGGCCTACAAGCCCTTCAGCCCCGCCGTCGAGCAGGTGCGCGCGGTCCGCGCGCAGCTGATGATGCGCTGGCTGGACCGGGCCGAGCAACGTCAGACGCTGGCCATCGTCGGTGCGGGCCGCTTCGATGGGCGGTCCAACCTGGCAGCCAACCTGGCGGTCGTTTTCGCCCAGCTCGGCGAGAGGACGCTGCTGATCGATGCAGACATGCGCAACCCGCGTCAGCATGAACTCTTCATGCTGGACAACAAGGCCGGGCTGTCGACCTTGCTGGTGCAGCGCTCGCGCGAGGAAGCCATCGTCCGGATCACCGATCTCGTGGGGCTGTCGGTGCTGCCGGCCGGGCCCCTGCCGCCGAACCCGACGGAGTTGCTGTACCGCCAGGAGTTCAGCGACCTGCTGCTCCACGTGCGCAACTCCTATGACGTCGTCCTGATCGACACGCCTGGCCTCGTCAGTGGTGACGATGCCGCCATGGTCGCGCTGCGAGCCGGGGCGGCCCTCGCGGTCGCGCGCAGCAAGCACACGCGCAAGGCGGCCTTCGATGACATGGTCACGGGGCTCACGGACGCCGGTGTGGCGGTCGTCGGCTCCGTCCTCAACGAGATCCCCTTGAAGCCCCGCGCACGATGAGCCCGACGACGCTGCCGGCCGGTGGGAACTGGCTGACGATCGGGCGTTGGTGGCCTGTCCTGGTGGGCTTCGTGGCGCTGTACCTGCCGGCCTACGTGGAGGCGTGGGATGTCATCTGGCAGACCGACGATCATGCCCATGGGCCCATCGTGCTGGCGGTGTCTGCCTGGCTGTTCTGGTCGAAGCGCGCGGAACTCGCGGCCGTGACCGCGCCGCAACATCGCGGCTTGGCTTGGTCGGTGCTTGCGCTCGGGCTTCTCGTCTTCGTCGCCGGGCGGGCGCTGAGTTCCGCCGTTCTGGTGTTCGGCGCGCAGCCGCTCGTCGTGGCAGGTGGCTTGGCGCTGATCGGGGGCAGACCCGCGTTGCGGATGGCCTGGTTCCCGATCTTCTATCTCGTCTTCATGATCCCCTTGCCCAGCGTGCTGGTCGACGCGCTGACCGGTCCCTTGAAGCAGTGGGTGTCGGTGATCACCGAGTCCTTGCTCTACACGGTCGGCTACCCGATCGCGCGCAGCGGCGTGACGATCACGGTCGGGCAGTACCAGTTGCTGGTCGCCGACGCCTGCTCCGGTCTGCACTCGATGTTCAGCCTGGCGGCGCTCGGCACGCTGTTCATGTACCTGATGGGGAGGCCGAGCCGGCTGCACAACGCGCTGATGATCGCGGCGATCGCGCCCATCGCGTTCGGGGCCAATGTCGTGCGGGTCATCGTGTTGATCCTGGTGACCTACCACCTTGGCGACGAAGCCGGACAGGGCTTTTTGCACGGTGCTGCCGGCATCGTCCTGATGCTGGTGGCGCTGGTCGCGTTCGCCGCCCTGGATGCCCTGCTCTTCGAGGCCGCAAGGCGGCTGCGGGCGCCGCGGACGGCGACCAGTCCGTGACCGCGCCGGTCTGTCCGTCGGCGGCGCCGCCCCTGCCACGTCGCCACTGAGGAGCTACTCGCGTGCCGGAGCACCTGCGAGCGTTGGTGGTCATCCTCGCCCTGTCGATTCCCGTTTTCGCTCTGGCGAAGGCCCCGATCACCGCGACGATCAGTTCGGCCGAAGACTTTCGCCGGCGCCGCAACCTCTGGTTCTTCTTCACGTTTGCGGCTTTCTTTGCGCACAGTTTCTGGCTGTTCGCATTGATGCTGACCTGCGCCCTCGTCCTCGCGCGCCGCAGCGAGACCAACCCGATGGCGCTGTACCTGGCGCTGTTCATCGCGTTGCCGCCGTTGTCGCAGTCCATTCCGGGATTCGGCCTGGTCAACGAGTTGTTCGCGGTGGATCACGTGCGCCTGCTGGCGCTCTTCGTGTTGCTGCCCGCCTACATGGTGTTGCGCCGTCAGCCCGGCACCGAGCCGTTCGGGCGGCTGTTGCCCGACAAGCTGCTGCTGGGCTATCTGGTGCTCGAGGTCGTGCTGACCTTGCCCTACCGGACGCTCACCAGCGTGCTGCGCGACAGTGTCGCGTACGCGTTCACCGATGTGTTCCTGCCCTACTACGTGGCCAGCCGGTCGGTGCGCACGCTCAAGGCCTTCCGCGATGCGCTCGGCGCCTTCGTGGTCAGCGTCCTGGTGCTCAGCCTCGTTCTCGTGTTCGAGTACCGAGGCTACTGGTTGTTGTACTCGGCGCTGGATCGTGCGCTCGGTGTCGACTGGGGATGGAACAGCTACTTGACGCGCGCCGGCAATCTGCGCGCCTCGGGAACCATCGGCCATGCCATCGCTGCGGGATACGTCTGCGCCGCCGCGCTGGGCCTGTACCTCTACCTGCGGACCGTGATCGGCAGTGTCTTCATGCGACGGCTCGCGATGCTGGTCATTGCCGGCGGTCTGCTCGGCGCGCTGTCGCGCGCCCCGTGGCTCGGGGCGGTCGCGATGATCGTGGTGTTCATGGCGCTCGGGCCCTCGCCGGTGGCCAGCCTCTCCAAGCTGGGACTGGCCGTCGTGGCGACCCTGCCTGTGCTGCTGGCGACCGACATCGGTTCGAAGATCATCGACTATCTGCCCTGGGTCGGCGAAGTCGACGCCCGCAATGTCGATGGCCGCGCGAGGCTCGCCGAGGTCGCGTTCCAGGTCTTTCTCGAGAATCCGGTGTTCGGCCGCTTCGACTATCTCGTCCATCCGGCCATGGAGGCACTTCGCGGCAGCGACGGCATCATCGACACGGTGAACACTTATGTCGTCGTCGGCCTCCGAGGCGGTGGCGTTGGCTTGGCCTTGTTCGCAGGCGTCTTCGCGACAGCGGGGTACGGTGTTTTCAAGTCGCTGCGCCGTCTCGGCAACAAGGGCGACGAGCGCCACGCGCTGGGCCGTGCACTGCTGGCGACGCTCGTCGGCGTGCTGCTCATCATCGGCACGGTCAGCCCCATCCTGGTCATCCCGACGGTGTACTGGATCCTGGCCGGGCTCGCGGTGGGCTACTCGCGCATGATCGCTCTTGATACGGCGAGCGCACGGGTGCCCGCCGACGGCCGGAACCGCGCGGCCGTGCGGCGCTTCGCGGCACCAGGAGCCGTGCCTGAGCGTCCCGGCGTGCGGCGTCTTTGATTCCGCACGGCACGCCGTCGTCTCGCCCGCCCGCCTCATGAGCTCGACCGACCGTGGCCTGCACATTCCTTCTCTCGATGGACTCCGCTGCATCGCGATCCTGCCAGTTTTCGTGTCGCATGCGCTCGAGTCGGCCGGGCTTGCCCGCGTCGTCCCCGGGAACTTCGGCGTCACGCTGTTCTTCTTCTTGTCGGGCTACCTGATCACGACCTTGATGCGCCTGGAGTTCGAGCGAACCGGTTCGCTGAGCTTTCGCATGTTCTACCTGCGCCGTGCGCTGCGCATCATGCCCACGTGCTACATCGTGCTGGCGCTGGCGGCCGCCTATGGCTGGTTCGCCGGCCGCCTCGAGCCGTGGTGGCTGCTCGGTCAGATCCTGCAACTGACCAACTACCAGATCGTCGTCGGCGGTTGGGAAGCGCCTATCGCCCCTCACACGGACGTCTACTGGTCGCTTGCCGTCGAAGAGCACTTCTACCTGGCTTTCCCGCTGGTGTATCTGTTGCTGGCGCGTACGTGGCCGCGCCAGCGTATCGCCGCCGTGCTGCTGGCCGCCTGTGCGCTCGTGTTGCTCTGGCGCTGCCTGCTGATCTTCGGATTCGGGGCTTCGTACGACCGCACCTATCTCTCCACCGACACCCGCATCGATTCAATCCTGTTCGGGTGCGTTCTTGCGCTCTGGGGCAATCCCGCGATGGATCGCTCCGAGATCTCGTCGGCGACTTGGCAGCGCCGATGGCTGCCCCTGGCCGTCGTCGTCATCCTCGCGACCTTCCTGGTTCCTCACCGCGCCTTTCGAGAGACCTTGGGCTACTCGATCCAGGGGCTTTGCTTGTTCGCCGTCTTCATCACCGCGGTGCGCTACCCGGACTGGGGGCCGATGCGGGTGCTCAACCTCCCGCTGGTCCGGTGGATCGGCCTGCTCAGCTACGCGATCTACCTCGTTCATCCGTCGATGCTCGCACTGGCGAAATCGTTGGCCGGCACGTCGGTGCCCCTGATGTTGATCCTCGCGACCGGCTTGACCTGCGGCGCGGCGGCGCTGCTGTACTACGGCATCGAGCGGCCGCTGGGGCGGCTGCGCAAGCGCTACAGCATCGTGGATCGGCCCGCATGAGCGGCGCGACGCTCAAGGCGCGTGCGCTGCGCGCCTCGGCGGGCGAGCTCGTCGGCATCGGAGGCACCTATGCGCTGCGGCTCGTGTCGACGCTCATCCTCAGCCGCCTGTTGTTCCCGGAGGCTTTCGGGCTGGCCGCGCTGGTCGGGATCTTCAACTACGGCCTGGTCATGCTGTCCGACGTCGGCCTGCTGCAGAGCGTCGTGCAGGACGATCGCGGCGACGACCCGAAGTTCCTGAACACGGTCTGGACCGTGCAAGTCCTGCGCGGAGTCGCCCTGTGGATCCTGGCGTGCGCACTGGCATGGCCGATGGCCGCGATCTACGGTGAAGCCGATCTGCTGGCCCTGATTCCGGTGGGTTCGGCCAGCGTGCTGATCCTGGGCTTCACGTCGACGAGTCTGATGACGCTGAGGCGCCGCCTCGCCGTCGGCCGCCTGGTCCGGCTCGAGTTGGCGGGGCAGGCTGTCGGCCTGGTGGCGATCGTTGCCTGGGCGTGGGTGGCTCCGTCGGCTTGGGCGATCGTTGCCGGGGGGCTCGTCAGCGCCGTGTTCCGAGCGGGGGTCAGTCACGCCATCGACGTCGGATACCGCAACGGCATCGCATGGGAGCCCGAGGCGCGGCGGACCATTGCGTCACTGGGCAAGTGGGTCTATGGGTCCTCGGCGCTGACCTTTGTCGGACGCGAGAGTGATCGACTGCTCCTTGGGCACTTCATGGGCGTTGCCACGCTCGGTGTCTACACGCTCGCGGTGGTCATCGGCGAGGCCGTTGGCAAGGCGGTCGAGCGGATCACGCGGGGCGTGCTGTTCCCGCTGCTCAGCCAGATCAAGCGCGACGCACCCAAGGAGATCGGCGAGGTGTACTACCGCGCGCGTCTCCGGCTGGATCTGATGGGCCTGCCTTTGCTCGGCGCGCTGATGGCGATGGCCCAGACGGTGGTCGACCTCCTCTACGATCCCCGCTATGCCGACGCCGGCTGGATGCTGCAGGCGCTTTGCCTGCGCGCAGCCATGAACGTGATCCTGGTGCCCGCCGAAGTCTGCCTGTTCTCCATCGGGCAGGCTCGATACGCATTCGACCGGAACATCGGGCGGGCGGCGTGGGTGCTGATCGGCGTCCCGCTGGCGTGGATGCAATGGGGGCTGCCGGGCATCGTCTGGGTCACGGCGACGGCCGAGATCCCCTCGGTGTTCATTCTTTGGCGCCCCTTCATCCGGGCCGGCCTGCTGCGGCCGTCGCGGGAAGCGATGGCCGTCGGGCTGTTCGCCGCGGGGCTGGCGTTGGGCTGGGCCGCCGACCGGGGCGTCCACGCGGCGGCCCGCTCGCTGGGCCTCGCCTTCTGAGCGCTCAGCGCGGCGCCTTCAGCATCGGTGCGACGATGCGCGCCATGTGCTCGGCGGCGAGTTGCTGGCCGGCCGCATTCCAGTGGTCGTCACCGCCGTGGAAGTACAAGGCGTTGGCGTCCACCGAGCGGTAGCTCTCGAACAGGTCGAGGTAAGGCAGACCGAGAACACGCGCGGCGGATGCGAGCGGCACCGTCAGGTTGCGAGGGTCGTAGTCCGGATACTCGGCTCGATCGATCGCCGGCCAGTCGTAGTCGGCGGCCACTGCAGTCGGGTGGGGGATGAACAGCAGAGCGAGCGGCACCTGATGTGACCGCGCCACGTCGCCGATCCTTCCGAGCGTCGCCGTCATCAGCTGCACCTTGTAGCGTGCCGACGCGCTGTCCGGCCGGAGCGCCACGTCGGCGCTGAAGTGGTCGACATGCGTATTGGACACGGTCGGATCGCCGTCGACGACGAAGCTGCGGTACTCGCGGTCGGCTTCGGCGAGCAGGGCGGACAGGTCGATCCGAGGACGCCCCGGCGCTTCGCCTCGGCGCAGCCCGCCCGCCACCGTGCGTGCTGCCCGCACGAGGATCGACTCGCGCTGGCTGAGGTCGAACTTGCGTTCGACCGCCTCGTCGAGCCGCCAAGCTTGCGGCTCGAGCCTCCCGTCCGGACCGATCTTGAAGAGCTTGTTGCGCATCAGGTCGCCGTAGTCGTTGCCGGCGTACACGGCGACGATCGCGAGCTGCGGCCGCAGGATCGGCAGCTCCTGTTCCATCTTGAGGCTCACCTGGTCGGGGCCGTAGGAGCTGACGCCGGCGTTGATGACCTCGACCGGACGGCCCATCACGGCGGTCAGGCGCGCGCCGAGCTGCGCAGGGAAGGTTTCCGCCTCCGCGCTGTACGCGGCATGGATGAACGAGTCGCCATAGACGACCACGCGCGTGGCCGTGCCGGCGGGCTGAAGCTCCGGGCCGCGGAAGCCGTCGCGGTTGATCCGATGAACCACGGTCTCGCCACCGTTGACCGGCAAGCGCTTCATCGCGCTGACGCGATCGGGGATGAACTTGAAGATCAGCCGATCGTCGGCCTGGTAGATCGGGCGCTGCGCCGGTCCGAGCAGCCATTCGCCCAGCACTTCGCCGATGCCGAGCATGGCGAGGCTGGGCACCAGGACCATCAGCGCCCGCGCGGCCCATCGCGACGACAGGGCCGCGAGCGTCGCCGCCCCGCCGGTGGCCGCCATCAGCCACTGCGCCCGCCCGAAGCCGGGTTCCCCGCCGTACAGCGGGTGGTCGGACAAGGCGTAGGCGATCAGCGAGATGCCGACGAGCAGGGCCGCGATGCGCACGGTGCGGGAGGAGCGGTCGGTAGGCAGGGTCATCGTCGCATTGCCGGGGTGCCGAACGGGCTACGGTACCATCGCCGCGCTGTTGAACGCGGCACGCGGCAGGCGTCGAATCTCGGGCAAACGATGGATTTCTCGAACAGAACCGTGGTGGTCACTGGGGCGTCGACCGGCGTCGGGCGGGCCACGGCCATCGGCTTCTGCCGGGACGGCGCCCGCGTGGTCGGCATCGCGCGAACGCGCTCCGAACTCGAGGCGACCGCGGCGCAGTGCCCGCCCGGTTCGATGCATGCGGTGGTCGGCGACATCGCGCGGGCGCAGGACGTCGAGCGCCTGTTCGCCGAGGCGGCGGAGCGCTTCGGCCCGGTCGACATCCTGATCAACAACGCCGCCGTCTATCCCCGGCTCGGTTTCCTCGAGGGCTCTCACGACGACTGGGCGCGGGTGATCGAGGTCAACGTCATCGGCATGGCCCTGTGCTGCCGCGTCGCGCTGCCGGGCATGCTCGAGCGCGGCTTCGGGCGCATCGTCAACCTCGGGTCGTTCGCCTGGCGCGGACCGATCCCGAAGGCTTCCGCGTATTCCGTTTCCAAGGCGGCCGTCGGCCCCCTGACCAAGGCGATCGCCTGCGAGATCGACCGCTCGCGGTGGCCGGATGTGCTGGTGAACCAGCTGGTGCCCGGCATCGTGCGTACCCGCATGAGCGAATCCGGCGAAGAGCCCGAGGCGATCTATCCCCACGTCCGCTTCGTCGCGGGGCTGCCGAGCGGCGGGCCGACCGGGGAAACCTTCCTGCAGAGCGCGCTTTACGTCGAGCATGTCGGACGGCGTGAACGCTTGATGCGCATGCTGCGGCGGGCCTTGGGCCGCGATACGCGCGGATGACCGGCGCCGAGTTCGTCCCGGACCAACCCGATCAGGTCGAGTGGGACGTCGCCGTCATCGGCACGGGCATGGGCGGGGCGACCGCGGGCTACGAACTGGCCCGGCTCGGTCACCGCGTGCTGTTCATCGAGAAGGGCATGTTCCTGCACGCCGCGTTCGCGGCCGGCGGCCACTGCGATTTCGACGCGTCGGATGATTCGCCCGCGTCGCGCTTGCGTGGCGGCCGCTGGCCGGTGCGTCTTCGTGGGCAGACCGATCTGGGCAAGGTCGAGTTCTATGCGCCCCTCGGCTGCGGGACTGGGGGGTCGACCGCGCTCTACGCCGCGGGCCTTGAACGTTTCGCGCCGGCCGACTTTGCGCCGCGCGCCAACTTTCCCGATGCGCCGGACAGCACGCTGCCCGAGCGCTGGCCGATCGGCTACGAGGAACTGCGCCCTTACTACGAGCGCGCGGAGCAGCTGTTCCGCGTCTGCGGCACGCCGGATCCGCTCGACCGGGGCGGCCCCGGGCCGCTGCGTCCGCCGCCGCCCCTGAGCCCGCGTGACGCCCATTTCGAGGCGTCGTTCCGCCGTCTCGGGCTGCACCCCTACCGTGTCCATGCCGGGCTCGCCTTCGTCGAGGGCTGCACCGGCTGCGCGACCGGGCCCTGTCCGCGCGCCTGCAAGAGCGACGCGGCATGGATCTGCCTGCTGCCGGCCTTGCGGGAGCACGGGGCCGCGATCCTGCCCGAGTGCGAAGTCGTGGAGCTGGTCGCGTCGGCCGATGCGGTGACCGGGCTGCGGTGCCGGCGGCGCGACGGCCGCGAGCTGACGCTGCGCGCCAAGGTCGTCGTGCTGGCCGCGGGCGCGTACATGACGCCGGCGCTGCTGCTCAAGTCCCGTTCAGCCGCCTGGCCGCAGGGCCTTGCGAACCGGTCGGGGCAGGTGGGGCGCCATCTGATGTTTCACGTCAGCGAGTTCATCGCGGTCAGTCCCTTGCAGCGGCTGTCGGGCGACGGGGCGCAGAAGACGCTCGCGATCAACGACTTCTACCTGCGCGACGGTCGCAAGCTGGGCACCTTCCAGAGTGCCGGCGCGGCCATCGACGTCGGCAGGATCATGCAGTACATGCGCGACAGCGCCGAGCGTGATCCGCGGTGGTGGGTGCGCATGCTCGGCGGCCGCTCACGCTGGTGGCGCAAGGCGACGAGTCCCTTCGTCCGGCTGGCGGCGCTGCTGCTCTATCACGGCGTCGGGTTCAAGCACGCCGCCGTGTGGGCGACCATCGTCGAGGACTTGCCGTACCACGACAACCGCATCGTCGACGACCCGGACTCACCGAACGGCATGCGCTTCGAATACCGATCGCGGGACGAGTTGCGCGAGCGCGTGCACGCGCTGCGCCGACAACTGCGCAGCGCGTTGAAGCCGCACCGCCTGATGGTGCTGAGCAGCGCCGACAACCTGAACTACGGGCATGTCTGCGGCACCTGCCGATTCGGAGACGACCCGCTCACCAGCGTGCTGGACCGCGACAACCGGGCCCACGGGGTCGAGAACCTCTACGTCGTCGACGCTTCGTTCTTCCCGTCGAGCGGCGGGACCAATCCGAGCTTGACGATCGCGGCCAACGCGCTGCGCGTCGCCGACCGGATTCACGAGCGGTTCGGCGTCGGCTGACGCTGCGGCGGAGTGCAAGGCGGCTCGTTCGCAGCCGCTCCGGCAATCAGGCGGTTGTCCTCGACGACGGCGCCCGGCGCGGCGACCATGGTTGCAACGCTGCGGGGGTTGGCGCCCGTGTAGCAGAGGGTGTTTTGGCGTACCACGGGCTGCTCGTCGTCGGCATCGCCGGGCGACGGGCGGCCGACCGGCAGCATCACGCCGCGATGGATCGGCGCCAGCCGGTTGATAAACAGGTTGTGCTCGATGACGATCCCCGGTGCCGACCGTACGCACACCGAGCAGGTTCCGACGTTGACGACCGTGTTCCCGCGCACGACGACACCGCGAAACGCCTCGGCACGCCCGGCGTAACCCGGAATGAGGCTGAAGCCCAGGCAACTCGACGTCGCGGCGTCCTGTTCGATCACGTTCTGCTCGATCCTCAAGCCATCGATCTGGCCGTGCACCGTGACGTTTCCGCCGGTGCACTCGCCGTCGACGACGGAGTTGCGCACGAAGCGGTTGTTGCGGATGACGTTGTTGCGCCCGCCGGACAGATAGATCGCATGCTCGAGGACGGTCCCGCGGAAGTTGTTGCCTTCGAAGACGTTGCCTTCGAACACGCTGTCGTTGACTTGCCCGAGGAAACCCATGCTGCTGTTGCGCAGGATCTTCGAGTTGCGCAACACGACGCCGGACACGCCATGAGGGGAGCCGCTGCGCGAGTTGATGGCCAGCTCGAAGCCGGTGATCGTCACGTTCTCGATCGTGACGTTGCGGACGTTGTGCACCAGGAACAGGCCCCACTGCGCCTTGCCGCCACCGTCTAGGACGAGGTTGCGGAAGGTGTAGCCGCCGTCATGGCTGGTGTTGTTCCACTTGCCGAAGCTGACCGCGTTGCCCGCTGGCGTGCGCAGCACCGGCGTCGCGCCGCTGCCGTAGGCGTCGAACACCAGGGGCGCGTCGGGGCGGACTTCGGGGTTGTCGAGGAGGATCGAGAACGTCCAGGCGCCGCCGCGGCGGAACAGCAGTCGTGTTCCGGCAGGCAGCGCGTTCAGATTCAGTCCGTCCAGGTCGCGCTTAGGCGCTTCCTCGGTACCCGGGTTGCCATTTCGTCCCGGCGCGCAGCCCGGAGCGGCGCCAGGCTGGCAATCCGCGAAGTGCAGGACCTTGCTGGCATCGCCTGAGGGGCTCGCCGGCGCGGCACAGGCCTGCACGGCGAGCATTGCCGCCACGGCGCCTATCCAGAAGCTCGCCTGGGCCCAGGGCCGGCATGCCGAAGGAAATCTCATCGCTGCTCGATCGGCACACCGCTGCGCCGGAGCGGCAAATCTAACCGACCCGGCCGTCGCTCCCTGGGCGCGGCGCGGGACCCTCGCCTGGCCTCAACGAGCGCAGAGTCCGCTCGAGGCGTCCGGCCCGCTGATCAGTTCGTTGCCGCTGACGACCGCGCCGGAGACGCTGACGCGGGCTGGGCTGCTGCCTGCCGCCGGCGTTGACTGGCACAGCAGGTTGTTGCGCACGACGGGATTGCTGTCGACGGCGTCGAGTGCGTCGCCGGCGCCGATCGGCATCAAGACGCCGTTGAGCTGATCGCTGCTGGTCTTGAAGACGCGGTTGTCCTCGATCACGATGCCCGGGGCGGAGCCGGCGCACACGGCGCAGGTGCCGACGTTGACGATCGTGTTGCCGCGGACCA